>Ga0126315_10001110_pt1 | contig 10135 bp, 11 predicted proteins | sample Plot106_FD_92534 | JGI IMG/M metagenome (GOLD analysis project Ga0126315, IMG submission 92534) | Serpentine soil microbial communities from UC McLaughlin Reserve, CA, USA - Plot106 | ecosystem: Environmental > Terrestrial > Soil > Grasslands | place: USA: UC McLaughlin Reserve, Lake County...
ATATAGACAACAGAAAGCCCCGGCGGTGCGCGAACACCCCGAGGCGTGGACCAAAGGGAGGACCCCCAATGGCCGAGGCGATTGTACCGCAAGAGCGGTTGCTGTACGCGAGCTACTCCCCGCCCCATCTCTACGAGGACGGGACCGACGACGGGCAGCCGGTAGTGACGGCTCTCTTTCGGGAGCCGACCGACGGTGGGGGGATGGGATACACCATCCGCGAGTACTCGCTGGCCAAGGGGGATATGTTCTACCGCTTTCCCAGGAGTGGCGGCCACTGGAGCCGGGCGGTGATAAGGCACGAGTGGTACAGGGAGACCGAAACGCGCTTGCCGGATTGGGTCTTCGAGGCTGCGGACAGCGCTTCTTGAGGGAGCTTATAAGCCCTCACGGCCACCAATACGATGGACTGGACGGTGGGGCACAACCGGTGAAATCTCGACCAAGTTAGAGGGCGCGACAGCGCTGCGGCTGAAGCGCCGTTCACCACATCACGGGTTGTACGACCATGGCCGAGTAACTGTCCCAAAGACGGTGGGCGAATCTGGGAACTTGTTCCGACGGGTGCTCAAAGAGCGATTCGCGCCGCCATCTCTTTCGCCAGGTCGTGCTCATCCTCGCCGTCGTAGAGCCACTGCGTTAGCGCGATGCCGTTGGCCATCCCCTCAACGCTCTTGTAGCCTCGCATCGTCTTGTAGCGCACCTTGCTCCTACTGATGCTCCGCTCCGAGGCGTTGTTGGTGCCATCCAGCCCTGGCTCGATGCGTCGCAGGTGTAGGCGTAACTTGTGCCACTTCTGCCACAACTCCAAGGTCAGCATCCGCATCCTGTAAGCGGCCGTCGCTTGCCCTGCCTCCTGTCCCTTCCTCCTTACGTCTGGTGTGAGTTGAGCTCACCATACCAACAAGTCGGCAAAGGTTAGCCGGGGATGTCCAAGCTGCTCGTTGAGCCACATACAGAGGTTGTGCAACGCCACTCTCGCCGCCAGACGAGCTTGCAACCCGCTCAACTCGTGAGGTCGCTCTCGCCAGAGGCCGAAGGCGTTGAACAACTTGTCGTAGACGCTTTCTATGATCTGGCGCATGGAAGCCACCCACCTCCTCAAACGCTTGGGCCAGCTCCGCTTGCGGCTGTTGCGCTTGGGCGGGTGGATGATGCGCACCCCATAGTGATCGAGCCAACGCCTATGGTTTTCTTCACCCTCGAAGCCCTTGTCGGCCACGTAGGGTCCTGTGGCCGGCGATCCCACGCTCAAAAGTCTAGGGTTTGGTCGATGCCGCACGGCGGCGAAGAAGGTCTCGACCACCTGCTGGTCAGCGGCCGAAGCGGCACAGAAGCCAAAGCCCGTGACGAGGCCCGAAGGATCTGTGGCCACGAGCAGACGGAAGCCCTCGTACCATCCCAGGCTGTTGGACCATCCAATGTCTGCGAGACCGGCCAGCCATCCTTCGCCCCGGCGCTTGGCATCCCGGACAGGCATAGCCGAGCTATCCAGGGCTTGGTATGAACATCCTTGGGCCTCCATCATATCCGCCAGATGCAAGGCTATCTCCTCGATGAGACCCAGAGTGTGGCACACCAGCCGGTTGAACTGAGAGCGGTCGGGCAAGGTGGGGAAGGCCTCGCTGAGGCGGGCGCTTGCATTGCGGTAGAAGTACCTCTCGCTCGTGAAACGTGCCCATCTGGCGAAGATGGCGAGGGTGACGACCTCGCTGGGGCTCAGGGATGCATCGGGGCCAGGGTGTTGTTCTTGCGGGCGGGAGTGGCAGAAGTCGTCGACCATGACGTAGAGTGACGCTCCTATAGTCAAGCGATGCCCGTCATGGCAACGTTGCGACACTCGTCGATGAGTCGTCGATGAGCCGATCAGCGAAGACCCTTCTAGGCGACGGTCGGGATCAGGACGCGGTAAACCTCTCTTGCGACATAACGACGCCCCTACCGGTAGTTTGTTGAGTGTGGTTGAGTGCCATGTTCTAGTGGTGGCGGAGGTGCTTCGCCATGACCAAACGCTCCCCTGTAAGCCCCTCGCCTCGCCCGAGAGAGCACCGCTCTGGCCGCAGCCTCTGCGTCTCGCAAGTCGCCCTTCGCCTCATGCCTGAGGTGGCGGCGCTTGGGTCTTTCGACCTCGAACACCGCGATTTGCGCCTTCCTCAGGAAGGGAGCGAGCCCAGAGCGCCGTAAGTGCCTGTTCCCCCTACTGCGGCGCACCTTAGAGGCTGTTATGAACTCGATCAGAAACGGCTTGGGAATGCGGAAAACGGGGGACTGCTGGAGACCTTACCACCTGCAGAAACTGCATTCCAATGCGGTGTTCACCCAAGTTCATAACACGCTCTAGGCTAAACGAGGTAACGCCCACTATGGTCTGCTGGTCGCCAACGAACAGCGGCCCGCCCGAATCCCCGTAACAGGAAGATTCTCCCTTGCCCTTTATGAGGTTGACGCCCGTGGTCTTGACGAACATCTCGCCTACGTCGGGGTTTCTTGTGTTGAGGAGCCTAACCGTTGCACTGTAGCGCTTGTCCAGGGGGCGAGGCTGTGGCTGCAGCGGCGGTTTGCTGATCAGGTCGAATCCTCTCGCGCCGTAGCCCACTACAGTGAGACGTTAGCCCTCCTTGAGGGTGTCCACCAGACCTGCATCCGGCAGAGCCCCGTAGGTGGCCATCCTCACCAGCTCCTCGAGAACGGCTACCCCTACGTCGTAGCGGATGTCGCGGAGCAGACTAGAGCAGTTTTCAAAGAGGATGGTCTCCTGGCTGACACGCGCAAAATCCTAAGCCTTTTGTACTGGCTGAATGCTGACGGCTCCTTTCTCGGAAAGGTTCATCCTTTTCGAGAAAGGCTGTAGGCACAATTTCAGGACGTCCTAGTGGCGCGCAGTTTGCTTTGTCCTCAGAGACGCAGAATCTTGGGTGGAGGTAGGAGGTTGCCTTTATAATCTCGGAAGCTCCCGGCTTGTAGGTTGGGTCGAAAGAGACGTAGGTCGGCAGGTCCTTTCTTATGAGGAAATCTGTGCAGTGCCCTGCGGTAAGGAAGACTTTGGGAGAGATGAGGGTGCCCGAGCAGATGGGTATACGTTGCCCTTTGAACTCCCCGAAAGGAGGCACACTATGAACGCTACCAGGCTAGCCTTCAACCGCGAGGGCGTGCGGCCACCTTCCGGCGGCAGGTTTTGGTCCCCGAAGTACATACGCGAGGCCATTAAGGACGACGTGTACCGCTCTCACAGCTATGAGGAGGTGGCGGCACTGGTCTCCCAAGAAGTCGCTGCAAGGCTCGACCCGAAGAAGCGTTATGGAGTCTGGTGGTTCAACCGCCGCCGCTACGTATCCAAGCAAGTGTCCGTGAATAGCCCTGAAGGGCGAAACTACCGCCGCACGACCAAGGTCTCCGACAAACCACGTTCGGAGTGGATCGCCGTGCCTGTGCCGGAGTCGGGAATACCACGCGAGTGGGTGGACGCCGCGCGCGAGGCCATCAAGGATAACCAGCGCCAAAGTGCGAGCGGGGATCGCTTCTGGGAACTCTCCGGCGGCGTCCTCTACTGTGCCGAGTGCGGCTGCCGAATGACCGTACACCCGAGCTTAGATTCAAGGAATGGTAGGAGGTATTGCTACTATCGCTGTCCGAAGCGAGGACGCCACGGAGTGCAGAAGGTGTGCGCCAACGGCAAACACCACCGGGCAGCGGAAGCGGAGGCAGCCGTGTGGGATCTTATCTCCAAGCTTCTCAAGCACCCCGAGCGCCTGCGGAGGGGGCTTGAGGAGATGATAGAGCAGGAGCGTGCTGGCATGCGCGGGAACCCGGACGAAGAAGCCGCCTCGTGGCTGGAGAAGCTATCTGAAGTCGAGCAGGATCCGCCTCAAAGTGGTGGTGTACGCTGATGGCCGCATGGAAGCGCGCGGCGTCCTCAGCGAGGACGTTTGCAAATTGCATGAGAACGGACACGCGAATGAGGACGAGAGTCTTTGTGAAAACGGTCTTGTATCTCAGTGCGCTGCGCCCTCCGGGCTTCGCTTGTCAGCACGCCGCCACGCGGCCTTTTATTCGTGGCGAATGGGCGATCGCCATCGGTTAGGCACCCCTGTGGATCGGCCTAAACTCTCCTGATGCTAGCCTGCTTTATACTCGTGTGGGGTGTAAAGTCGAGGAGGTACGCTTGCGCTACGGGTTCTTGATCCCCACGGGAGATCCTCGCACCGTTGCGGAGCTCGCCCGCGAGGTGGAAGAGTCGGGTTGGGACGGCGCTTTCTACTGGGACGGCATCTGTGTGGGGGGCATGGATACGTACGACCCCTGGGTCGTGATGGCGGCGATGGCGATGCGCACGGAGAGAGTGAGGATCGGGGCCGTGTTGACGCCGCCGGCGCGGAGGAGGCCGTGGAAGCTCGCCCGCGAGACGGTCGCCCTCGACCATCTGTCCGGCGGGCGACTCGTCTTGCCCGTAGGACTTGGAGCCGTGGACGACGGTGGTTTCTCGAAGGTGGGAGAACCGACCGACAGAAAGGTTCGGGCACAGTTGCTCGACGAGAGTCTGGAGATACTCACCGGGTTGTGGAGCGGGGAGCCGTTCTCCTACAGAGGCGAGCATTACCGGCTGGAGGAGATGACCTTTTTGCCGCCTCCGGTCCAGAAACCGCGCATCCCTATATGGGTGGTCGGAGCGTGGCCCAGCAGGAAGTCGATGGGGCGGGCGCTTCGCTACGACGGGGTGCTTGCGGCCACGGCCGGCGGGAGTGCCGAATCGCCCAGCATTACGCCCGAGACCATCAACGAGATCAAGGAGTACGTCGGGGAGAATCGCGCCGACACGACACCTTTCGACATCGTGTGGGAGGGCCAGACGCCCGGTGAAGACCCAGGGCGGGCGGCCTCCATCGTGCGTCCTTTCGCGGAGGCTGGGGCCACCTGGTGGATCGAATCCCCCTGGACGCCTCCCAACGAGCCTGAGAACCTACGAATCCGCATAAAACAGGGATCGCCACGGCTCGACTAGAGCAGCAAGTCAGCACGCCGCTTCGCGGCTTGTCGGCATCTCAGCTGGGCAACATTGTGGGCTTCGCGTGCGCGGGATCTGGCTGACTTGCTGAAAGCGGAGGCTGCAGGCCGAAGCGTGCTGACATGCTGAGGTGCTGCCAGTTTCGCGGGTTGCCCGCGAAACTGGCTCACCTGCGGGCATCTTTGAGGATCTTGAAGACCTCTTCGATCAGGGCCTCGCGTTTGTCGGGGGGGAGGTCGCGGGGATGGATGGTTTGTTTGTCGGACTGGAGGTTGCGCAGGCTCGCCTCTTCGGCTAGGTACTGGTCTATAAGGCGGACGATGGCGTCAACCTTCTCACGGGGCAGTCCGTCGCCGCCGCGGGTCAGTCTGCTCCACATGTAGATCATCCCTTCCGTGAAGGTGGGCGGTGTCGCGGCAGATTATACCGTTGGGGTATCCTTAGGGCTTCAAGCCTGCCTGGAGGCTGTGTGGCGTGGAAAAGTGCGGTCTTCCGAGGGCATGAAGCCCTTCCCCTGACGCCAGGCGTGGGCTGTTATGTGGAGCTTGTGATCTTCTATCTCGACGACGTTGAAGCTCGAGGCACGTCCAGGGCGGATGCGGTTCGAGATCGTCCCCGCGGTCGAGATGATCAGACCGCGGGTGCCCCTCTCGATAGTGTGGATGGCGTCCTGGTGGTCGTGCCCGCAGAGGATCAACTCCGTACCAAGGTCGGCGAAGGCGTGGAGGGCCTGCTCCGTGTTGGCGAGGCCGTGGCGGCCGGATAGCTCGCCCTTTATGGGGTTGTGGTGCATCATCACGATGCGGGCCGCGTCGGGGGCGGCGTGCTCGAAGATCTCCCTCACACGCATCACGTCGGCGTGTCTGACCTGACCTATGACACCGAGGTCACGTAAGCGGCGGGTAAGCGAACCCCGCGTGATACCGTGGGCCGTGTTTACACCCGCGATGACCACCCCTGGTACCTCCAGAGAAGGACTCAGGTCTTCCGAGATGTGCCTGACGTACCTGGAGTACTTGAACCTATGGGCCTGCTCCCTGAAGAACCCGGCGAGGCCGAGGTTGCGGGCTACGGCCCCGAGCCAGCGGATGTCGTGGTTGCCGGGGATGACGGCGCAAGGTGCCGTCTTCCCGAGGGAATCCAGGTAGGCACGGACGTTCGAAAACTCCTTGTTCGTGCAGCGTTGAGTCAGGTCGCCAGAGACGGCCACAGCGTCTGGCCGGATCTCCGCAATGAACTCTTTCAGGGCGTCGAGGCGCTCGGCGACAGCGGGACGCCCGAAATGCAGGTCCGAAATATGCACAAGGGTGGCCACGAACAGCGATTCTACCCGAATGCACCTAGGCTCCAAACTCCGCCCTGCAAGCTATCAGCACGTCAGCATTTCAGGCTGTCAGCTTGTTGGCTTCGCTTAAGGCCTCTCGCTCGTAGTCGCGTGCGCGATTCGCGGTAGGCCCATACCTCTTCCGATCACCTCAGGATCGGAGATACTTTGCGTGGATGGGTGGAGTCGAACGGACTGATCTAGAGTGGCGGATCTGGCACACTGCTTGGACTCAGGGGCAACGACACGCCAGGCTCACCCTACCGGATGCTGTGCAGGAAATCTGAGAGGGCGGCGTTGAATTTCTTGGGGGCTTCGAGGTTCGACAGGTGGCCGGTCTGGGGGATGGTCACGTGGCGGGCGCCGGGTATCTTCGCGGCCATAGCGCCCATGACTTCGGGGGAGGAGATGACATCCTCCTCCCCGCCGACGACGAGGGTTGGGACGCCTATCTCCCCGAGAAGCGGGGTCGAGTCCGGGCGCTCCCGCATGGCGCTGAGGGCGGCGACGACGCCGTCGGGAGAGTTCTCGAAGATCATGGCCCGCACGTTCTCCACAAGCTCCTCATCATTCTGCCAGGTATCGGGAGCCAGAAGGCGTTCCATCTGAAGCTCCACGAGGACCCCGACTCCCTCCTCGGCAACGCGGAGAGCCGTCGCGTTGCGGGTCTCTCTCATCTCTGCGGAGTCTGGTTCGGGGCGGGTATTGGCGAGGACGAGGGCGGACACCCTCTCGGGGAAGAGCCTCATGCACTCGAAGGCGACGTAGCCGCCCATGGAGACGCCGCCGAGGATCACTCCTTCCAGATGCAGCTTGTCCAGGAGGCTGCGTACTCCTTCCGCATAGTAGTGGACGTCGGGCTGGGCTGGAGTACGAGGGGAACGCCCGAATCCAGGGTAATCCGGGGCGACGACGCGGTGGCTACCCGAGAATGTCCTCATCTGGGAGTCGAACATCCTACCGTTGAGCGGGAAGGCGTGGAGCAGAACGAGGGAATCACCCTCCCCCAGGTCCCTGTACGACATCGCTGCGCCGGAAGTCCTGTGATCCACTGCGCTCTCCTTTGGTTAGGCTTCAGGCTTCGGGTTTCAGCTTCTGGCCCTGCAGTAACTGATCCCCGCGAGACCATTGCTGCCACAGATGGTAGCGCTTCAGGCAGGAGATTTCCGACTCCACTCTTTTCCTGATGCCTATGAGCTACCATACCTTCTGACTGGTTCTGACCGAGGGGTAACGAGCATGTGGGAGAATTTGGCGAGCGTGTTGGAAGGGAAGATCGTACGTCTGGAGCCGCTGGCGCGCCGCCACGAGAAGGGGCTCTTCGAGGCCGCGCGGGATGAGGGGATCTGGCGCTGGATGCCCTACGACGCCGGTGGGTCCGGCGAGAGTTTTCACGCCTGGCTCGGGGACGCCCTGGCTGCTTCCTCGGCAGGGACGGAGGCCGCTTTCGCCACCGTGGACGCCGGCACGGGGGAGCCCGTGGGTAGCACCCGTTATCTCACCCTTCGTCCCGAGCACCGGGGGCTGGAGATCGGGTGGACCTGGCTCGCGCCCGCACGCTGGCAGACGGGTGCCAACGTCGAGGCCAAGCTCCTGATGCTGGAGCACGCCTTCGAACGTCTCGGATGCCTGCGCGTCGAGTTCAAGACTGACGCCCGCAACGAGAGGTCACGTGCCGCCCTTGCTGCTCTTCCGGCGCAGTTCGAGGGCATCTTCCGCAAGCACATGCTCGTGCGCGGCGGCGAACGCCGCGACTCCGCCTACTACAGCATCATCGACGACGAGTGGCCCGTGGTCAGAGACAACCTCAGGCGACGCATCGACTCTATACGAGTGAAGGGGACCAGATGAGCGACGATAGTACTCCGGCCGGGCGACGCAGGGCGACGGTCGCCAGGGCGATGGGACGGTTGCCGGGGTCAGGGGGAGAGCGGTTCGCAGAGGTGCTCGAGCACGGGAGCATGGAGGTCGAGATCTACGCGCCCCGCGGCACCGATCCGCAGACGCCGCATGCCCGCGACGAGCTGTACGTGGTCCTCAACGGAAGCGGAACGTTCCTCAACGGGTCGGAGCGCCATCCCTTCGGCCCCGGCGACGTGTTGTTCGTGCCAGCCGGTGTCGAGCACCGCTTCGAGGACTTCACAGACGACCTTGCCGTGTGGGTCATCTTCTACGGCCCCGAGGGTGGAGAAGTCAGATAACGCAGGACTAAACTGACTAACGTTCGGCCATCCAAAGCCATTCGCAGAGGCATTGACCTTCTGCGAATCGCACTTCCTACTACTAGCGATCAACGTAAACAACACGCTGAAGTGCTGACTGGCTAAGATGCTTGCAAAGAGGTCCAAAACCTCTTTACAAACCGCGAGGGCCGACGTTTCGAAGCGTTTGTAGGTAGACTAGTCGTCTGTGCGTCTGATCTACACCCTCCTACTCGTCGCTGTTACGGCCGTGTGGGGCTGGACGTTCGTCGTGGTTCAAAACGCCATCGCCCTCTACGGCGTCATCCCTTTTCTGGGGGTCCGCTTCGTCCTGGCCGGAGCCGCGCTCGCCCCGATCTACGCAACGAAGCTCACGCGCCGGTCACTGCTCGTGGGCGGCGGCATCGGCGTGGTGCTCGCGGCCGGTTATCTCTTCCAGACGACGGGATTGCTCTTTACGACGCCGACCAACTCAGGCCTCATCACGGGTCTATTCGTCGTCTTCGCGCCGCTCGCTGACCGTCTCCTGTTCGGGGCCAACGTCTCGCGGCAGGTCATCCTGGCCGTCGCCTTGAGCCTGGTCGGTATGATCCTTCTGGCAGGGGGTGGCCCCGAGGGCGCGAACTGGGGGGACCTCCTGACGCTCCTTTGCGCGGCTGCGCTCGGTTTGCATATCGCGCTCCTCTCCCGTTACGCCGCTTCTCACGACGCAGGCGCACTGACGCTCGCCCAGATCCTCGCGATGGCGTTACTTTTCATCATCGTGTGGCCGTTTTTCGATTCCGTCACTTTGCCGCCCCCCGGGGTGTGGGTCGCGCTGCTCGTGACCGGACTTTTGGCATCTGCCGGCGCTTTCCTGGTGCAGACTACGGTGCAGCAGCACATCCCGGCGGCGCGGACCGCGATCATCCTGACCATGGAGCCCGTCTTCGCCGCACTCTTCGGCTACTGGCTCGCGGGGGACAGGCTAGTTGCGGTCCAGATCCTCGGCGCGCTCATGATCTTCTCCGCCCTCATAATCGGGGAAGTACTACCTGTGTTGCGGCGGAGCAAGTAACCCAACTCACGAAAACTGTCCTGGCATCCGCCGACAAGTTCTCGCGAAATCCGATCAGGCACCGTGAGGGAACCATCAAGACAGACCATCGCCCTCAGGTGCACCTCTGTTTCCAGAAGATACCTGATACCTGAAGCTTCTTTGGAGCGAGAGGCGATACACTCGGTGCAATTCGCTAATCTGAGGAGGTTAGAGTGGCACGTATGGTGGAGGTCCCTGAGTATGAGGTACAGGGCGGCATTCGCGTAGACCCGAGCCGGACGGCTTTGATCATAGGGGACATGCAGAACGATTTCGTGACGGAGTCTGGCACGCTCGTCGTTCCCGGCGCCGAGGGAACAATACCGGCGATACGGAACCTGCTGGAGCTAGCGCGGGAGTCCGGTATGCGGGTGGTCTTCATCCAGGACACCCACAACGATGGCGACCCGGAGTGGGAGATCTGGGGCGAGCATTGCCGCGAGGGGAGCTGGGGCTGGCAGGTGGTAGACGGGCTCGCGCCCGGCGAAGACGAGGCGACCGTACGCAAGCCACGCTACGACGCCTTCTAC
>Ga0126315_10001111_pt1 | contig 10134 bp, 7 predicted proteins | sample Plot106_FD_92534 | JGI IMG/M metagenome (GOLD analysis project Ga0126315, IMG submission 92534) | Serpentine soil microbial communities from UC McLaughlin Reserve, CA, USA - Plot106 | ecosystem: Environmental > Terrestrial > Soil > Grasslands | place: USA: UC McLaughlin Reserve, Lake County...
CCCTCAAGCGGGCGGTAGATGCTTGGGCGGGCGCTCCGGCTGCCGAGAAGCCCCAGCCTTCGCGGCCGCCGAGGCGGTCAGGGGGATCGAGATAGGCATGAATGCCCTCTCGTACTTCCTTGCTGGACTGACTCTCTTCCTATACGGGCTGGCGATTGCGCTCGGGAGTGTTTACCCGCGCTGGGCGGGATTGATAGCCGTCGTTTCGGGGGCCGCGTTAATGTACAACGGCGCTGTGGTCGTGGCCTACTAGGGCTTCGTCACATCGCTCATCAAACTGGTAGGCCTTCTTCTGTTGGCCGTGTGGGCGTCTATCATGGCCGCGTTGATGTGGCGCAAGAGTCGTCGGCGCATTGCTCGCCTTGCATCGACTACTCCAAGGTAGACGGTCAGATGAGTTGACGAGCATCCCGTCTTGCATGGTCTTCCTCTCTCGCTGAGTCACAAGAACGCGAGCGCGTACGGTCGCCGATCACTTATATTGGGCGATGGTGATTCCGCTGGTAAAGTAGGACGGCTCTGAAAGGGTTGGAGATGAGGGGAGAGAGATACTCGAAAAGGACGCTCCGCACATCGGCGATGATGGCCGTGATCGCCGTCATGATCTCCCTGTTTCCGCTACTTCTCGCCTGTTCCTCTGAGGGGTCCAAAGACCAGCCCGACGGGAGCCGACGGACCGACGAGGGCCAGCAGGCCGGCACGACGCGCGGAGGGCAAACCCGCGACGCCCGAGCCGAAGATTCCCGCGACCGCTCCGAACCACAGGCGGCACTCGTTCCTATCGCCCACCTGAGCTCGACCGTCGAGAACGTGAGCATGGAAGAGCTTTCGGGGACACGAGGATTGGCCGTCGGGCAAGGGTACCGTAAGGAGGCCGCCGGACTCGTAGGCAGCCCGAGATTCGAGAGCTTCGCTTCGGGCGCCGCCGTGGTCGACCACGTTAGCAAGACCCCCGAGGCGCTCGGGCTCGTACCCTGGGACGAGGTTGGCCCTGAGGTCAAGGTCCTGTCCGTAGACGGTAGTTCGCTCCTGGACGCGGACAGCAACGGAGACTATCCCCTGAGGCCGGAGGGCGCGACGGTCCCTGATCCCGAAGAGCTGCGGCGCGTGGTGGTAGGGGGCGACATCGTGCTCGACCGTGGGCAGTACTACATGGTCATCCAGAAGGGAATGGGGATCGACTTCCCGCTCGACGGGGGCTACGCCGCAATAACTAGCCGTGTGCCAGAGCAGAGCGCCTACTCGGAGACAGGGGTCATCCACCAGTTCACGGCCCGGCGCACAGGGCGAGCGGGCGTGATTAGGGAGTACCTGTCTGGCGCCGACCTTACGCTCGCGAACTTCGAGAACCCTGTCATAAGAGACGCCGTCTGGCACCCCGACGCGACGACCTTCACCGGCAACCTACAGTTGATGCCGATCTTGGACCAGGCCGGCCTGGACGGCGTTACCCTGGGCAACAACCACATCCTGGATGCCGGTTCTACGGGGCTGAGGGAGACGAGGAGACACCTGGATCACGCCGGAATAGCCTACGCGGGCGCCGGTAAGGACCTTGCGGCGGCCCGCAAACCCATGGTATTCGACCTCGGTGGGACGAAGGTCGGTGTTCTCTCTTACATGGGTGTGCCCTACTACGACTGGGCTTGGGCCACGGAGACCACCCCAGGCACGGCGCCACTCCTTGAGAGCGTCATGAAGGAGGACATAAAGCGCTTGCGCCCGAAAGTCGACCTGATCCTCGTAATGCCACACTGGGGCAAGGAGTACATCGCGACCCCAGAGCCGGGACAGGTGGATCTCGCGCATGCCGCCCTAGACGCCGGGGCCGACCTCTTGATCGGCGACCACGCCCACTGGCCCAAGGGAATCGAAATGTACGAAGGCAAGCCGATTTTCTACGGCGTCGGCAACTTCCTCTTTGACCAGTCCTGGTCGGAAGAGACCTCGACGGGGATCTTCGCGGAGATCACAGTGTACGACGACGATGTGGTCCAGGTCCACCCCGTCCCGTTCATCATCCTCGACTACGCCCAGCCCAACTTCCTCATGCCAGGGGCAGGCGGAGATAGGGCGTTGCGCAAGATCTTCGCCGCATCCCTCGGTCCCGAGTTTGAGGCCTACGGGAGTCGCGCCCGCTGACACGACCTTCGTGCCTCTCGAAGGGTTCCGCGGGAACGCCTGAAGGTGCGTTCCTGGGTCTCTGCGTCGCTACCGTAGATCTGGGAGCCGTCCCACCAGTGGCTCTGGGTGTTGATGTGGGTAGGCGGGGAGGTGTCGTCGGGTTGGCGGGTCCGCTGGCGTGCGCAGGACCTACATCGGGCGCTCCTGGGTCCAGGGTTCATCCTCCTCGAGCTCCAGCTTCCACGGGTTCTCCTTTCCCGTGGCTGAACCAGTCCCGGATCATGAACTGCAGCCACGCCGCCGCAAGCAGATTGAGCGTGGTCGCGGGCTAGAATTCGTGGGCGTCAAGAGCTCGCGGCTGACCGTGCGGGGGTTCGGCCTGAGCAGGGCCCACTCGTTTTCGGGGTACGTGAGCTCGATGGGGGTGTTACGTCCGAAGCGAGTCCCCGCGCTGCCCATCGTGGGGTTCTCAAGGTCGTTGAAGGAGCCGTCCGCCGTGCGCGTGGTGAGGTGGCGGCTGTCTTCCTGCGGCGATCGATCGGCGGGCTAAGGCGAGGTGTCGAACAGGTTGCTCTCCCGCAGTCTCATGCGGAGTCCCACAAGGGTGAGTAGTCCCAGAGGAACCGGGAGCCTGTGCCACCGGAACCTCCGGTCGAGCGCCTCGGTCACGTCGGCGAACACCCGCGAGAATAGAGATCTGGCCATCTGTAGAGAGATCTAGCTGCCTACGCCCCCGTCCGGGCAGCGCGGGGTAACCTCGATCCTCCTTAGGAGAGGCTGCCTGAGACGGTTCAGTTGGGGTTCGGCGGTGTTAGGATCGCCATGATCCACGACTCGGGCCGGAAACAAGGACGCCGCCTCCGGTTCCGGCGTTTCCCGGGGGCGCGGGTGGTCGTCTTCGGACGCTCGCACATCCCCTGGCTCGAGGACGAGGAGGGCTCCTGCTGCTCAACCCCGGCAGTCCGACGGACAGCCGAAGGCAACCAGAGCATACTTTCGCGCTGCTCAGGGTGGAGAGGGGCGAAGTCACGGACCGAATAATGGCCTTGTGAGCCGCTCAACTATAATTACTTCTGTGGCGGAGGACGAACGCAGGAGACCTTATAACAGAGGCGTCCAGGAGTGGAGGTCGTACGAGCCACGGCTTGCGCTGCGGCGGGTGCAAAGTGCCGTTCTGGCGCTCGTAATCATTACCGGTGTAGGCGTGCTTGGGTACATGGTCTTCGAGGGATGGAGCTTTACCGACGCTCTTTACATGACCGTGATCACCCTTACCACGGTAGGGTACAGGGAAGTTCGCGTGCTCGACGCATCAGGACAGCTGTGGACCATGCTCCTTCTTATAACGGGGGTGGGCACACTCTTCTATGCTGCAGTATCCTCCGTTGAGCTGGTGGTCGAAGGAACGGTGCGGGGCTACTTCGGAAGGAGAAGGGTGAAGGCGGCGATCAGCAGACTAGACGGCCACTATATTCTGTGTGGATACGGCAGGGTCGGAAGGCAGGTCGCCCGCGAGTTCGCGGTGGATGACGTGCCTTTCGTGATCGTCGAACAAGACCGGGAGGTCCTGGAGGAGTGCCTGGCCGAGGGTAATCTCGCGTTGCTCGGCCAGGCCTCTGACGACGAGGTTCTCGAAGAGGCCGGCATCCTGCGCGCAGGGGGGCTGATCGCGGCCGTCGACTCCGACGCGGACAACGTCTTCGTGGTGCTCTCGGCGCGAAAGCTCAACCCGAGACTGCACATCGTCGCCCGCGCCTCTTCCGAGGAGTCGGCGGCCAAGCTGGAGATAGCGGGGGCAGACCGTACCCTCTCGCCTTACGCCGTTGGGGGCAGGCGGCTCGCTTCGCTCGCTACGCAGCCCCTCGTCGTCGACTTTCTGGACGTCGTCACGCGCGGCGAGAAAGGCATCGAGTTCCGCCTGGAGGAGTTCTCCGTGCCTAAGGATTCGACCATCGCAGAGCACACTATCGGGGAGCTAAAGATAGGGGAGAGGACCGGCGCCATAGTCCTCGCCATCCGCACCACAGAAGGCAACTTCGACACCACGCCCTCGGCCGATGATCGTCTGCGCGCCGGCGATACGCTCATCGTCCTGGGGAGCCGCGGCCAGATAGAGCGCCTGGAGCAACTCATGCGTGGCGAGGAGGTCACGGAGGATGCGTAAAGGCGCTTCGCGAAGCGCCCTTACGCGAACCGCCCCCTATTTCCTCGGGCGGTAGATGACCATGTCGGCGATACGGTCCGTTCTCTCGTAGTTATCGTGTATCTCCTCGAGCATCCGTGGGGTCCACCTGTCGCGCTTTATCTCCCTCGCGAAGGGTGGGCTCCAGATCATGATCATCGGAAACTTCTCCTCGCCGATTTCCTTCAGGAGTGGTCTCTGGTCCCAATCGCCGTCACGGGTGAGCTGGGTCATCTCGAAAGGCTGGAAGTAGATCCTCCGCCCTCTCTGGGGCAGGAGACCCATGTAGTCGTCTGTGAGCACCGGCCCGTCCGCTCTCGCCACCATACGGGATAGTTGCGCGACCTCGTCCCGCTGCTCGATGACGTAGTTCTGCAAGCCTGAAGGGACCCGCGATGATTGTGCGAGCGCCAGTACCTGGACCGCGAGAAGCGCTATCAGGACGATCCGCAACCGCGGCCGCTGCCAGGCGATAAAGGCCCCTGTTGCGAGGCCGAGCGCCGCCGACAACTCCAGGAGATAGTTCACGTCGGAACCCACCTTGCCGACGAGCACCGCGGAGGGGATGCTTGCGAGCAGATAGGGTCCGACGAGCCACCACGAACGATTCCCCTTGCGCGGCGTAAGCACAAGGAACGCAAGCGAGCCGAGCAGTAGCAGCGGGCAGGCGAGGAGGGCCCCGAGGGCGTTGAGGCTGACGCGTTCCCAGCGGAAGTCGTTGAGGTTGGCGGTTACGGTGTTGAGAAAGAATCCGCCTCCGGTGAAGATGTTCAAGAGCGCGAACACGATCAGTCCCGCTCCGCCGGCGATCGCGGCCGTCTCGAGCGCCCGGCGGCGCTGGCCTTGGGCCGCGAGCCACACGAAAGCCGCGAGCGGCGCGGCCAGCACGTAGGTCTGGCGGGTATAGACGGCCGCAACGAGAAGCAAGGCCGAGACGAAGACGCTCCAGCGCTTCTCGGGCCAGCGCGCGACGACGAACAGTCCGGCCCAGGAGAGCGCCAGCCCCAGTGAGTCGACCCTAGAGAGTGATGACCAGCGCACCACGTAGGGCATGGCGGGGAAGATCAAGCCCCCCGCTATCGCTGCGATCCTGTCTTTGGTCAGCGCGTGCAGGGTCAGCCCCACAAAGAGTGCCACAGCCGCGACGCTGAGGAGCGAGATCAGACGCCCGTACCAGAGTGCAGGCCCGAACAGCCACACGAGCGGCACCTGGGCCAGCATGAAGAGTGGAGGATAGTTGGAGACAACATAGGGCGACACAGTGAGGTCGGTCCTGTAGATGTTCTGGAACTGCGCGAGCCTCACGGACTGGTCAAGCAGTGGCCCCTCACCGTAGTTCAGAGGGTAAGGGAAAACGAGCGCATCCCACCCATGCCGCAAAAAGAGCAGTGCGGCAAGACCCTCGGCCAGGAGCAAGAAGGCGGTGGCGGCACCAAGCGCGACCCGGCGCGTCCGCCCGCCCTTGTGGGGTGCTTTCTCTTTCGATAGTCCAGTGATCGTCGCCAATGCCTTCCGCGCTCTCGAACTCAGGCTCTGTATCCTACCGCTTTTGGCGCCAGCGACGTGCGGGCAATACGGGGATGGTAACCAGAACAGGCGGAGCCGGCTACATCCCAGTCCATCCGCCCTGCGCCGTGCGGTTTTTCTTCGACGCCCCATATTACCCACCTGTTTGGCAGAAATTACCCACTCTGACGGTGTACCGAGCCTCGGCATAGTGGCGTGAGATGATGGCACATCACAAGGGGAGAGATGAACGTAGCCGGGCATGATCAGGGCGAGCCGGCTCGCCTGGACGATCATCCGGCCCACGGCCTACATGAAGACCTGGTCGGCCCTGCTCGGGGAGCCTCTCCTCAGGACCGGAAAGACGCGCATCATCGGCAAGGGCACATGGCTTTTCGTGCCAGTTTTGCCCTTGCCGATGATGCGCCTGACGTCGGTCCTGATGCGTCTGGTCAATCCCACGCTCGCGCGCCAGATCCAGGCCGGCGTCGTCATGAATACACAGGATATGTCTTTCGATCCATCGGAAACCGGTGGCCGCTATCGGTCGATTCCTCCCACGGGACTGGCAGAAGTCGTGAGACGAGACTACGCCGATTGAACCTCCGCGAGGTCTCCCGAGGAGGCGAGATCTAACCCTTCTTCGGCCCGTTCACGCCGTACTCGAGGCCGTCTACCAATGCCTGCCAGGAGGCTTCGATGATGTTCTCGGAGACTCCGACGGCACCCCACATCCGCTTGCCGTCTGTGGAGTCTATGAGGACGCGGGTCGTGGCCGCCGTGGCGCGGTGCTCATCTAAGATGCGGACCTTGTAGTTTGAGAGGTGGATCTCTTTGAGCTCCGGATAGTGCGGCCCTATGGCTTTCCTCAGCGCCTGATCCAGGGCGTTTACGGGACCGTTCCCCTCTGCGGTGGAGATGACCCTCTGCCCGCCTACGCAGAGCTTTAGGGTCGCCTCCGTCGTCGTCTCCCCACCCGCGCGCTTTTCGGAGATGATCCTGAACGTCTCCAGCTCGAAGAGCGGCCTATCCTCACCCATCGTCCTTCCGATAAGCAGCGCGAGCGAAGCGTCAGCCGCCTCGTAATGGTAGCCTTCGTACTCGCGCTGCTTTATGGCCCTGAGGATCAGGGTCGCATCCCCAGCCTCGAGCCCGAGCTCTTCGGCCTTGGTTCTTATGGAGTTCTTCCCCGAGAGCTCCCCAACGGGCGTCCGCCTTACGTTACCTACGGCTTCGGGTGTGATGTGTTCATAGGTGGCCGGGTCTTTGGAGATGCCGTCGACGTGCAGTCCACCTTTGTGGGCGAAGGCGCTGCGGCCTACAAAGGGACGGTGCGTGTCCGGCGTCAGGTTCATTAGCTCTGAGATGTAGTTCGAGACCTCGGTGAGCCGCCGCAACCTCTCGTCATCCATGACCTTCAGTCCCATCTTGAGCCGCAGATTTGCGATGGTAGTAACGAGGTCGCAGTTGCCGCACCGCTCCCCGATACCGTTGACGGTCCCCTGTACGTGCGTCGCCCCCGCCTCTATCGCGACCAGAGCATTCGCAACCCCACACCCCGAGTCGTTGTGGGTGTGGATGCCTACCTCCACGTCGGGGAACTCCCGCACCGTGCGCGCCACGACCGCTTTGAGCTCCGTCGGGAGCGTCCCGCCGTTCGTGTCACAGAGGACCAGCGTCGTCGCCCCTGCCTCGAAGGCGGCGCGGAGCACTGCGAGCGAGTACGCGGGGTCGTCGCGGAAGCCGTCGAAGTAGTGCTCGGCGTCGAAGATGACCTCTTTACCGGCTCCGGCCAGGTAAGCGACGGTGTCGCGCACGGACTCGAGATTCTCCTCAGGCGTGGTCCGCAGGACCTTCTCGACGTGCAGCTTCCAGCTCTTGGCGACGATGCAGGCGACGGGAGCGGAGAGGGAGGGTAGGAGCGTTACCGCTGGGTCGTCCTCGGCCCGCCCATTCGGGCGCCGGGCCCGCGTGAAGGCGACGAGCTTCGCGTGGTGGAGCGACGAAGCGTCGAAGCCCTCGAAGAACTCGAGGTCCTTGGGGTTGGAGGCGGGGAAGCCAGCTTCGATGTAGTGGATTCCTAAAGAGTCCAGCTCGCGGGCTATGCGGGCCTTGTCCTCGGCGGTCAGGCTAACGCCCTCGCGTTGGGTACCGTCACGTAACGTCGTATCGAAGAGCGTTATGCTCATGCCACACCCTCTCCCGCCGCGACCCACTTGCTCACGGCCTTAGTCACCTCTTCGGTCGTCTTGTTTCCGCCGAGATCCGTGGTCAGGAAATGGGCCTCCAGGGCGACGGAGACGCCCTGCTCGATGGCCTCGGCCACGTCGGGGCGGCCCAAGGAGTGGCGGAACATCATCGCCGCGGAGAGGATGGTCGCGTAGGGGTTGGCCTTCCCCTCTCCTGCGATATCGGGGGCCGAGCCATGGACGGGCTCGAAGATGCCGGGGGAGCCTGGCTTGCCTAAAGACGCGCTCGGAAGCATCCCCATCGAGCCGGGGAGCATCGCGGCCTCGTCCGAGAGAATGTCTCCAAACAGGTTCTCGGTCAGCACGACGTCAAACCTCTTCGGGGCCTGAACGAGGAACATCGCCGCAGCGTCGACGAGGACGTGGTCGAGCTCCACCTCCGGATATTCTTCGGCCAGCTCCGAGACGACCCTGCGCCACAGCCGGCTCGTCGCCATGACGTTCGCTTTGTCCACGCTCGTTACCCGCCGCTTGCGCCGCTTCGCTGCTTCGAAGGCTACCCGCGCGACCCGCTCTATCTCCTCCCGCGTGTACACGCTGAGATCACTGGCCCTCTCCTCCCCCTCTTCTTTCTCCCCGAAGTAGGTTCCGCCGGTCAGCTCCCTGACGATCAGCACATCGACGCCATCGACGACCTCGCGCTTTAGGGGCGAGGAACCGATGAGCGCCGGTATGGCGGCGACGGGCCTAAGGTTGGCGAAGGCCCCGAGGTGTTTCCTTAGCCTGAGCAGGCCTGCCTCGGGGCGCGCGGGTCCGCTGTCGAAGTCAGGGTGCCCGACCGCCCCGAGCAGGACCGAATCAGAGGCGCCGGCGGCCTCCAGCGTCTCCCGGGAGATGGGCTCACCTTCCTCGCGGATGGCCGTGCCGCCGATCCTGCGTTCCTCGTAACGCACTCCGATGCCGAAGTGATCCGCTGCGGCGTCGACGACCTCACGTGCGGCCCCGACCACCTCGGGTCCGATGCCGTCGCCGGGGAGCAGTAGTACGTCGAACGCGTCCCTCATGGCTGATCCTCCTCGAACTCGGGCCTCGACGCCAGCCACTCTCTACCGCCCGGACCCAGGGCGTCTGCGAGCAGCTCCTCGGCCCGTCCCTCATCGACTATCTGGTCTTCTTCCCAGAGCGCGTGGAAGATGCGTCGCAGGAAAGCCTCTCCGAATTCCTCGAGCGCCGCCGCGCCAAGCAGGAGCAGCAGGTTCTGGAACAACATCTGATCCTCGGCGCCCGCCGGTCCGCGGAAGCCCCGCACTGTGAACCCAGGCTCCCTTTCTATCCGCGACAGATGCTCCTCGAGGGGCAGACCGACCCTGCGGGCGACCGCCGCCGACGCAGCCTGCGGTACGAACTCCCCGAGCCACGCTGGGGTCCTCACAACCTCCCGCCCAAGCAAGAACGCGTGGGCCAGCTCGTGCCAGACGGTCAGGGGCAGCGTGGCGGCGGTATGCGGCCTGAACACGGGCGAGAGATCCCCCGGCAGCACCAGGGCAGGGGGCTCGACGGAACGGGTGAAGTAGGGGAGCCCCGTCGGATATGGGCGCGTGTAGTCGCGCGGCGCCTCTCTCCAGTCCTCGTCGGCCACGAGGTAGGCGACGATCCGGGGACGCCCGACGGACAGTATCAGCCCGAGCGTCCTGTAGCCCTGCGCGAGATAGCTACAGAGCTCCCTGGCTTTCCCGGCCAGCCGTGGAGGGTAGAGGATGGGCACCTCTGCCTCCAGGCGTTCGTGGCCCGGCGGGGCGGCCCATCGTCTCTGCGGGGCTGCTACGGCGCTACCTGCGCGTCCCACCTGGCACCGACCATGCCGGCCGTGTATACGTTGACGGCCCGCACGTAGGCGCGCGCCGCCGCCTCGACGACATCTTGGGAGAGGCCTCGTCCGGCATAAGCGGCGCCCTCGAACTCGACAGAGACCCTGACCTCGCCGAGAGCGTCCTTTCCGCCCGTTACGGCGTCGATGCGGAAGTCCGTCAGCCTTCCCTTTATGTTCGTCGCGGCGTCGATGGCGCGGAAGACCGCGTCGACGGGCCCCTCGCCCTCGGCCTCGGCCTCGAACGTGCCCTGTTCGGCGTGGGA
>Ga0126315_10001112_pt1 | contig 10124 bp, 3 predicted proteins | sample Plot106_FD_92534 | JGI IMG/M metagenome (GOLD analysis project Ga0126315, IMG submission 92534) | Serpentine soil microbial communities from UC McLaughlin Reserve, CA, USA - Plot106 | ecosystem: Environmental > Terrestrial > Soil > Grasslands | place: USA: UC McLaughlin Reserve, Lake County...
CAGCTCACTCTTCGAGGAATGAAACGCAGGCGCCAGTCCGAATATCAACCCGGTGAGAAGCGAGAGGCCGAGCGTAAATCCCAGCACACGCCAGTCAATGCCGACGTGGACCGCGCGCGGAATATCGTCTTTGCCGAGTGCAACCAGCAGATCGGACCACCACACCGCGAGCAGCAACCCAACTGCTCCGCCAAGCAACGACAGCAACACGCTTTCAGTCAGCAATTGGCGAATCACGCGCATGCGGCTGGCGCCCAGTGCAGTGCGAATCGCCATCTCCTTGTGACGGCTCGTGGCACGCGCGAGCAGCAGGTTGGCGACATTCGCGCACGCGATCAGCAATACACAGGCGACTGCGCCGAGCATTATCAACAGCGCTGGACGAACGTCGCCGACGAGCGCTGTCAGAGCTGAGTCGAGTCGCAGGCCCGCGTGCGTGTTCGTGTCGGAATACTGTTGCTCGAGACGCGTGGCGATCGTAGTGAGCTCGGCTTGCGCTTGTTCGGGTGTGACGCCGGGCTTGAGTCTTCCAATCACTTGCAAAAAGTGCGCGCCGCGCATGCCCGTGACGGGCTCGTCTCCCGAAGCGTCGCCGGCAATCGTGGTCCATAGTTCGACGGGATCGTTCTGAATTGGAAACTCGAACCCTGGCGGCATCACGCCAACTACGGTGAAGCTGCGCCCCTCGAGAGTGATGGCCTGATTCAAAATCGATGGATCGGAGTTGAAGCGCTTTTGGAAGAGTGCGTGACTGAGAATCACGACGCGGCTCCCCGACGGCGTGTCTTCGTCTGGATGAAACGTGCGGCCCAGCATCGGCGCCACGCCGAGTAGTGGGAAAAGATCTGCGGTCGCCACCAGGCCCTGGAGCCGCGATGGCTCGCCTCGGCCGGTCATGACGTAGTCAGCGCTGTGATACGAAGAGACGCGCTCGAGCATCGTGTTCTGCGCGCGCAGGTCGAGGAAATTCGGATACGAATGTGATCCGCGCTGGAGGCCGCGCTGAGTGTTGGTTTCAAATAACGACACGAGCGACTCTGGATCCGGGAACGGCAAAGGCCGCAGCAGCACCGCATTCACAACACTGAAGATCGCGGTGTTGGCGCCAATGCCGAGCGCAAGCGCGATAGTAGCGACGATGCTGATGCTCGGCGACTTGAGCAGCATGCGCAGTCCGAAGCGAATGTCTTGTAGTAGTGTGTTCATTTGAAGATTTCCATTCCAGCCACGGATTTACACGGATTTACACGGATATTTTTTTCTTATCCGCGTGATCTGTGTTAATCCGTGGCTTGATCTTTTATTCCTCTCTTAGCGCTACCATCGGATCGACGCGCGCCGCGCGACGCGCGGGCAGGTAACCCGCAAGCAATGCGACTCCCGCCAGCAACAACGTCGCTAACGCGATCGTCAGTGGATCGTTCGGCTTCAACTCGTACAACAACGTCGCCGCCGTCTTCGTCAGCGCCAGCGACGCAAACAAACCCACTACCAACCCGATCGCAACGAGCACCAGGGCCTCTCGCAATACGAGCCAGAGCACGTTGTCGCGGCGTGCACCGAGCGCCATGCGAATGCCGATTTCGTTTGTGCGGCGCGCCACGCCGTACGACATCACTCCGTACAGCCCGACACACGCGAGCAAGAGCGCGAGCAGGCCAAAGAACGTCGCCAGCCGCGCCACCAGTTTCTGCTGGACCAGCGAACGACCGATGTGATCCGAAAGACTTACGACGTCATCGATCGCAAGATTGGGGTTGATCTGCCTGATTGTCTGCCGGATTTGCGGCACGACCCCACTCGCGGGTCCGGAAAAACGCACCACCAGATTGCTCAACGCTCCAGAGCCCTGTGAATGCGGATAGAAGGCCATCGGTCGAAAGTCTTCCTTCAAATTTCCGTACTTCGCATCTTTCACCACACCGATGACTTCAATGTCCTCCGGAGAGGTAGGTGGACCAAGCCCGAACCGCTGACCGATAGGAGAACCGCCCGGGAAAAACCGCCGCGCCATCGATTCACTAACCACCGCCACCTTCTGCGACTTCTCGGTGTCTTGTGGTCCAAAGCTGCGGCCCTGCACCAGCGGAATGCCCATGGCAGCAAAGAAATCCGAACCGACGGTATTGTTTCTGAGGGTGCGGCTCTGCCCTTCCGGAATATTGTCGCCACGACTGTGAGCGCGACTGGTCCAGAATCCCTGATTGAAAACGATGAACGCGAACGAAGCGGCCTGCACGCCCGGAACAGTCTTGGCCTTATCCTCAACCTCGCGCAGCAACGCCGGAATTTTCGAATCGTCATTCTGGTATCCGGCGGCTGAAGTGTCCACCTGCAAGAGCACTGCGTTCTCCTGGTTGAATCCGCTGGGAATGCTTTGCAGATTGATGAGCGTGCGTACGAAGAGCCCGGCCCCGACGAGCAGCAAAAGTGACAGCGCCACTTGCGCTACCACGAAGGCTTTACCGAGCGGATTCCGTAACGCATTGGAAGTTTTGCCACCTTTGAGAGAGGTGTTTGGTTCTATCCGGGACGCACGCAACGCGGGCGCAACGCCGAAAACAACGGCGCACAGCACTGAAACGGCAATCGTGAATCCGAGGATGCGAAGGTTTGGCGTGACGTCTACCGCAAGCGCATCTGGTCCATCCGAAGCCATCAGCAACAGCAATCGGCTGCCCCACCACGCAAACGCGACACCGGCCAGCGCGCCGAGTAAGACCAGGAGCGCGCTTTCAGTGAATAGCTGCCGCACCAGCCGGAGCCGTCCCGCGCCTACAGCCATCCGTAGCGCAAACTCTCGACTGCGCGCGGCGCCATGGGCCAGCAGCAAGTTGGCAACGTTCGCACTCGCGATCAGCAGAACGAGCGCGACTACACCCATCAGCACTTTCAGCGAAAGTGAGAACTGTTCGCGCAGCGACGACAGGCCGCGAGTCGCCGGCGTCAACTCGATGCTCGCTTTTTGGATGTTCTGTTGCTTCTTTTCAGCCGGTAGCCTGCTCTCGAGCGTGCCCAACCACTGCTTGTAAAGTAGATTAATAGCCGGACTCGCTTGCTCCGCTTTGACACCCTCTTTCAATCGAGCGATGAGATACAGCGACTGAGCTGCCGGATCGTTTCTTCCATCCCAGTGCGCGGGAGGCAACTGCTTTTCCATCGCCAGCGGAATCCATAAGTCAGGCGCGTTGCCCACTGTAGTGCCGAAAAACTCTTTTGGAGCAACACCGACGATCGTGTAATCGATGTTGTCGACCTTAACTGCTTTTCCAATCGCCGACGGATCGCCGCCGAGACGCTTTTGCCACCAGGCGTAACTCACCACTGCAACCGGATGGCCGCCTTGATTCTGATCGTCAGTCTCAGTCAAGACTCGTCCGAGAGTGGCGTTCACGCCCAACACTGGAAAGTAAGTGCCGCTGACGAGTTGCACCTGCATCCTTTCGATGTCGCCGCTTGCATTGACGAACCCGTGCACGGTCCAGGGGAGACTCAAAACGCCGGCCACGCCTGAAAAGACGTCGGTGCGTTGCTGCGCCTCTCGATAGAACGGATACGAGAACAGGTCCCAACTCTGATCGGGAAAGCCGTTGGTCAAGCCTGCGTCCTGGCCTTTGCCGAACAGGACCAACTGCTCGGGTTTGTTCACCGGCAACGACTTGAGCAGCACCGCATCAAGCAGGCTGAAGATGGCGGTATTCGCGCCGATTCCCAGCGCCAGCGACAGCACCGCGATCAGCGTGAAGCCGGGTTTTTTGAGAAGCATGCGTATTCCGTAACGAATGTCCTGAAACATTTTGACTCTCTCCCCTGGTCGTAGAGTTCATCCACAATCAAGTCGTACGAATTGAGCGCCTCCTTGGAGTGCGGCGGCTTGACGCCGCTTTGGTATTGATCAAGCGCCATCGATAACAAAGCGGCGTCAAGCCGCCGCACTCCAAGGAGGCGCCCAACTCATTCATATCTCAGTGCCACCATCGGATCGACTTTCGTTGCGCGTCGCGCGGGGAGGTAGCAGGCCAACAGGGCAATCGCTATCAATCCCGTCGAGACACCAATCAACGTCCCCAGACTGTTTGGCTTAACACCGAAAAGCAACGCGCTCAGCAAACGTGAAGAAGCAAACGACGCCGCGAGTCCAATCACGACGCCAACACAAACGAGAATCACACCTCGAATCATGATCAGCCGGAAGACATCACGTCGCTGCGCACCCAGCGCGACGCGAATCCCGATCTCACGCGTGCGCCGCGCAACCGAGAACGTCAACACGCCGTAAAGTCCAAGCGCCGTCAGCAACGTAGCGAGTATTCCAAATGCCGCCGTCAGCCACGTCACCATTCTTTCCTGGACCAGCGATTGATCGATCTCAGTGGCGAGAGTCTTGATGTCGTAGAGCGGCAGATGTGGATCGAGGTTCTTTAACTCCGCGCGCAACTGTTCCGCGACAAGCTGCGGCTCGGTCGCAGTCTTTACGTGCAGCGTCAGGCTCGTGAGTTGCGACTCCTGTGAGATTGGAACATATACATGACGCCGGATATCTTGACGCAGGTTTACGTACTGGGCGTCCTTCACGACTCCAACGATCGTCCTGTCAGGCACATTATCCATGCCGATGCGTCTTCCGATCACGTCGCTGGTTCCGAAATAGTGTTTCGCCATCTTCTCGTTGACGATCACGACCTTGGGCGCCCCGAGGCGATCGCTTGCGTCAAAATCGCGCCCGGCGACGAAAGGAATTTCGAGTGCTTTGAAATAGTCGCTCGAAGTGTAGGTGAAGTCAGAAGTCATTCGTTCGCCTTCGCGAGGGGTATAACCTTCGACGACGATGCCGGTTTGATCCCAGCCTCCGGAGATGGGTGAATCCGTAGCAAGGCTGGCGAACTTCACGCCGGGCAGGGCGCGAATTCGCGTCAGAAAATTGTCGTAAAACGCTGCTGTCCTTTCTTTTGAGTAACCATTGAGCGCGGGATTAACGCTCGCGAACAGAACGTTCTCTTTGGCGAAACCGGTGTCTACTGAACGAAGGTTTTGGAGTGTCTTCAGTAAAAGCGCCGCACTCACCAGCAGCGGAAGTGAAAGCGCAACCTGGACCAGGATCAAGGCACTGCGCAGGCTAAGAAGCCTGCCCGCTGAGGTGAAACTACGAGATTCGAGTCGCAGGCCGGGTGCAAGGACCTGTCGTGCGGCTTGAATGGCGGGCGCTAAACTAAACGCAACTCCGATTAGAATCGAGAGGCCTAAAATGAACAAGTACAAACGCCAATCGGAAGATGCATCCAGATTCTTTCGATAGTCAGGCGGGATGAAAGCGATTAAACCTGTCTTGATCCAGAGCGCGATAAAGATTCCAACAACTCCACCTATAAGCGCGAGCACCACGCCCTCAGTCAGCCATTGACGCAGTAAACGCAAGCGCCCCGCGCCAAGCGCGAGACGAACCGCGATTTCCGAAGCACGCACGGTCGCGCGCGCCATCATCAGGTTTGCCAGATTGGCACAAAGGATTAGCAGCACCGCGCACGTCGCCCCGAAAAGCAACCAAAACGACGCGCGGAGTTCGGTTTGTAAGTAGCGAAGTCCCTGATCGCCCGGCATCGCCGCAATGCGCCCCGACATGAAACGTTCTCGATTAAATTTCGGAAAATTTGCACTCAACTCCTGCGCTTCTAATTCGCGAATTTGTCGATAAAGAACATCGAGCGATGCCTGGGCCTGTGCGGCGGAAACGTCCGGCTTACGCCGCGCCATCACACTCAGCCACTGGTGACGACGGCTCGTTAAGCGCGTCGGTGGCAGTGGGTTGAAGACCGGCGTCATCATCAACGGCACGCGCACGTCTGGATTGCTCGAGAGATCCATCCCGTAAAATCCTGGCGGAGTTACACCCAGAACAGTCAAAGGATGTTCATTAACGAGGATGGTCTTGCCGATGAGGTTCGGATCTTTGTTGAACCTGCTTTCCCAAAATGCATAACTCAAAACGGCGACCGGATGCGCGCCCGGAACGCGATCGTCTTCCTGTGTGAACAGCCGGCCGGCCCATGGCCGCACTCCGAGCACTTCGAAAAAGTTTCCACTGACAAGTTCACCGGCCACGCGCTCGGTTTGATCGCCGTAGGTGACATTCATCTGCGTGCCGCCGCGCGCAATCACGCCGGAGAAGACGGAGTTTCGATCGCGCAGGTCCTGGTACATCGCATAGGAAAAAGAGCTGTCGAAGTCTGGACCTTCTTTTGGATCGTAGGCTGAAAGGACCGCGAGTTGATCGGGGTTCGCCACCGGCAGGCGCTGCAGCAACACTTTGTCGAGCATTGAAAAGATGGCGGCGTTGGCGCCGATGCCGAGAGCGAGCGTAAGCACCACCACGCCGGCGAACGCCGGGTTCTTCAGCAACATCCTGAGCGCGTAGCGAACGTCGTTGATTGTTTCAGCGATCATTGGAGACCTCCGTATTGGCGCCTCCTTGGAGTGCGGCGGCTCGACGCCGCTTTGTTATCGATGGCGCTTGATCAATACCAAAGCGGCGTCAAGCCGCCGCACTCCAAGGAGGCGCCCAACTCATTCATATCGAAGCGCTACCAGCGGATCGACGCGGGTGGCGCGGCGCGCCGGCAGGTAGCAGGCGAAAACACCGACCAGCGTCAATCCCGCTGCGACAAACACAAACGTCGCGATATCAGTTGTCGAAACTCCAAACAGCAAACTCGACAGCAAACGCGTCAGCGCGAACGCGCCGCCCAGTCCAATCACGAGTCCAAGCAGCACGAGTCTCATTCCGTGCCCGATAAACAAGCGCAGCACATGGCCTCGCCCGGCGCCGAGCGCCATGCGAATGCCGACTTCATGCGTGCGTTGCGAGACCGAATAGGAAAGCACGCCGTACACGCCAGTCACCGCGAGCACGAGCGCGAGCGCTGCAAAAACCGAAAAGAGCACTGCGTTGAAACGTCGCGTCGACGCTTCGCGAGCGAGAATGTTATCCAGTGTCGCGACTTCCGCGATCGGCAAATCCTTGTCAACCTCATGCACAGTGCGCATAACCGCAGCCGTCAAAGCTTCCGCATCAACGTTGCCTGCGCGGATCGACAACATCACGCTGCGCTGCGGAAAGCGACCCAGCGGCGTGTAAATCCTGATCAATGGCTTCGCCTCGGAGCCGTAGGTCCTGACTTCCGGAACGACACCGATAACCTCGTGCCAGGTAGGACTGTCGTAGGCAATGCGTTTCCCCAACGCATCCTGGTTGGGCCAGAAACGGCGCGCGAGATTCTCGTCAACCAGGACCACCGGTTTGCCTTGCTCGTCTTCATCTCTGGTAAACGTGCGTCCTCTTAGAATCGGTATCTTCATCGTCTCAAAGTAATCGGAAGTGACGATGGACCAATCGACGTTGAGCAATTTCTCATTTTCCGAGCGCCGGTAACCTTCGACGGCAATGTCGTTTTGCCAACCGTCACTCAGGCCCGGCAGTGCCGCGGAGATCGCAGCTTTCTCGACACCGGGCTGCGCCTGTACCGGCTCAAGGACTTGATGAAGCAGTCTGCTGAGCTCTGCGTGGTCGCGGCTGCGCGAGACTTTCAACTCCATGGTCAGCACGCCGTTTGGATCGAAACCGTTGTCAAATCCCAACAGCAGCACCAAGCTCTTCACCAGCAGTCCCGCGCCGACCAGCAACGCAACAGACAAAGCAACCTCCGCGACGACCAAAGAGCCGCGCAGCTTCTTGCCGGTCGTATCCGTCGTCGTCGCACTGCTGTCTTTCAGCGTTTCGTGCAGGTCGGTTTTGGAGGAACGCAACGCAGGCAGAACACCGAAAAGAATTCCCGTGAGCAGCGTGATGAAGAAATTAAAAGCGAGCACTTTGCCGCTGAGTGACGCTCCAGCCATGCGCGGTACCGTCTCGTGCGCCACTCGCGCAAGCACCGACATGGTCCATGAAGCGAGGATCAGCCCCACGACACCGCCGGCAAACGCCAACAGCAGACTCTCAATCAGCATCTGCCTGACGATCCTGCACCGCGACGCGCCGAGCGCAACGCGCAACGCGAACTCTTTTCGCCGGCTCGCCGCGCGCGCAAGGAGGAGGTTGGCAACATTGGCGCAGGCAATCAACAACACCAGCCCGACTGCCGCAAAGAGTATCTTCAACGCAGTACTTACATTGCGGGTGATACTGTCCTGAAGCGACACGACGTTAACAGTGTCGGCGCCGGCATTCGCGATCGGATGTTCCTGGCGAAGCTGTTGCGCGACGCGGTTCATATCAACCCGCGCCTGGTCTATCGTCACGCCGGGCTTCAAACGCGCGATGACATTTCCGGCCGTGCGCACGTCGCGCTCTTTCCAGTTGAGCGGGCCCATGAGCACCCACAAAGGCGGCGGGCCCTGGTGCTGGAAGCTTTCGGGTAAGACGCCGATGACTGTGTGCGGCTTATCGTCGAGCAGGATGTCTTTGCCGACAATGTTCGGATCGCCTGCGAAGCGCTGTTGCCAAAACCCGTAGCTGATCAAGGTGACGGGCGCAGCGCCGGGCTTATCATCTTCGGCGCTGAAGTCGCGGCCGAGCATCGGAGCCGCGCGCATCACCTTGAAGTACTCGGAGGTGACGATTCGGCCCATGAGGTTCTCGGGTTTGTCGGTGCCGGTGATGTTTACCGACCAACCGCGAAACGTCGACATTGCCTCGAAGCTCTGATTGCGCGCGCGCCAGTCGACGAAGTTCGGAAAAGAAACATGACGGTCCCGGATTTCGCGACCGGACTCGTTCATCCACACGATGCGGTCGGCTTGGGGATATGGCAGCGGATTCAGCAACACTGCATTAATCACGCTGAACATCGCCGTGTTTACACCAATCGCCACAGCCAGCATCAACACCGCTATCAGCGTGAAGCCGGGATTTTTTCGTAACCACCGCAAACCGTAAATGAGATCCTGAAGCAATCTATCTCCTCCGAATTGCGCGCGTCCCTGGAGTGCGGCGGCTTGACGCCGCTTTGGTATTGATCGAGCGCCATCGATAACAAAGCGGCGTCAAGCCGCCGCACTCCAGGGAGGCGCCTGTCTCATTCGTACCTGAGGGCCACGAGCGGATCGACCTTCGTCGCCCGGCGCGCAGGGATGTAGCAGGCGATCAGCGCCACCACCGTCAGCAGCACTGCAATCAACCCGTACGTCAACGGATCATTCACCTTCACTCCAAATAACATCTTCGAAAGACTGATCCAGCTCTCGAGATACTTCGTCAACACCCACGAGCCGACCAATCCGAGCACCACGCCCAACAAAGCGAGCGTCATTCCCTGCCGCACGATCATCCGCAACACGTTAGAGCGGTCCGCGCCGAGCGCCATGCGAATGCCGATCTCGTGCGTGCGTTGTGAAACCGTGTAAGCGAGCACGCCAAACAATCCGATCGCGGCGAGCTGTTGGGCCAACAGCGCAAACAACGTCAGCAGCTTGGCGAACAAGCGTTCCATGCGCAGCGTTTCGTCCGCTTGTTCGGCCTGCGTCTTGACGTCCTGCACGGGCAGGTTCGGCTCGATCTCCCGTACCACGCTGCGCACGCTGGCAATCGCAGCAGACGGATCGCCGGCAGTGCGCACTTCGAACACTGCGCTGCCCAGCGGGCGCTCTTGTCGATACGAGGAGTAGACAGTCGGCGGAATGTCGTCGCGCTGGCTCGTGTACTTCGCGTCTTTGCAGATGCCGACGATCTCGAGCTCGTCGGGTTTGGACGTGTCGTAGGTGAAGCGTTTACCGATCGCGTTTTCACCAGGAAAGAACTTATTCGCGAAGGTTTGATTAACGACTACGACCCGCGGTGAAGTCGCAGTGTCCTGCGGGCCGAACGTGCGCCCGTAGAGCAGTGGAATTCCCATCGCGTCCAGGAAGTTGTCGCGCACCGTGTGACGGTAACCTTCGCCGCTGGGCTTAATACGGCCTTCCGAATCGGGCGTCGCCGACAAAGCCTCGCGCAGAAAAACACTACTCGAGCTCGAGCTCTGCGACAGCAACGGCAAGCGCGAGAACGTGACCGCCTGCACACCCGGAACGGCTTCGATGCGTTCGCTGATCTGCTGGTAGATCTGGCGCAGCTTCTCGTCCTTGTAACCGATCAG
>Ga0126315_10001114_pt1 | contig 10120 bp, 9 predicted proteins | sample Plot106_FD_92534 | JGI IMG/M metagenome (GOLD analysis project Ga0126315, IMG submission 92534) | Serpentine soil microbial communities from UC McLaughlin Reserve, CA, USA - Plot106 | ecosystem: Environmental > Terrestrial > Soil > Grasslands | place: USA: UC McLaughlin Reserve, Lake County...
GCAAACCCAGGTGTCCCGGGAAATCTTCCGAGGGGTCGAAGCCTACTCCGTCGTCGGAGACCTCCAGCACGATGCCGTCGGTCCCGTGTCGCAGACTCAACTCCACGCTCGTGGCTCGGGCGTGCTTCACGGTGTTGTGCAGAGCTTCCTGGACGATGCGATAGAGCGTCTCCTTCGTCTCCAGGGACACATCGGGCTCCTCGCCCAAAGTTGTGTGGAGGGAGATCTCGTGGCGAGCTCTCAAGGCCGCGGCCTGCTTCTCCAGAGCGACGATAAGACCCTCAGTCTCAAGCGACTCTGGGCGTAGCTCGAAGATGAGGGCGCGCATCTCGGTCAGGCCGGCCTCGGCCAAAGAGAGCACGTACTCGAGCCACTCGGCTACGCGCTCCGGAGGACTCGCGCGATCTAGCAGGGTGCGGGCGGTGCGGGCACCCAAGCCTATGCCGTAGAGGGCCTGTGAAACCGAGTCGTGCAGCTCGCGGGCGAGGTGTTGCCTCTCTTCGAGGGCCGCCTTTCCCTGGGCGGCGGCGAACAAGCTGGCGTTCTCCACCGCAACAGCGGTCTGGTCGGCTACGGCTTCAAGGAAAACCCTCTCGTCCTCTCCGGGTTCATGTTTAGGTAGATAGTAAAGGTTGAGGGCGCCCAGTGACTCTCCCCGAGCGACGAGCGGTACGATGTACACCGTGTCCCACTCGACATGGCGGACGAGGGGGTGAATCGGAGCGTAGAGCGGGTTGTCGAGGATCACTCGCCGGGCGTTGTGGCCAAGGGACGGCTGCTGCGAACGGAAGACGCGAACCATGCGCGAATGGATCCCGCCGCGCCAGGAGGCCTGCATGGCGTCAGTGTAGCCCTTGGGCAGGCCGAAGGAGCCAGCCTGCCGGATCATCCTCGTCTCTGGGTCTATCAACACGACAGAGCTGGCGACGGCCGTGGTACCTGCCACGATACCTGCCGCGAGGACGTCCAAGGTTGTTTTCACCGGCCGGTTTACGGTCAGGTTTGCGGAGATCTTGGCCAGTGCCCTGAGGCGCTGTCCCAACATCCGGAAGGCTTCGTTGCGCTCGGTCGTGTCGCGGATGACGTCGCAGATCACCTGCTTCCCGCCGTAGAAGATCACGCTGGCCGAGGCCTCGACATCCACCAGCGAACCGTCCTTGCGGCGATAGTGCCGCTCGCCCAGGAAGCGGCCTCCCTCCTCTAGTATGAGCCGGACGTTGGAGTCGATGCTCTCCCGGTCATGGGCGATGAGATCGTAGATTTTCATGTTCCTGAGCTCCCCGGTGGTGTAGCCCAGTAGCTCCCGGAACGCGGCGTTGGACTCCAGGATGTCGCCCGTGGCGGCGTCGCACAAAAAGATGCCCTCCGTAGCGTGCTCCACCACCGCCCGGTAGCGTTCTTCGCTCTCCCGCAGCGTCCGCTCGGCCCGGCCACGCTGGATGGTCGCGCCCAAAGCGTCCGCCGCGGCCTTTAGCGCCTCGATCTCGGCGGCGGACCACTCGCGCTCGACGAGGCACTCGTCGAACCCGATAAAACCCCACCACCGTCCCTCTACGAAGATCGGCACTACCACTATCGACAGGATGTCCTGCACCTCGAGCTCGGGCCGCTCGCCCGCCGGAAAATCTCGCGTGTTCCCGTGCACCGGCTCCCCCCGACCCAGCATCTCCATCCAGCGTCCGTAACCTGCGGCCTTATAAGGGATGGCCTGCATGAACGGGTTATCCAATTGAGGCGAGACGCCCGCCGCCACCCACTCGTAACGCTGGGTTCCCCACAGTTCGCCATCAACGCCTGCGTAGTTCTCGAAGATGTAGACTCTGCTCACCCCCGCAGCCCGGCCGAGCCGCTCCAGCACCTCCTCGATGCTCTCCTGCCAAGAGGCCACTCTTTTTAGAAACCGCTCCGCCGCAAACGCCACGGCCTGGAGGATAGCATCGCGCCTGCGCAACTCTTCTTCTGCCCGCTTGCGCCCTGTGACGTTACGGGCGGTGGCGTAGATCACCTCTTCCTCCACAACCGGGACGGCTTTCCACTCCAGCCAGACATCAGAGCCGTCCTTGCTGTGGTAGCGGTTCTCAAAGTAGGTCGTCCTAGCACCCCTGCCCAGGCTCTCCAACTCACGCTTGGTCGCCGCACGGTCGTCGAGATGGACGAGCTCGATGAACGGCTTTGCAAGCAGCTCCCTGCTGGAGTAGCCCAAAGTCTCCTCGAAGGCGGGGTTCACGCGCTTGAAGTATCCATCCAAACCCGCGACGCAGAGCAGGTCGGGCGAGAACTCAAACAAGCGGTCTCGCTCTTCCTCGGCCCGCCTGCGCTCCCTCCGTGCACGCGCCTCCCCGAGCCCGCGCTCCACGGTGGCGCACAGGCGCGTGAGGTTAGACTTCATAACGTAGTCATGCGCCCAACCCCTCATCGCCTCGGCCGCCGTCTCCTCCCCGACCTTCCCGGAGACGATAATGAACGGGGTCTCAGGATCCATCTCGCGCAACAGCTCCAGCGCCTCCGTTGCCGAAAAGCGCGGCATCCGCCAGTCGGAGAGGATCACGTCCCACCGTCCTCCTTCTGAGAGCGCCCGCCGCATCGCCTCTGGGGTATCGACTCGCTCCGAGGCGGGCTCGTAGCCTCCACGCTCGAGCTCGCGCAAGAGGAGCAGGGCGTCGTCTTCGGAGTCCTCCACGACCAGGACGCGCAGCGGAACGCGAACCAGAGCGTCGGCGCCACCCCTTTCGGGAGCCGACTTCACCGCGACCCCTCGCCGAGCTCTTCGGTGGATACGAGCCCGACGCGCACGGCGTAGATGGCGGCCTGGGTGCGGCTCCTTACGCCCAGCTTCGAGAGGATGCTGTGCACATGAGATTTGACGGTCTTCTCATCGATGAAGAGTTCGCGTGCGATCTGCTTGTTGGCCTTGCCGCGGGCGATGAGCTTGAGCACTCCACTCTCTCTTTCGGTAAGTGCTTCGGGACCGGTCGGAGAACGCACCTCGCGCATCAGGCGAGAGGCGGCCTCGGGGGCGAGCCGCACCTGGCCTGAGGCAGCGGCCCTGATCGCCTCGCACAGCTCGTCTGCTTCCGTGGTCTTCAGCAGGTAGCCGATGGCCCCCGCCCTGATCGCCCCCGTCACCGAGGCGTCTTCGAGCACGCTGGTCAGGGCCACGACCTCCACCTCAGGCAGCTGGCGCCGGATCTCCCTCGTAGCCTCTATGCCGTCCATGACCGGCATCAGCAGGTCCATAAGGACCACGTCGGGTTCGAGGCACCGCGCCATATCCAAGGCCTCTTCACCGTTTGAGGCCTCTCCCACGACCTCCAGCTCCGGGTCCAGCTCCAGAAACCCGCGCAGTCCCCGGCGGACAACCTTGTGGTCGTCGGTTATCAGGGTCCGAATTGGCATAGCGTCCTTGCCTCTCAACCTTTAGGTGGAGACCTACCTCCACCAAAGGTTGCCCGCGAAATTCGATCGCACGCCCGATGCATGCGTCCGCACCCGGAGCTTTACTTTCTGCAGCACACAGATAGCCACCGAACGGCCCTTTTGTCAAGGCCTGAGGTAAGGAAAGGTGGATGGTCGGACGTGTACGATCCGAACAGATCCGAGGCGGGCGCTGTGGCTTTCGTCGCAAAGCACCAGACCGGAGAAACGCTACTAGCGGCGATCCGGGGGGCGAAGGCAGCACATAGGAAACGGGGACAACACGATCGCACTTCGCCTCCTCCATCGAGCGGGCGATGAAGGTTGCAGGAGATGGAAAGAGGAGATGAGATGGGTCAGGGTAAGCAGCCAGAGAGCAAAAAGCGAACGGTGTACGCGCCACAGTCGGAGTGTTGCTCAAAGCCTCCTGCCGTTATTAGCGTTGAGTTGGACGAAGATGAGGATGTCGAATGGACGTGGACGCACACTTCTGACGGTAAGAGCGTCGTTACCGGCTACGCCATCACTAAGAAGAGAACCAATAAGTCGAGAAAACGGCAGCAAGAGAGTGTATCCCGGCGACGGACCGGCAAGCGACAAAAGAGAGAGCGATGAGAGTTCCATCAGGTACGGCATCCAGACCGTATCACGGCTTCTACTTCGTCCCCGACGGTCACCACCGCGTCTCGGTTGCCCGCTACCACGGCGTCGAGTGGATGCTAGGGTAACGGAGTTTCGTGCCGGGTTGTGGAGCGGCCGAGGACAAAGGCAACCTGATCTAACCATCCGAAGGAGGAGAATCGAAAGTGCATGGCATGATGGATTTCCAGCTCGTAAAGCAGCGGCGCGAAGTGATGGTGCGCGAGGTAGAGCGAAACCGTTTAGCGAAAGAGTTGCGGAACTCCCGCAAGCGTCGCGACGCGGGCCGGACGTCGTCTGCGGCGTGGGAGCTGAAGAGGATCGCCGGACGTCTCCGCAAGCTCTTGAGGTCCTCAGTCGAGAGCCATCTAGGAACGGAGGAAGCACCACGTGAGCAAGGAGAGCGCTTTGCTAGCAGAGACCGCGCTCGCACCTGAGGGCGAGCCGGACGGGGACACCGAAGCCGCCGCGCCACGCGGACCCGAGACACCGGAACTTTTAGCCGGTTATCTAGCGAAGATAGGCAAGGGTGATCTCCTGACCCACCGCCAGGAGCTGGCCCTCTCCCGGAAGGCCCGCTCCGGTGATGAGAGGGCCAGGAGCAAGCTCATAGAGAAGAACCTGCGTCTGGTGGTCAGCGTCGCCAAGAGGTACCGCGGTTACGGCCTTCCCTTTGAGGATCTCATCCAGGAGGGCAACATAGGCCTGATGAAGGCGGTCGAGAAGTTCGACCACGAGATGGGCAACCGTTTCTCCACCTACGCCACGTGGTGGATAAGGCAAGCCATAGGGAGGGCGCTCTCCGACAAGGGCCGGACCGTGAGGGTTCCGGTGCACATGGGCGAGAAGCTGCGCACCCTGGCGCAAAGCCGAGGCGAGCTCATCGCCGAGCTGGGCAGGGAGCCGACCGTTGCGGAACTGGCCGGGAGGCTCGGGTGGGCTGAGGAAGAGGTGCGCTTCGCCAAGACGCTGGTGGCGGACACGACCAGCCTCGACCGCCCCATAAGCGCCGAGGAGGGTGCCTCGCGCGTGGGCGAGCTCGTCGCTGACGAGCGGGCCTCGCGCGTGGGCGAGGAGGTCGTGGAGCAGGCCGAGAGGGCTCTGCTCTTCGAGGCGCTCGCGCCTGCCCGAGAGGGCTCGCCGCGTCCTCATGAGGCGCTACGGCCTCGAGGGCCTCCAGCCGGCGACCTTGAGGGAGCTCTCGGAGGAGCTCGGGGTCTCCCGCGAGAGGGTCAGGCAGCTCCAGCGTGATGCGGAGCGCAGGCTGCGGACTTTCGGGATGGCCGTAGCGTCTGCGGCGCCCCGCCGGGAGTACCCCTCGGATCGCGGGTCGCGCGGCTGCGACCGATCCGCTGGCAGAGCAGCCAGCAAACGGGAGAGGATAGCGGCGGGAGTGGACCCAAAGGCGACGATTCGATAAGCCGCGACGCTTGGTGGCCGGAAGTGTTAGATCTCGGAACAACAATTACCTATAAGACCCGTATACGTGATTGTGGGCTCGGTCATCGAAAGCATCGACGAAGTAGGCGGCCCGTCTCCGGGCGGTGAGCAGCAACGGAGCGGTCCGAGCGGAGCGCAGGGAGAACGAGATGACGGAACAGATCGAAAACGGTGACGCGGAGCAAGATCCCATTCGCACCAAGACGGGCCCCGACAGACCAGGCCTGGGCGAAGTCGGCACGTATCCTGCGGCAGAGGTGAACGGAGGTAGGATGGCGCGAGATTCAGGCTCGCAGCGAGACGCTGCGTCATGGCTCGACTGGCGAGTAGCTTTGTACGCGTTCTTCCTGGGCATGACGTGCGTGTTCCTGGTTCCGCTCACGGACCTTTGGTGGCTGGTACCTGTCCTCGGTGCGGCTGTGCCGATCGCGTTAGCGGTTCTCCAGGGGCCCAACCTCGGGCTCGAGGGTCAGGATGATACGAAGGCAAAGGAATGGGAGCTTCTGCACGCGCTCACAGAACAGGGTGAGCTAACTCCTACTACGGCCGCCATGCGGACCTCGCTCACCGTGGACGAGGCGTCGAAGATGCTGGAGGAACTCGCCCGCAAGGATCACCTGGAGCTGCAGATGGAGGAGGGTGTCATGACCTATGCCCTCCAGCAGCAGGATACACGCGAACTGCCGGGCGGGGTTCCCGAATCGCTTGAGGAAGGGGGCGAAGCCAAGCGTGAGCCCCACCGACTCGGGGCGCACCAAGAGCTCGACGAGCCCTTGAGCGCGCGCGAGATCGAAGTGTTGAACGGCCTAGCCTCGGGCAGGACCAACTCGGAGGTCGCAAGGGATCTCTTCATCTCCGTAGGTACGGTCAAGTCCCACACCAACAATATCTACCGCAGGCTCGGGGTTGCTAACCGTGCCGGTGCACTCGCCAGGGCCCGCAGCCTCGATCTCCTCAGCGGTTAGACCGACTCTATCGAGAGGAGGTTACGAAGACGACATTCCTTTGAGGAGGCGGTGGACCTATTTATGAGGATGATTGCGTAGCGGCAAGCCGGATTGCGAAGGAGGCGTGCCATGAGAAGAATCCACCGCCTGGCTAAGCCGGCCGCCGCGGGACGGCACTCAAGCCGTCTAAGAAGCGTTAGCGGGAGATATTAGACGATGACCGCGGAAAGAAGCGAGGGTTTGCTGATAAAGGCTCAGCCCCTGGAGCAAGCCGAGCGGATCAGCAATCTGATGGTGGAGGTACAAGTCGTGGACGGCGCGCTCCTCCTCGACGCCGACCCCGCATGGGCAGGAGCGATCAACACCGTTTTGATCAAGAAGGGCGTGAGGGTGAACGAGCTGTGCCCGACTCGCTAAAGGATGAGCGCCCAGCCTCAGTTTAAGAGAAGCCACAAGGCGACGGAGCGACGTTTCAAGGGCGGCGATAAACAAGAAGGGAGACCCGAAAGATGTATGCAGGCTAGAAATTCTATGCGCTGCAGGATCGCGAGATTCGGGAGCAAGTGCTTGCCTAGCGGATGGCCGAGCGCCGAGGACAGGCGCTGGCGAAGGAGTGCAGGCTTTCCTTGCGTGCTCGGATGGCGGCGGCTCTTTGCGCTGGCGATCGCATCCCGCCTGGCCCTGAGCTCTTCCGAGGAAGGAGCATAGATTATGTACGACGTTGTCATCGTCGGTGCGCGCCCGGCTGGCTCATCGACCGCGATGCTGCTGGCACGCAAGGATTTCAAAGTGCTTTTGCTGGAGAGGGCGACCTTTCCCAGCGATACGCTCTCGACGCACCAGGTGCAGTTGCCGGGCGTCGCCAGGCTCAAGCGCTGGGGGCTTCTGGACCGGGTGATCGCCTCGGGCGCGCCGGCTACCCGCCACGTAAGGTTCGACGCTGCTGGAAGCGTGCTCGAAGGCCACTATCCCGCATTCGGGGGCGTCGATGCGCTGTACAGCCCGCGACGGACGATCCTGGACACGATCCTGGTAGACGCCGCGCGCGAGGCAGGGGCCGAAGTACGCGAGGGGTTCGTCGTGGAAGAGGTACTGACGGATGACGGTCACGTCACAGGTATCCGCGGCCGGCTTCGTGACCGCAAGAAGAGCAGCACTACGGTGACCGAGGCGGCGCGACTGGTCGTCGGTGCCGACGGCAAGCGTTCGCTCGTCGCCGATGCGGTGCGCGCCCAAACCTACAATCAGAGACCGGTGCAGTCGATGGCCTTCTATACGTACTGGGAGGGTGTGCCCATCGAGGGCAACGAGATGTACGTGGGAGATAGGTACTTGATCTTCGTCTGCCCGACCAACGACGGGCTGGTGATAACCTACATCACCCGGCCGGTAGAAGAGTTCCGCCTCTTCCGCTCCGACATCGAAAGCAATTTCCTCAAGATGCTCGACCTCGCAGGTGACCTGGGAGAGCGCCTCCGCGGTGCGCAGCGCGCCGGACGTTTCCGCGGCACAACCGACCTGCCCAACTTCTTCCGCAAGCCCTACGGTCCCGGCTGGGCGCTTGTCGGCGACGCAGGGCTGGTGATGGACCCCATCACCGGCCAGGGCATCGGTCACGCGCTCCGTGATGCGGAACTGCTGGCCGACGCGATCTGCGCTGGATTCGATGGACAGCAGCCGCTCGAGGCGGCGCTGGCCGGCTACGAACAGAAGCGCAACCAGGAGGCGCTGCCAATGTACGAGTTCACCACGAACCTGGCATCCTACAGACCACCGAAAGCGGAAGAACAGGTACTGTTCGCGTCCCTGGTGGACAACCAGCCGCAAACCGATCAGTTTCTGGGCGTGCTCACCGGAGTGGTACCGATCCGCGAATACTTCGCGCCGGGCAACCAGCTCAAGATCATAGGCGTCCGTGCTATGGCGAAGGTCATGTTGAACAAGGTTCGCGTCCCCCACCTGCGTGCAGCACCGCATCGAGAGCGGCTGGCGCAGGCTTGAGACCCATTCGCCCCGGTTCTTGGCTGCGGCGAACACGAACGAGGAGTAGTCACGCGATGTATTCAGCGTTCGCCCGGTGGATCTGTCCGGCGGTCCTTGCGGCGAGCGCGTTGGGTGCGGCAGGCACGGCGGGGTTTCGGCACGGTGTCGAACGCAACGTGCGCGCGACGTTTTACAGGGTTGGTCAGCGAGACTACGAGACCCTGCTAGAGCAGACCGCCCCCTCGGTGTTTCACGTCTTCCCAGGCGAGCACGCGCTCGGTGGGACGCGCCACACCAGGGAAGGCCTGCGCCGCTGGTTCGAGAGACTCTTCCTGCTCTTTCCGGAGCTGCACTTCGAGGTCAAGGAAGTGACGGTGCGGGGTCTGCCCTGGAATGCAACGATAACGGTGCAATGGGAGAACTGGGGAAGAGCTTGTGACGGGCAGCCCTACGCTAACCAGGGGGCGCACGTCCTACGGTTGCGGCGGGGACGCCTGATCTACCTCCACGAGTATCTCGACAGCCAACGGGTGGCTGGGGTGTGCCGGAGGTTGGCAAGGCAGGGAGTAAGCGAGGCCGCCGCTGAGCCCGTCACGGATCGGCGCACACAGAGGAATCTTCTATGAAGCTGTTACGGCATCTACTGGCGATCGGGCTTCTGCCCTTCGTGGTTACCGTCGTCGTCCCGGCGTACATAATTCGTACCAGCACCACGCTGCATGCCGGCTTGGGACTGCCATCGCCGCTGGGCTTGCTTCCTACACTCCTCGGATGCGTACTCGTGGGTCTGGGTGTGCTGCTCGTCTACAAGACCCTTGTCCTCTTTGCTACTGTCGGAAAAGGCACGCTCGCGCCATGGGACCCGCCCCGGAGGCTCGTGGTCCGAGGACCCTACCGCCATGTGCGCAACCCGATGATGAGCGGGGTACTCTCCATCCAGTTGGGCGAAGCGATCCTCTTGCGATCCGTGCCCTTGCTTGTCTGGTTCGTGATTTTCTTCGCGCTCAACGCGCTCACCATGCCCTTGATAGAGGAGCCGCTCCTGGAGAGCCGCTTCGGTAGCGACTACGTTATCTATAAGCGAAACGTTCCACGTTGGATCCCGCGCCTCAAGCCCTGGATGCCCGGACGAGCGCCACCGAAGGGCAGATAAGCCTCGAGGGACTAGTTCCGTGCGGAAGGCTCACCGCGGTCGCGGCCAGTTCATCAGTACACGAGAGGAGGCACAACCTTGATGGTCGGCAGGATTTGGCGCGGGTATACCAAACCCGAGAACGCAGACAAATACGAGGCTCTGCTCAAGGCGGAGATCTTCCCGCAGATCGCCGGCAAGGAGGTCACCGGCTACAGGGGGATCCAACTTTTCCGTGAGCCTGACGGAAAGGACAAGCGCGAGATCGAGTTCGTCACGATCATGTGGTTCGATTCCTGGGAGGCGGTGAGGCGTTTCGCCGGTGAGGACTACGAGCGTGCGTACGTGCCCCCGAGAGCGCGGGAGGTGCTGGAGAGGTTCGACGAGCGTTCGCGCCACTACGAGGTCAAAGAACATCTCGAGTACTAGGGAGACGGCTAAACTTCGATCTTGCGGCAACTCCTGCTACTCACGGTTCAGACCTGGATTTCCCAGATCCAATTGGCAGCTGTGAGCAAACGCTGCAAAGATGGCGCTTGGTTGACTCAGTAGGGTAGTGGAAGAA
>Ga0126315_10001115_pt1 | contig 10118 bp, 9 predicted proteins | sample Plot106_FD_92534 | JGI IMG/M metagenome (GOLD analysis project Ga0126315, IMG submission 92534) | Serpentine soil microbial communities from UC McLaughlin Reserve, CA, USA - Plot106 | ecosystem: Environmental > Terrestrial > Soil > Grasslands | place: USA: UC McLaughlin Reserve, Lake County...
CCGCTGACGGCGAGCTCCCCGCCGAGCGCGGCGATTCGCGCGCCGGCGTGCGCCAGGGCGCTTGCGAGCGTCGACTCGTCGGCGCCGCCGACGCGGATGGTGGCGCGCAGCTCGCCGTCGCCGGCCGCGAGGGCCAGGCGGGTCGTCCGCCCGAGCCGCAGCGACGCCGCGACGAGCCGATAGATCGCGGCCTCGGACGCGGGCGCGATCCTCCGCTCCGGGAGCGACTCGACGGCGACCCGGCCGCTCGCGGCCTCGACGAGCGCGAGCACCGCCTCGCCGAGGCCGCCCTCCGCCAGCGTGACCGAGTGGATGCCGTGCGCCACGCGCCGCACGTCGTGGCGCAGTGTGGCGATGCGCTCGCGCGCGTCGTCGAGTGCGCCGGCTTGCGCGGGTGGGGCGCTCGCGCGGGCTCGCTCGATCGCCAGGCCGAGCGCGAGCAGCCGCTGCTGGGCTCCGTCGTGGAGGTCGCGCTCGAGACGCCGGCGCTCGGCGTCGCCGGCTTCGACGAGACGGGCGGTCGAGGCCCGCACCTCGGCCTCCTGCAACCGTTGCGATGCCAGCAGCGCCTCGCGCTCGAGCGTGAGCGCGGCGGGTCGGGCGATCTCAGGGAGCACCGCCGTGTCGGCGCCGTGGTCGAGCCACGCGACGAGCCGACCGCGGCGCTCGACGGCGGTCCGGGCCCGGGGCGGCGGTGCGGGTGCCCCGTCGAGTGTCAACGGGAGGCGCTCTCCGGGTGGGGCACGACGATCGCCAGCTCGGGATCGCCGCATGCCTGGGCAAGCGCATTGCGCAGGTCGTCCGGCCCGGCCGTCGCGGCGACCATGAGGCGGCCGAGGGCGGTACGCACGCGGGCGGCGCGGAGCGGTCGCCAGGCCAGGCCGAGCGCCGCGAGCCCCAGCGCGGCGACCGTGGCGAGCCATAGATCCCGGTCGGTGGAGTCGGGGGCCAGGCTGCCCGCGGACCGCAGGTCCGCCCACGCGGACAGCGCGAGGGCGGCGACCGCCGCCGCGGACAGCGGCGTGGCCACGGACCGCGTCGCCGGCGGCCGGCGGACGAGCCGCAGCAGGACGAGCAGCGCGAGCGCGAGGGCAACCACCGCGCCCGCCCGCGGCGCCTGGTGGCTGAGCCAATCCACCGCCTCGGGGTCGCCGTGGACGAGGAGCATGTTGCGTGGGCAAGCGAAGCAGCCGCCGCTCCGTGGGTCGAATACGGCCGCGACGAGCAGGCCCATGACCCCGACGCTCACGAGGTAACCGATCGCCACGGCCGCGCGATCGCGGCTTTCGGTGAGTCGTCCGTCCGGATAGGCGAGCGCGGCGTGCGCAACCGCTGCCGGCGCCAGCCCCACGCCGACGAGGCCGAGCGTGAACAGCAGCGCCCCGTCCGGCGGCGTCGGCAGCGCGTGCAGCGCCAACCCGGTGGCTGCGCCGAGCAGCGCGGCTCCGACCCCTGGTTCGACTCGAAGGGCGCCCGCCACCAGCGCCACGCCGGCGACGAACTGGAGCGCGAGCGCTGCATCCGTCCCTCCGCCCGGCGCGACGTCCGGATGGTCGTGCGCCTGCGCCAGGCAGGCGACCAGCAGAGCGCTCACCGGGACGGCGCTCGCGACTAGCAATGCGCGACGACCCACGACGCAAGCATCGCCGGTTCAACAACCGGGCGCCAAGCCCTTGCGCGGCGCCGGGAGACCGCGGGAATATCGGGGCACGCCCCGGCGCGGACCAGGCCGCAGACCCTCGAGATCCAGGCCACGGACGCCGGCAGCCCCGAAGCGCAGCACTTCGCCAAGCAGATCGAGGCGCACTCCAACGGCACGCTGACGGTGAAGGTCCTCAACGACTATCCGGCGGGAACGCCCGCCAACGAGGCCAAGCTGGCCCGCGACATCCGCGGCGGCAAGGTCGACTTCGCGGTGTTGCCCGCGCGGGCCTGGGCCCCGGCCGGCGTGGAGGCCTTCGATGCCCTCCAGGCGCCGTTCGTCCTCGGCAGCTACGACGTCGCTCGCGCCGCCATCGCCGGCCCGGCCGGCAGCGCGCTCGAGCAGGCGCTCGAGAAGGCCGGCGTCAAAGCCCTCGGCCTCGTCCCGGCCGAGCTGCGGCGCGTGCTCGCGGTCCGGCCGCTTGCCACGCCCGACGCCTTCCGCGGGATGTCGATCCGGATCGCCGACAACGACACCTCCGCCGCCGTCCTGCGCAGCCTCGGCGCCATGCCCGTCGAGGACATCACCGCCGAAGACGTGACCGACCGCCTCAAGAGCCACGCCCTCTCCGGCGCCGAAACGGCACCGATCTTCGCGCTCGGCAACGGCTATGGCACGTTCGCGAAGTACATCACCGGGTACGCGCTGTTCGACCGCGTCGACACACTGGTCGCGTCGCCGGATGCGTGGAAGCGGCTCTCGAGCAGCCAGCAGGCCGCCGTGACGGCCGCGGCCAGGGACACGATCGCCTACACCTCCACGCTCCCCAAGCGGGAGGCCGACAACCTCGCCGAGCTCTGCCGCAGCGGCGTCCGCGTCACGCAGCCGACGGAGGGCCAGCTCGCCGCGCTCGCCGACGCCACCGCGCCGGTTCGCGCCGCGCTGCGCGGCAACGACGCGACCGGCCCCGTGCTCAAGGCACTCGAGGCCACGCTCGGCGCCGGGCCGCAGGCGCTCGAAGCGCCGAGCGAGTGCAGCAAGCCGGTGCCGGCGCGCGTCGTGGCCAAGGCGGGACCGGCGAGCATCCGCGCCGGCCGCGGCCTCAGCGGCCCGGCCGACCGCGTCGCCGCGGTCGGCGGCGAGCTGCGCATCCAGAGCCCGGCGGGCGCGGGAACGATCGTGGAAGCACGGCTGCCGCTGCGGTGAGCACTTCGTTCCGGCGCCTTCCGCCTGACGGCGCCACGCGTCGGTGACGGAGTCGAGCGGTACCCGCTCCACCTCGAGCAGTATCTCGCCGGCGACCGCGTGCTCCACGAGCCGCCGGTAGTGCTCGGCGAGTTCGCGGTACGTGCGGCCAGACGCCTGGGTTGGACCGGTTGCGGCGGCTCGCGCAATAGGCAGTCGGCTATGCGGATGGTTCGTCGAGGGCATAGGCGATCGCGTCTTGGAAACTGAGCGCGCCGCCCTCGCGGGCGGCCGCGTCCCAGGTGTTGGGTCCGACGCGTGTCCGGGCTGGCTGTAGGAAGTTCGCGGCGAGTCTGGCGTCGACGGCGTCAGCGGGTTCGCCGCCGCGGTGTGCGGCCGCCGCTCCGGCGAGTCGCGCGGCGCGATCGTCGTCGCGGCGCAGCACGGCGAGTGCGGCGAGGCCGTACAGGCCCTCGGATGCCAGCGGTAGGACGACGAGTTCGCGGCCGAGGGTGAGCTCCTCGCGGAAGGCGCGAGTAGCGCGGTCAGTGTCGCCGGTCATCAGAGCGGCGAGACCGAGGTTGCCGCAGAACATCATCCACAGGTAAGGCGTTGCGTGTTCGCGCAGGGTCGCGATCGCGCTGTCGGCCAGCTCGAGGGCTACGTCGTCGTTGCCTAGACGCAGCGCCGTGTACGGTGCCGCCGCGAAAACGGAAGCGAGCTCGAGCGTGTTCCCGGCTTCGGCCAGCAGCGAGGCCGCCCGTGCGACGCGCGCGCGCAACTCGGGGATGCTTGCCGCGAAGCCGACGTTCTCGCGTGACGCTTTCGCGATCTCCCACTCGTCAGCTGACGCCTTCGCCCAGTGAAATGCCTCGTCGGCCAACCTTGCGGCGGCATCGAGACGCCCGGCAACGTGCTCATGGCGAGCGTGCTGCGCGAGCACCTGACACGTGATCACCGGGTCTTTCAGCGCTGTTGCGATTGCTTCGAGCTCGGCCATTACCGCGGCCTCTTCGGCCCAGCGGCCGAGTGGCCAGAGTGCATAGGCTTTCGTGATGAGCGCGCGGGCACGGAGCGCGGGATAGTGATCCGTGCCCGGAATGGCGAGCGCCTGCGCGATCCAGTGCAGCGCATCGGCGTAGCGATCTCGGATTACCCAGTACCAACCGAGCGCGGCGACCATGCCGAGCGCATCTTCGGCGCTGCGCCTGTCGACCGCCCATTGAAGAGCCGCGTGGAGGTTGTCGATGTCGCTGTCGAGGACGGTGAGGTGTTGCTCGCGCTTCCTGCCGCACAGCGCCTGCTCGGTGCCGTGACGGTGCGCCTGCGCGAGGTAGAAGCGGTAGTGGCGCGCGTAGACGTCGTCGCCGTCGGCGGCGGCCGCGAGGTGGTCGCTGGCGTAGGCTCGAACGGTTTCGAGCATCGCCAGCCGCGTGGCGCGTGCGTGCCGTTGACGCACGAGGAGGCTCTTGGCGACCAGGCGGTCGAGCGTGTCGAGTTCGGCGTCGGTGATCGTCTCGGCCGCCTCAACGGTGGCGCCGCCGGCGAACGCCGCGAAGCGCGCAAAGCAACCTTTCTCGACATCGCTGAGCAACTCGAAGCTCCAGTCGATCGTCGCGCGAAGCGTCTGCTGGCGCGCGGGCGCGTCGCGCGGTCCTGCCGCCAGCGCGGTGAGCGATGCATCGAGGCGCTCGGCGATCTCGCGCGGTGAGAGCAGGCCGCAGCGCGCGGCCGCCAGCTCGATTGCCAGCGGGAGCCCGTCCAGGCGGCGACAGATCTCCGCCACCACGGCCGCGTTGCCATCGCCCAGATCGAAGTCGGGATCGTGAGCCCGCGCGCGCTCGCCAAACAGCGCGATCGCATCGACCCCTGCCAGAGCGTCGTCGCGCGTCCCGGGCTGCGGCAGCGCCAGCGGCGAGACGCGACAGCGCTCCTCCGCGGCGAGATCGAGCGGTTCGCGGCTCGTCGCGAGCACGGTAAGTGCGGGACAGGCCACAAGTAGCTCGCCGATGAATGGCGCGGCCGGCAGCAGGTGCTCGAAATTGTCGACGAGCAGGAGCAGCTCCTTGGTGGCGAGGAAGCGTTCAACCGCGCGGGCGGCCGATTCACCCGAGAGCACAACGATCCCGATCGCCGCCACGATCGCCGCGGGAACGTCGTCGGGCCGGCGCAGCGCGGCGAGCGACACAAAGCGTGCGCCGTCCGCGAATTCCCGCTCGACCGTAAGCGCGGCCTCCAGTGCGAGCCGCGTCTTGCCGACGCCGCCCGGGCCGGTAAGCGTGAGCAGGCGCACAGAGCTCGACCGCAGCCGCCCCGCGATCGCGCGCAGCTCGCGCGCGCGACCGATCGTGCCGTTCGGCAGTGGCGGTAAGCCGCGATCGCCGAGTGCGCTCGCTGGCGCCGACAGAGCGCTCCATCCGTCGGCGGCGGCGCCGCTCGCCAGTCGCGGTCTGTCAAGCGCCGGGTCGTGCGCGAGAATCGCCTGCTGGAGCTTGCTCAACTCGGCTCCGGGCTCGATACCGAGCTGCTCGACGAGCACCTTACGAGCCTGCCGGTAGGTCTCCAGCGCGTCCGCCTGACGGCCGCTGCGGTACAACGCGAGCATCAGTTGACCGCACAGGCGCTCGCGCAGCGGATGCGCCGCGACGAGTTGCGCGAGCTCACCCGCGAGCTGGGCGTGGCGTCCGAGCGCCAGATCGGCCTCCGCGCGCGCCTCTAGCGCCGTGAGGCGCTCCTCCTCGAGGCGCCCTATCTCGGCCTGCGCGAACGCCTCGAACGCGACGTCGGCGAGCGCCGGACCACGCCACAGCGATAGCGCCTCACGCAACAGGCCCGCAGCGCGCTCGGCCGCGCCGTCAGCGAGCGCCCGCTGCCCTTCGGCCGCGAGCTGCTCGAAGCAGTCGGCGTCAAGCTCGCCGGGCAGCACGCGCAGCCGGTAGCCGCCCGGTGTCGTGGCCAGCACGTCGGGCTCGCCGAGCGCGCGCCGCAGACGCGACACGTGCACCTGGATCGTCTTGGCCGCGGCTGCCGGGGCGTCCTCGCCCCAAAGCGCGATCGCGAGGCGCTCGGGGCTCACGGGCTCGTTGGCGTGCAGCAGCAGCATCGCAAGCAACGCGCGCGGCTTGGCGCCGGCCAGTGTCAAGGGCCCGGCGTCGTCGCGCACGTCAAGGGAACCGAGGACTCGGAACTCCATCGTGTCTCGGGGCGACGCTATCCCGAACCGACAGCGGCGTGGTACCGCGTCGGCGCTGTCGCGAGTGTTGCTTCAGCCTGGCAACGAGCGTCTCGGCGTCCAGTCGGTGGGGGAGGTGACCCCCGCAGTGCCGGGGTTGCATGGAAACCACCAGCGCGTTGTCGTCGTCGTCTTGGAGCGTCGGTGTCCAACACGGGGGCGCCGCTCCATTGATCGCCAGGCCGCACGCCGCGACGAGCACTGCAGCCGGGACATGCCGGTCGTGGGACGGCCCGCGGCGCGTCCTGGACGCCCAACCGCCCGCCGGTCTCGAGTCGGCCGCGCGGTGTAGAGCTCAGGCCTCGCGGTATCGCCCTTGCCCCGGGGCAGGGTCTACGGTGCGCGGGTGCGGATCGGGGCCTTGGCAGAGCGAACGGGCGTGACGCAGAAGGCGTTGCGTTACTACGAGCGGCTCGGCGTCCTGACGCCGGTGCGCGGCGAGAACGGCTATCGGGAGTACCGGGAGGCCGATGCCCGGGTGGTCGAGGTGGTGCGTTCGCTGGGGCGTCTGGGCATCCCGGTCCAGCAGACTCGCCCGCGGCGCTGCGCGCCGCGGCCGAACGACAAGAGGAGGGGCCAGAGCGTCGTGACCGATTACATGAGCCTTCCGAGTGATCTGCCGGTCCCCGAGGACGACGGCGCGGCCGATCACCTCGCCGGGCTGGCGATGCCGCCCATCACGCTGCCCGGGACCGCGGGGAGCCGGGTCGCGCTCGATGATCTCGGGCCGGGGAGGACCGTGCTCTACATCTATCCGCTCAGCGGCCGGCCGGGCGTCGACCTGCCCGATGGCTGGGATGCGATTCCGGGCGCGCGCGGGTGCACGCCCGAGGCGTGCGGGTTCCGCGACCACCACGCCGAGCTTCGCGCCGCCGGGGCCGCCGCGGTGTTCGGATTGTCGTCGCAGAGCACCGATTACCAGTCCGAGCTCGGCGAGCGCCTGGACCTGCCGTTCGAGATCCTCTCCGACCCCGACCTCGAGGTTGCCGACGCGCTGCGGTTGCCGACCTTCACCGCCGACGATCGTCGCCTCTACAAGCGCCTGACGCTCGTCGTGACAGACGGCCGGATCGAGCACGCGTTCTATCCGATCTTCCCGCCCGACCAGCACGCCGCTGAGGTCCTTCAATGGCTGCGCGACCACGCCGGCGGTCAAGCATGACCTCCGGCCCACAGCACCGCCGCGAGACGGTGGCGATCGCCGCCGGGCGCCCCGCGCGCGTGTCCGGGGCGCCGTTCAACGAGCCGATCACCCTCGCGTCCGCCCTGCACGCCGACGGGCCGACGGGCTATGCCCGTGACGGCCTGCGAAGCTGGGCGGCGCTCGAGGCCGCCGTCGGCGCGCTCGACGGCGGGCACGCGGTCTCGTTCTCGTCCGGGCTCGCGGCGTGCGCCGCGGTTCTCGCTCAGGTCCAGATCGGCGGGACCGTGGTCGCGGCGCGCACGATCTACATGGGCGTCCGCCAGATGCTCGAGGAGGCCGAGAACACCGGGCGCCTGGTCACGCGCTGGGTCGATCTGACCGACACCGATGCGGTGGCGGACGCGATGCCGGGCGCCGACCTGCTGTGGATCGAGGCCCCGCAGAACCCGCTCATGGCGCTCGCCGACGTGCCCGCGCTTGCGGCCAGCGCGAGCACGGCCGGGGTGCCGGTCGCGGTCGACGCCACGCTCGCAAGCCCGATGCTCCTTCGGCCGCTCGAGCACGGCGCGACCTGGTCGATCCACAGCGCGACCAAGTACCTCGGCGGTCATGCCGACCTGCTGCTCGGCGTCGTCGTCACCGCGGATCCCGCGACCGCCGAGCCGCTCGACCACCACCGCCACCTGCACGGCGCAACGCCCGGCGCGCTCGAGACCTACCTCGCGCTGCGCGGCATCCGGACACTGCCGCTGCGCATCCAGCGCGCCCAGGAGAACGCCCTCGAGCTCGCCGCGCGGCTGGCGGCGCACCCGGAGATCGAACGCGTGCGCTACTGCGGGCTGCCCGCCGACCCAGGTCACCAACGGATGCGCGCGTTCATGGATGGTCCGGGCGGGGTGCTCGCCATCGAACCGACCGGGGGCGCAGAACGCGCCGAAGCGCTCTGCCACGCGACCGAGCTCTTCACGCACGCCACCAGCTTCGGGGGCGTCGAGAGCACGCTCGAGCGTCGCAAGCGCTGGTCGGAGGAGAGCGACGAGGTGCCCCCGGCGCTCGTCCGCGTCAACGTCGGCTGCGAGCACGTCGAGGACTTGTGGGACGACCTCGCACATGCCCTGCAACGGTCCCGCACCGCTCCGAGCGGGCGGCGGTCGGCGACCAGAGGCGCCCGTGCGTCGGGCCGTTGACGACGCAGAACAGCGGTCCGACCGGCAGCTTGACCCGCGCTTGGAGCCAGGGCGCGAGATGCTCCCGGGCCTAGTCGTCCATGCTGACCCCGCGCCGGCGGCCGCCCTTGCCGCGCCGCACCAGCAACGAACCGCGACGCGCGTCCAGGTCGGCCTCGGCGAGCGCGAGCGCCTCGCAGATCCGCAGGCCCGGGAGCCTCGGCACCGCGCGGAGCGCGCTGGCAGAATGCCCGGAGTCGCTGCTGGCCTCCGTGGAGCTCATCCGGCTGCGGCGCCGAATGCGACGGTGACTTCTCCCACGCGGCGCTCGATGCGGGCATCAACTTCCTCGACACCGCCGACGTCTATGGCGCAGGCGAGTCCGAGGAGATCGTCGGCGACGCCCTCAAGGGCCGCCGCGACGACGTGGTCCTCGCCACGAAGTTCCACAACGCGATGGGCGAGGACGCGAACCGGCGGGGCAACTCGCGGCGGTGGATCATGCGCGCGGCCGAGGACTCGCTGCGCCGGCTCGGCACCGACTGGATCGACCTCTATCAGGTCCACCGCCCCGACCCGAGCACCGACATCGAAGAGACCCTGTCGGCGCTCAGCGACCTCGTCCACCAGGGCAAGGTCCACTACGTCGGCTCCTCGACCTTCCCGGCCAGCCAGATCGTCGAGGCGCAGTGGACGGCCCGAGATCGAGGCCTGCAGCGGTTCGTCACCGAGCAGCCGCCTTACTCGATCCTCGTCCGGGGCGTCGAGGCCGATGTCCGAACAACGAGCGCAAGCTCAACGCCGTGGAGGAGCTCGCGCAGCTCGCCGACGAGGCCGGGCTGACGCTCATCCAGCTGGCGATCGGATTCGCCAAGTCGCACCCCGCGATCACATCCCCTCTGATCGCTCCTTCAGCTGAAACGCGCGCCGGTCGCAGCTGAACGCGCTGGATTTGTCCTCGGGCGATCATCCCGGATGGCTGCCGCGGGCGGTCGCCGACTGGCTCGCGCTGCCGCCGCGTCCGCCGCTGGTCAGCGAGCGCGACGGCCGGCGCCTCACTGTCTGCCTGGTCCGTGGCGATCCGCACGCACTGCTGCTCGAGGAGACCCTGGCGAGCTTCCGTCCAGCCGCCCTCGACCGGCTCGGGCTGCGAGACCGAGGTGCTGCGCGCGGTTGCCGTCATTGAGGGCGAAGCCGAGCTCGCGTGGGAGCTGTTCCTGAGCCTTCTCGCTGTCCGCGAGCGGCTCGCGCAGCTGGAGGCCAACCTCGACGTCCGCACCGCCGGCGACGCAGTCGCCCGCACGCTCCGCGAGAGCCTGTAGACCGGTCCCGCCAGCTACCGCAAGAATGTGCGTCGTGCCTGAGCCCGAGAAACCTCCGAAGCGACGCCCGTCGCCGACCTAGGGCCATGATCACCGCGACGTTCAGCGACGGCCCGCTGGAAGGCACCAGCGTCGAGGCTGAGGCGGTCGAAGGTCGCCCGCCGAAGACGATCGACGTGCCTGCCGATGACGGGAGCACGTGCCGCTACTGCCTTGCGGGCTGGGTACAGAGCGGTTCATCCGCGGTGTACACCTTCCTCTACCGCGTCTAGTTCGTGGTCGACCAGCTGCTCCCGCAGCGTCTCGTTCTGGGCCGTCGTTCTGAATCTCGTCGTCGCTCTCTGACCCGTGCGTGTGCAGTCCGAGCCGCACCCGGATGTAGTCGGAGAGGCTGACTTGTCGCGCTCGGCGCGGGTCGCGAGCTCGC
>Ga0126315_10001117_pt1 | contig 10116 bp, 18 predicted proteins | sample Plot106_FD_92534 | JGI IMG/M metagenome (GOLD analysis project Ga0126315, IMG submission 92534) | Serpentine soil microbial communities from UC McLaughlin Reserve, CA, USA - Plot106 | ecosystem: Environmental > Terrestrial > Soil > Grasslands | place: USA: UC McLaughlin Reserve, Lake County...
GAACCAAATATTCCATATAAAGGAGTAAGAGGAAAAGCAAGGATAGACATTATTTCAGATATTGATAGTATTGTTCCAATTTGTGAAAGAAATATGAAGAAATATCTTGGAAGTTTAGAGCATCCAATGGCAAAGGAATTAGTTAATCTTGCAAAAAATGGTGAATCAGTCGCAATAGAAATCTCTCCATTGTATTTTTCTACTTGGGATGATGGTAAAGTAAAATTTCAATAATACGATCCAACTATAAATATTGATATATATCTCTTCTGCCCTTTCAAGAATTCTTCAAAAGATGTGATATTTATATCAACATCTAGGATCTAGTGGACTACATCCTTCTATGTTATTAGTATTATTATTAGGAGATGAATTAGTAGTGCTTTTCTTATCTGTATTCTTTCCTCCCTCGTCTTTTATTGCAAAAATATTATTTATAGAGTTAGTCATTACAAATAATTCTACTACAATTACCGAGAAAGCCAATATGAATAATCCATTTTTAATTGTGTTAGTCATTCTCCATATTAATAAAATATAAAGATATAAACATATTCAAATTCAACTTTACTTTTTTATTTTATACTATAAATCGACTCTTTGAATCAGAAACGAGAATTTGCAGAATTAATAAATGAGTTATTATTTTATTGGTACTACAATATAGAAACTAAAAAACTATTTGCCTACTCATAATATATACAGATAAGTATTATAATTATGATTGATTCTCATTTTATATATGATAGATAGCATTGGAGGAGTTGTAATTTTTGTTTCAAATCAAGCAAGGGCTATAGAATTTTATACTCAAAAACTTGGATTTGATATCAAAGGTGAATATCCATACAAAAATACAAAATGGGTTGAAGTAGCACCTAAAAATTCTACAACTACGATTAGTTTGATGGAACCACATTCAGATATGATGACAAATGAAGAAATTGAACAAGCAAAAAAAGAGATAGGAACTATGACAAGCCTCTGGTTTTATACCAAAAATATTGATGATACATACAAAGAATTGCAAAAAAAAGGAGTAAATATCACAGAACCAAAAAAACAGGATTGGGGTGGAATAATGTCACAGATTAAGGATCAAGATAATAATATTTTAACATTGATTTCTTCATATGAAGACCATGAACATAACAAATAATATTTCTTTTATCTTGACCTAATATCAATAGAATTCTACAATAGAATAAATCAACAATTAAAAATTCTCGTAAAATTTTAATACTAGAAAGTAGAACCCACATTTGATGGATAAGGGTTCGAGTCTCACTCCCCGGCAATATTTTCATACTGAATTATTCTGCATGAGATGTTTCAAGATTTTCATTATGATTTAATCCTTCTTCTTTTTCAATCGTAGTTTCTGAGTGGGATGGCTTGCCTGTAATAATCTCATTTAGTACTTCCTCTGCGCTTTCATCTCCATGACCTTCAGGTTCCAATGTTGAAAGCTTTAGATGTGTATTAATTGCTAAAGCTATAATTACAGCGACTATTGCTATACCTATTATAGCTAAAAATAATGATTTTCTTTTCATAGCGTAGGTAAAAGACGCTAAACTTATTAAATTCCGTCACGTTTCCTTAATCTGAGTCTCAGAGTTGAGAAAAGAGAAGAATGATAATACATAACAGCAAGCTTCGATCTCATATAATGTCTGCTCTCTCTGATGTTCACATGCAATGCATACTTCAGTCTACAGCTGTATCTGCAAGGTCTGCAAATGAGATAATAAGAGACCATGGTTTACCTCATTCTACTACTTATAGAAAGATTCATGAACTTGTAAAATCGGCTTGCTAGTACTCTACAGATTGGAAATAAGCAATGGAAAAAAGATTGGATATTACAAAAGCATTTTTCGTTCAATAAATGTGAAATATGAAGGTCTTGCAGCGAAACAAAAGTTGAGGCTGAACCTAATATAGATGCTCTCGAAATGATTTCACAAAAATTTTTCGATTTTGATTATTAATGGAAATGGAAATAATTCCAATTATTTCTGCAAGTATAATATTTGTTGCATCATTAATTCCTCTCTATTTTCTCTTAAGGGTTAGAACTAAACAACAAAAAATATTATCATTGTTTTTATTTATCGCAATGTTAACATATGGAAGTCATACAATATTAGAATCAGTAGAGGTTATTGATTATGGTCTATTGACTAAAATATGTCTGATTGCTTCTGCGTTTGGCTTAATAGTTTCTTATTCTTTCTTTCAGATTAGACACAGTAATGTCATAATAGGAGGCTTATTTGGTCTTATGATGATGATCTCATTTGGGATATGGATGATAGGTGAACTATTGGAGGCAATTGTAGAGGAAGAGGAATTTACAGAAAGTGTTGAGTATATTAGCCAAGGAGTCATGACAGGGTTTGGTATTTTTCTTATAACACGATTTTTCTGGATTAGAAATATTATTCATATTGAATCTAAAAATATAGAATAGTGTTAGTAGACCATGATTAATATTTATCACATCTTTAATATTCATATTGCTTTACAATGGTAGCAAAAGCAAAACCATTCTAATCACTTTATTGTTCTTCTTCCTTGCTGGTCTCTGTGAGATAGGTGGAGGCTACTTAGTTTGGTTATGGTTACGTGATAATATGGGTTGGCATCTCGGATTGTTAGGAGGATTCATTTTATTTCTTTATGCAATTGTTCCGACTTTTCAGCCATCACATTTTCACAGGATTTATGCGGCTTACGGTGGAATATTCATAATCATGTCTGTATTATGGGGTTGGATCTTTGAAGGAATTCCACCTGATAACTATGACATTATTGGCACTATTATAGCGATAATAGGTGTTGCTATAATTTACTATATGCCTCGAAAAGATGAGAAGGAAAAATCATTATGGCAATCGAAACAGTAGATCCGATATTTTCAGGAGCTTTATTCTTTGTAGCAGCCATCATGGAGATAGGTGGAGGATATTTAGTTTGGCTTTGGATAAAAGAAAAGAAAACAATTGCATTAGCCTTGCTAGGTGCAATTATTCTGTTTGTCTATGGTATAATACCTACACTTCAACCAGCTCATTTTGGGAGAGTATATGCAGCCTACGGCGGAATATTCATTATTTCATCAATAATATGGGGTAGAATAGTAGACAAGAAAACTCCAGATAGATACGAAATAATAGGATCGGTTACTGCTGTAATTGGAGCTGCAATAATATTTTATGCCCCTCGTTGATCTTATATTATGGAATCAAGATTACATTTTAAATTATTCTATATCTTTCTATCATTTTTTGTCCGACCCAAGATTATAAGGGATAGACACAAGTCTCACTTCCGGCGATTTGCTGTAGACAAATAAAAATACAACATCAGAATGAGAATGCTGTGCCAACGCTACTTTGTAAGAACTTTTTAGGCATGGTTTCAATAATTCTGTTTGTTGCTTTCCAACCGGTACAATGGCAAGGTACTATATAGTCAGGGTCTATTCTTAGCAGCTCCTTCACTGTAGGTTCTATTGCTTCTTCATAAATTCCTCCATCGGCTGGAAGATGAAAGCCTCCCAAGACAGCATAAACCTTATCTATTCCAGTCACTTTCTTTGCGTAATCTATTGTATTTATAATTCCTGCATGACCACAACCAGTTAAAATTACTAATCCATTATTTCTGACATTAACTACTATTGCTTGATCGTCTCTGACCAACGGATCTGGAACAAGCTTTATTTCGTTACCGGATTGATTCTCTACATACTGAAATGGAAATCCTTTCTCAAAACTTGTTTTCCTTGGTATCTCTCCTGTAAGCATAAGTGAAGGAGAGTCATCACTGGGAAGAAACATAACACCTATGTTTTTGTGTAGTAGTGCTCCTAATTCTTGTAGATGCTCTTCATCCAATAATGGCATTTTTGTCCTTTCCCCATTTTGATAGACCTCCCATCGTCTTAGAAACGCCTCAGGATGCACAAAGAGATCAATTCTAGTATTATCTTGTTTTTTTAATAATATCCTTCTTAGTATATTAGCAAGTCCTGTAAAATGATCAAAATGACCATGACTTAAGATAATTCCGTCAATCTGATCAAAAGCTATTCCAAATATGTCTGCGTTATGAATTACGCCATTTTCGCTTGGTCCTGTATCAAAGAGGAATATTTTGTTATTTTTGTATTTAATATTTTTATTTACATTATTTTTCTCCTTTTCATTTTCACTGTCTATTACAATATTGACAAGAGCCGAGAATCCATGCTCTGCAACTGGAAGTGGGAGTATGAATTTTTCATTCTTCGTTAAAGTATGTCTATTTGCATGATTAGAGTTTGTTAGCAATAGGTCTGTGAAGTTATCCATAAGAATTGTAACGGAGACTTGATCAATTTCTTGAATAGTCATTACCTTTCTATACCTACAAACTACTATCCTTTATCTATTCATTAAGAGTATAGTAATGGAGTTCATAGTTGCTAGTTTAGTCATTTTAGCTACCATACTTATACCGTATCCTAAAATATCGATATAGGATTTTTCACCTAATACATATTGAATAATGGTGTGTTCACTAACATCTATACCTATCTTTACTTGCAAATGGTCATTATTATTTCGTCTTAAGACAGGATTTATTGCCTACATTGATAACTGCTTTAACACCATAATAGTCATTAAAATAAATTCTTAAAGTAATAGTTTTACTAATTATTTCTTTCATCTTATCAATCCATGGTTTCAATTCATCTTTATAATAACCATAATTGTGTCTAAATTTTGAATTTCTTCTATGAAATCAAATAAATGGAACTTTTATACAACAATGCTGATAAACCCCGAACTACTGCTTTGAGGTTCGAGTCCCACTCCCTTCTTATATCGGGAGTAAATGTCAAATTCCTAATAATTAACAAAATTCATAAAAATAGAAATATTATAGAGGAAAATTAGTTATGTTCTTGAATAAGGGACAAAATTTCTGGTTTCAGTTGATGTACATCTCATTGTAAAATTGGTTTGATGGGGCTTAGTCCATCTTGTTCTAAAATTTTCTTTCCAATCTCTCATAAAAGAAATTTGACAAAAGAGATGGCACCTTCAATATTTTCAACAGTATTTGATATAGTAAATGAAAAAATTATTGAATTACCATAAATTGTTTCACCTGTTCCCAATTTATAGGATATTTATTGTAATAATTTGTATAATTGGGATCACTTAAATTAATTTGATCTGGAAGTGTGATATAAGGAAGACCTGTTGCTATTGCTTAATGTTTATAGGAAATAGTTGAATCAATTTGATGAGTCCAAAATAGACTTTAAGACTTCAGCAGGAAAAGTTTGCTTTTTGTTTCTATCTTCGCCTAAAATCTTATCTTTAATTGTGGAATCATTATAGTAAATATTTGCTAATTTTGCAGCAATGACTGTGTAATATCCTTTAGAATCTAGGTTCTTCCAAATTTGAGTCCTTCTTTCTCAAGAACCTTATACCATGGTATCTCATCATTACTAGCCTTCAACAGATCTGAAGTAAATGGACTTTGTGGATTATATGCAATTACAAGTTCAGCAGATGCAAATTTTACAAGCCAATTGGCTAATGGAGGACTATGATTGATTAATCTCTCGATTGGAGTCGTATAAGCGCTAACAAATACATCTGGCTTTCTGAATCCATCCAAAATCATATTAGAAATCTGCACAGAACCTTTTCCTTCTCCTATAAAATTATATCCTGACAGGTTCTGAAATGCTGATTTTATCTCATTTTCAAAGATGTTGACTAAGGAGCCTGCATACATTATTGATACATCTTTATCTATGGTAATTGCATTTGATACATTGATATTAGATGTAAATGATGCAAAAAATATGATTGGCAAAAAAATTGCTGATAAAATTATGATCTTTATATGAAATTTAGTTAAATTATAAAACATATAATAAAAACATTCTTTGTCACATGTATAAATAAATCTATTTTAAAAATTTAATTTGGATGATCAGATCAGAATATATGTCTTTTTCTTGAAAGAACTTCAAAATACCTTATGGCTTCAAATCCCTTCACAAGTTAATAGTTTAATATATCATGATAACAAATAACAAATAATTGTCTTATATGGAAACTGTATGTATTCATTTACTATTTTTAAAAAATCAGGTAGCAATTAGTTTTTTCTTATCTATAATAATTTTGGCTATTCCTAATCCTATTAATATTCCTCCAAAGATCATAGTTGAGCCTATTGTCCGATTAAAATCTTGTTTTGTTTCGAGCGTGGGCATAGAGATTACAATAATCATTCCTAAAATGATCAATCCTCCATTTATAAATAGTAATATAGGTATTGCTTTATTCGGTTCTTTTCGACCAACTGCAAATCCTATTACAGATAGAGCTACTGCTCCACCTCCAAAGATTACCCCACGGGCATCTTCATTTAGGGGCAAAAATCCTCTTTCGCTATCTATTTGAGATTGTGATGTAATTATTACATCCATACCATAAGTTATTTCTAATCCAAGGGCAATTAATAAGAGAATAATAGCAATCTTTGCCACAATTTTTTTACATTAAGATATTTAATAAACCTATCAATAAATGATATTTATATACACATCAGATAAGAATATTGCCGAAGATAGTACAACTTATTTCAATCTCATCATTCAATTATGTGTTTTTTGATAGTATTGGATTAATTAAGAAATGAAAGAATGATAAACCCCGAACTAATGCTTCTAAGTTTGTCCCACCCTCGGCGTTTCACTCATTGAGTACTATTTTTGGTAATCTTCAAGGTGTATTATAAAGATAAAACCAATTTTCTATATAATAAAATAAAGAGTATATAATCAATAGTATTAATCTTAATATCATCGATTTAGTTATATAGTTACATGTCTTCAAATAAAAAAGATAATATAGTAAAAGAAAATATCAACCAATTTAAGGAAAGTACAGACAATTATTTAGAACAACAGAGACAACAATATAAAGATACAGCATCTAACATATCTCAAACTACAGAAAAAATTAATGAAAGCGTAAATAAATTTCAAGACGATAATAGAAGGATATTTGAAAAGAATACAGATACGTTCAGGAAATCTCAAGAACAAATTAATAAAACAATTCGAGAAATATCAAACAATGCTATAGAGTTACAAAAGAATGTCTTTGATACATATCAATCATCTAGTGCTCAATTCTTTGATAACATCAATAATAATAATAACTCTTACTGGAAAAATTTCAATATACCACAAAGATATTCTGAAACATATAACACACTAAACAAAAACATACAAAATTATACAGTCAATGCAACAAACTTCATAAATGAAATTGCTGTTGGCGGTATTGAGAATTTTAATAAATCAGTAGAACTCACACAAAGATATTACAATGATATTGTGCAAAATAGCTTTAATTATGCACAAAAAATAGGGAGATCATACAATAGACAATAAATAAAAAAATAAAAAAATACAAATTTTTTTATTTTTGATTAATTATAATATTTTTATTGTTGTTATTCTATTATTAATGTTATTCTATTATTAAAAATTTTAATATTAAATACTCTTTCTGATCATCAAGGAACTTCTAATAAATTGATAGACTATTTGTTCTAAGATTAAATGGTTATTGATCAAGTTCAAACCTAAAATATCAATTGATACAGGTTATTATCATTTAGTTTGCTTAATTTTCCTATAGATCAACATTTTTTTCTATTATAATTGCTTATAATTTAGCAATTATACAATTTAACATTTTCTTTGTATGTATTATTATCTCGATTAATAGAATTTTTTCCAAAGTTGCTTTAACATATTATTTCTGAAAAAGTTAATTTGATTATAATAATTTAAAAGAAATAAACAATATAAGATAAAAAATACAAATAAAAATAATAAAGTCAAAAGAATGGAATCTGATATAAATATAATATATATATTAAATTGTTAGATGTTCCCGTTAAAAGGATTAGAAAACACACATGAGGAACTCTACCGTTATTATTTACAAGTTATTAATTATCAAAATGAAGATCAAGAATACCAAGATATTGTAACTAAATTGTCAAAGAATCTATCAGAATTAGAATATACTATTAAATATATAAGAAAATATAATAAGAATATTAAGAATCAATTAATTGATTAGAATTGGTAAACTAATAAATAAATTCTTATTAGATTTTACATGATAATAAATTAAATCTAAAATAGATATTTAGAATCCTCTAATAAATATTTTAATATCCTATAATAGAACCTACATTTGATGGATAAGGATGAGTCCCAATCCGAAAAGTAGCTTATAGTATTTAGTTATTGTTATAATAGACATTGTTTATTTAGATCATTTACATCATTAATATTATAGTTGTTCCAAGCTCTAAATTTAATTTATTTATTCAATAGATGAAAGTTAATGTCTGAAGGTCCAGAAGTAAAGATTATTGCAGATAAAATATCATATCTATTAAAAGGAAAAGAAATTGAAGACATTATATTCAAAAATTTAGATAGTCATATCAAAAATAAAATCATAGGTTCTAAATTAGAATATATAAAACCATTTGGAAAAAATCTTGTATTCAAATTCTCTTCAGGAATTTTCCTTCGCAATCATATGATGATGTGAGGCAAATGGAGGATCTATGACAGATCAAAATACTACAAAGGATTAGCAATACCTCCACCAAGGCGATCCAAATTGAAAAATCTACATTCACTTTCAACAATAAAAAAGGAAAAAGATGTAAGAAATGATTCTAGAGTAAGATTAACAATTATAACTAAAGAAACTGTATTAATAGAATTTAATGGTCCAATTTTACAATTTTCAACCGATAACCCTGCAGAAAAAGATCCAATAAAATCATTAGGACCTGATTGTTTAAATCAACAAATATTCGATAAAGAGGAAATTAAAAAAAGACTGTTAATACATTCAAAGCAAAAAGAATTATTGATTTCTGATGCTTTATTGAATCAAAAAATAATTGCAGGAATTGGGAATAAATATAAATCAGAAATTCTATTTATTTGTAAAATTAATCCATTCAAGCATATATCTCAACTTGATTCAATACAACAAAATCATCTCTTTGAAGAAATTCCTAAATTACTTAAATATGGATATGAAAATGCAGGTAGAACTAGACCATTATTAACAGGCGAACAAAATTCTTGGAATACTAAACACTGGGTATTTCGTAGAGCAGGTAGAGAGTGTTGGATCTGCAAAACAAAGATTATGTCAGAAAAAAAATTAACAGCTCGTTCAACATTTTGGTGTCCATACTGTCAACAATAATACAATATTTTTACTTAATTATTGATCGGATATACATGATATATTTTCAATTCATTATTTTAAACTTTTACAGATAAATTATATAAGATATAGATACAAACAGAAGTATTTGTTAGTAATAATATCATAATCCCTAAACTAGTGCTATGTTTATTGGTATATCTTTTTATTTCATCTTCGTTTTCATCATGAACTGTAATAGAAGTATGATGAATCATCTTTTCTGAAATTTTGTTAACGGGTAATCTTGATTTTAATGATTTTTTGTATTAGTATCAGTATTAGAAGAAATTATTGTAGTTATTCTCTTTCTCCTATTGATTGTGTAGTATCACTTTTTTCATTTCTAATTGAATTAAGCATAGAATGGGCAAACATCTCAAAACCTTCTTTATCTAAATATATTCTCGTATCAGTATCAGTTTCAAAATTAATAATTTCGATATAATACTTGTCTAATTTTTCTTCATATCCATGTATAATTTGACTATGATGACCACGTATTAAATCGTCTTTATTACTCATTTCTTATTATTCAACTATCTCCTCTACTGTAATCTTAAGAGGATTCTTTAATTTTTGAATAGAGTCATGCTCCACTTTTGGAACAATAATTATTATTTTATTACCTTGATGGCTATACTTTGCAACAAACGTCATTTTTTTTACCCATTTCTAAAGTATACATTGACATACATAATAATATAATTTCTATATATTATGGTATACATATGCAATCATATGTATACATAAGTATTTATTAATGCATACATAAGTA
>Ga0126315_10001118_pt1 | contig 10115 bp, 11 predicted proteins | sample Plot106_FD_92534 | JGI IMG/M metagenome (GOLD analysis project Ga0126315, IMG submission 92534) | Serpentine soil microbial communities from UC McLaughlin Reserve, CA, USA - Plot106 | ecosystem: Environmental > Terrestrial > Soil > Grasslands | place: USA: UC McLaughlin Reserve, Lake County...
GGTGGCAAAGGCGCGGGGATTGGCGCGGTCATTGGCGCCGGCGCCGGTGCCGGATCGGTATACGTTCAGGGTCGAAACGATCTTGACCTGACTGCCGGAACTGAGGTGACTATCAGGGCCACCGGTCCACGCGGGTAGCCGCAAACAAGCAGAGGAGCAGCAAGCAGGGGCAGGAGTTAATTCCTGCTCCTGCTTTTTAATTAATCGTGATGCTGGCTGCTTGCGGCAGCCGCTCGATGGTGAGAGTCAGTTGCTCGCCTGATCCCACCGGGAGCTTGTCGGGAGTTTGGAAGAAGAGGAAGCCTTGCCGTCGTGATTCGCTCGACGATAGTGGCGTCTTTAGATCGATACCGTAGGCGCCGAACTCCTTCTCGAATTGCTTGCGCGAGTTTGGATTGTAAGCAAACACTCCGTTGGCTTTCATGATGCGTGAGACAGCGCTCTTCGGCGACAGCAGTTTCCACTCGTGGTTCTGACTATCACGCAAACGAAAACGTGCGCGCTTCACTTCTACTGGCACACCGCTCTGAAAGGCTAATTCGACACGCAACGGCAGGACGCCGCTGAGCGGCAGGTTGGCCTCGAAGAGGTCCTGGCTCTCTTCGTCAGTGAGCAAAGGCGCGACGCGGATCGTCACGCCGCCTGCGTCTGCGCTACGCGTGTTTGCGGGAAGCGGCGGCAACTCGGTGATGGGTTTCACTTTGAAGAGTGAACCCGTACAAGACGTCGCCAACAGAAGTGTGAACACCAGGACTCCGAGTCGGGTCATGCGCTCAATTTAGCATACAGGGGCAGGAGCAGACAGCAGGAGCAGGTGAGTTCATCCTGCTCCTGCTCGCTGCTGCCTGCTCCTGCTATGTTACTATCTGCTCAAAACCATGATTAGACCGTTTCGTGGGGTTCACCCGCAGATTCACCCAACCGCTTATGTCGAACCCAGTGCCCAGATCATCGGCGACGTTCACGTCGGAGAGGAAGCTTCAATCTGGTGCAACTGCACGGTCCGCGGTGACATTCATCACATCCGTATCGGCGATCGATCCAACGTTCAGGATAATTCCGTGATTCACGTTCGCAACGGAACGCACCCCACAATTCTCGAAAGCGAAGTGACCGTGGGCCATAGCGTTACTCTGCACGGTTGTTACGTCGAGCGGGGAAGTTTGATTGGCATCGGTTCGATACTGCTGGACGATGTTCGCATCGGCGAACTATCACTCGTCGCGGCAGGCTCGCTAGTGAGTCCGGGCACGATAATCCCGCCGCGGTCCCTGGTGATGGGATTTCCGGCGAAAGTTAAGCGACCATTGCTGGACGAGGAAGTTGCGGGCCTGGAGGTCTTTTGGAAAAACTATGTGGAGTACACGCATGAGTATCGGAAAGAAATGCAGATGTAAGAAGGTTTCTCGCGCCAACGCGCAAAGACGCAAACAGGCCGAAGGCTTTGCGTCTTTGCGCCTTTGCGTGAAACTGGTTTTTGCACTCGCTTTTGCCCTCTTCGTGGTGGCTCCAGTTTACGCACAAAACGACGACAACCCATTTCTTCTCAAGCGAGGAGACAACGAGTTGGGTTTCTGGGCAGGGTTTTCTCACAAGGCAACTACGATCTTCGGAGGCCTGCACGATGATGAGGCTGAGGATCGTAGATTCTTTCTCGCCGCGTTTCGCTACGGCCGCACGTTAACCGCGAACAACTCGCTGGCATTGCAGTACACGCTCGATGCTGTTCCGGTCGCGGTTGCCACCGGAACGATCGTCTCCCGCACCACGAGCCCGAGCGGCGTTACCACCTTCCAACGTGAGACTGCTTACGGCGCGGGCCTGACGCCTTTGGGCCTGCAACTCGACTTCGCCAATGGCGCAAAAGTTCATCCCTTTGTTCACGTCAACGGTGGTTTCCTGTATTTCAACAAATCCGTGCCGATTGAAGACGCGGGCCAGTTCGCGTGGGTGGGTGAAGCCGGCGGCGGAGTTCGCATCTTTACTTCCGAACGCCGCGCGGTAAACATCGGCATCAGGTTTCACCACATCTCAAACGGCGATCGGCAAGGTTCGAACCGTGGCCTGAACCAGTTTGTAATCTACGCAGGTTTTTCTATCTTCAGATAATGCCATCAGCGAAGACGCAGCCAGCGCGCGGCATGCGCGATTTTTTAACCGAAGACGTTCGCAAGCGCGAATACGTAATCGGTGTGATAAAAGAGGTCTACGAGCGCTACGGTTTTGAACCGCTCGAAACACCGGCGGTGGAAAACATCGAAACGTTGATGGGGAAGTATGGAGAAGAAGGAAACCAACTCATCTTCAAAATACTCAAGCGCGGCGTTCACGAGGGAACCGGCGAGGCGGATCTCGCGTTGCGTTATGACCTGACAGTTCCGCTGGCGCGCGTCGTAGCGGAGTATCGCGACAAGCTGCCAAAATTTTTCAAGCGATATCAAATCCAACCGGTTTGGCGCGCGGATCGTCCGGCGCGCGGAAGGTTTCGAGAGTTTTACCAGTGCGACGTCGACGTGCTTGGGTCGCGTTCGATGATGGTTGAAGCCGAGATTTGTGCGGCGGCGAGTGAAGTTTTGACGAAGCTTGGCTTCAACGACTTTTGTGTGCGGCTCAATCATCGTAAAGCTTTGACCGGGATTCTCGCTGTTGCGGGCGTTCCTTTGGAAAGCCATGACGCGGCGCTGATCGCGTTGGACAAGTTGGACAAGATCGGGCCTGACGGTGTCAGGAAAGAGTTTGCCGGACGCGGCATCAACGAGGTTGCGGGAGATCGTCTGCTCAATTTCTTCTCGGACTTGAACTCGCTCGAACATGCCGCTGAGATCGTTGCTGAAGACGAGTTGCACGAAGCCCTGAACCGGGCTGTGTTGGGACGGCTCGTCGAGTTTGTGAGTGACAACGAACTCGGGGCCGCGGGCGTCGCTGAGTTGCAGTCGATTCTCGACTTTACTGACGCGATGGGAATCGCCAACCGCATCAAGATCGATCCGAGTATCGCTCGTGGACTTTCTTACTACACTGGCGCGATTATGGAGATCAACGTGAAGGATCTGGCAGGCAGTCTTGGTGGCGGAGGGCGTTACGACAATTTAGTGGGAATGTTTTTGGGCCAGGATATTCCTGCGTGTGGGTTCTCCCTCGGGCTCGAGCGGATTCTCGTTGTGATGAGTGAGCGGGCGATGTTTCCGGCGGAAGCAGGGACTGCATCCGCGGATGTGATGGTTTCTATTTGGGATGACGAACACATTTCCGAATCGCTCGTACTAGCGCAGGAGTTAAGGTTAGCGGGTTTACGAGTTGATTTATATCCGGAGCCTGAAAAACTGGGCAAACAATTTAAATTTGCCTCATCGCGTGGCGTGCCGTTCGTTGCCGTTATTGGTGATGAAGAACGTGAAAAGCGGCAAGTGTCGATAAAGGATATGCAAAACGGGCAACAGCATTCATTGTTGCGCGCCGAGGTGGTTGAATTTGTGAAAGGATTGCTCACGCAAAGGCGCAAAGGTGCAAAGTAAACTTTTTGGGCAAGGGAGTTGATATGTCGAGTGATGCAATAGTTCAAAACTATCTGGACGATTCACGATCGGCGATGCGGGCATACAAGAAACTCGCCGAGAAAGCTATCGCGCAACTCAAAGATGAAGAGTTTTTTGTAACTCTCGACGAGGAAGCGAACAGTGTCGCAGTGGTCATGAAACACATGGCCGGCAACATGATCTCTCGTTGGACCGACTTTCTGACTTCCGACGGCGAGAAGCCGGATCGCAATCGCGATCTGGAGTTTGTGATCGACCCGCACACCACTAAGGACGACGTGATCAACTACTGGGAGCGCGGCTGGAAATGCGTCTTTGATGCGCTGGGACCGCTACACCCGGAAGACTGTGAAAAGACTGTGCTGATTCGCGGTGAGAAGCACACGATCGTTCAGGCGATCAACCGACAACTGATGCACTATGCTTATCACATCGGCCAGATCGTTTTTCTCGCGAAGCACTTTCGCTCTGCGGAATGGACCTCGTTGAGCATTCCGCGAAATCGTTCGTCGGACTTCAACGCATATCTAAGCAAGCAACCTGGCGAGGCGGATCGCGAAAAGCAATTCGATGCAGCCGCAGGTTTTGCACCGGGCTCTGAAAAGAAATGAGAGTTACGCTTCATCACGTCAATGTTACTGTGCCGAGATCGCTCGAAGCGGCGGCGAAACACTTCTATGGTGTCGTCATGGGTTTGCAGGAAGTGCCGAAGCCGGAGGCGTCGCGCGGGCGTGGCGGAGCGTGGTACCAACTGGGTCCGATGCAGCTTCATCTGTCGATTGAAGACCTGGAGGGTCCGTTGAGCAAGCGGCACGTTTGCTATTCGGTCGCAAATCTTGCTGAAGCTGAGGAGCGATTTCGCGGTGCGGGCGTAGAAGTTTTCCCCGACGACATCCCTACGCCTGGTTTGTCGCGTTTCTACGTTCGCGATCCGGGTGGTAATCGTCTGGAAATTGCGCAAGGGTAACAAATTGAATGTTGGACAATCTCGGAAACCTCGAACGCACGCACTCCTGCGGGGATCTGCGCGCTGCTGACGTCGGTAAACAGGTGGTGTTGATGGGATGGGTCGCGAAGCGTCGCGACTTCGGCGAACTCACGTTTGTCGATCTGCGCGATCGTGCCGGCATCACTCAAGTAGTTTTCAATGCTGATGACGCGTCTGAGGCACACGGCCGAGCCAAGGAATTGCGCAATGAATATGTGATTGCCGTCATGGGCACGGTAGTAAGCCGCGCAGAGAACACGCGAAACCAGAAACTGGCGACCGGCGATGTCGAGGTGCATGCGCAGCGGGTGCTGATTCTCAACGACGCACGCACGCCTCCGTTTCAATTGGACGCCGCACCGGATGCACTCGCCAGTGAAGATCTGCGTTTGAAGTATCGCTATCTTGATCTGCGCCGCCCGCAATTACAGTCGCACTTGCTCCTGCGTCATCGAGTTCTCAATGAAATCCGGCGCTACATGACCGCGCAGGGTTTTACTGAAATCGAGACACCGATCCTCATCAAGTCGACGCCGGAAGGAGCGCGCGACTATATCGTTCCGTCTCGCATTTTTCCGGGAAAGTTTTTTGCGCTGCCGCAATCGCCGCAACTCTTCAAACAGTTGTGCATGATCGGCGGTATGGATAAGTACTTCCAGATCGCGCACTGCTTTCGTGACGAAGACTTGCGCGCCGATCGCCAGCCTGAGTTTACGCAACTCGACGTCGAGATGAGCTTTGCCACGCTCGATCAGGTTTACACACTGATTGAGGGATTGTTTGTTTCGGTCTTTAAACTCATCAATGTGGATCTGCCGACGCGGTTTCCGCGATTTAGCTTTGAGGAAGTGATGCGCCGGTATGGATCTGACAAGCCTGACCTGCGCATCAAAGGTCTGGAACTGCAGGATCTCTCACAGGCCGTGGAAGGCACTGAGTTTCCTCCATTCGCATCGGCTTTAGCTTCAGGTGGACAGGTAAAAGGGTTGTTTGTGCCCGGCGGCGCGAATCTTTCGCGCAAGGTGCTCGACGAGTTGCAGGAGTTTGCCAGGCGTTACGGAGCCGGTGCGCTTGCGTGGATCAAGTTAGGCGATGAGATCTCATCTTCGTTGCTGAAAGCGCTCGGAGTTGAGGTTGTTGCCCGCATCGCTGACGTTGCCGGCGCGCGGAAGGACGACGCGGTTTTGATCGTATCAGGCAAGCCGAAGATAGTTGCCGCAAGCCTGGGCGCGCTGCGAAATGAAGTCGCGAAACGAGAGAACCTGATTCCCGCAAATGTGTATGCGCCGCTTTGGGTGACTGACTTCCCGATGTTCGAGTTTCACGAGGAGGATGGTCGCTACTATTCAATGCACCATCCGTTCACCTCGCCAGTCGATGAAGATCTGGAATTGCTGGAACGAGCAGTCGAAGGCGGTGAGGCGCAGTTACTCGGCCAGATCCGAACCAAAGCTTACGACCCTGTGATCAATGGCGTGGAGATGGCGAGCGGATCGATTCGTATTCATCGCCGGGACGTGCAGCGTCTCGTCTTCAAAGCGTTGGGAATGACTACCGAAGAAGCTCGCGAGCGGTTCGGGTTCTTTCTCGACGCGCTCGAATACGGCACACCACCGCACGGCGGCATCGCTCCCGGCATCGATCGCCTGATGATGGTCCTGGCGGGTACCGACAACATGCGCGACGTGATTGCGTTTCCGAAGACCGCATCGGCCGCCGACCTGATGATCGACGCCCCTGGAGAAGTCGATTCAAAGCAGTTGGAAGAACTGCACCTGCGAGTCGTCAAAGACTGACCATGCCGCCAATTCAACTCCGTCGCGAACATGTCGAGGCAATGATCGCCCATGCTCGCGAAACCGCTCCGGAGGAGTGTTGCGGATTGATTGGCGGAGTTTCCGAAACGCGGGCGGTCAGCCTTTATCGTCTGCGCAACGTCACTCCGAATCCCGAGTCAGGCTACGAAGCAGCGCCTGAAGACCTGTTTGCCGCGCAGCGACAAATGCGCGAACGTGGTGAAGGTCTGCTGGCGATCTATCATTCCCACCCACGCGCCGCGGATCCGAGCCCGTCTGAAACGGACGTGCGGCTCGCGTACTATCCTTCAGCCAGATACCTCATCATTGGCCTCGGTGGTGTAGAACCCGTAATTAGGGCGTTTTCCATCTCCGAGCGTGAGCAGCGCTGGCAACAGGTTGAGTATGAGATCGCAGACTAGTAAGATTAACGACAGGAGCAGGAGCACACAGCAGGAACAGTAACAACTTGGTTTTCCTGCTCCTGCTGTGTGCCGCTGCTCCTGATTTACTGATGGGAACGAATAAGAGCAAATACGATACTAATCCTCTCGACCCGGACGTTGAACGGAAGGCGGAGGAAAGTTGGGGTGAGCAGGGAGGCGCGCCGACGCAACAGGTCGGAGGCGCCACTCGCGAAGTCGGTAACTCACCCAACGAAAACGCGCGCGCAAATATTTACTCCGAAGCGCCGACGCGTCGTTACGACAACCCTCCACTCGAGGCTCCGTATCCGTCAGTGTTTGTTCCGCCAACCTATTCGCCTCCAGCTCAGTATCAAGCGCGACAAAACGTCTACCAGAGCCCGGTCAGCACGGCGCCTACGTCACGACCTGTTTACGGAATAGGCCTGTCGGAGAAGTGGGCAGTGATGCTGCCGTATGCGCCTTTCTATATCGGCTTGATCGTCTCGCTGTTGGAGCTTTTTCTGGTGCCACGGAACGAGGTCAAAGTTCGCTTTCATGCCTCACAGGCTCTAGCTCTCCACATCGGAATTCTCATGGTTCATGCAGTGTTTAGCGTTATCAGCAAGGTTACGGGTAGTTCATTGGGCGGCATGCTTTTCGGTATTGCGGCCTTTGTCTTCCTGATAATTTCGATGATACGTGTCAGTCGCGGCGAGGCGCATCGCATAGCGCCGCTGGCAGAACCGGCGCAATGGTTTAACGAGCACATCGAGCCCCGAAACCGGGGCTAGCCCCTATTTGGCATTTTCATTGCCTTAGATACCTCACTGGATCGGGAAGTCGGCTAATTTGGCCGAAATCACGAGTAAAACCGATCTCAGCAGGGTGTCCCTGCGTTTCGTTTTGGTGCATGAATTCCGAAAAGGAGCAGAGAATTGCCGATTGCTAATTTCCAATTACCCATTTTTGGAGCCCGAGGGCTTCACGTTAAATCGGCAATTGGCAATCGGAAATCGGCAATAACTCGGAGGTAACAATGATTAGTAAATCGATGTTCAAGCGACAAACTTTGATTGCATGGATAGCGCTTGTTGCTATTAGCGTGATGCCCTTCTCCGCTTTAGCGCAGACGCAAATCAAGTATCACAGCAACCGATTCAGCGTTCAGGATGACGTCAAGCTCGGGCGCCAGGCGGCGCAGGAGGCGGAGAGCCAGTTTCCGTTGCTCCGCGATGAAACCGTTCGCAGTTACGTGGAGGATGTAGGACGCCGGCTCGTCGCTGGTATTCCTTCTGAATTTCAACACCGCGAATTTAGTTACTACTTCAAAGTCGTCAACGCGAAAGACATCAACGCCTTCGCGCTGCCGGGTGGTCCAATGTACGTGAACCGCGGCATGATCGAAGCCGCGCGCACTGAAGGAGAGATGGCAGGCGTCATGGCCCACGAGATCAGTCACGTGGCGCTGCGGCATGGCACGGCGCAAGCGACCAAAGGCCAGAAGTACGGAACGCTTGCAGCGATAGCCGGAATTGCGGGAACGATCTTCGGCGGAGCAGGTGTGGGCCAGCTGGCCCAGGCGCCGTTTGCAGTCTACATGCTGAAGTTCAGTCGTGAGTATGAAACTGAAGCCGACATTCTTGGCGCTCGAATCATGGCCAATGCCGGTTACGATCCACGCGACCTCGCGAACATGTTCCAGACACTCGAACGACAAGGCGCAGGTGGCGGCGGGTTCTTGAGCGACCACCCGAGTCCGAGCGACCGTTATGGGCGTATCAATCAGGAGGCTCAGTACCTCCGAGTTAGCCCGTCGAGAAACGAATCGCGCGATTTTGCTCGCATTCAGGAGCGACTGCGTGGCTATCAATCGGCTCCCACGATGGCGGAAATCCAGCGTAGCGGCCAGCGTGATCCGGTTGGTGAAAACACCGGGAATTATCCAAACAATCCGCCGAGCGGGCGCGTTGCGTATCCGTCGTCACGTTACCAGAGTTACGAAATATTCAATGGTGACGTGCAGGTGAGCGTGCCTAACAACTGGCGGCAGGTTAACGATCAAAACTCGATATGGTTTGTGCCGGAAGGTGCCTACGGCCAATACAACGGCCAGGCGGTTTACACGCATGGCGCGAGTTTCGGTGTGGCTCAGACCAACAATCGCAACTTGCAGCGCGCGACTGAAGAGTTCATCAACAGTCTGGCGCAGGGAAACAACAACATGCGCATGAGTGGCGGCTTTCAGCGCACCAGCCTGTCAGGTCGCAACGCGGTGTTCGCGACGCTCAGCAACGTAAACGAAGCGACGGGCCGGCCGGAGATGGTTCGAGTGATCACCACTCAGCTACGCAACGGGCAACTGTTCTACATGATCGCCGTTGCGCCGCAGAACGAACGCAACTTCGAGAGCGCATTCAACACGATCATGCGCTCGCTCCGCATAAACAATTGATTGTTTTAGCCACGGATTACACGGATTGCATTTTGAAAATCCGTGTAGTCCGTGTTAATCCGTGGCTAAGCTTTCTTCGCTTCCTGCCACAACTCTTCCATCTCTTCAATCGATGTCTGGTCGAACGCCTGCCCGCGGTCATGTAGCGCGTTCTCGATGTATTCAAAGCGCTGCCGAAACTTGCGATTCGTTAACTTCAACGCAGCTTCGGGTTCAACCTGCATGTGTCGCGCGATGTTGGTGGCCGCAAACAGCAAGTCGCCAATCTCTTCACGCACGCGCGCGTGATTAGCCTCATCCCGGACGGACGCATGGTCCTTGATAGCCGTGCGCAGCTCTTCGATCTCTTCCTGAAGCTTGTCAAAGATATCGTCTACGGATTTCCAATCGAAGCCGACGCGAGCTGCCTTTGTCGACAATTGATGCGCTTCCATCAACGCCGGTGCTTTTGACGAGACGCCGGTGAGCAGAGACGTGTTCGGGTTGTCAGTCTTTCCAGCCGCGCGCCGTTCCTCGGCCTTCATGGTTTCCCAATTCAATAACACGGTGGCCGCGTCGTTCGCCGTGACGTCGCCAAAGACGTGCGGATGGCGACGGACCATCTTGTCGTGAATTGCCGTGGTGACATCGTCTATCGTGAATTCGCCGCGCTCTTTGGCGACCTGTGCGTAGAACACTATCTGGAAGAGTAGATCGCCGAGCTCGTCGCACAGTTCCGACGGCCGTCCTTCACGTGCATCCTCGACCGCTTCGAAGGCCTCGTAAGCCTCTTCGAGAAGCATTGGCGCGAGCGTGGCGTAGGTCTGTTCGCGATCCCAAGGACAGCCGTTTGGCGAGCGCAGTCGATCCATCAGGGCTATCAAATCATTGAATGTTGCAGGCATGAGGGTAGTCTAAAATGCGCAGGTCTTAACCACAAAGTCACGAAGACGCAAA
>Ga0126315_10001121_pt1 | contig 10107 bp, 9 predicted proteins | sample Plot106_FD_92534 | JGI IMG/M metagenome (GOLD analysis project Ga0126315, IMG submission 92534) | Serpentine soil microbial communities from UC McLaughlin Reserve, CA, USA - Plot106 | ecosystem: Environmental > Terrestrial > Soil > Grasslands | place: USA: UC McLaughlin Reserve, Lake County...
CGACCTCGGTGCAGCAGCACAGCGGCTTGCTGCTCGGCCGTCTTCACCGGCACGAAGCGCATCGTCGGCCGAACAACCGCCTCGCAGATCGCCTCGGCATCCGCTGCGTCGTTCTTGTTGCGCTTGACATAGGCCTTCACGTATTGCGCCGGCATCAGTCGCACCTCGTGGCCAAGCGCACCCAACTCCCGCACCCAATAATGCGCCGTCGCACAAGCCTCCATCCCCACCATGCAGCGCGGTAGCTTGCTGAAGAACGCCAGCACCTGGCCGCGCCGCAACTGCTTGCGCACAACCGTCGTTCCCTCTGCATCGACGCCGTGCACCTGGAAAACATGCTTGGCCAAATCCAGACCAATTGTCGTAATCTCGCCCATGGATGGCTCCCTGTTCGCTGCTGATTCGCGATCACACAGCAGTTTGGCACTCAGATGCCGCAAGGGGGCCATCCACCCCATCCACCCCATCATTCAATCACCTCGTCGGCGCGCGCGAGGATGATCGGAGGCACTCTAGACCGAGCGACTTGGCAGTTTTTAAGTTGACGACCAATTCGAACTTGGTTGGTACTTGAATGGGCAGGTCGCCCACCTTTTCACCCTTCAGGATACGATCAACATAGGTTGCCGCTCGCCGGTAGAGGTCGATCACATCGATTCCGTAGGACAGTAGGCCACCGCTGGTAGCGAAATAGCGGTAGGGAAGATCGCGGGCCGCCGGTGTTTCATCGCGAGTGCGAGGATCAACTCGCGATGAACGGAGTTTACGATTACAGGCAGCACCAGCAGGCCATATTTGAGTCTATTCCCAGTGCGTCAACGCCGCGCGTGATCTCGGCAGCGTCGTGAACTCCGACCAGCATCAACTGCATGCCTACTGAGGCAGCAACTGTTTCGAGCACGCGCAGCTGCCCTGGCCAAGTGGAATTTTCGGGATTGTGGAGGATGGCGACTCGGTCCACGCCCGGCGCGATCTCCTTGAGCACTTCCAGCCATTTGCCAGCCATGGAGTATTCGAAGTTTACGAACCCGGTGAAATTACCGCCGGGGCGGGCAAGGCTGGATACAAAACCGGCGGCGACGGGGTCGGAGCCGATCGACATCACGATTGGAATCGTGCGGTCTCCTTTAGCAATGCTGCTGCACCCGGTACCCCATTGACCAAAATGACATCCGGCTTCTGTTCCACGAGATCCGCTGCGTGAACTCGCATGCGGTTAGCATCGCCCGAGGACCAACGGGTGTCGAATTGAACGTTGCGGCCCTCCATCCCTCCCATCCTGAAGCACCGTTCGGAAGGCTGCGAGCAGCGCAGCCTGAGCTTCAGAATTGGCGGCTCCCTCCAACACCCCGATCCGGCGTATGCTCGGTCTGTTGCGCGCGCGCCGCGAGCGGCCACACAGCTGCCGCGCACCAATCAACGCAAGAAAATCGCGACGTTTCAATTGTCCGATTCGCAAGTGCTTCCCCAGCGCAAGAACCAGCCCATACTCGCGGAGAGCCTATCACAGTTCAATTCGCTCGGTCTGTGGGACCCAGATGCAATCTCGCGTCTTGTGGGGTTCCTGGATTCCCGCTTGCGCGGGAATGAGGGAAAGTTGCTTGACTTGCTCGGGCGAAGAGGACTCCACCATTTCGTACCCTTCGGCGGCTCGAAAACTGCAACCAGCCGGGAATTTGATGACGCCGGTCAGGAGTAGCCCCGCCGCTCTTGCACTCCCCCGGCGAGGGTGCCAATAAAGCGCCGCTGATTGCGCCGCTTGGCCTCCTGTTCCGCAGGATGGAGAGCGGCCGGTCCGTCCGCCGCCGCCTTGTGGCGCCTCGGAGGAGTGAGCCACGGCGGTGCGCCGCGCGGGCGGACCGTACCGACAAGAAAGGGACTGTATCCGTGACAACGATGTCTTCGGCGGAGCCGACGCGTCGCGATTTTCTCTATATCGCGACCGGTGCCGCAGCTGCGGTGGGAACCGGCTCCGTCCTTTGGCCGATGATCGCGCAAATGAACCCGGACGCTTCTACTATTGCGGCGGGCGCACCGATCGAGGTCGATCTCGCGCCGATCGCGGAGGGCCAGGTGATTAAGGTGTTCTGGCGCGGCAAGCCGATCTTCATCGACCACCGCACCAAGAAAGAGATCGACGAGGCGCGCGCGGTCAACGTCGCGAGCCTGCCCGACCCAGCACCGGATTCGGCTCGGGTGAAGGAAGGTCACGAGCAGTGGCTCGTGCTGATCGCCATCTGCACCCATCTGGGCTGCATCCCGCTCGCGCATCAGGGTGACTACGACGGCTTCTTCTGTCCCTGCCACGGCTCGCAGTACGATACCGCGGGCCGTATCCGCCGGGGTCCGGCGCCGTTGAATCTTGCGCTGCCGCCCTACGAATTCCTCTCCGACAGCAAGATCCGGATCGGCTGACGCCCCTCACGATCTCATCGCAAGGTTTCATCATGAGCGGATATACGACCTACCAGCCGCAGAACGCCTTCATGCGGTGGCTCGAACGGCGGCTGCCGATTGTGGGCCTCGTCCATTCGTCCTTTGTCGTCTATCCGACACCTCGCAACCTGAACTACTGGTGGACCTTCGGCGGTATTCTCACCTTCATGCTGGCAGCGCAGATCGTCACCGGCATTGTGCTGGCCATGCACTACACGCCGCATGTCGATTTCGCCTTTAATTCCGTCGAGCACATCATGCGCGACGTGAATTACGGCTGGCTGCTGCGTTACCTGCACGCCAACGGCGCCTCGATGTTCTTTCTGGCGGCCTACATCCACATGTTTCGCAGCATGTATTACGGCTCCTACAAGGAACCGCGCGAGGTGTTGTGGATCTTAGGTGTCATCCTGCTGCTGCTCATGATCATGACAGGCTTCATGGGCTACGTGCTGCCCTGGGGACAGATGAGCTTCTGGGCGGCTACCGTGATCACCAACCTGTTCTCGGCGATCCCGATCGTCGGTGAATCCATCGTCACCTGGCTGTGGGGTGGCTACGCGGTTGGCAATCCGACGCTCAACCGGTTCTACTCGCTGCACTACCTGCTGCCATTCGTCATCGTAGGCGTCGTCGTCCTGCACGTCTGGGCGCTGCACGTGGTCGGACAGAACAATCCGACCGGCATCGAACCGCAGTCCGAGAAGGACACCGTGGCGTTCACGCCCTACGCCACCATCAAGGACGCCTTTCTGCTCTCGGTGTTCCTGCTGTTGTTCGCCTGGTTCGTGTTTTATGTGCCGAACTTTCTTGGTCACTCCGACAATTATATTCCTGCCAATCCGGCGGTGACGCCAACCCACATCGTGCCGGAATGGTACTACCTGCCGTTCTACGCGATCCTGCGCGCGATCCCGAGCAAGCTGATGGGCGTTCTCGCGCTCGGCGCCTCGATCGTGATCCTCGCGTTCCTGCCGTGGCTCGATACCTCGCCGGTGCGCTCGGCGCGTTATCGCCCGCTCTACCGGCAATTCTTCTGGGTATTTGTGGTGGTCTGCGTTGGGCTCGGCTGGCTTGGGTCGAAGCCCGCGGAAGGCGCCTATGTCATTTTCGCGCGCATCTTCACCGCCTATTACTTCCTGCATTTCCTAGTCATCCTGCCGCTGCTTGGCCGCATCGAAACGCCGAAGCCGCTGCCGCGCTCGATCTCCGAAGACGTGCTCGGGCCTAAACGCATCATTGCGACGCTCGCGCTGGCGTTTACGCTCGCCGGCTTCCTTGGCAGCTCATTGCCCGCCACGGCGGCTGAAGTAGAGTCGCCGGCGAAGCTCAGATGGTCGTTCGCAGGACCGCTCGGGAAATTCGATCGAGGCCAGCTGCAGCGCGGCTTCAAGATCTATCGCGAGGTTTGCCAGGTTTGTCATGGGCTGACGCTGGTCTCGTTCCGCAATCTCGCCGAGCCGGGCGGACCGGGCTATACGCCCGCGCAGGCAGCCGCGGTCGCGGCCGAGTACAAGGTGATGGACGGCCCCAACGATCAGGGCGAGATGTTCGAACGCCCCGCACGTCCGGCCGACCACTTTCCGTCGCCGTTCAAGAACGAGAACGAGGCGCGTGCGCGCTACAATGCGGTGCCGCCCGATCTGTCGGTAATCGCCAAAGCGCGCGGCTACGAGCGCGGCTTTCCCTGGTGGGTGCTCGACCTGTTCACCCAATATCAAGAGCACGGCCCCGACTATATGGCCGCGTTGCTCAAGGGCTACGAGAACCCGCCGCAAGGCGTAACGGTGCCGCCCGGCACCTTCTACAACAAGTATTTTCCCGGTCACACGCTCGCCATGCCGCCGCCGCTGACCGATGGCCGCGTGGATTACACCGACGGAACGCCGGCAACGCTCGAGCAGCACTCCCGCGATATCGCCGCCTTCCTGATGTGGGCCGCGGAGCCGCACCTCGAGAATCGCAAGCGCATCGGACTGCAGGTGATGGTGTTCCTGCTGGTCTTCGCAGGCCTGCTGTATCTCACCAAGAAAAAACTCTGGCACGAGGTCGAGAAACCGGCGGAGCTCGCCCGTGGGCAGGATCCCCACGGCACCACGATCTGACGTCGAAGTTCGATTGTAATTCGCTGACGCTGCCGCGAATACGGCGGGACTCCCTCCCCCCGGCGGGGGAGGGTTGGGGTGAGGGGGTTCGGGCCTATCGAGAGTTTGTAACCCCTCAGCCCAGCGCTCTCAATGAAGAGGCAGCCCGCCGAGCCTGCGGGACGGGCTTTCTGTCATTTACGATGATCGGTGACTACTCATGACCAAGGCCGTGCTCGGCATCATCGGTGGCTCCGGCATCTACGATCTGCCGGGCCTCGAGAACGTGCGCGACGAGCACATCTGGAGTCCGTGGGGCGAACCGTCGGCGCCGCTGCGCATCGGCGAGATCGCGGGCTTGGCGGTGGTGTTCCTGTCGCGGCACGACAAGGGCCATCGGCTCTCGCCTTCCGACATCAATTACCGCGCCAATATCGACATGCTCAAGCGTGCCGGCGTGACCGATCTGGTCTCTCTCTCGGCTTGCGGCTCGTTCAAGGAAGAGCTGGCGCCCGGCACTTTCGTGCTGATCGACCAGTTCATCGACCGCACCCACAAACGTGAGAGCTCGTTCTTCGGCAAGGGACTCGTGGCGCACGTGTCGATGGCGCACCCGGTGTCGCCGCGGCTGCGCATCCATCTGGCCGAAGCCGCGATGGCGGAGGGCATTCAGGTGGTGCGCGACGGCACTTATGTGTGCATGGAAGGGCCGCAGTTTTCTACGCTGGCCGAAAGCCTCACCTATAAGCAGCTCGGTTATTCGGTAATCGGCATGACCAACATGCCTGAGGCAAAACTCGCGCGCGAGGCGGAGATTTGCTACGCGACGGTCGCTATGGTCACCGACTACGATTGCTGGCATCCCGACCACGACGCGGTGACGGTGCATGATATCATCAAGGTGCTCACCGCCAATGCCGACAAGGCCAAGCGCCTGGTGGCGCGCCTGGCGCAAGAATTTCCGCGCGAACACGAGCCATGCCCGATCGGCTCCGACCGCGCGCTCGACACCGCGCTGATCACCGCGCCCGAGGCGCGCGACCCGGCGCTGTTGGCCAAGCTCGACGCAGTGGCGGGGAGGGTTTTGCATGGTTAGCGCCGCATTCGAACACGATCTGAAGGCCTCGATCCGCGCCATTCCGGACTATCCAAAACCCGGGATCATGTTCCGCGACATCACTACCTTGCTTGGCGACGCGCGCGCGTTTCGCCGCGCGGTTGACGAGCTGGTGCAGCCTTGGGCGGGCAGCAAGATCGACAAGGTTGCCGGCATCGAGGCACGTGGGTTTATCCTTGGTGGCGCGGTGGCGCACCAGGTTTCGGCCGGCTTCGTCCCGATCCGCAAAAAGGGCAAGCTGCCTTTCAAGCGCGTCACCATCGGTTACTCGCTCGAGTACGGCATCGATGAGATGGAGATGCACGAGGATGCGCTGGAAAAAGGCGAACGCGTCATTCTGGTTGACGACCTCATCGCGACCGGCGGCACCGCCGAAGGCGCGGTGAAGCTGCTGCGGCAGCTTGGCGGCGACGTGCTTGCCGCTTGCTTCGTTATCGACCTCCCCGAGCTCGGCGGCGCCGACAAGCTGCGCAAGCTCGACGTGCCGGTGCGCACGCTGATCTCGTTCGAGGGGCATTGAGTAGCGGATATTATATCAGCCGTCGGCTAGACTAAGTCTTTCCGTGCGGACCCCAAGGGCCGGGATCGCTGCCGCCTGCCGGTGAGGAGGCGCCGCCGAGATCGATCGCCGGGCGCGACGGCAGGAACGGCTTGCCACCGCCGGTCGCCGGTTCGGCTGAACCGGCCCATGGACCGCCAGCGGGCGCGACCGGTTCTTCTTGTTCCTCTTGCGCTTCGTCCTGCTGCTCGTCTGGCTCCGGCAAAGCGAGCGGACCGGGATCGCGTCCGCCGGCGAACTTCACTAGCGCCTCGACGCGCTTGTCGACCGGCGGATGCGTAGCGAACAGATCGGCAAATCCCTCGCGTGGGTTGTCGACGCACATTTCCATGACTGCGGAATTGGCGCGAACGAGCTCGCCGCGTCCCTCGATCTTGCGCAGCGCCGAGATCATGGCGTCCGGATTTTTGGTGAGCTCGACCGAGCCGGCGTCGGCAAGAAACTCGCGCGAGCGCGACAGCGCGAAGCGGATCACGATCGAGAGCAGCCAAGCCACCGCGATCAGCACCACCGCGATCAGAATAGCGAACATAGCGCCGCCGGAGCCCTTGCGGTTGCTGTCGCTGCTGCTGCCGCGACCGGCGCGCCATCCGAATCCGCTCTGGAACAGGATACGGAAGACAAACTCGGCAAAGAACGAGATTACGCCGGCGATTACCACGGCGATCACTAGCATGCGCACGTCGCCATTGCGGATGTGCGTCAATTCGTGGCCGAGCACCGCCTCCACTTCCGGATCGTCGAGGTGGTCGAGCAGACCGGTGGTGACCGTGATCGAATACTGCTTCTCGTTCAGCCCGGTCGCGAAGGCATTGAGTGCATCGTCCTCCATCACCTTGAGCTTCGGCATCGGCAGGCCGCGCGAGATGCAGAGATTTTCGAGTAGATTGTAGAGCCGCGGCTCCTCCCGCCGCGTCACCTCGCGGCCGCCGGTGATCGCGTCGATCATCGCCTGGTGGAATTTGTAGGCGATGACAATCCACAGCGCGGTCCCCATCGTCACCCACGGCAGCGCGTAGACAAGATCGCGCAGCGCAGCAGCGAGCAGGTAATCGAGCGAGGCATCGCCCGTCAGCGCCTCGGCGATCAAGGCGCCCGCGTAAGTCATCACATAAACGAGGAAGAACAGCCCGATCAGCAGCGCGATCGAGCGGCGCTTGTTCGACTGGATGTGGCTGTAAAGCCCAAAGGCGGCCATTGCGGAACCTATCCGTCATTCCGGGATGGCCCGAAGAGCCAGGCCCGGAATCCATAGCCCCCAGTGCATAGTATGGATTCCGGGCTCGCCGCTTGCGCGGCGCCCCGGGGATGACAATCGCTAAAACTTCACCTGCGGCGCCTGATCCAGCACCTTGCGCTCCTCGATGCCGACATCGAAGAACTCCTTCTGTGTAAAGCCGAGCGGGCCAGCGAGCAGCACCGCCGGGAACTGCTGGATGCCCGTGTTGTACTCTTGCACCGCGTTGTTGAAGAAGCGGCGCGCGGCGGCGAGCTTGTTCTCGATGTCGCTGAGCTCAGCCTGGAGCTGCTGGAAATTGGTACTAGCCTTGAGGTCCGGATAGGACTCGCTCAATGCGAACAGCTGCCGCAACGCGCCGCTCAGCATGTTCTCGGCTGCGGCCTGCGCGGCCACCCCGCCGGATTGCGCAGTGATCGCGGCGTTGCGCGCCTGCACAACCGCTTCGAGCGTGCCGCGCTCGTGACCCGCATAGCCTTTCACCGTCTCGACCAGATTGGGAATGAGATCGTGGCGTTGCTTCATCTGCACGTCGATGTCGGCATAGGCCTGGCTGACCCGCTGCCGCATGGCGACAAGACCGTTGTAGATCACGATGATCCACAACACGAGAACGACAATGACGCCGAGGACGATCCAGGTGGTGGTGGACATGGGGCAAAGCCTCCGGAGGTGTTATGCAGGGACGTTAGCGTGAATCCTCCGAATTCCAAAGAGAGGCTGGCAGAGCCCTGCTGGAGGCCGTTTGGCTTGAAACCACTTATCTGCACGGGCGTTTCCGTTCCGATCTCTGGCTCTGAATCGTTTAACCGCAGGCGTGCAGTATGTTGAGCCCGACAACTACGGAAGCTTCGCCTGCGGTCTTCGAGACCGATATTCCGGCACGGCTCGACCGCTTGCGTTGGGGGCGCTTCCACACGCTGGTGGTGGTCGCGCTTGGCATTACCTGGATTCTCGACGGCCTCGAAGTGACGCTTGCGGGCGCGGTTTCGGGTGCGCTGAAGGAAAGCCCGCAGCTGCAGTTTTCAAATGCCGAGATCGGTCTCGCCAGCAGCGCCTATCTGGCCGGCGCCGTGCTGGGCGCGCTGTTCTTCGGCTGGCTAACCGACCGGCTGGGCCGCAAGCGGCTGTTCTTCATCACGCTTGCGGTCTATCTGGTCGCCACCGCCGCCACCGCGCTGTCGTGGAATGTGTGGAGCTTCGCGCTGTTTCGTTTCCTGACCGGCGCCGGTATCGGCGGCGAGTACACCGCCATCAATTCAACCATCCAGGAGCTGGTACCGGCGCGCTATCGCGGCTGGACCGATCTCGTCATCAACGGCAGCTTCTGGATCGGCGCGGCGATGGGGGCGGCGGGCTCGATCGTGCTGCTCGACCCGGCGGTGCTCGATCCCGATCTCGGGTGGCGCCTGGCCTTTCTCATCGGCGCGGCGCTCGGCCTGATGATCTTCGTCATGCGATTGTGGATCCCGGAATCGCCGCGCTGGCTGATGACCCATGGCCGCGCCGAGGAGGCGAATGCGATCGTGCGTGGGATCGAGGACGAGTTTCGCAGACGCGGCCATCTCCTGGCGTTCGAATCCCTACCAGTGCTTCGCCTGCGCGCACGCCGCTACACGCCCTTGCGAGAGGTGTTCAACACCCTCTTTCACGAGCAGCGCCGGCGCACGATGGTGGGCCTGAGCCTGATGGCCGCACAGGCGTTTTTCTACAACGCTATCTTCTTCACTTACGCGCTGGTGCTCACGGACTTCTACGGCATCCGCGCCGATCATGTCGGCTGGTATCTGCTGCCGTTTGCCGCCGGAAATTTTCTCGGGCCGGTATTGCTCGGCCGCCTATTCGATACGATTGGCCGCCGGATCATGATCGCGACCACCTATGCGTTGTCAGGCCTGCTGCTTGCGGGCGCCGGCTACCTGTTTGCGATCGGGGCGTTGTCAGCGACCGGCCAGACCGTCGCCTGGATGGTGATCTTCTTTTTTGCCTCGGCGGCGGCAAGCTCCGCTTATCTCACCGTGAGCGAAACCTTTCCGCTTGAGGTCCGTGCGCTCGCTATCGCATTCTTCTATGCAATAGGCACGGGCATCGGCGGCGTCGCCGGGCCATGGCTGTTTGGAATGCTGATCGACAGCGGCTCGCGCTGGAGCGTCTATGGCGGCTATCTTTTCGGCACGGCGCTGATGCTGGCAGCAGCCTTCATTGCCGCGCGGTTCTGCGTTGCCGCAGAACGAAAATCATTGGAAACCGTGAGCCGTCCGTTAGCAGCGTGCGAGTAGGGCGGAGCCTATCCGGCCTCCCGCAGCTGCACGGCGCCTTCGAGATCGACCGAGACCAATTGCGAGATGCCGCGCTCGGCCATGGTGACGCCGTAGAGGCGGTTCATCCGCGCCATGGTGATCGGGTTGTGGGTGATGATGACGAAGCGCGTGTCGGTCGAGTTGGTCATCTCGTCAAGCAAGTCGCAGAACCGTTCGATGTTGTGGTCGTCGAGCGGCGCGTCGACCTCATCCAATACGCAGATCGGTGCCGGGTTGGTCAGGAACACGGCGAAGATCAGCGCCAGTGCAGTCAGTGCCTGCTCGCCGCCGGAAAGGAGCGATAGCGTCGCCGGCTTCTTGCCGGGCGGCTTTGCAATGATTTCAAGGCCGGCTTCCAGCGGATCGTCGCTCTC
>Ga0126315_10001122_pt1 | contig 10105 bp, 8 predicted proteins | sample Plot106_FD_92534 | JGI IMG/M metagenome (GOLD analysis project Ga0126315, IMG submission 92534) | Serpentine soil microbial communities from UC McLaughlin Reserve, CA, USA - Plot106 | ecosystem: Environmental > Terrestrial > Soil > Grasslands | place: USA: UC McLaughlin Reserve, Lake County...
CATTCATATCGCGCACCGACGACGACGGCAGCTCGTAGATGCGCAGCGCTTCGAACAGTTCCGTGCGAACTCGCTCGCGGCTGGGAACCTCAGCAAAATAACCTGTGACCGTGTGATCGGTGGACTCAGTGCCGAGCGCGCCGGCCTCCATCAACGCGTATTCGATCGCCTCGTGCGCCGCCGCTTCCAGATCGACGTCGAGTGCGTACCACGTGTTTGGCTTTTCCTTGGCCGTGCTCAATTTCCACTCAGTCCAAACTCATCCAGCAGTTGTTCGCGATTGCGCCAGTCTTTTTCGACTTTTACAAACAGCTCGAGATGCACGCGATGGCCCAACAAGTTTTCGATCTCTTTTCGCGCGCGAATGCCGATCTCCTTCAAACGGCTGGCGCCTTTGCCGATGACGATCTTCTTTTGTGACTCTCGCTCGACGACGATCACGCAGTTGATCCGCGCGAAGTCTTCGCGAACTTCTTCAAATCTTTCGGTGACAACGGCGGTGACATACGGAATCTCATCGCCGGTCGCGTGCAAAACCTTTTCGCGCACGATTTCCGCGACGAGCACGCGCAACGACTGGTCCGTCAGCTCGTCTTCCGAAAAGATCGGCTCGCCCTCGGGCAGATGTCTCAAAGCGCTTTCTACAGCCTTGTCAGTCATCTCATCCTTCAGAGCTGAGATCGGAATTATCTCGCGCCATTCGTATTCCTTGCGATACCAGTCGATCAAGGGCAACAACGCTGACTTGTCTTCAAGCTTGTCGATCTTATTTAACAACAGCAGCGCGGGCTTTTCGGAGCGCTTGACGAGATCGAGCACGAAACGATCGCCGTTTCCCGTCGAAACCGAAGCATCGCGAATCAGGCCCACGAGATCGACGCCCATCAGCGCCTCCTGCACCACTGCCATCATGCGGCGGTTGAGCTCGTAGCCGGGCTGATGAACACCAGGCGTATCGACAAACACAACCTGTCCCTCGGGCCTGGTGATTATGCCCTGGATCCTGAATCTGGTGGTTTGTGGTTTATCGGAGACAGCCGCGATTTTCTGGCCCACCAGTCGGTTGAGCAGTGTGGATTTGCCCGCATTCGGGCGGCCAATCAGGGCGACGTAACCACTATGAGCGTCTGTCATTGTTTTAAGCCGCGGATTACACGGAAAACTCGGATCAAATCAATCACAAAATCTGTTTATCCGTGAAATCCATGACTAACTCTTTTCCGCGAAGATTTGGACCAGGTTGACCAGCGTCTCGGTAGATTTCTCCAACCCTCGGCGCGAGTTGAATTCCAACTTGCCGTGGAAGTTCGCGCCACCCGTAAACAAGTTCGGCGTCGGCAGTCCCTGGAAAGTTAAGCGCGATCCATCAGTGCCGCCGCGAATCGGTTTCAGAAACGGCTCCAGCCCCGCGCGCCGCGCCGCTTCCATCGCGTTCTTAGTCAGCTCAGGAAAGTCCTTCAGGACTTCCTTCATATTCTTGTAGTCCTCTTTGACGTCGATAGTGATCTTCACTTCCGGAAACTTCGCCGCGGTCTGGGCCACCATATCGCGCAGCATCTTCTCTTTCGCGTCAAGCCCGCTCATATCAAAGTCGCGCAGCAAAATCTTCAGGTTCGAAGTCTCGACGTCGACCACGCCCGCATAAGGATGAACAAAGCCGACGCGCTCCTCCGTTGTTTCCGGCAGCATGTCCTTTGGAAAGCGCCCGAGATAATCTCCGATCGCGTACATCGCGTTGACCATGATTCCTTTGGCCGTTCCCGGGTGCGTGCTCTTGCCCTGAAACGTAACTGTAGCGGTGCGTGCGCTCCACGTCTCATCGCTGATCTCGCCCAACTCTTCGCCGTCGACCGTGTAAGCGACCTTCGCGCCGAATCCTTTGATGTCAAACTTGTCGATGCCTCCTCCAACCTCTTCGTCAGGCGTGAAAGCGATCGCCAGCGTGCCGTGCTTGATTTGCGGATTCTGGCGCAGGACGTCGATCATCGTCATGATCTCGGCGATGCCCGCTTTGTCATCCGAACCGAGCAGGGTTGTGCCGTCGGCGGTGATGATGTCGTCGCCGATCATCTTTTTGAGAACCGGATTCTTGGCGACCGTGATCACCTGAGTCGTATCCTTGGGCAACACGATATCGCCGCCCTGGTAATTCTTGTGAACGATGGCATTGACGTTTTCACCGGAAACTGCCGGCGACGTGTCCATGTGCGCGATAAAGCCGACGACGGGAACTTTGGAGTTGTCGGCAAGATTACCGGGAACGGTTGCGTAAACAATCCCAAACTCACTGACGCGAACATTTTGCGTTCCCAGCGCGGTCAACTCCCTGGCGAGAAGGTTCGCGAGATTGAGCTGCTTGCGCGTGCTGGGGGTGGTCGACTGATCTTCCGCCGACTGTGTGTCGATCTTCACGTAACGAAGAAAGCGGTCCATGACCGGCTCGGTGGGCGGTTTGAGTGCCGCCTGCGCATTCGCGATGCCAACGAAAATCAGACACAAGATAGAAGCGAGAATTGATTTCATTAGTCGATTACCTTTCGTCCATCAATTGGACTGATTCACACGATCTTACCGGTGTAACCCGTGGAGAGTTGGTTTAGATGGTCGAGGGCGTGCTGAAGTTCGTCGCGTTTGGCGGCCAGCGTTTTCTCGTCCGCGTCCGGAGGGACGTAGATCGGTGGCGCAACGTAGACGCGAGCGCGTGTAAAAGGCTTCGGAATCTGAAATAAATCCCAACTCGGTGTTGTCCAGTAGCGTTTCACCGCCATCGTGACTGGCAGGATCGGGTGTCCAGACTTTTTCGCCAGCATCACCGCGCCCATCTTTGCGACATAGCGCGGACCTTTCGGACCATCGATCGTAAAGGCGGTCGTGCAGCCCGCGCGCATCAGACGCGCCATTTCGACAACCGCGCCGACGCCTCCACGCGTGCTCGACCCGCGCACCGCTCCGTAGCCAAAACGCTGAATGAAACGGGCGATATACTCGCCGTCGAAGCTGCGCGACGTCATGACGACGATGCGCCGTTTGCGCCACCAGTAAGTCGTCAGAAAAATGCGGTCATGCCAAAAGACGTAGATCGGAAGGGCACCGTTCTTCTCGACTTCTTCATGATTTTCCCAACCAATCACTTCGAAACGCGCTGTCAGGCCGATGAGGTTGATCAGAACGTAAAAGACCAGAGCGGCGGCGCGGATCAGGAAACGATCTTTGAACGAGTAGTCGGACAGATCGGCAAATTCGTAAGCGCGGTTGACGCGCGCGTGGGAGAAACTTTGTTCCACGGAAGCCTGCATGAGCGTGAGGAAGTATAGCTGAATCCGCGTTTATCGGCTTAGTAGATGGGAGGCTCACCGGGTGGACGCGTTTTCCAGCGTTTGTGGATCCAGAGCCACTGGCCGGGATACTGCCGGATCTGGTTCTCGACTCGTCGCGTGATCTCCGTCGTCACTCTTCGAACGTCCGCTTCTTCATCGCCCGTAGTCTCAACTGAAATCAGCGGTTCTACATCGATGAGATACTTTCCTGTCTCAGCGACCCAGGGTGAAAAGACGGGGACTATCGGCGTTTGTGTTCGCAGCGCCATTTTGGACACGAGGAAAGTCGTTGCTGCTGGAACGCCGAAGAAGTGAATAAACATCGCTTCGTCTTCGAGCGTGTTCAAATCAGGCAACAGGCCCAGCGAGATTTCTCCGGTGCGCAGAATCCTGTACATCGAGCGCGCGGCGGAGAGTTTGTCGATCGTCGTATTGCCAAATTTTGTGCGGACGCTATCGACCATTTTTTCGATCCGCGGGTTGTCGATCCTACGCACGATGAACGTGAAACTGTGCCCTAACATGGAAAAACCGAAACTCGTCAATTCCCAGGCGCCGAGATGGCCGGTGTAAAGAACCAGCTTCTGGCCATGCTCAGCGACGGCGGCTTCGAGGTTTTCCCAGCCGCGTACTTCGATTAGTTGCTTGAGCTCGTCGCGGGATCTCGAGGCCATTTGACTGAACAGCCCGAGTTCGCGCCCGAGACTGTCGAAACACTCGCGCAGGAGTTGAGTGCGTTCTTCGTCAGACTTTTCGGGAAAGGCGAGGCGAAGATTCGTGGTACCTGTGCGCCGTAGATCGCGGGCAAGGAGATAAGCGATTTTGCCCATCCCGCGACCGACACCATAGGCAGCCGGCGCGGGCAGTCGACCGAGAGCCGAAAGCACCGACCTGGCAGCCGCGTATTCCAGAAATGTTCGTAGCGTGCCCTGTTTAGCCATCAGAATGCGCGTAATCTGTGTATAGGTTAGAGATTATCAGGATATCTGGGTACGTGATATATTTCGAACGAGTCGCGATACATTTTCGTACAGGCATTCGCGGTATCTCTCCTCAAACGCTCGAATGATTGGAGCTTAATGGAAAAACGACGGATTCTCATCGTGGATAATAACGATGAGTTGCGTGTTCTCGAACAAGCCCTCGGACGGCTCGGCCACGAAATCGTGGTTGCCGCCGAACGCGAGAAAGCGCTCCGCCGCGACGACCTCGACAGCTTCGATCTTATAATCAGCGACCTTTCCGAAGACGAGGTCAAGGCTTTCAAAATGGGCGCCGCCAACTATCTCCGGCTCCCTTACAACCGCGACGAGCTGCGCGAAATAGTCGAACAAACGCTGGCTCACAAACTTCGCAACGTCGACGATCCCAGCCTTCTTTCCGGCGTTCACGAAAAGATCGAGTTTGAGCTTCCCAGCGATCTCGCATTGATGAATGGCGTGCTTGACTATTTGCAGGAACGCGTCGCGAAGCTGGGCCTAATCCGGCCCGACCGCTCGAATCTGTTCGTCGCTCTCGATGAAGCATTTGTAAACGCAGTCAAACACGGAAACAAGAACGATCCCACCAAGCTGCTGAAGATCACCGCGGAACTATCGTCGAAAGAAGCGACTTTTACTGTCGAAGACGAAGGCGAAGGCTTCGACATTCGTGAGATTCCGGATCCCTGTGACCCCGCCAATCTCTTCCGAACCTCCGGTCGTGGAGTGCTCCTCATCTACAACATCATGGACGAAGTTGAGTACAATGCGCAGGGTAATCGCGTGAAGATGATTAAGCGACCGGAAGTGCCGGTCGAAGCTCAACTCGTTGATAAGTCTGACGACAAACACGCTTGAGAACCAGAATGCAGTAGCAGAAAGCAGGAGCAGAATGAGCCTGCACCTGTTTACTGCGCCTGCCCCCCCATCATTCTGGCGTGCGTGGCGCTGGTGGTTGCCGCCGGCGGTGATTGCGCTGTCGCTGGTCCTATATTTTGTCGATCCATTCATCGGCGACTGGGACGGCATGGACTACACCATTCTCTCGCTGACGGGATACCCTTCATCGATGGCGCTGGGCCGAAACCTCTTCATCTTCGGCAACCACTTTCTGTTTGTAATTGCTCGCTCGCTCTTCAACGTCGAACCCGAGAACGCGTATTTGCTCTTCAAGTACGCAGTCGTGGCCCAGGCGCCGCTCGCTGTCATTGCGTGTTGGATCCTCGCGCGCGACATGAGTCGTTCACTCTACACGGCAACCACCGCGGCGCTGTTGGTTGCGTTCTCTCCTGTGTTTGTGCTTTACGGCGGTCAGGTCATGACCGACGTGCCTTCGGTTTTAGTGTTGGTGACCGCGCTGATCATTCACATGCGTGGCGTACAGCAGCAAAAGATCTGGCTGGTGTTGCTGGGCGCGGGCTTGATGGGATTGGGTGTTAACCTGCGCGAGACGATTGGGTTTTACGCGCCATGGTTGGTGGTGGCGCCGTTTGTTTTTGGATGGAAGCTCGGGCGCAGGGAAGTATTGTATGTCGCGGCATCGTGCGCGGTGTTTGTGTTGCTTGCGTTTGGGTGGTTTGCGTACTGGTTCATCGCCGATCCTGCTTATCGTTGGCTTTGGTACGGCTGGCGTGAATCGATGCGCGAGGAGTCAGCGCGACATCCGGTCGTTCTCGCGAATCTCCGTCCATACATTTTGTACTACATCATCAGCGCGCCGCTCGTGTTTCTGACCCTCCTGTTTGCTCCGGTTTTAGAGTGGCGCAAGCACAGGCTTTCGCCGATGCTGCTGCTGTGGTTGATAGCGTTCTGCTCCAATGCGCTGCTGTTCTTCAACTACAGCACGACTGTTAACTGGCGGTATTTTTTAACCGGGTTGCCGGGGCTGGTGCCGCTCGGCGCGTTTTGGTTGCTGCTCGTTGCCAGGAAACGTTTGCGAACTGAGCACCGCGCGTTTGTCGCTTGCTCGTCAGTGATCGTGGTGTTCGCGGTGATCTTTTTTATTTGCGTGCGGCCGGTGAGCTTTGACTTTGTTCAACGACGTGCGATGAGCAGGGAGTACAAGCACCGGCTCGAACACGTGCCGCCGGACGCGATCATGATCTCCGGCGCGCAAACTGTCGCGGTGCACTACTGGGCAGCGATCGGATCGGGACGTTGGAGGACGATCGGCACTGGGGGCGGATGGCCCGGCGACAGGTTGTTTTCAACGATTCAAAATCATCTCGATCAGGGACGCCGAGTGTTCATCGATGCGGACACGCGTTGGTGGATGCCGTGTAGCTGGCAGCGTGATGAGATACCGATGATCGTGGAGTTGGAGAAGCATTTCAGTTTCCGCCATGTGAGCGACACGATTTACGAGATCAGTTGGAGAGGTGATCCGGCCGCGCGCGACAATCCGAACCTGAGCCGGTTGCTGCCGGAGAACAGGCCGGAGGACATGAAGAAGTGTCCCGTTGGTAGACAATAAACAGGAGGCAGGAGCAGACAGAAACAGGAGGCAGGAGCAGACAGCAGGAGCAGGTTCTCGTTCGTTCTGCCCTGCTCCTGCACTCTGCTCCTGCTCCCGCATTCCGTTCCTGCTCCTGATCAATATGCCTTACGAAGTTTTTCTTGCCCTTCGTTATCTTCGCTCACGACATAAGCGGCGACTTGCGCGCGCGACTTCGATAGCTGCAATTCTGGGAATATGCATGGGGGTGGCGGCGCTGATCGTGGCCTTCGCTTTGTCGAACGGCTTTCGCGATGAGATGAAGGAGAAGATCCTGCAGGGCACTGCTCATCTCAGTGTGCTGCGTGCAGACGGCCGCGCGATTGAGAACCACGCAGAATTAGCAGGACGTCTACGAGAAATCGATGGCGTCGTGAGTGCCTCAGCCACGACTTACGACGGCGCACTGGCGCGAGGATCGAAAGGATCCGGTTATGCAGTTATCAGAGGGATCGAAAGTGAAGCGCAGGCGAATCGGTGGTTGACGAACGGCTCATTTGGACCATTGTTCGAGTCGCCCGCTAACAGCGAACTGCCGATCCCGAATGCTGTGGTTGGTACTGATCTCGCAGCGCGGATCGGAGTTGCTGTCGGGGATGTTTTTCAGGTGTTACCGGCGAACGATGCGGCGAATGGATCGACGCGGCGGCTGCGAGTAGCGGGTATCTTTCGTTCCGGGTTGTTTGAATACGACTCGACGTGGATCTACGTCGCATTCGACACCGCTGCTGCTTTTGCCGGCAACAGCCACGCGGCATCGGTGATGAGTGTGCAGGTGAGTGATGCCGACAACGTGAAGCAGGTAAGCGCCGGCCTTTCAAAACTGCTCGGCGGCGGTTACACCATCGTCGATTGGCAACAAGCCAATCAGCCGCTCTTCTCCGCGCTCGCACTGGAACGCCGCATGGGCCTGTTTATCATTGGTCTAATCATCGCGATCGCTACACTCAACATCACGACGATGCTGGTCCTGGTCGTTGTCGAACGACGCCGCGACATCGCGATCCTCAATGCGCTCGGCGCGACTCGCTCGGGCCTGATGCTGGTGTTCGTTATCGAGGGCGCTGTCGTCGGTGCAATCGGCGCGATTGCGGGCGTCGTGATCGGCTTCATCGTCTGCGTCATCGCTAACCATTACAAGCTGGTGAGCTTGCCTGCGGACGTTTACTCGATCAGCAACGTACCGTTGACGCCACGGCCAGGTGAGATGTTTCTCGCCGCGCTCGTCGCTTTCGTGCTGAGCGTGCTGGCGACGATCTATCCAGCGCGTGCCGCCTCGCGTCTGCGACCGGTCGAGGCCTTGCGCGACTCATGATCAGCGTTTTCGATCTGCGTAAGAGTTTCGTAGCGCCTAACGGAGAGCGCATCGAGGTCCTGCGTGGCGTAACGTTTTCGGCGAACGCGGGCGAGAGCATCGCGATTACGGGCGCGTCGGGTTCAGGAAAATCGACGCTTCTTCACCTGCTCGGAGGTTTGGAAACACCTGACCACGGCAGCGTCACGCTGGCCGAGAGCAATGGTCACCGGCAAGAGATTGGATTCATTTTTCAGTTTCACTACCTGCTGCCGGATCTTTCTGCTCTGGAGAACGTTGCGCTGCCGTTGCTCATAGCGCGCTGGAAACGCGAACGCGCTTACGAACACGCGCTGAGTTTCTTAACAGAAACCGGGCTGGGCGACAGGGCGCAGCACCCGATCTCCCATCTTTCCGGTGGTGAACAGCAGCGCGTGGCGGTCGCGAGGGCATTAATTATGAGACCAAAATTATTATTAGCCGATGAACCGACCGGCAATCTCGACGCGGCCATCAGCGATCAGATTGGTCATACGCTCGTCGAGTACGCTCACAAAAACTCAGCAATTGCCGTTATAGCAACACACAATCCAAGTCTGGCCCAGCTTTGCGATCGTGCATTCTTTCTCGAGGGTGGCCGCATCAAACCATCCGCAGATTGCGCAGAGCGTCTGAAATAAACGTCTCCTTGAGACTTTTTACGATCATCTGTGTAATCTGTAGATGGCTGGAGTCATCGTTGATAGGTTATAATGCCGCCAAGTTGCCGATTATCAATTTCGGCAAAGGCAATAATAAGGACGTTATACCGAGAACAAGATGTTCGAACGCTACACTGAAAAAGCGCGACGTGTAATCTTCTTCGCGCGATACGAAGCGTCACAGTTCGGAGCTCCGGCCATCGAACCGGAGCACCTTCTTTTGGGTCTTATGCGCGAAGACAAGACCCTGACCGGGCGCTTCTTCCCACGGGCACAGGTTTCCATCGAGTCAATTCGCAAAGAGATCGAAGGTCGCACACTGCTGCGCGAAAAGATCTCGACTTCAGTCGAACTGCCTCTCGCGCCCGAAACCAAGCACGTGCTGGCTTATGCGCACGAGGAAAGCGATCGCCTCCAGCATCGCCACATCGGCACCGAACACCTGTTGCTCGGCTTGCTTCGTGAAGAGCGTTCGATGGCCGCCGAGATTCTTTACGAACGCGGCTTACGACTGAACGCAGTGCGCGATGAGATTGCCCGCCAGTCGGGCGCGGACGCGCGCACGTCTCAGAAAAAAGATACGCCGCACCTGGTCGAGTTTTCACGCGATCTCACCGACGACGCTGCCAACGACAAGCTCGATCCCCTAATCGGCCGCGAAGCCGAGATCGAACGAGTCGTGCAGATTCTTTGCCGGCGCACGAAGAACAATCCGGTACTGATCGGTGAGCCTGGTGTTGGCAAGACGGCGATCGTCGAAGGTCTCGCGCAGCGAATCGTGCGCGGCGAGGTGCCGTCGTTCCTCGAACACAAACGCATCCTCTCTTTGGATCTCTCGCTGATCGTCGCCGGTACCAAGTATCGCGGCCAGTTTGAAGAGCGCTTGAAACAGATCATGCGCGAGCTGGTTGAGAATCCGCAGTACATCGTTTTCATTGACGAGTTGCACACGCTGGTCGGCGCCGGCTCAGCCGAAGGGTCTCTCGACGCCGCTAACATTCTGAAACCGGCATTGTCACGCGGTGAAATTCAGTGCATCGGCGCCACGACGCCGGCGGAGTTTCGCAAGTCGATTGAAAAGGATCGCTCGCTCGAGCGTCGCTTCCAGGCGGTGAAAGTACCGCCTCCATCTGAAGCGGAAGCAGTCAGCATTCTCGACGGCGTGCGCGAACGTTACGAGAGTTTTCACCAGGTTCGTTACACCGACGACGCCCTGCAAGCCGCTGTTTACCAGTCGCATCGTTACATTCCAGATCGTTTCCTTCCTGACAAAGCAATCGACGTCATCGACGAAGCAGGCGCGCGCGTGAAGCTTCGCG
>Ga0126315_10001123_pt1 | contig 10098 bp, 11 predicted proteins | sample Plot106_FD_92534 | JGI IMG/M metagenome (GOLD analysis project Ga0126315, IMG submission 92534) | Serpentine soil microbial communities from UC McLaughlin Reserve, CA, USA - Plot106 | ecosystem: Environmental > Terrestrial > Soil > Grasslands | place: USA: UC McLaughlin Reserve, Lake County...
GACCGTTGCCTTCGGGTCTTTGCTTGTCGCAAGCCATACCTGGGTCTCGTATCCTTTTTGCAGATCGTCGGGGGCACCTTTCCCGCCCATCCTGGTGGGGACCCACCCGGGGTCGACCGCATTCGAGTAAACGTCGGTCCATCGGCGTGCGACAGCCTTCGTGAGCATTAGCACGTGCAGCTTTGAGTCGGAATAGGAGATGTGACCATCCTGTCCCTTGAAACTCTCCGATCTGAAATGCCCCTGCATATGCATGCCGGAGCTCAGGTAGATCAGCCGCTCTGGTCTCTGTATAAGGCACGTTAGGATGTAAGGCGCCAATGTGTTGACGGCGAGTATGACCTCTGCTGAATCCTGGTAAACACCAGCGTTATGAATGACCGCATCGAATGTTCCGAGAGCATTCACCTTTGATGCGAGTTCTTTTGTGTCGTCGATAGACGCGAGGTCAGCTGTCACGACACCTTCCGCATCGCGCACTTGGTCCATAGCCTGTTGTCCCCGAGTCTCATTACGTGCATGGAGCACGACTTGGTGACCCTGTGCGATCAGTGCTTTTGCCGCCAGCTGGCCAAGGCCGTCCGCCGATCCGCTGATAAAAATTCTTGCCATCTGTAAAAGACCCGCACCATGATTAACTACGAGCAATACATAAACGACAACGAACCCGATCCATGTCGGCGTTCCGTATGTTTCCCGTCCCTCACGGAACGGTGAGATATGGAGATCATCCCGCTTCAGCGATCTTCCTGCAGTTCTTCTTTCGACCAGACGCTCATGTGACAGCTTACGGCCTCAGCATCGTTTTGATAGCGCGGCGCTCGTCCATCGCGCGATAACCCTCTGCCACCTGATTCAACGGCAGTGTCAGATCAAAGACCTTGCCGGGATTGATCTTGTCGTGGAACACCATGTCGATTAGATTTGGGAGATAACGGCGCACCGGTGCAGGTCCACCGTGAAGGCGAACGTGCGTGAAGAACAACTCCGCTCCGTCGATCGAGACCCCGTGCGGCACGCCAACGTAGCCTACGGATCCGCCCGGACGTGTCGAGCGGATCGCCTGCGTCATAGATTCTTCCGTGCCGACGCACTCCAGCACTGAGTCGGCGCCAACACCTTTCGTGAGGTCTTTAATATGCGCTACTCCTTCGTCACCGCGTTCGGTGACGATATCCGTTGCACCGAACTCAAGCGCGAGCTTCTGCCGTGCCGAGTGACGGCTCATTACAATGATCCGTTCAGCACCCATGTGCTTTGCTGAGAGCACACCCAACAGTCCAACCGCGCCATCACCAACGACTACGACCGTTCCACCCGGTTTGACATTCGCGGCATCAGCAGCGAACCAGCCCGTTCCCATCACATCGGAAAGCGCCAACATACTTGGAATCAGATCGTCGGAGGGCACTTCGAGAGTGGGCACCAACGTGCCGTCCGCAAGTGGGACGCGCAACACCGGTGCCTGCGCACCACTGACGGGTTGCATGTGCTCGCAGGAAGTCTGATAACCAGCACGACAATGCGGACACGTGTTATCGGAAGCGAAGAACGAGCCGATGACAAACTGGCCTCGCTTGATCGAAGTCACGGCACCACCTACTTCCTCCACGATGCCGCAATACTCATGTCCCATCGGCGTTGGCCCATCGGTTGGGTTCAGACCGCGGTACGGCCACAAGTCAGATCCGCATATACAGGACATGGACAGGGTGATGATGGCGTCGGTTGGTTCGATGATCGTTGGACTCTCACGCTCGTCGAAACGCACATCGCGCGGACCGTAAAGAATTGCTCCTTTCAATATTTGCTTCCCTTCTTCATTGCTATTGCCGTTCGTTGCGTTAACTGTTCGTCAGGTGTTGTGGCGCACTTGCATGACGGCATCCTACTCAACGCGAACGCACGCGTCGAATGTGCCGTTGCGCGACGGGTTGCGCGATATTGCTCTAAACGCAGAACGCGAGTAGTACGGAAGAGGACACACGCGCGCATTAGCGGCGAGGCGTTGCAGATTTACTATGAAAAGGTGAGGTTTCTGGAACGAATGCAGGGACCCGAATCAGCGATGTTGGGGGTACTCGCTTGAGTCAACCCCTTCTCTCTGCGGAAGAGCCTTGCGAAATGACTTGGTGTGTAAAGCCGACCTCGGCGATTGTGGAGAAGAAATGGGACGATTCAAACTCGCTGCCATTGGCCACGATGAACTCAGAAAATGTTTGAGACACTACGAGGAGGTTTCTTACCCCCCGATCTCTCGCGGAAGACCCTGCCCTTCACAAAGACGCAAAACTTCTAAAGGAATGATCCACGTCTGAGTTAGACCACAGTTAGCCTCCTGCCAACCGAAATTCTGGGTAGCGGAGATTTTTGCTGTGCCTTAGTTGTGACAGACTCTCACTCGCTTTGCAGAAAGGAATGAACCCTCGTTGAAAATCAAGAGCGAATTACTACGCTCGAAGACGCGTTTCACACGTCCCGCTATTTAAGGGAGGGGGTATTTACCTATTAACAAGCTTTTGCGATCCTTCAGAATATCTTGCGCCCTTTACTTCAACGCGTGATGTTATGTTTTCAATTTGGCGAAAGTCATCTGCTGTTAATTCCACATCAACGGCGCCAAGATTTTCTTCCAGTCTATGCAGTTTTGTTGTTCCCGGAATTGGCGCAATCCACGGTCTCTGGGCAAGCACCCACGCCAGCGCAATTTGCGCGGGCGTAGCTTTCTTTTGCGCGGCGAATTCTCCGATCAAATCAACTAATGCCTGAATCGCTTTGCGAGCCTCCGGCGAAAAAGCGGGACCGTATTGCGAAAATCAGTGCTGTCAAATTTCGTGTTTTCGTCAATTTTTCCGGTGAAAAATCCTTTGCCGAGTGGACTAAAGGGAACGAAGCCTATTCCTAATTCCTCGAGCATCGGTAATATTTCCGCTTCCGGCTCTCGCCACCATAGTGAATATTCGCTCTGAAGCGCTGTCACTGGTTGTACGGTGTGCGCGCGACGAATCACTTCGACCCCCGCTTCGGAAAGTCCGAAATGCCTGACCTTACCTTCCTCAATTAAATCTTTGATTGCTCCAGCTACGTCCTCAATCGGCACTTCTGGGTCAACGCGGTGTTGGTAGAGCAAATCTATGTAATCTGTTTTGAGGCGCATTAAAGATGCTTCGGCAACTTCTTTAATGTGCTCGGGGCGGCTGTTTAGCGGAGGCTGTTGATGCTGCGTGCCATCCTGGTCAATATTGAACCCAAATTTAGTGGCAATCACTACCTGCTCACGCATCGGGGCCAGTGCTTCGCCGACGAGTTGTTCATTGGTGAACGGTCCGTAAACTTCTGCGGTGTCAAAAAACGTGACTCCGCGTTCTACAGCCGAGCGAATTAACGAAATCATTTCCTGTTTGTCTTTCGCTGGACCAAATCCAAAGCTCATCCCCATACAACCGAGTCCAATCGCCGATACCTCAAGCCCGCTGTTCCCTAATTTCCTTTTTTTCATAATTGCTCCTTAAAGCTAATTCACACACCTATACTTTCCTGCCCGCGCTCTCCTTGCTTCACTGAAGCACCTTTATTTTCCTTAACCAGCTGTCAACTTCTTTCTGTGCTCCCTCGGCCCTTGCTCCTTTGATAACCAGATATTGTCCATCTCTTTCCAATCCGCCCCTGATAACGAAGCGTTCCAGAACCGTGCTCTTCGGACAGAGTTCTCTAACGGTCTGAAAACTGCTCCCTTCTCCGTATCCCGCATTCGTGTTGAATGGGATAACCGTCTTTCCCGTCAAGCTATATTGACGCAGAAAACTCTTAACAGGCGGCGGCAGCCGCATCCCCCAGGTCGGGAAGCCCAGGAATACAACATCGTACTGCTCGATGCGGTCGATCTTTGTTTTCAAAGGTGGCAGATAGCCGGTTTCATTCTCCTGGGCGACCTGCTGCACGGTCGCGTTATAGTCGGCGGGATAAGGCGTTTCCAATTCGAGTGAGACCAATGTGCCGCCGACCTTTTGGTGGATGAATTCTGCGATCGCCCTGGTGTTGTTGGTCCGGGAGAGATACACGATCAGTACCTTCTTTTCTCCGGTCAGCGGCTGAGCATTTGCGGGGAGTTGCTGCGCCTTGGAACAACCGGATAGAAGGCAAATGATTGCCGCGATCGTCAGCAACGAAATGGTCCCGCTTCTTCCTACCGTTCGTAACATAATTTCACCTGCCGCTCATCGAATCTATTGAGTCAGCAGCCTCGTAAACGAGAGCGAAACCAACTTCCAGTTACTATTTTGCTGCACATAAACTTCCGTCACCATGAAGGGATTGGTGACCTCATTGCCGCCGACGACTGCAACCAGACGAATTTTGTTCAAAAGGACGGCGGTCTTATCAATGAACCGCACTGACGCTTCCTGGATTTCCACCGTCTTGTAATGAATCGTTCCGGTTTTGATGACCTCGAGTTCCTGTGTCTTCGTCATAGTTGCGCCCATATGAACAAAGACAGCCTTTTCATGAAAAAGAGCGTCCAGGGAATCTACTTTGCGCTCCGACATCCAATGCCATTTCTGCTTGGAGAGATTTGTAAGTTCCTGTTCCACGCTGCTGTTGCTGCTTTGCTGCTTGACGGCGTCGTTTGTGCTGCTCTGACTCAAGACGGCGATCGGCACCAAGGCGATCAGAACGGACACCATAATCGTGACGATCGTGCTTCGCCATACTTTGGGCTGAATCGACGTTTTGATAGCGTTTTCTTTCATGGAGACATTCTTCATCATAATTGTTTTTTCTTATCTCTTCGGTGGCGCCTCAACGCCTGAGAACACAAGTACGGCGTCCGGCAGGCGCTGGCCCTTAACTTCGATTGTCCTTATTGCCGCGTTCAGCTCCGAGACTTCAGAGGGCGTAAAGCGAACGTTGGCCGCACCGCTGTTCTCCACCATGTGCTGCATCACCGTTGTTCCGGGAATCGGCACGATCCAAGGTTTCTGCGCCATCAGCCAAGCGACGGCGATCTGAGCGGGAGTAGCTCGCTTGCGAACCGCCCAAGTCTTTATAAGGTCAACCAATTGCATGTTGTGAGCCAGGTTCTCGGGCGAGAATCTCGGAGTCGCTGCACGCAGATCGCCAGGTGCAAAACGCGTGTTCGCGTCGATCCAGCCGGTTAGTAGTTGGCAGTTCAGAGGCCACCAGGGCACAAATCCTATTCCCAACTCTTCGCAGAGCGGTATCACTTCCTTTTCCGGATCTCGGGTCGCCATTGAGTACTCGTTTTGGATCGCGGTAAGCGGCAGCGCGGCATGAGCACGTCGGATTGTCTGGATTCCCGGTTCCTGAGTCCCCAATGCAGAACCTTTCCCTGATCCATCAGGTCCTTGATCGCTCCAGCAACGTCTTCGATAGGCACTTCCGGATCGACGCGATGTTGAATGTTGTTTTCTGTGAGGAACTTCTGAGTCTCCACCTGCTGGTGGAACGGATGCGTCTCGAGCTGGTCCACAGCGGGCACCACTTCATTATGGACAATGAAGTCGACGACCTTTATTCAATTCGGACTCTTGAACTTATTACATACTTTGTAATATCCTGTTAGAACGAGATCAGGGGATGACAGGAACCGATTTACAAGTGGGACGAGAACAGAAAGGCTGGACGCAAGAGCAGGCCGCTCGCAAGCTCGGCGTGTCCCAGCCTTATCTCTCGTTGCTGGAGAAAGGAACACGGCGTGTGCCGGAGAAACTGGCGCGGAAGGTTGCAACGTTGTATGGCTTGTCAGCAGCAAAGTTGCCCATGAAGGCTGGCTCGCATAACGTTCAAGCTAACGATGATGACGCTCTCGCCTCTGATCTGGCAGCTCTTGGCTATCCTGGACTCTCATATTTGAAGTCCCGACGGAAGAGGAATCCCGCTGAGGTGATGTTGTCCGCATTGAGAGCCGATAACCTGGACAGTCGCTTGGTTGAAGCTCTGCCCTGGGTGCTCTTGAAGCATCCAGATCTGAATTGGGAGTGGTTGGTCCGCGCCGCTAAGGTAAATGATCTTCAGAACAAACTCGGCTTTGTCACTAACGTTGCGCGCCGGCTCGCTGAGAAGCTAGGCAAGCATGAGACGGTATCATTGCTTCGCGAACAGGAGTCGGGGCTTGAGAGATCGCGTTTGGTTCGTGAAGAGACGTTTTGTCACGATTCCTTAACTCAATCAGAAAGACGTTGGCTTCAGTCAAATCGATCCGACGAGGCTAAGCATTGGAATTTGTTAACTGATCTCTCACCTGAACATCTGAGCCATGCCCTCTAAATCCATTCCTGTGCTGTATGACCTGGCCCGCCCAACCGCAGATGTGGACGTCGTCGCAATAACGCCCCGAAGTGAAATCGAATCTATCTTGAGCTTATCGGGTCAAGGTTCGGACCTTCACCGGAAGCACAAGGTATATCTTCAGCTTGTTGGTGTGGCGACCGTGCCGGACAGCTATGAGAAAAGATTGACGGAAATCGCTCCAGGAAGTTTCAAGCACGTCCGTTTGTTCGCCCTCGATCCGTATGACCTCGCGCTCTCGAAACTTGAGCGCAACACGCAGCGCGATAGAGACGACGTGAGGCACCTCGCGCGAACAGTCCCGTTCGATATAGCCATACTACAGGAACGCTATCAGAAAGAACTGAGGCCTTCCCTTGGCAATCCTGAACGAGAAGATCTTACTCTGCGGTTGTGGATTGAGGCTATTGAAGAAGAACGGGCACCAGACTCGCCTATCTAGTTCCCAGTGCCGTTCACAAGGAGGCAGGGAGTCGCAGGAGTCTTTCTTAAATGTTGTCTTCGGCACAGGTGTTGTGAGTGCTTCGACTGCCTCCCACGATTTACGAGTTTTGACATTAACCATACAGGGTTCGAGGACTCAATTGTTACTCGAGTCCCCAGCTATCCCGGGTTGCTGCCCTTCAACGAAACGGACAGAGCAACCAACCGGCTTAGTGCTCCACGATGCCAGGGCATACAGCCACTACGCTGTCCGGCATCAATTAAGTTTTCCGCCCACTGGATTTCAGAAACCACGGGTGTGCTAGGTCAATGCGGTTTCGGTTTTGATATCTTGCTGTCCCTATCCGTCACCGCACTCAGATAGGCGTCGTGAGGTGTGTCGCGACATGCAGCAGCGTGATTGCCGCCGCTGTTCGCGAGATCTTAAGAGAAGTTGGACACGGCCCTCATTTTAATGACTTAAACGAGCTCATCGTCATTGACCATGATATCGCCCAGAGAATGGCTGTCACGATTGCGATGACAATGATCCAGACCATGGCATCTTGGGACTTTCGATTTGCCTCCTCTTTCCGGGCATTGTCTTGGGATAACTCGCGCTTAATAATCTGCTCGCGCTCTCGGGCACCTCGCGCAAGTACGGCTCAACTTTATTTGATTCGTCATTATTCATACCGGACAAAACAGAAACACGCCATTCATCATATTCTTTAACATTTCTCGAAAGCGCCAACGTCCCGAGTAACGTAGCTTTCGCCCTGATGTACGCATTTGGCAAATACCTTCGGAGGATACGAAGGTTTTCCTGATCTTCAATAGTTCTCGGGTCGATAATCTTGCTCAACATGAAGTAGTCCCACGTAGCGGACTTTATCTGCTTTAACTTCGTACCCACCTCATCCAGATTCAGTCTGCCAAAACCGGCAAGCATGTAGATTTCCCAAGTTGCATACGGCACGATGCCGTTGATAGTTTTCTTGGCATCGTCGATAAGGTTCTCCTCTCTGAGCAGCGCTTCGTAATGAAATGCGCCCACGTAAATCAGATCTCTTACCTGTTCTTGTGTGAGTCCTTGGATCATGATCTGTCATCGAAAGAAGGCTGACCAACGCTGGCCCTTCAGCTAGGGCGCAATCAGGATTCAAGCTGAAGGATTAAAAACTATTTGAGAAAATGATATCGCCCCGTCAGCCGCAAGACTTTGTTGGGTTGCCGTTACAATGAACCAAGCTAACGTCGGAGGACAGAATGCCTTTTGAAATTGCCATTCTTATCAAAGAATGTCGAATAGAGTCCGTCACGAACTGCATCACCCTTTGAGCGAGTTTCTGACTTGATTAGATTGCCAAAGAATACTCTGCACGGAGTGCCGGTATTATCGGGCTTGATAATCTCGCGTTTGAACGCATACCAATCGAAATCGATCCAGCTATCCTTTGCGGGTGTCGCAACAACACACTTCTGTCCGGGAGTGAGATTGTTGGCTTTGGTTGCTTGAAAGCCGGTCGGATAAAGATCATAGAAGGCACCGCTTCCGTACATTCTAGCGTGCTGGCGAGCATTGCAGTTGTTGAAGTACACAATCACTTTAGCCTCCCAAGCGAAGAAATTCGACGCTGGCCTTCATCTGAGGGGCGCGATCATCATCCGATTTAAGGGAACAATGTTATTCGAGAAGCAATGCCTATCGTGCCGTCAGCTGTAAGGCTTTGATCGACCGGTTGCCTGCCAGTCTAGAAGTGCAGGTCGATCTCCTCGCGTGCGCGCGGCCATATCCGTACTGTGGTCCCATCATCGAGGAACACCTTGCCGTGTGCGTTGCCAGCATCCGTCTTCATGCTGGCATAGTTCCCTTGAAAATCCGCCATATGTAACTCTTTGGTGCAGTACTGCTTGAGCCGGGCGAGTTCAACTTCGCCGTCTTGCTCAAGAAGCAGAAACGCACGGATGATCTGATGGTTGATTTGGTGGGGGCGACTAGCCCACCTCTTAATTTTGCTAAGTTTGCGGAACTCATCGTCTTCCGTGGGAGTTCTCCCCGAGGTCGGGTGCCCGCGCGTGAGCCCTCGCGTCCGAGTGCCAGAGTCATACGCGAGATGACACGGGTGACAGAGGAACTTGAACGTCTCATCGATTGGCAGATGGGATTCGATAATCCGACTCTCAACCACTGCCAAATCACAGGCAACCATGCCTACTTCATCGGTGTACTCAGCAAGCACCGATTCGATGAGTGTGCGTCGGTCGCGGCCGTGAACGTGCGCAGACTGCAGTTCTGCTTTTCCTCCACATCCTTCGCAGATTCCTACAAGCCGGTCTCGATGGCCGCGTGCGGCCCCGTTGACGGCATTGCGGACCCTCGGACCGATGAAGTGGTGGAACTCCTGAACCGTTCCGACGAACTTGGCCATGATTTCTCTTTTACCGTCCGCGACAATGCAGCTCCGACAGTGGCGCCAGTGAGATACTCGGTCGTGATGACTAAGGTCGAACCAGGTATTAGACCACACCATAGGCTAGGTTCGCGATTCAATGCATTATACCTCGCACGCATCCCAAGTTGTCGCAATAGTAGAGAGAGAGTTAAAGCAGCACGCCAGCGGCAGTCGTTTTCCTAAGCTGACCGCTATAGACTCATAGCGGGGACTCGACATAGGAATTTCGGGGGGCGCAATCCAAGACTTATGGGATCGACAGTTATGCAGTGTGCGACCCAAGGTACAAAGTTTGGCGAGTGCAGACGTGCGGTGCGTTGCCTTGCGCCGTGCGAGGACAGTCTTCGAGCCCCCTGGCATCAATCTCCTTCGTTTGCACTGTTCCCCATGTTACGCTCAGCGGAAAGATAACGAACGTGGGCACTAAGTGGACACTAAACTGAAAATCTCTTTGATTTGCTGAGGAAATTTGCAGAAGTATGGTGCCGAAGGGGGGACTCGAACCCCCACGAGTTTCCTCACACGCCCCTCAAACGTGCGCGTCTGCCAGTTCCGCCACTTCGGCATGAAGTGAGTTTAGAGGGCTCGGCTATTATAGCCGTCGATTTCAAAAACCGCAGCTACTGAGTCGCCGCGGGTGAAGCCGCGGGTGCTGCTGGTGAAGCTTGCGGCGTCGGCGCTGGAGTCGGGGTCGCTGCCGGCGCGCTCTCTGATTGCAACACTGATCGGGAGCCGGTGAGAATCGGCAAACCGAGCGTGAGCGCAAGCAACATAAACGCGGCTCCTGCTCCAATCGTGATCTTCGCCATGAGGCTCGCTGTGCCGCGCGGTCCGAAAGCGGTGCTCGAAAGTGTATTGGAAAAGAGTGCGCCCGCGTCGGCCTTGCCGGGCTGTAGCAGGATCACCACTA
>Ga0126315_10001124_pt1 | contig 10097 bp, 9 predicted proteins | sample Plot106_FD_92534 | JGI IMG/M metagenome (GOLD analysis project Ga0126315, IMG submission 92534) | Serpentine soil microbial communities from UC McLaughlin Reserve, CA, USA - Plot106 | ecosystem: Environmental > Terrestrial > Soil > Grasslands | place: USA: UC McLaughlin Reserve, Lake County...
CCTCCTTGGAGTGCGGCGCTCAAAACCCGGAAAAGTTTGTTGACACGGCAGCGGCAGCTTCGCTATTTTGCTTCTAGACCTCCTCACGGTTCAGCCCCAAGTCTTCACCTCGTCGCATCACTAATCGGAGCGTTCGGAGAAGTCACATGAAGAAGATGCTTGTTGTTTTGAGCTGCGTTGCGGTCCTCCTGTTCCAGGCCACGGGCGTGAAGCCGCAAGATCAACCGATCAAACATGGCGGCAAGATCGATACAAAATACGACGGGTTTAACTACGAAACCGTCATGCGACTGCAAAAGATGAAGGTCAGTTGCGATGGCTTCAAAGACAAGTTCAAAGACGATTGCGTGAGCATGGAGGTTTCGCTGCACTGTCCCGGAACGCAGCTTAACTACGTTCGCTACGTCACCCTGCAACTCGTGTTCGAAAACAAGGATTGGGTTCGCCTCCATTCGCCCGACGAAAGAGATCTGCTTGTAGTAACTGATACCGAAACGCTGAAGCTCGGCAGGATGAGTCCCGTCATGAAGAATCAGGCAGGCACGTGGGACACGAAGGTCGAAACATTGGAGACAAAGATTCCGTACGCGACGTTCAAGAAGATCGCGTTTTCACAGACTGTTCACATTCAGGTGGGGCGGAGCCAGGTGTCGTTGCGAGAAAAAAACCTTCTCGCGCTGAAGGATCTGAGCAGTCGCGTGCTCACGACGTCGGCATCTACCACTCCGGCTAATTAAGAGCACAACTGCAGCGACTTGATCCACTCAATCGGCCGTACCAACATCAGAATCTGCAGCAGCAGACTGTCGTGAATCCACAGGATCAAAACCAGCTCGACCAACAGAAACATAATCAACGAACGGCGCACACCGAGTTGTCGAGCCACGAGAAATCCTAACAGCGCGCAGGAAAGATCGCCGAGAGAATTCACGATCGTGTCGCCCTGGTAGCCCAGCGCAGCCGTTTCCGTGCGGTATTTGTCGATAACGAATTTCGTGTTCTCAAAAACCTCCCACGCCGCTTCGGAAAATAGCGCCAACCAGAATCGCCACGCCGGAGCCAGCCGTCCGAACAACAGCGCAATCAGCCAGAAGAACAGGAAACCGTGTAGCACGTGCGTGAAGCTGTAAGGATCGAGCAACTGCTGCGACGTGCTCGAACTACACGTGTCGCCGATCCAGATCGCGAACTGACTACACGTGGCGCAAAAGAAAGAGCGGCCTTCGGCTCGCAGCAATACGATCATCAGTAACAGGATTACGACCGTCGCCACGATCTGCAAAAGCGGGGGACTCTTTGATTCTGTTGTCATCCGGAACTTTTGAGCCGAAGTTGTAAAGGAATAGTAATTGAGCCGTTACGTTCGCGTGAATGAAACTCCGTAAGCTGGTCATTCCTCCACATATAACCAGAACACACCCCTGAAGTTCCTCATTCCATTAGAGCACAGTAAGTGCGGCAAAAAGGAGTTCTCATGCATTATCAAGAACCCGCGCAAGGTGGGTTGAAATCTCACCGTTTTCGTTTGCCATTGATCGTCTCTATCAGCATCACGATGCTCATGGTCTTGGTCTTCCTTCAACGGTTGCCGCTTGCTAACGCGGCTGGACCGCCATCTTGTGTAACCGTGTCAGCAGCTGGATCCATCTGGCGAAACGTGCCGCTGGTTTCACCACAAGCTGGAATCTTTACAGCCGAGGTGGACGCTACTCCGCTCGCCAGTGGTACGGACGCTGGAGTCGGGCTATCGAATGGCTCACAAACTACATTTGCCGGCCTGGCTTGTGTCGCTCGCTTCAAGACCAACGGAACCATCGATGCTCGAAACGGCGGCGCCTACGCAGCGGCAAGTACGATTCCATATTCTCCAAATACGACTTACCACTTCAGATTTGTTGTTAACGTCCAAGCACACACCTACTCTGTTTACGTCACTCCTTCGGGAGGTACTGAACAGGCTGTCGGCGTGAACTACGCATTCCGCACGGAACAATCCACCGTGAGTAATTTGAATAACTGGTCCCTGTTTAGTGACGTTGGATCGATGCAGGGGTGTGGATTCGGCGCACCCTGCTATACCGCTACGGCTGGAGGAGGCTGGATCAACAACGCTTTCACGTCTCAAAGCGCCACGTTCACCGCAGAGTGGGATGCAACGCCATCCGCAACTAACATTGACGCGGTCATGGGACTCTCAAACGGATCGCAGACCGACTTTACAGCGTTCGCTTGCCTGACACGATTCAACTTGTCAGGAACGATCGATGCCCGTGACGGCGGCATCTATCATTCAGGATCTTCGATCTCATATGCCGCTAACACAACTTATCATTTCCGCTTGGTAGTAAGTGTGCCGAGTCACACCTACTCCATTTACGTAACACCTGCAGGCGGAAGCGAGCAGGCAGTCGGACTCAACTATGCGTTTCGCACCGAGCAGTCAACTGTTAGCGCTTTAAACAATCAAGGGTTGATCGTTGATAGCGCGACAGGCTTCGCGCGTCTGTGCAACTTTGTGATCAGTTCTACAGATAAGTGGGGCATCAGTAAGTTGAACCCGACGATCAGCGGTGGGCGCGAGTGGTTCTCCAAGTGGGATAACGGACAGGCACGCACAATCACGTGGGGACAGGATCCATACGATCCTGAATTTCACGGAAGAGGCGACGGCTTATACATCATCGACGGCCAGGGCGTTCTTAAAGCAGCCAGCACGGGCGACGGTAATGTTCGCATGTATGTCTACGATCAAAACTATCAGGACACCGGCTACAGTCCCAGTCTATTCAAGACCTGGAATAACGTCGAAGTGACTGTCTACTACATGCGTGTCAGCGATACCGGGGTAGCCTACGGCGGGATGGTCGCGGGGGCCAAGATCAGGCATGTTCCTGACTCCGACCTCTGCGGCACTCGAGGCTACTACGGCAGGTTCCGGCATGATGGTAAGACAGACTTTGACAAGGAAATCCGGCATCCGACCTCTGTGCCAACCACTCCCAAATCGCTGTGGTCCGTGCTGCCCAGCAACGTCTGGATAGGCTACAAGTACATCGTTAGGGACGTTGACAGTGGCACTCATGTCAAGCTGGAGCTTTGGCGGGATCTGACAGACGGCGCTAATGGCGGCACTTGGGAGAAGGTAGACGACCAGGTCGATATAGGAGGATGGGGAGCAGGTCTTACTCCGTGCGAAACTGGTGTTGATCCTGCGCAAATACTGACGGGCCCCAATCTCTCGGTTTTGATCAGAGATGATTTCGTAAGCGACGTCCGTTATAAGCGGTGGTCCATCAGAGAAATCGCGCCACAATAAATGTGACGTTGCTGGACCAAAAGCCGGCGATCAAACGAAGTTGATCGCCGGCTTCGGTCAGCCAATTTCTCAATTGCTTCTATGGTTGGGTAACACCGGCGAACGACACGAGATCGGCCACCGTGAAATTTCCAGGCGTCGCCGAAGGAAGTATTGGGGTGAATCCGCCGGAGACGTTCAAATACGATGACGCATCCCGCTTCAAAATCCTGACAAACGTCTCCGCCACGATCCTGCCGCCGACCGGGCCTAACTGATTTCCGCCGGCGAGGGCCGCAGCTTCGCGAAGCACGTAATACCAGAGTGGCGTCTGGTTCAACAGTAAACCGCCGCTGGAGTTCAACACCGCTACTTCCGCCGCCGGCAGTCCTGAAGTCAACTGTGCCGAGGTCATAGGTGCGATGCCAAACGAGTTGGCCATGCCCTGTCCGCTCGGAAGACCGAGAGCCAGGGCGCGCCGGAGGTTTCGCGTTGCCAGAATCGCCATCAGTCCCGCGAACCCCGGCAGCGACTCCAATCCGTTTGCCATGAAGCTATCGATTTTCCGGGCCTTATTGTGAACCGGCACCGGCACGCCCGTATCAAAGAACGCGTTGAAGTCGACGACCCAATTGGAAAAGACAGGCAACCGTGGGTTGCGATTGAACTCAAACACCTGTCCCAGTGTGGCGTTCGGGAAGTTGAAATTCACCCAGTACGTATCACGGATCATACTGTGGCCGAACCGGTATGCCGCCACGGCAAACTCGACGGGCATTCGAAATGGGCCCGGCGGAGGATTTACGGTCGTCATCGCGTTGTTCACTGCAGCAGGTCCGCAAATTCTTTCCAGAAAGTCATGGACGACGGCCCATTGGTAGTGGTGGGTCACGATTCGTTTGGCCTCTGCGAAGATGTCCCCCGCGAACGAGGCCGCCAGCAGAAGGTCAACGACAGCGTTATGGAAACGCAGCATAGCGTGCTGGAACTGCACGATGATTAGATTTTCGTCGTTGCGTGGATCGCCGATCGCGGCAGTGTTCGTACCAGACATGCGCGGTACATCCCAGTTCGTCTGCTGGACCATGCCGCTCGCGTTGCCGTTATTGCTGGGACCGCCTGGGCCAACTGGAGTGTTCGTGCCCCGATGCAGCTTGATTGCGGTGGCTGGACCAGACGAAGGAAACACGTAGAGGAAAGGGTCTAAGCCAGGCCCGCGACCGTATACGGAATCCAAATCCAGGGCCGGGCTTCGCAGGTTATTGATCGTATTCGCATCCGTGTCGGCGTCGAGAGTCGACGAGACGTCGAGGGTGATGTCATGGTCCACGAACTGACCGAAATAAGTGAAGCCCGCCGGTATTGAAGACACGCCTGCGTCAGCCGGATTGTGAGACCCGGGATTGGGATCGCGGCCCGGATCGCCCATCATGTTGCCGAGCTGGCCCAGGAGCGCCTGCATCGCGACATTGAATGGCAGCTTCGTTGCCGCTCGCGTAGCTGGGGAAGACATATATCCGAAGTGATCCGCACAGGCAGAACTCAGCCAGGGAAACGGGAACCAGTAGAGCGGGATCTTCACGCCGTGAAAACGTCGAACCGACGGCTTTAGTGCGGGGATCGATTCTTTGACGTCTTCCGGTAACTTCTCAATCGGAACAGCCGCCGGCTTGATGCGGTTCACGCTGGCCAACAATTTCTCCAGCGGAACGGTGGGCCTTAGATTGATCTCGGTCACGCGCTTTCGCAAATCCAGCAGCGGGAGTTCCCTGGGGTTAACGAATCCCCTGGGAATCGATGTCTGCTCGAGGAATTCCCGCACCTGCTCGGGAATCCGAGAAGTTGCCGCGGGGGTTACTGCCTCATCTACTTGCTTAGAAGCCTTCGCACCGCTTCGCTTAGGTCTCGCTTTTGTGGGAGCTTTCTTCTTAGTTACCATGGTCTAACCTCCGGGAGGGGAAGGATTTAAGTAGAACTTCACCGATCGCACGAAACATGCTTCGACAAGAAGTCAGGATTACCACCTCTATAATGGTAATGAGATAGCAAAACAAAACGTTTCCAAAAAATGCGGCAACTCAAGTGCGGATGTCAGGCGGGATGAGCTAAAGCATTCGCCCGTCGTTACGCATTTCTGCTTCAGGTCGCAAGCTTACTGAGCACAAAAATTTCGGCAGGATGCTGCGTGAGGAAAAAAATCGATCGATAGATTGTGAGTTATTGAAAGAGTTGGTGCCTAATTGAACTACTCCACTGCTAATCTCCTTTCGTTGGTAACGAGCGATTAACAATTGACGCAAGCAGCTTCGGGCTAGCGTGAAAACTCGTTTGTCGCAGAGCATCAATGGTCGCACTTAGATCGATTAGTCTGCGGTTGTGTGCAGCTACCAAAACCCCAAGCGTTCCGATCGCTTTTAGGCCACGGTTTTCAGCTTCTTGTCGACCACGGCGTTCGTCCATTAGCACTGCATCCGCATGTACAGTTAAGGCAAGCGAGATCGCATCGCGCTCCCCTGCGTGAAGGCGAGTTAAACTTTCATGGATAGGAGTAGCAGGCAACACCTCAATCCATTCAGGCAGGTTCGTTGCCCAGTTGCGAACAAGTTGCGGCGTCTCGATCGCGCCGAGTTCCTCCAGAACCGATTGGGGAATCAGAATCCGGCCATACAAATCCGGGAGAAGATTGATTTGATGGATGAGAACCAGATAATTGAGCGGTGAGGTATCGGCAACGATCATTGATCATTTAATCTGCTGCGAGATCTCAATGTCGCGTTCAAGATCTGCTTCGGTGTAGTCGAGGTGGGCGCCAGCTTGCTTCAAAAACGCGTCCGTTTCCCAACGCGAATTGAAGCCCAGTAACCGCTGAACCTCGGAGTGGCTCAACTTGCCATCTCGATAACCTTGTGCCGCCAACGCTTCGAGAGCGATACGCGAAAGGTCTTCCTCCGGCCCGGCCAAGCTGTTTGCAATCTCCTTGGGTAATTCAATTGCGACATTCATGATTAACATTCCCTCGCAGGTAATCTATCACAGCCGCGAAGCCTCAACACATAGCTGGAGGTCTAAACGCGCCAGCATCTCAGTTCTTCGTTTTTACGAGTGTTCTGTAAGGTGTTAGAAGAATTGGTAGCCCATACGGGACACTCTTCGCAACTTTTTGCTGACGCCACCGGCAGAAATGCTCGAGTTCTTTCAGCAACTGAGAGAAGTGCTTTAGTCCAGCAAGTCGAAATCGATCTAACAGTGCCACTGAGGTGCCGAGCGACCTTATCTACCGCTCAGATTCGCGAGTTGTTCTATCGTTCGATCATGAGAGTTGTTCTATCGTTCGATCATGAGATGAGAGTACGGTACTGACACGAGAATAGTAGCAATCGTCAGGAGGTCGCCAAACTTAACGGTCCCCTCAAATTTCACGGTAGGTTTCTCGCGGCTTAGGTCGGCATCAGCGGCACGCAAGCGAGCGCATGAGCGCGAGCGAAGCGTGTCCGCTGCACGCTGTATTAGGTGGTCCATCTATTTATAAGCCCAAACTGCTTCCTTAGTGCTTGCTGAGCTTATGGTGGACTGCATACTCCTTGCCTTTCACCGTAAGCCACAGACGTTTGTATGGGTCTTGTGTGATGAGACCCTCGCGCTTGGCCTTCTCGACAAGAACGTCAAACATGATCCGGGACGCTCCAGAGTCCCTGAGGACTGTTGCGTACTGAATGTAGTCGTTTGCGTGAGTTTCAAAATCTGCCACAACGACACGCATCAACTCAAGCACAGGATCTCCACGTTGCTCGGGCAAGCTGTCTGCGACTGGGGCGAATGGCTGGTTCCCGACCGGTGGCTTCTTGAACAGAGGTGCGCCATGAAGCGTTCTAAGCAATTCATCAAACGCGTATTCCGCCTGGTCGTCTCTCGAAAAATCGATAAACAACTTGGACTTCAGGAAAGTCGGAACGTTGTGCGTGCCCGGCTGCCGAATTATCGGAATCACTTTGTTCGAATCAATAGTCTTGAGCAGGTCCGCCGTGACGATCATCTTTTCGTAGCCTACTCCCCCAGCACCAGCATTCGCACGCTCGACGTATCGGTCCGTACAGACCATCAATACCCGATCTGCGGATGCCAGATTGCGTTCCATGAAATAGGGGATGTCGTCACCCGGTTGGAGTTCCCACTGGTCTAAAATGGCATCAACGCCAGAGTTCCTCAGTCTCGTCGCGAACTCCAACACCCACTTCTTGTGCTCTTGGGAGTCATGCGAGTATGAAATAAACGCCTTGGGTATGGTCATAAGATGATGATAAGAGGAAAGGCCGCCGGAGTTAATAATCCACAGCGACCTTCGACATATCGTGGTAGCGCATACGGGACTCGAACCCGTGGTCTCTGCCTTGAGAGGGCAGCGTGTTAGCCGACTACACCAATGCGCCACGGCGGATTCGGATTATAGGTGCGGGGGATGCCGTTCGCAAGTTCAGCGAAACAAAACGCACCCATTCCGCATTGTTAATGAATGGTAGCCGGTGGTATAAGTCGCGCCGTCTTACCGAGTCTCAACCCCTGGCCCTTCGGAAGGAGACTTACTACATGAAGACCCACATTCGTAAGTTTTTCAGTGTTGCCGTTGCTGTGGTCCTGCTCTGCTGTTATTCGATGCCCACGTTTGCATGGGGACCGGCCGGCCATCGAATCGTCGCGATGATTGCCCAACAGAACATCAAGCAGCAGACTCGCAACCGAATAAGACAAATCCTCGGTTCCAACGTGTCGCTGGCCTCAGTTGCCACTTACGCCGACGCAGTGCGCGATCGCTTTCCCCACACTTACAACAATCACTTCGTCGATATTCCCAAAAACCTGAATGACTACGTAGCAACGCGTGACTGCCAAGAGGATCCCGAGAAAGGCGACTGCGTTCTCGCCGCGCTGCAAAGATTTCGCGCGGAAGCAACGAACCCTAACGAGAGCATTGGCAGACGCCGGTTCGCTTTGAAGTTCATCGTCCACCTGATCGGCGACATGCAGCAACCGCTGCACTGTTCGGACAACAACGATCGCGGCGGCAACGATGTCAAAGTTAAATGGTTCGGCGCCGACTCGAACTTGCACAAAGTATGGGACAGCAAAATTATTGAAAATGCAGAGCTCACCGAAGAGGACTTTGCGGAGGCTTTGCTGCTCGATTTGACCCCACAGGAGATCAATGATCTCAAGAGAGGCAATCTGCTGAGCTGGGCCCTCGAGGCGCACACGGTGGCACGAACGAACACGTATAACGTTCCGGCAAGCCTGGAGCTCGGCGACGATTATTACGATCAGAATTGGGCCGTCGTGGATAAGCAGCTTTTGCGAGGCGGCATGCGACTGGCCCGCGTCCTCGACTGGATGTTCGCGCCGCACACGGGAACGAATAGTCAAAACCCGTTCGTGCTGCAATAGTTCATGCGCCGCTGGATAAGGCGTCTCCCTGGAGTGCGGCGGCCTGGCGCCGCTTTGGTGTCGAACGAGCGTGATCGGATAACAAGGCGGCGTCAGGCCGCCGCACTCCAGGGAGACGCCCTATTTTTCGTGTCTTAGTGCCTTTGTGGTTAGCTCTTTTGCTATACTGCACGCGCCTGAGTGCTAGATGAATCCCCACGAACGCGTTATTTTTTAGTCTGTCTATGCCAAACCAAGGAGTTGTTGGCGACCACACAGCGCGAGAACTTCTCCCCTTTTCCTTTCTTTCCTGCAAACGGAGCGCACTATGAAGATCGTTGTGTTGCGGGAGACACAAGAGGGCGAGGCACGCGTCGCGCTAATGCCGGAGTCGATCAAGAAACTGATTGCACTGGGAACGTCCGTGCAGGTCGAAAGCCGTGCCGGTCTAAGTGCCGCCCGCACTGACGACGACTATCGCGACGCGGGCGCCGAAGTGAGTTCCGATCCAGAAGCGCTGCTTGCAGATGCCGACGTGCTCGCGGTTGTAAATCGTCCTGCCGCGAACGACTTTGCGCGACTCAAAAAGGGCGCGGTCGTGATCGGTTTTCTGCGTCCACTCGACGAACCGGCCGCTTTGCTGCCGGCGCTCGATCGCAGCGTCACAACTTTTTCTGTCGAGCTGATTCCGCGAATCACGCGCGCGCAGGCGATGGATGCGCTTTCGTCAATGGCGACCGTCGCCGGCTACAAAGCGGTGTTGATTGGCGCCGCGCACATTCCGCGAATGTTTCCGTTGTTGATGACTGCCGCCGGCACTGTTCCGCCGGCACGCGTGTTGGTCCTGGGCGCGGGCGTGGCGGGACTTCAGGCGATTGCAACAGCGCGACGCCTGGGCGCGGTAGTCGAAGGTTATGACGTGCGTACAGCAGCGGGCGAGCAGGTGAAATCGTTGGGCGCGAAGTTTCTCGAAGTCGATCTCGGCGGGATCAAAACGGAGGACGTCGGCGGTTATGCAGTTGAACTGTCCGAAGAGGCGATGAATCGCGGCCGTGCTTTGATTGCCGAGCACGCGAAGACCGCCGACGTAGTTATCACCACCGCTCAGGTGCCCGGCCGGCGCGCTCCCTTACTAATCACAAAAGAAGCTGTGGACGGAATGAAGCGTGGCTCGATCGTCATCGATCTCGCCGGTTCGACTGGCGGGAATTGCGCCTTGAGCCAGGCTGATATAACGGTCGAACGCGATGGCGTAACAATCGTGGCGCCGACAAACCTGCCCGCGACCGTGCCGGTACACGCCAGCCAGCTTTACTCGCGTAACGTGACGTCGTTTCTATCGCTATTAATTAAAGACCGACAGTTGCAGATCGATCTGAACGACGAC
>Ga0126315_10001126_pt1 | contig 10096 bp, 11 predicted proteins | sample Plot106_FD_92534 | JGI IMG/M metagenome (GOLD analysis project Ga0126315, IMG submission 92534) | Serpentine soil microbial communities from UC McLaughlin Reserve, CA, USA - Plot106 | ecosystem: Environmental > Terrestrial > Soil > Grasslands | place: USA: UC McLaughlin Reserve, Lake County...
ACGGAGATGCCACGGAGCTCAACCTACCGACGCAAGCGGTAGAAGCGGAAGAAGTCGTTCTCGACCGGGAGGACCTCGACCGACTCGAACCCGGCCCGGCTCGCGAGCTCGCGGACGGTCGGCCCGCGCAGCACCGTTCCCGTCGGCTCCGCCGGCTGATCGACCATCGCGGCCGGCAAGCAATGCGAGATGCTCCACCCGTACATCATCCGCTCGACCTCGTCTCCGGGCGCTGTGAAGGAGCTCGCGACGCGTTCGTCGGGAGCAGCACCGAGCCGTCGTCGCCGTTCACATCCACCCAGACGCGAGCGGGATGCGGAGCTGCACCAAAGCGCCGCCCTCGACGCCGTTCTCGATCTCGAGATCGCCGCCGTGAGCGGTGGCGATGGCGTCGACGATCGCGAGGCCCAGGCCGGCCCCGTTCTCGGTGCCGCGTCCGCCGTTTGTCCCTCGCACGAACCGTTCCGACGCCTGACGGAGAAGCTCGGGCGGGAACCCGGGACCGTCGTCCCGCACCGCAACCACGGCGCGGTCGCCATCGGTCGACACCTCCACATCGACACGCGCATCGGCGTGGCGGGCAGCGTTCTCGACCAGGTTGAGGACAGCCCGCTCGATGGCGTCCTCGTCGCCTCGCACCTGCGCCGACCCGGTCACGTGGACCGGCACGGCGGCGCCGTCGCGCGACCGCGCAACGGTCTGGGCCGCGCGTCGCGACAGCTCGCCGAGCTCAACCGGCTCGAGACGGGGCGGCCCGGCAGAGCGCGAGCGCGCCAGGACGAGCAGGTTCACCGCCAGCCGGTCGAGTCGGTCGACTTCCTCCAGAGAGGAGTCGAGCGCCCGCGCGAGCTCGCTTCCCGCCTCGGTCCGCATGCGCGCGAGCTCGAGCTCGCTGCGCACGATCGAGATCGGCGTGCGCAGGTCGTGGCTGGCGTCGTCGAGGAAGGCGCGCTCGTGCTCGAGCGCGGCCTCGATGCGGGCAAGGAGCTCGTTGAGGTGGCGCGCGAGGTCGGCGAGCTCCTCGCCCGTCGCCGGGACCGACAGGCGCCGTCGGTGTCCTCGCGCCGCGACGGCGGAGATCTCGTCGGCCTCCTCGACGAGGTCGCGCACGGGTTTGAGCGCGGCGCCGGCGAGGAACCAGCCGGCGACCGACACGATCCCCGCCAGCAGCGGAAGGCCGATCACGAGTGCCTGCTCGAGGCGGTGCTGGGCGTCGATCGCCTCGTCGAGGGACGTCCCGACCACGACGACGAGCCCGAGCCCGCGCTGGCCGGCCGGGCCCGCCAGCAGGCGCGACTGCTGGTCGCCGGGCGCGGCCGCCCGCTCGATCGTGATCCGGCGGGTCCGAGCATCGGCGAGCTCGCTCTTGGTCAGGACGCGCCGCTCGAGGAGCGCGCGGGGGGCGGCGTTCACGACCTGGCCGTCCACGTCGACGATCTGCGCGAACGCCTCGGAGTCCGGCAGCGTGGGCTCGACGGACTGGTCGCCGCTGGTGGCGAGGTCGCGTTCGAGGTTCGCGAAGCGCGTTGCCAGGCCGTCGTCGAGCGCTTCTCGCAACGCGTTGCGGTATTGGAAGTCGACGAGCACACCGACGAGCAGGCACAGGACGGCGGTGACGAGCGCGAACACGAGCGTCAGCCGGCCGCGCAGCGTTCGGGGACGCCTGATCACGCGTCACTCCGGAGCCGGTATCCGACTCCCCGGACCGTCTCGAGGGTCGTGCGGTCGAAGGGCCGATCGATCTTCTCGCGCAGGTAGCGGACGTAGACGTCGACGACGTTCGAGGTCCCGTCGTACGCGAAGTCCCAGACGTGCTCGAGGATCGTGGTGCGGCTCAGCACCTCGTCGGCGTGCCGCATGAACAGGTCGAGCAGCGCGAACTCCTTGGGGCTCAGTTCGACCTCGTTGCCCGCGCGCGTCACGCGATGCCGGGCGGGGTCGAGCTCGAGGTCGCCGACTTCGAGGACCCGCGGGCGCTGCGGCGCGCCTCGCCGGGTGAGCGCGCGCAGTCGCGCGTACAGCTCTTCGAACGAGAAGGGCTTCGGGATGTAGTCGTCGGCGCCGGCGTCGAGACCGATCACGCGATCGTCGACGCTGTCGCGGGCAGTGAGCAGCAGGATCGGGGCCCAGCGGCCGTCGGCGCGCAGGCGCCGGCACACTTCGAAACCGTCGGGCTCGGGGATCATCACGTCGAGCACGATGGCGTCGTACTCGTTCTCGGAGCCCATCCAGACGGCGTCCGTGCCGGTCATCGCAACATCGACCGAGTAACCCTCGAGCTCGAGCGCCTTGCGCACGAGGGTCGCCATCTTGGACTCGTCTTCCACGACGAGGACCCGCACGACCGAATGGTACGGCGCGGCCTCAGCGTTGGTGCTGCGGGCAGGAGAACGTGGTGCGACCGGCGACCGTGCGACGCTCGAACGGCGTACCGTCCTTCGGGCACATGCCGCCGGCGACGCGCTGCGCCATGTGGTCGCCGGTGTGCGATCCGCCTCGCTCGAGGGTCAACTGCAACGTGCGGCGGATGGCGCGGTGCACGCGGCGGCGCTCGTTGCGGTCGAGCTCACGCGCCGGCCGGGCTGGATCGATACCGGCCCGCCACAGGACCTCGTCCACGAGGAGATTGCCGAGCCCGGCGATGCGGGACTGGTCCATGAGCACCGCCTTCACCGGCGCGCGGCTGCGGATGAGCACCCGGTCGAGCTCGGCTTGGCTGACTTCGAACGCGTCGGGTCCGAGGCGTTCCTCGTCGGGGTCGAGCTCGACGGCACCGAGGCGGCGCGGGTCGCGCATGGCGAGTGAGCCGCCGTCGGCGAAGCGCAGCGTGAAGCGGTGCCAGATGGGGTTCTCGAGGTTGCTGCCGTAGATGAGCGGATCGCCGGCGGCGTGGTCGTCGATGAGGACTCGCCCGCTCATGCCGAGGTGCAGCCCGAGTGTCGGGCCGGCGCGGTCGGTGTCGAGCAGAAGCAGCTTGCCGCGACGGCGGGCGGCGGTGAGCCGGTGGCCGGTCAGGGCGGGCGCGAGGGCGGCGGCGGTGAGACCGCGTTTGAGGTACCACGCGTCCGGCGCGTCGATCCCGGCAATCTTGCGGCGCAGCGCGCGCTCCTCGACGAGCCGGCGCGCGTACTCGACTTCGATGCCTTCGGGCATACGGACTGTCCTGATGCGTTCCTCAAGCCCGCTCAGCGGGCTTCATGCACGCATCGTCAGACGTTCGTGATCGCGCCGTGCTCGGCGCCCTGGGCGAGCTTGGCGTACTTGGCGAGGACGCCGCTCGTGTAGCGCGGCTCGGGCAGCTTCCAGTCCGACTTGCGGCGGGAGAGCTCGGCGTCGTCGACCAGGAGGTCGAGCGTGTGGCTGGCGGCGTCGATCACGACGCGGTCGCCGTCCTCGACGAACGCGATAGGTCCACCGTCGACGGCCTCGGGCGCGACGTGCCCGACGCAGTACCCATGCGTGCCGCCCGAGAACCGGCCGTCGGTCACGAGGGCGGCGTCGGCGCCGCGGCCCGCGCCCTTCATGGCGCCCGTGACCGCGAGCATCTCTCGCATCCCGGGACCGCCCTTCGGGCCTTCGTAGCGGATCACCACGACGTCGCCGGCGTTGATCCTCCCGCCGAGGACGGCGTCCATCGCCGCGTCTTCACCGTCGAAGACGCGCGCGACCCCTTCGAAGCGATCGCTGTCGAGCCCGGCGACCTTCACCACCGCGCCATAGGGTGCGAGCGAGCCCCGCAGCACGACGATGCCGCCTTCGGTGTGGATCGGGTCGCGCAAGGAGTGCACGACGTCGCCGTCGGGCGCCGGCGGGTCGAGGTCGGCGAGGTTCTCGGCCAAGGTCTTGCCCGTGACCGTCAGGCAGTCGCCGTGGAGCAGTCCCGCGTCGAGGAGCTCGCGCAGCACGACTTGCACGCCGCCGATGCGGTCGATGTCGGCCATGTGGTACTTGCCGTGCGGCTTCGTGTCGGCGATGTGCGGCACCTTGGCCGCGATGCGGTTGAAGTCGTCGAGCTCGAGCTCGACCTCCGATTCGTGGGCGATGGCGAGCAGGTGGAGCACGGCATTGGTCGACCCGCCGAGCGCGTTCACCACTGCGATCGCGTTCTCGAAGGCGGGCTTGGTCATGATCTGGCGGGGCCGGATCCCGGCCTCGAGGAGTCCCACGACCGCGCGTCCCGAGTCGAAGGCGAAGTCGTCGCGGCGCCGGTCCACCGCCGGTGGCGCCGAGCTGCCGGGTAGGCACATGCCGAGCGCCTCGGCCGCCGACGCCATCGTGTTGGCCGTGAACATCCCCGCGCACGAGCCCTCCGTGGGGCACGCCCGCCGCTCGATCTCGCCGAGCTCGTTCTCGGTGATCGTGCCGGCCGCGCAGGCGCCGATGGCCTCGAACACGCTGACGACGTCGAGCGCCTGGTCCTTCCAGTGGCCGGGGAGGATGGCGCCGCCGTAGAGGAACACCGAAGGGAGATTGAGACGGCCGGCGGCCATCAGCATGCCGGGCAGGCTCTTGTCGCAACCCGCGAACGTGACCATGCCGTCGAACCGCTCGGCGTGCATCATCGTCTCGATCGAGTCGGCGATGACCTCACGGCTGACGAGCGAGGCGCGCATGCCCTCGTGGCCCATGGAGATGCCGTCGCTGACGGCGATCGTGACGAACTCGATCGGGAAACCGTCAGCGGCGCGGACGCCGTCCTTGGCCCGCTTCGCGAGCCGGTCGAGCGGCATGTTGCACGGGGTGACTTCGTTCCAGCTCGAAGCCACGCCGATCTGCGGCTTGTCCCAGTCCTCGTCGGTCATGCCGACGGCCCGCAGCATGGCTCGCGCCCCGGCTCGTTCCATGCCGTCGGTGACTTCGCGGCTGCGTGGCTTCAGGTCCTCGCTCAACTGCCTCTCCTTGGTCGCCGTCGCAAGTTCCGGCTCCTGCGGCGACGGTCGGCAAAGCCGCCGTCTCCGCGGCAGCGTACTGCCGCCGTTCGCGCCGCTCTCTCGTGTTCAGCTACCGACCTACGATCGAACCCATGAAAATCGACGGGTCACTCACGGACAAGCTCGGCGACATCGCAAACCGGGCACGCGAGCTGGAAGCCGCCGGCTACGACGGTGCGTACACGTTCGAGGGCCCGCACGACCCGTTCCTGCCCGTGCTCCTCGCCGCCGAGCACTCCGAGCGTCTCGAGCTGTCGACCGCGATCGCGGTGGCGTTCGCCCGCAACCCGATGACTTTGGCGCAGACGGCGTACGACTTGCAGAGCGTCTCGGAGGGCCGCTTCGTCCTCGGGCTCGGCTCGCAGATCCGCCCGCACATCGAGAAGCGGTTCTCGATGCCGTGGTCCAAGCCCGCCGCCCGCATGCGCGAGCTCGCGCTCGCGATCCGCGCCATCTGGGCGTGCTGGCACGAGGGCGCGCCGCTGCGCTTCGACGGCGACTTCTACCGGCACACGCTCATGACCCCGTTCTTCAACCCGGGCCCGAACCCGTACGGGCCGCCGCGCCTGTGGCTCGCCGGCGTCGGCCCGGCGATGACGGAGGTTGCCGGCGAGGTCGCAGACGGGTTCCTCGTCCATCCGTTCAGCACGGAGCGGTTCCTGCGCGAGGTCACGCTTCCCGCGCTCGAGCGCGGGTTCGCCCGTGCGGACCGGATGCGCGAGGGGTTCGAGATCGCATTCCCGCTGATGATCGTGACCGGCGATACCGACGAGGAGATCGTCGCCGCCGAGGGCGGCGTCCGCCGCCAGCTCGCGTTCTACGGCTCGACCCCGGCGTACCGGCGCGTGCTCGACGTGCACGGCTGGGGCGACCTCCAGCCCGAGCTCAACCGGCTCTCCAAGGAGGGCCGCTGGGAGGAGATGGGCGGCCCGATCGGCGACGAGCTCGTCGACACGTTCACCGTGCGCGGGACACCGGAGGAGATCGCACCCCGCGTGCTGGCGCGCTACGGCGGCCTCGTCGACCGGATCAGCTTCAACGCGCCCTACCGCGCCGACCCGGCGCGTTGGACGGTGGTGCTCGAGGGGTTCAAGGTGGGCGCATGAGGGTGCGCGTCGGGACCGCGGACGGGCTCTACGCGCTCGACGGCTCGCCGGAACGCCAGGTCGCCGGCCATTCGGTCACCGCACTCAGCCGTGACTGGGCGGTCTTCGACAGCGAGACCGTCGTGTACCAGGCAGACGGCGGCTGGCGACAGGCCCTCACGGTTCGATCCCCCGAACGCTCGCTCGGGATCCACGGCGCGTTGCTGTCCCGGTCGGACGAGGCGATCGTCGGCTGGGGTTCGTCGCTCACGCGCGTCTTCAAGCAGAAGCGGTTCGAGCCCATCCAGGGATTCGAGACCGTCGCCGGCCGCGACAATTGGCACGCGGTCGGGAGCCGCAAGCCCTACGTGCGATCGCTGACCGCGACTGCGGGGGGCGTCCTACTCGCCAACGTGCATGTGGGCGGGATTCCCCGGTCGACCGACGATGGCGCCACGTGGCAGCCAACCATCGACGTCGACGCCGACGTCCATCAGGTGCGCGCCCACCCGGACCGGCCGGAGCTCGTGCTCGCGGCGGCGGCGGTCGGATTGTGCCGGAGTGACGACGCCGGCGCGACCTGGACGGTGCACACCGACGGCTTGCACGCTTCGTACTGCCGAGCGGTGGCGACGGCGGGCGACATGATGTTCGTGAGCGCGTCGACCGGACCGTTCACCGAGGAAGCGGCGGTGTACCGACGCGCCATCGACGAGACCGGCCCACTCCAGCGCTGCACCGATGGCTTGCCCGACTGGCAGCCGCACAACATCGACACAGGGTGCCTCGACACCGACGGTTCGCGCGTCGCGTTTGGTGGCGCCGACGGCGTCGTGTACGGCTCCTATGACGCCGGACGTACCTGGCGGGTGCTCGCCGACGGCTTGCCGCCGGTGTCCGCAGTCGCGATCGACCCAGCCTGACCGGAAGGAGACCCGTGGCCAAAGAGAACGAGACCCCCATCGAGATCGTCCGCCGGTTCTGCGCCGTGTGGTCGAACGTCGACCCCGACGAGATCGCCGAGTTCTTCACCGACGACGCCGTGTACCACAACATCCCGATGGACCCCATCACGGGCCGCGACGCGATCAAGTCGTTCATTGCCGGGTTCGCCGGCGGTGCCGAGCAGATCGACTTCCGAGTGCGCAACATCGTGGCCGACGGCGACGTCGTGCTCACCGAGCGGGTCGACGTTTTCGTGATGCCGAACGGCAAGGTCGAGCTGCCCGTGATGGGCACCTTCGAGGTGCGGGACGGCAAGATCTCCGCCTGGCGCGACTACTTCGACCTGAAGCAGTTCATGGACCAGATGGCGAACGGCTAAATCAGCTTGGGGGCGGCGCGACACCGCCCCCAAGGTTTACCGTTTGGTCAGCAGCCGAGCTTCTTTTGCCAGCCCGCCGGGAACTGCTCGCAGTGAGGCGGAGCTGATTCGCTCTGGCCGTTGCAATGTCCGTTCACCTTCTTGCACTGTCCGGGCGGTTGTGCCCCAGCCGGAGACGACGTTGCAATGACCGGCAGAGCCGCCGAGAGCGCAATGGCGACGGCGCAGAACTTCTTCTTCATGGGAGCCTCCCTTCCCGTGATTCCGAAGTTCGCAATCCACTATCTGCCCTCCCTTCCAGACAGGCAACCCTCAACGCGCGAACGCCTCGATTTGGTGTCATCCCCTCTCGGCGGCGACGTACACCGAGACGTGCTTGACGCTCTGAGTGGTGAAGCGTTCACGCGTCCATCCGTCCCACCGGCGCTCGAGCTGCAGGCCTGCTTCCTCGGCCATGACATCCAGCTCGTCGGGATACGAGTACCGGATGCGGACGGGCCAGGTTCGGATGCTGTCGTTCCCGAGTCGGACGAGCAGCGACTCGACGCGTTGTGTGGCAGCGTCGTGACGGCTCACCGACAACAGCACGAAGTCGACACCGATGTGCCTGACTTCGACGTGCTGGCCTCGCTCGAACCGACTCGGGTCGGGGACGAACGCTTCGATCACGAACCGGCCGCCCGGCGCGAGGTGATCGACGACGCGCTCGAAGCAGCGGCGTTGCGCGTCGCGGTCGAGGAGCGCGAAGAACGTGTTGTAGACGACGCAGATCAGCGCGAAGCGACCGTCGACGGGCACGTCGGCGAAGTCTCCGATCGCGACCGGGATGCGGTCACCGCCCGGCTTGGCCCGCAGCTTCGCAACCATCGCCTCGCTGGCGTCGATCCCGGAGACGGCTACACCGCGCTCGGCGAGCGGAAGGGCGAGCCGTCCGGTCCCGATGGCGAGCTCGAGCGCGGGGCCGGACCCGGCCAAGTCCGCCAGGCACGCGGCCGCGGCGTCGGCGTCGGGCGGGTGCGTGGGCAGCTCGTCGTAGACGTCGGCGATGCGATCGCCGTAGGCGGCGGCGTCGTAACCTTCCCGGCCGTCCACAGGTCGATTGCATCAGATGCGCCGGCGGGCGGCGGGCGATTTGTCGGGACTGCATCGATCTGGTCGCCGCCCTACGCTGGCCCTCCATTCGTCCGCCCCAAGGGGGAGTTTCGTTGATGGGCCGCACCGTGGAGACCGCAGGGATCGGGCTCGCCCAGGCCCGCGTCGAGCCGCGGTCCTTTGCGGCGTACGGCGACGACGGCACCCGCCGCATGCGCTGGTTCACCGACGGCCTCCGCCGCCTCATGGTCGAGCAGGGATACCACGAGCTGCCCGAGCCGGGCCCCGAGGTCCAGATCGTGCTCAACCGTCTCGACAGCGAGAAGCCCCGCCCCTATCGCCGGAAGTCGGCGCCCACGTTCGTCGTCGGTCTCGCCGACGTCGGCAGGCCTCCCGAGGACATCCTCCGCGCCGGCTACCCGCTGCTGGTGCGCGCGCTCGCCAACCTCTGCGTGATGGTGAGCGACCATGACGGCTCGCCGGCCGCGCATTTCGTGACCCTCGAGCAGGGCACGTACGCCGTCCACCACGACGGTGACGACGACAAGTTCTTCGCCGCGGTGTTCGAGCGGATGGAGCCACTGGCGTCGTCGCGCCTCGTGATCGCCAACGAATTCCGCACCGACCTGCCCGAGCAGCTCTGGGATGGCGACGACCACACCCGCCAGATCCGCCGGGCGGGCGAGCATCTCGACGCCCTCGACCTGCTCCCGGCCGCGTTCCCGATCGAGGAGATCCTCTCCGAACGCGACCTACGGCACGTGAAGCTGCTGTACGGCATCGGCGGTCTCAGCTACGGAAACGCCAGTGCCCGCCGCACCGCCGACGGCGCGCTCGGCCCCGAGTTCTGGATGAGCGCCAGCGGCGTCGACAAGTCCGCGCTGACCGACGTGGGCAAGCACATCCTGCTCGTGCAGGGCTACGACGCCGAGCGCGACACGATGATCCTGAGCGTCCCGCCGGACGTGAAGCCCAACCGGGTGTCCGTCGACGCTATCGAGCACTGGATGATCTACAACGAGCATCCCGAGGTCGGCGCCATCCTCCACGTGCACGCGTGGATGGACGGCATCGACTCGACGGAGATCAACTACCCGTGCGGCACCGTGGAGCTGGCGAGCGCGGTCGCACAGCTCGTCCGCGAGGCGCCCGACCCCGGCCACGCCGTCGTCGGCCAGCGCAACCACGGCCTCACGATCACCGGCGAGACCCTCGACGAGATCCTCGACCGCATCGACGGCAAGCTCGTCCGCAACGTCCCGATGGACTAGGCGGCCAACACCAGCGTCCGACCGAGCTCCGAGAGCCACTGGTTCGGTCGCGCGGTCGCGTCTTCCCACGTGACGGGGACGATCCGCCAACCGCTGCTCGCCAGCTTGGCTATGCGGCGGCGATCCGCGTGGAACACCTGGCGGCGCGCGCCGTGTGTCGCGAAGCCGTCGGCCTCGACGGCCACATGAAAACTCGGCCACGCGAAGTCGAGTCGATAGCGGAGTCCGTCGATCTGAACGGGATGCTGGCGCCGCGGCTTCGGAAGCCCGCTTCGCACCAGCAGCCGCCACACCTTCACCTCGAGCCGTGACTCGAGGGCGGCGTCTTCGCAACGTCGATCGAGGATGCCGCGCAACGTCGTACTGCCGGGACGACCGCTTCCACCGAGCTCA
>Ga0126315_10001127_pt1 | contig 10093 bp, 10 predicted proteins | sample Plot106_FD_92534 | JGI IMG/M metagenome (GOLD analysis project Ga0126315, IMG submission 92534) | Serpentine soil microbial communities from UC McLaughlin Reserve, CA, USA - Plot106 | ecosystem: Environmental > Terrestrial > Soil > Grasslands | place: USA: UC McLaughlin Reserve, Lake County...
CGAGAGCGTGTTCGCCGGAGACGGCACGCTGTGGGAGGGAGCGGAGCTTGTAGACGGCGGCCGATCCGGAGACGCAGGACCGTCTTGGAGAAATGGCGATACGCGAGTCAAATGACCCACTAGTACCGCGTTGAGTCGTCTGGTTGGAGGGGAGGCGTCCTGAAGCCGGAAGGAGTACGTATCGGCACGCCGCTGAGGGTGTGCGAGCACCACAGGATCACTGAGCGACATGGTGGTTAGCATCGTGAATCGTTACGGGGGTGAAGAGTACATGGCTGTGGATGTGCGCTTCTCGGACGGGCAGCATCGGTTGTTCTGGCCGGAGGATTTGGAAATGATCTCGTTTTCACAACCCTGGTGGCGTTCTCTGCTAGGGGCAGGAGGCGCTGGAGATGAAGGAACTCAAGTTCCTGTTATTAACTATGACCTCGACGAGTCGGACGAGCCAGACATACTGACCCTACACGGTCAGGACCACTCGTTCATAGCCGCCTTCAGCATTGACTGCATCACCAAGGAAAGGATCTGCGAGGCCGTCGAGGAGGACTACCGGGAGCTTATCCAAGCTCTTTCAGAGTAAGCGCAAGGGTACCAAGGGTTACAGGCAAGCCAAAAGGAGTCGGCAGATCATGTCCGAACACTCCGCAAGAGAATGGGTATGTACGCCACTGGACACGGTGGAAGTCGACCCCCACGGCATCAAGGAGATCGTCGTGGAATTCGACGAGGGAGAAGAAGTCCTCACGCCCAGGATCAATGAGCGGTTCGGCTCCTATGACCTCTATGAGGCAGCCCGCCACATCTTCTTCCTCTCCAACCACATCGTTAAGGGAGGCACCTAGGTGGGCAAGAGGAGGAGGAGGAGGAGAGGCCCCTTCCACGGCGTTGAGGTGAGTAGTCGCCCCACAGATGGCTCGGGCGACCGGAGGACTAGCGAGGTTCTGATCCGCCGGATCTGCAGCCACTACGAGGACGGAAGGAAGGTGTGTTTCATCCCCGAGGCGAGGGAAGAGTTCTTCTCCCAAGACGACGCGCACAGAGTTGTCGGGATCTTGCACAGAGGGTCGGAGGCCCTCGAATGGGGTCTGAGGCCGGAAAGGCATCCGAGTACGGCACCGTACGTCTCCGGTTTGGTCTGACATTCGGGCTAAGATGACGGCGGGTGAAAGGGTTGATCTGCTAGAGGAGAAAAAGGAGGCACGGAAATGGCGTACTACCTGTTGCATTTGACACACGCACCCGAGACGTGGGCTGCCCTGGTCGATGAACCGCACCAAGACCGTGCAGCTGGCTATAGAACAACTGGGAGGTACCGTCCACAGGTATGCTGGGCAGAAGGGCTGGGTAACGACGATCGCCCCAGCTTACGTCTTGAACGGGTTTGATCCCGCCATCCTCATAGTGCGTCCCGCGGATGACTCTGTCGTGATCGCCTTCAGCGCCGAAGGCGCCACCAGAGAGGAAGTCTGCGATGCCGCTGAGACCGATTGGCGGAAGAGGAGGTTCCCCGGTGCACAGAGAGCAGTTGGAGGCAATGGCTACACCAGAGCTACTGTTACCTGTGGCGGTAGTCGTCTTGCTGATGTTCCTTTGAATCCTGCGCGTGTCGTGAGATGGGAGTACCATACGCTACATGATAGTGGATAACGCCATCTACGTAGACGGCCGCAGGGCAGCGGAACCCGCCTCCCTCCAAGAGACTTACGAGGCCTGCCGCGAACGGCACGGGCTGGCATGGATAGGTCTCTACGAGCCTGCCGAGGAGGAGTTCTCCTCCGTGGCTGAGGAGTTCGGGCTGCACCCGCTGGCGGTCGAGGACGCGATCAATGCCCACCAACGTCCTAAGATAGAACGCTACGGAGAGACACTGTTCACGGTCTTGAAGCCTGCTCGTTACATCGACGAGTCCGAGACGGTGGAGTTCGGTGAGATCCACGCGTTCGTTGGCACCGACTTCGTGGTTACGGTGCGCCATGGCAAAGCCTCGACGCTGGATAGAGTGCGACGACGGTTGGAGTCCATGCCCGAGCTGCTGTGCCGCGGCTCGGAGGCGATCCTCTACGCGATCATGGACCGGGTGGTCGATGACTACGCCCCGGTAGTAGCAGGCCTCGAGCACGACATAGACGAGATAGAGACCGAGGTCTTCAGCGGCAACACCGGCGTCTCCAGGCGCATCTACGAGCTCTCCCGCGAGGCGATCCAGTTCCGACGGTGTACTGCACCGTTGGTAGGAATCTTGTCAAACCTGATCGAGGACGACGCTTCCCGGGTCGATAACGAGGTGAGACGCTACCTTCGCGACGTGCAGGACCATGCCGTACGCGTCAACGAACAGGTGACGGCTTTGCGCGAGCTCTTGCAGAATATCCTCAGCGTCAACCTCACCTTGGTAGGCCTCTCTCAAAACGAGGAGGTCAACAAACTTACCCAAGCGAGCATGGAGCAGAGCGAGGAGGTCAAGAGGATTTCGGCTTGGGCGGCGATCCTCTTCGCGCCGACGCTGGTAGGGACGATCTACGGGATGAACTTCAACCACATGCCCGAGCTTCACTGGCTGTTGGGCTACCCGTTCGCGTTGCTCCTCATGATTCTGACATCTGTCTCGCTCTACACTGTCTTCAAGCAGCGACGCTGGCTCTAACGAGCTTCCCAGAGTCTTTATTCACCGAACGTCGGGGAAGGGAAATTCTTAGCGTTGGCTTTCGGCAGCCACCGCATCGCTCGATCCTTGGGTGCTGTCATGGTAGCGGATGGCGTGGTGCGGTTGGCGGCATCTTTGCTCGGCGGGACGGAGTCTATGTAACGCTCGCTCAGCATTATTCACCCAACTTCTTGGAAACGATCCGAAAGGGAGTCGAGCAACGCTCCGAAAGTGAAATTGCTGGTACACGGAGAGCGAACTGGACCGAAAGAGCCCTATTTGGCGGCCAGCAGAGCTACGGTGCAGGCCTCCGCCGAGGATTTTCGGATGGTTTCTAGAAGGCCTCTTCTAACCAAGTCAGTGAATAGGCTAGCTCATTCACCGATGACCCGGTATAGTGCGGGGTGGCTAGAGAAGGACATCTCTCCAGCTAACGCTTGGAACTTCGACGTGCTCATAGCCTGCTGGAATTGTTCGGCCGACTCCCACACTGCCACGTTGACGAACCGGAATGGCGCGTGTGGATCTAAGCTCTGGTGCAGCCGCGTTGAGATGAAGCCGTCCCGTTGACGCAGGTACTGGGCTGCTTGATTCCAGCGTTCCACGAATTCATCTTCCTTGCCTACTGGAACCTCGAACGGGTTGATGAGGGTGGCATGGTTCATCCTGCGCTCCTTTCCATGTAGGTTGCGCCTGGCCTTCAGAGTACAGCAAATCAACATGGTTTCCGAACACTCTCCCTGCGTGCCTCGGAGAACACTCATTTCACGCCGTTGGATCTCATTCCGAGAATTCGACTTCTTAGACAGGCTATTTCCAGAGAGCCGACGAGAGGACTTAAGAACCGCTGACCTAACATCTCATTATGAGTTTGCTTGAGCACGTTCTAGCCCGTTCTACTGCGTCCAGAAATTGCGCTCTTTTGGCGGGTTTTCAGCGCATTAGAGACAATCTCGTGTCCGTTGCGTACTGGTGTGTATCAGCCTGGTTGCAGTACGGTTGCGGTACCTATGTGGGCCTCCACACGTCTCGAGACGCGGGTTGTGGTCGTGGGCTTCTACGATCTTGGCAGCGACGAGGCGGTCGAGTGGAACCCGCTCATGCCCTCGGTAATTGTGGTCATCATCCCGGTGGGGATCCTCTCACTCTTCTGCAGGGCCGACCAGCAGACGCTGACGTAGCTGTCTTTCTCGTCGGTTGAGTGCCGACCTCAGACTCTCTGGAATGAGCTGCTCCGCTTTGGCGCGGTTTTCGATCACATAGAAAAACATCGTCGCGATGGCGTTTGGGAACTGATCCGGGTCCTTGCTGGCAGCGCGAAGGTGCTCTCCGAGCTGCCTTCGAGCGATTGCGAACGCTCCCGGGGTAGTGTTGAAGGCGGAAGCCAGCGCAAATTTAGATGGCTGCTGCGAAACTCCGATCGGTCGAATGGAATCGAGACTTTACTCCGCGACCGAGGAACCGCGAAGGAACTTTCGCTATGTCGAACATTTTGCCGTCCCAGCGCAACTTACTTTATGAGATGATTGATGTAAGCACCCGCTAAAGGAGTACCTCGGTGTTTAGCGACGCACATCTCGCCAGGGCGGCTCAAAGCGGCGATGCCGCGAGCCTCGGTGTCTTGCTCGAACGCCATAGGGCACCGCTTTACGCACTGGCTCTCCGGTTCCTGGGCCACGTGCCCGATGCACAAGATGCCGTCCAGGACGCCTTCGTCGCAGCTTTGCGCACCATCGACCAGCTACGCGAGCCGGAGGCGGTGGGGGGATGGCTGCGCGGCATCCAGCGCAACGTGTGCCTAATGCGTCTGAGGGAGCGGAAAGAGGAAATACACTTCGAGCGTCCTGAACGTGAGTTCGACTCTGCTTTCTTGGAGTCCTCGGTCGAGGAGGCAATAGAGCATCTGACTACGCGCGAATGGGTCTGGAGCGCTCTGGGAAAGCTTCCGGAGGACCTACAGCTCACGGCCGCGCTGCGCTATTTCAGCGGCCACTCCTCCTATGAGGAGATCTCCGTCGTACTCGGTGTGCCTTTGGGAACGGTGAAGAGAAGGTTGAACACGGCCAAACTCATGCTCGCCGAGGCCCTACTGGAGACAGCTGGCCTGGAGCAAGATGAAACGCGCCGGCTCACCGAGGCTCGCGCGAACTTCTTCGAGACTGCTTACGCAGAGTACAACCAGGCAAAGGGCTACGAAATCCTCGCCAGCGCCTACTCAGGAGACCTCGTGTTCTCCCTCTCCAACGGGGAAGTGTTCATCCGCGGCTACGAGTTCTTGGTCGGAGACATGGAGAGAGATCTCGAGCTCGGGGTGAAGATGCACCCGACGGAGGTTGTCTCGAGTAAGGGTGTGGCGGTGATAGAATTCGAAATCGAGACTCCGCCCGGCAACCCTCGCGGCTGTCCTCCCACTTTCTCTCAAGTTGCTTTCTATCGCGACGAGAAGATCCACCGTATGCACTGGCACCTCCCTCCCCGACCCGTAAGGGAAGGCTACTGGGAGAACAACCTGCCGGCGGCGGCAGGTTGAGCCGGTCGACCACGATCCACCGCGGTCTGGTATAGGACCATCAGGGGATCAAGGCGAAGAATCATGGCCGAGCCTTTGGCGCCGTTCCCTGAGTTTCGCGGCAGAGGACTGGGCACAGCTTACAGAGAGGGAGGTAGATGACCATGGCGGAACTACAAATCGTCACGCTCACTGGAGCGGATGCCGCGCTCGGTGAGACGGTGGTCGAACGGTTCGGCAGTGGGCTCCGTGGTGAGTTACTCCGCCCCGGCCACACCGCCTACGACGAAGCCCGTAAGGTCTGGAACGGCTTGATAGACAAGCATCCAGCGCTCATCGCCCGTTGCGCAGGGGTAGGCGACGTCGTGGACTCTGTCAACTTCGCCCGCGAGAACGATCTCTTGGTGGCTGTGCACGGCGGTGGACACAACGTCGCCGGCAACGCCGTCTGTGACGGTGGCCTGGTGATCGATCTCTCTCCGATGAAAGGTGTCCGCGTTGATCCGGAGCGGCGCACGGTCCGCGCCGAGAGCGGCGCGACGCTGGGGGACCTCGACCGCGAGACGCAGGTCTTCGGCCTGGCGACGCCCATGGGTGTGGTTTCGGAGACGGGGATTGCCGGGCTAACCTTAGGCGGCGGCATAGGCTGGCTCAGACGCAAATACGGCCTCTCCTCCGACAATCTCCTCTCCGTGGACCTCGTGAGTGCGGAAGGTAGGTTCCTCACCGCTAGCGAGACCGAGAATGCCGAGCTCTTCTGGGGCATAAGGGGCGGTGGGGGCAACTTCGGGGTGGTGACCTCCTTCGAGCACCGCCTCCACCCGGTCGGCCCTGAGGTGATGTTCTGCTTTGTGCTCTATCCGGGAGAGAGGGCCAAGGAGGTGTTGAGCTTCTGCGAGCAATACGTAGCCGAGGCCCCCGACGAGGTGAGTCCCGTCGGGGCCTTAGGCCGCGTGCCCCCCGTGGAGCTCTTCCCGGAGCACTGGCACGGCGAACCCTACGTCGCGGTCGCGGCCATGCACGCGGGAGAGGCCGAGGAGGGCGAGAAGGTGCTCAGGCCTCTGCGCGAGCTCGGAGGAGCGATCGCGGACTTGAGTGCGCGGATGCCCTACACGGAGGCGCAACGTGTCCTGGACGAGGACTATCCGAACGGGTGGCGATACTACTGGAAGTCGCAGAACATAAGCGGCCTTGGCGACGAGGTGATCGGGCGCCTGGTGGCCCACGCGGAGGCAGCCCCCTCGCAGCACTCCACCATCGACGTCTGGTACCAGGGCGGGGCTATGAGCCGGGTCGGAGCGGGCGAGAGTGCCTTCGGCGATCGGAGCGCGCCGATCCTGCTCGGCGTCGAGGCTAACTGGGAGGACCCGCAAGATGATGAGGCGAACATCTCCTGGGTGAGAGGGTGCGTATCCGACATGCAGCGCTTCTCTGGCGGCGGCGCGTACCTCAACTATCCCGGCTTCTACGAGGAGGGAGATCAGCTGATCCGCAAAGCCTTCGGCGAGAACCACGAGCGGCTGGTTGAGCTGAAGAACGAGTACGATCCGACCAACCTCTTCCGCCTCAACCAGAACATACAGCCCACCGCCTGAGGTGCTCCAAAGTCCCTCAGACAGTGATGAAGGAACAGAGCACAGCGCTCCTACTTCCCTTCGAGCGCAGGCTTCGGACCCTACCCGAGACGCTTCCCGCAAGGATCGGGGTGCTGGGGCGCCACCTGGTGGGGGTGCCGAAGCCCTGGGCTAAAACGGGGCGGGCGGTGGCGCTCGACTCCACTGTACTGTTCGCCAGGCGCGGGGTGTGGCACAAGAAGGACAGGGAGGCCGGCACATAGTGTCCCATTCCTCCATCGACACCCAGGCCGGCTGGACCAAGTCGGGCTGGCACCGTTGGGCTTATGGCTGGAAGCTCCACCTTGCCACCACCGTCGGCGGCGTGTGGAATACCGCTTTCGGCCTACCTCACCCCGACCAACGTCTCAGACAACCGGGTGGTTCTCTCGCTCGTAGAGCAGTTGCCCGAGGAGGCATGCTTCGTCTTGGGCGACACCCACTACGACGCCCCTGTGGTGCGCGCAGGATGTCTGGCGAGCGGGAGGTTCCTGGTGGCGAGCGGGAAGGGACCCTATCCGCACACTGACCCTGGAGTGGAGGTCAGGCGCATCTTCCACAGGTTGCGCAACACCTCCATAGAAACTTCAGAGCGAGCACTTCAAGGCTGTCTTCGAGTGCCACACGGCGGTACCCACCAAGGGCCTAAGCGACACCGCGCGCTTCGCGCTTGGGGCGGTCTTCGTCTACCAGTTGGCGTTGCTTGACCGCCGCCACTCGGATTCGGCAACCACCCGCGGGCTCAAAGCCTTCCTCAGAGCCGCCTGAGTAATTATGACCGGGCCTGCCATCGAGGCTTTTACCGAATCCGAGCTGGACCTCGTGACATACTTTTTGTCGCGGATTCAGGAAGAGATGCGCAATAGCCGGGATCAGAGCGACCGACCGCTCGCTGTCGGCGCAGGGCCCGCCGAGGAGTGCAATGGGTAACCCCGATAGCAAAGCAACCGAGAAGTGGAAACCGATGTGCTTCAGAGGTGTACATCAAACATCTTAGCGAAAACCTCAGAAGGTGTTTCGTAAAGTAATGCTCCCCTTTCCCAGGATCATCCCTTGAGCGCTACTCGCTGGGGCGGTCCAGCAGGCCAGAGACGCCGGAGAGGAAGCAGAGCCTCCTACGGGCATTTTCTGAAGTTTGCCGCTTCATAAGTGCGAGTGCGGCGGTAGCCCGTCATGCCTGTGCGTGGAGATCCTGTGATGCTCCTCACCGAATTCCTGCACGGGGTCCACATGCACCACGGCCATATCCAGGTAACGTAGCTCGTGCAGGAGGCGGTGGTTGACCTCGCGGGCTATCGCGTGACCTTCGGCCACCGACAGGTCGGGATCCTCCACCGCCACGTTGACCTCCGCGCGCAGCCGGTGGCCCAACCACCGAGCCCGCACCTCCGCCACATCTTGCACGGCCTCGACGTGGCCCGCCGCGTTGCGGATCTCGTCTAGCAGAGTAGGATCTACCCCGTCCAGCAGGCGGGTGAAGACCGTCTTGCCGGACTGCCAGACGATCACCAGGATCGCGACAGCGATCAGAAGCCCGACGATAGGGTCTGCCAGCGGGTAGCCTAGCCACACCCCGGCAGCACCAACGACGACAGCCAGGCTGGTCCAGCCGTCGGTCCTGGCATGGTAGCCGTCGGCCACAAGCGCCGCGCTGCCGATCTGCCGGCCCACCCGGATGCGGAAGGCGGCCACCGCTTCGTTGCCCACGAAGCCGACCGTACCCGCTACGGCGACCGCCCACAGCAACCCCACGGGCTGAGGGTTGATGAGCCGCTCTAGGGCCTCGTAGCCGGCGACCACGGCGCTGAATAGGATGATGAGCACCACCATCACCCCGGCCAGATCTTCGACCTTCCCATAGCCGAACGGGAAGCGCCTGCTGGTCCCAAGCCTTCCGAGCGCGAAGGCGATCCACAGCGGCACGGCAGTCAAGGCGTCTCCAATATTGTGGATGGTGTCCGAGAGCAACCCGACGCTGCCGGACAGCACCACCACGACCGCCTGCACCAGCGCGGTGGCAACCAGCGCGACGAACGACCACTTCAGGGCCCATATCCCACGTTCGGAGGTGGCAACCGAAGGGTCTACCGCGCCGTGGGTGTGATCGTGAACCTGCCCATGCTCGTGTTGTTCGCTATGGTCATTGGTCATGACGCCATCACGATAATCCTTGATTTTGAACGCGTCCCTGTGCGGATGTTATGCGTTTTGCTCTCATCGCTTCACTAGTTCCGGTCTGCCATTATTGATAACCCACACAGCTGGGCGCGATCGAAAGTTACCGCTCCCTTGTTCTCTTGTTATCTCGCCGGCCTCGCCCTTGTATGAGGTCATGCTACGCACATACTCGACAGGATCCTTCCCACTCTCGAATGCATGCACCAGGATATTGAACGAGTCATAGGCATACGGCATCATGTGCGTCGCGAATCTGGTGTTCGGGTATTTTCGTTCGAACCGCATCTGAAACTCATCATGCGCAAGGTCGCTGTCGGTATACCAATCACCCTCAAAGAGATCTGGTCTGTCACTAATAGATGGCGCGACGATCGAGGCCACGTTATGCGCCCCCAGTTCTTTCAATTGCTCTCTGAGGATGTCCAGCGCAGGCGGGTACCCTGAGACGAAATACACATCCGGCTGCCCGCCCTTATTAGCTTCCGCAATCAATACCCGGAAGTCTGTTGTCGATTCTTCGAATTGCTTGTCGTAGACGATCGACATTCCAGCCCCCGGCGCTTCCTCTCGAATGGCCCTCACGTGCCCGTTGACACTCGGATAATCCAGGCTGATGATCGCTACTGTCTTGATCCCCCGTTCCCGAGCTTCAGTTACCCACCGCCGTGCTTCATCTTCGGGTATCGGAATGTTGGTGAAATTGTATTCTCCGTCTCCAATCGCCTTCACGGAACAGACGCACAGGTGAGGGATCTTGGCGGCAGTCGCGTATGACTTTACAATCTTGCCGGTCGCGGAGATACCGCCAAGCAGGGCCTGTACATGATCGACATTGATGAGCTTTCTGATTGCGCTCTCTGCTTGTTCTGGGGTGGTACCGCTGTCTTCGATGATAAGCTCATAAGCATGCCTCGTGTTTTTCACGTCCTCTTGCGCAAGCTTGACGGCTTTGAGGAACGACGCACCGAGGAGTTCCGATGTGCCGCTCTTTGGTACGATCACGCCGATCTTGATCTCATTATTCAATTCGCGCTCCTTTCAAGCTTCTACTGAACTCATCATAGACATCTAAAGCTCAAAGCCTGGCTGCCTGATGCAACCGAGAATGACGTCTCTCTTGTGTCTGAGGCGCTCCTTGGCCTTGCGTAG
>Ga0126315_10001129_pt1 | contig 10085 bp, 13 predicted proteins | sample Plot106_FD_92534 | JGI IMG/M metagenome (GOLD analysis project Ga0126315, IMG submission 92534) | Serpentine soil microbial communities from UC McLaughlin Reserve, CA, USA - Plot106 | ecosystem: Environmental > Terrestrial > Soil > Grasslands | place: USA: UC McLaughlin Reserve, Lake County...
CGAGTCCAAAGACTGAGCCAATAATGAGGAACGTCGTGATAAATCCGAGCGCCTCACTCAAGACCATCTTTCGATTGATCAAGGCCAGGAGGACGATGAAGAGCGGAAGATTACAAAGTAATCCCGTGAGTAACAAAAAAGAGATTCGTGGCTTAATACCACCAAGGCGTCGTTTCAACCAGTAAAGGCTTGGCAGGTACAAAACCAGCATCAACAGCCCGGAAGCCACTACGGCCAACACACCGAACCCCATTACATCGGTCGTCGTGAAATCCGCGCCGCCGTTACTGAAGTAGAGTGTCGCCGAGATAAAGGCGAAACCGGCCGCCCACGCTACTACCGCGTTGAATAAAAGTTTGACAAGTTTCATTTCATGCCGGATCGTGGGTTACTTCAAAGAGTTACTTTATGACTAAACGCTGAATCCGTCTGCTCATTAACATCTGGAAGCGATGACCATCAAGAACAATTCGACCCTGACCGCAAAACGTTTTATAGAACGACTAAAAACCTACCAATCGGACGCAGAACGCGAGAAGATCCTGCGCTACTTCAAGACGCCAACGAATGGCGAACCCGATCAGTTCATCGGCGTCCGCATGGGCCAGGTCTTCGCGCTCGGCAAAGAGTTCATCACGATGACGCCGGACGAGATCGAAAAGTTGCTCGAAAGCAGGATCCATGAAGCTCGGGCGGGCGCATGCAGCATCATGGATAAGCAGGCACGCAGTAAGAAGACCACTCCGGAACGCAGAAAAGAACTGTACGACCTTTATCTCAGACGGCATGACCGCATCAATAATTGGGATCTGGTCGACCTCTGTTCCATTCATGTCGTCGGCGGATATTTGTTCGACAAGCCGCGCCAGGTTCTTCACAAACTCGCGCGCTCCGCGAACACGTGGGAGCGCCGCACGTCCATCGTCAGCACGGCGTACTTTATCCGTAAAGGTGAGTTGGACGATGCCTACAAGATTGCCGGGATGCTGCTCGGCGACACGGAAGACCTCGTTCACAAAGCTACTGGCTGGATGCTCCGCTTTGCCGGCGACAAAGACGGCCCGCGGCTACTGAAGTTTTTAGATAAACATGCCGCGACGATGCCGCGTGTGACGCTGCGTTACTCAATCGAAAAACTCGACAAGAAGCAGCGCGAACATTACCTCGGTCTTAAGAAAAGCTCGAAGGAGTAAGATCCGTATTTATGCTTTATATGGTCGTAGAACATTTTACGAATCAGGATCCTTTGCCGGTATACCGAAGGTTCCGTGATCAAGGCCGCCTGGCTCCTGAAGGATTGCAATACGTCTCGAGTTGGGTTGATGAGAAGCTTGAGAGATGTTTTCAACTAATGGAGACAGACGATCGCAGTCTGCTCGACGAGTGGATCTCGAGGTGGAGCGATATTGTTAGTTTTGAAGTCTTCCCGCTTATCTCATCGAAGGAAGCCGCTGAACGAATAGCGCCGTTACTCTGATCGCTTAGCTGAAGCGTGGCAGGCAGAATATGATGAAGACAGCAGCTATCGGAATGTGTGTGATTCTGTTCGCGTGCGCGGAGGCATCAGTGTTCGCTGCGCCGCAACGGAAAGTCGCCGCTCGCAAAGAGGTGAAGGTTTACCTCTATCACGAGCCAGGTGAATACATTGATCTTGCCCCGGTGACGCGTTCGGTGAATGCTGTGGCGCCGGCGCGACCAGCTATCGAAGCGCTACTTGAAGGACCGGCTGCTGCGGAAAGGCGAAGAGGGTTTGAACCGTTGGTCAGTGCAAGTGAGTTTCGGATTGGCTCACTCACCATTAAGGGTGGGACCGCGCGAATAAATTTCATTTCGAATCGTCGCTGGGCTGGATGGCCAGGCGATCTCGCTCCGGTAAGATTCAAAACAGCCGTCGAGTTAACGCTGAAGCAGTTTCCATCGGTGCGGCGAGTGATTGTTTCACTCAACGGCGACAAAAGGTTTGCCGACGAACGTGGGTAAGGCCACTCGCAAATTAATCGGAATTATTTCCGACACGCACGGGCTTGTTCGTCCGCAGGCGATTGAGGCGCTCGAGGGCGTCGACATGATCCTGCATGCGGGCGACATCGGAAACCAGCAAGTACTCGACACGCTGAACAACATCGCTCCGGTTGTCGCGGTGCGCGGAAACAATGACAAGGGCGACTGGGCGCAGGCGCTCTCTGACTGGGAGGTAGTGGAAGTGGAGAAGGTGTCAATCTATATGCTGCATGACGTGAAAGAGATCGACGTCAGTCCATCTGGCGCCGGCTTTCACGTCGTGGTGAGCGGCCATTCGCACAAACCTTCTGTCGAAGAGCGTCGGGGTGTTCTTTACGTCAATCCGGGCAGCGCCGGCCCGCGACGGTTTACGCTGCCCGTCTCCCTCGCGCATTTGCACGTCGTTGGCGCGAAGGCACACGCAAAGATCATTGAGCTCTCCGTTTGACCGCGACGTGATTTCAGCACAGCTTATGCCTGGCTACCAAATGCAGAGTATTCCGGGATGGTTAGCACAATCTCCTCCAGTCGGCCGGCAATATGGATTATTGTGAGTGCTCGAGCTGCAGTTGCAAGCGGCTCGCAAGCAACCGTCCCCTGATGACAGCTTTGACTCACGATCGTCTTGGGGTAAAACGAGGACTACTTCGGGTACGTGGGATTTAACCCTGGACTTAGTCTTCACCTGGCTACGATCGACTTCGGCATGCGTGTGTACCTCCTGAACTCCAACTGCCGCCTTGGCCTTCTGTTCTTCGCAAGCCTCGTGAGCATTAGCCGCAACCATACACCCTGCCACCAAACCAACAACCGCAAGCATTCTCTTAATACTTTGAAACATACGTCCTCCTTGCAGACTTCAGTCTGCGCTTGTAACCGTTTCTAATTTCGCTCATCGCGCCTGAAGTACGTGCTTACAGACAATTGTTTCGGCTAACAACGCGGCTTCCGGTTTGGTGAGCGAGTGAGCAATTGTGAAAGCGCGTTCAAAATCAGTCGCTGCGAGTGGTCCAAAACTCGACTCCAGGTCGAGCATGTCAAGTGTGATTTGAAGTTCAACCGAGATGCGGCCAAGGTCAACAGGTGAAGGCGTGAAGTCGGTGCTGTTGAGCGCTCGAGCCGTTGATTGGAGCCATTCAAAGCCGCTGACAGTATCGTGCGACGCCATGAGGGCAGTTAATTTCAGCATCGCATCAATCTTTTGAGGACTATTGCCGGTCTTGTTCACCCATTCCCAAATCTCGTCCAGTTTTGCTTTTGCGGCGTCAACTTGTTTGTCCGCCCACAGATCTTCCGCGAGCCGTGTAAAGACAACGAGGCGTTGCGGTAAAAATTCAATCCGTCGCGCCAGGATGTAAGCCCGTTCAAGCTTAGCTTGACGCATTTCCTTCATGGCGGCGGTATAAAGGACCAGCGAGGTTTGGATCTTTCGCTCATGCAAATCACTGATCAGTTCGGCGACCGATAGCGCCTTCTCGAGATCATTTTGCCGCATCGCCGCATCGGAAGCGCGCATAAGTAGAATAGTGCGTTTCCGATCGCCAACGGTCGCCTGGGCTTGCCGGATTAACTCATCAACGTTCTCCACGTCGACAGTCTCGGCAGCGTTCGCATCTTTAGGCGACATGAGTGCGAGCATTACTCCCATCCTCTGCTCTACAAAGGCAGCGCGTTCAGGCTGCAATCGTTGGAATAGTGGGAGAATGTGTTGCAGATTGTGGTAATTGATTTCCGCACGGGCCGCGTCAACCTGATTATCGGCGGGATTCGACGCCGCCTGCGTCAGTCCGTTGAAAACGTAGTCGAGAAAACTCCTGATAGATGAGAATCGAGACGGGTCGTCGATCGGATTCTTTCCATAGAAGCGATCTTCCTCACTCGGCAAAACGTAAACGCCGAAGCTTCCCAAGTCATCCGACACCATCGGGTTCGCTCTTGCTGAATTTAAGGCTTCACGAAAGACACGATCTGCGAGTTCCGGGTTATCCTTCCTTATCCTGAGCAATGCGAAAATAAGAGGAGGACCAACTTCATCTAAGGACGCCCGGAGTAGCTTTATCGCCTCCTCAGGACGCGTCTTCGCAACTGCAACTGCGAGGTTTAAGTAGAGTTGCGACAGCTCGGCTTTTCTAATCGCCTCGCTCTGTGGATTTGAATCCTCCTTTGACGTCTTAACTGACTGCCGCAGAGTCTCCGCCAGCTTGAAATCCCGTCGCGCCACTCGGTCTAAAACAGAAGATCTCAGTTGAAACAAAGGCCCAAACTTTCCGCCTCTCCTTTGGGCCAGCGCCGCGCGCTGCTCGAACTTCGGATCGAGCTTGATTCCGTCAATGCTCTCAAACGCGGCAGTAAAAAGAGCTCTGGCGCGCGTTTCGTTTTGCTCCCAAAGCGCATCCGCAACGGAGGCCAGTATTTCGGTTTTCGCGATACTGTCGTCGAGTGTTTTTGCCCTGTCTCCCGCAGCCTGCAAACGAAATACGGCCGAGCGTCTCTCGATTGATTCCTTGGTCCGACGATTCTTCTCAATACGTGGTTTTTGAAAGGCGCGCGCGAACTGCATATGCGAAGGCGCGAAGAGAAACAAGCTCAACAGGAAAATAAAGGATGATTTGAGGATGCGATGACCTCCCACGACATCACGCAAGGAAAACTGCCGCCTGAGTTAAATACGGAAATGGCCCAAAAGCGAATCCGTGCGGCGAGGACTCCGGCCAGATTGAGCATTATGAGAAACGACGGCAGACTATGCCACGCGCAAGGGAAAGTCAAACAAATTTTCGGCAAGCAAGTGCAAGATAAGCTGGCTGAGATCAACTAACGCGAGCAGTATTACGGTTCGTTTCGTCCCAACTGTTCCAGCTCACCAGCGAAGAGAGTCAATGCCTGCTTTACAGAAGTATTCTCACTCGACCAGCGATTCCAAAGTGCAACTGTTTTGGCTTGATCGAGTTTGATTTCGTAGGCATGTCGAAACAGGTGACGAAACCCAAGCAGCTCTCCTAACAGCGCGCGCAGTTGTTCTGGTAGTACCGCGGGGCGCAGAGGTTTGATATCCAGAAACATTTTTTCGAGCAACTCGCGATGCCAATGCGTGCGATCACGCACGTTATTCTCAAAGCTCAGCGAGATTTGTTCGAAGCAGTTCTCCAATGCATTGTAGAGGTTGTGAAGCGAGTACCCGAGTGAATCCAGCTCGGCGGGACTCAAGTCATTAAGGTTGAATTGAGAAACATGACTTTCAATGCGATCGATGGCCGTAAGCGCGCTGCGAATGAGGGCACTCAAAGTCAGAGCACCTTTAGAGTCAATTCTCATCGTGAAGGATAATTCCGTGCTCGAGGATTTGGTCACGCAACAGTGGCGAGCAACTTTCGAACTCGACAATATCGACCGGACGAGGCAAGGCCTGCAGCAAATGACCGACGCTTCCGAACAACCGATCTGCAGGAAGCCCTTCTACAGCAAAATCGAAGTCGGAGTGAACTGTTGGTGGACGGCCCTTTGCTAACGAGCCAAATAGCCACACCCGCTTGGCTCCCTGTTCTCTCAGAAATTTTGCGGCCGTTCGAATATACTGCTGATCCTCGCTGTCGAGAGATGCCGGTAAGGTACATGTTGGGATGTCCTGAGCCGAAAGCTTCATACCTCGCGATTATTGCATGTGACCCACATCCCAACAAGCCAACCAATCATAGTATGTGATAGGTTCATCAGGCGTTTTCGTAGCCTTGGCAGAGAAAATTAAAGGAGCGAATGTGTTGAAGAGAATATTGCTGCGCCTCGGTTTCGTTCTTACTGTGTTCATGATTTGTTCCTGCAATGCTGCCACTCAGAAAAAGAATCTGACGGCGAGCAGCCTACCAGTTTCGCCACAAACAAAACCAAACGACAAACAGAATAGCGAACTGCAAAAGCAGATCGAACAGATAGCTGCCGCTGCTAAGGGACGCGTTGGGGTGGCGGCGGAGGTGCTGGAGACAGGGCAATCAATCTCTCTCAATCCTCACGAGCATTTTCCGATGCAAAGTGTTTATAAACTGCCGATCGCGATGGCGGTCATGGCCCAGGTTGATAAGAAGAATCTACTCCTCGAGCAGCGAGTGCGTGTCGAGAAAAGTGACCTTGTGGGCCCCGGAGCGCACAGTCCGATTCGAGACAAAAATCCAAATGGCGTAGAGTTAAGCTTGAGCGAAGTGTTGCGCTTCGCGGTATCCGAAAGCGACGGTACGGCCTCAGATGTATTGCTCAAACTCGTCGGTGTTGACGGAGCCGGCAAATACCTGAACGAGCTTGGCGTCAATGAGCTTGTGGTTGCCAATAGCGAAAAGGAAATCGGACAGGATTGGGAGACACAGTATCGCAACTGGGCCTCGCCGCAGGGAGCGCTTCAGGTGCTGCGCAGTCTGCACGAAAGACGTGGGCTCTCCGAACAAAGTCAGCAACTCTTGCTGAAGTTCATGACGGAAACGCCGACCGGTCCGAAGCGGCTGAAAGGACTCCTTCCTGCAACCGCGGTAGTCGCACATAAGACCGGAACCTCAGGAGTTTCCAGCGGCATCAATGCCGCTACGAACGATATAGGACTCGTGACCTTACCCAACGGCCGGCACCTGGCTATCGCCGTTTTCGTGTCAGACTCCCCAGCCGATCTTGCAACACGCGAGAGAGTGATCGCAGAAATTGCTAAAGCCATTTTCGCCGCGTATTCGAGCCAGGGATGACACATCAGTGTTCATCCCGGGTCCAGGTTTACATCTGATCGGGAATCTCGGCTTCGACGAGTTGCGCCAGCAGCTTCAGCGATTCCTGCCAGCCGAGATAACACGCCTCTGCGGGGATTGCGTCTGGTATGCCCTCTTGCACGATGTTCAAGTCGGTTCCGACAGACACTTGCTTTAACGTGATCCTGGTTTGCATTTCTCCGGGCAGGTTCGGATCGTCGAAACGGTCGGTGTGGCGGATGCGTTCGTTTGGCGTTAACTCAAGATACTCGCCACCGAACGATTGACTCTTGCCCGTCGAGAAATTCGTGAACGACATCTTGTAAGTGCCGCCGACCTTTGCCTCGAGGTGATGAACCTCGCCCGTGAATCCGTTGGGCGGAAGCCATTTGACTAATGCACTCGGATCGAGGAATGCACGGTAAACTCTCTCCGGCGGCGCCTGGAGCACTCGATGAAGTCCGATCGCGTTCGTGTTGTTTGTTGTCATATTCTCCTCTTATTTGAAACTGCTTAACCGCCGGCGATTGCGCCAATGATATAGAACGGCTCCGTTCCCGATGCGATTGCCGCAGGCAAAGGAGCGTCTTCTGGTTCGTGTGTCACGTCTTCACCGCAGGCAAAGAACCGCAGCAACGGACGGCGCTCGCCTCCGACGTGATCGCGAATGGTCCCACGCAGCATCGGATAACGCGCCTCGAGTGCATCAAGGATCGAGTGCCTCGTCACCTCGCCATCAATCTCTAGCTGCACGTCTCCGCTGACACCCGCAAGCGCTCGTAAATGTGCCGGCAAAACAACCAAAATCATTTCAGTGTTTGCACCTCCACTGAGAGTACGGGCGGAAGATCGCGAACGATTGAAGCCCACGTGTCGCCGCCGTCAGCCGATCCATATACCTGCCCGCCGGTAGTGCCAAAGTACACGCCACACGAATCAAGCGAATCGATGCACATCGCGTCGCGCAGCACGTTGACGTAACAGTTTTCTTGCGGCAGGCCGTTGGTGAGCGCTTCCCATTCGTTCCCGCCCGTGCGACTGCGATAGACGCGCAGCTTGCCATCCGGCGGATAGTGCTCGCTATCGCTCTTGATGGGTACAACGTAGATCGTTTCCGGCTCGTGCGCGTGAACGTCGATCACAAACCCGAAATCGGTCGGCAGGTTCCCGCTCACCTCACGCCACGTGTCGCCCGCGTCGTCACTGCGCATGACGTCCCAGTGTTTCTGCATGAACAGCACGTTTGAATTCGAAGGATGCTTTGCGATGTGATGAACGCAGTGGCCCACCTCCGCGGTTGGATCCGGAATGTATTGCGAGTGCAGTCCTTTATTGATTGGTTTCCACGTCGCGCCGCCGTCATCACTGCGAAACGCACCAGCGGCCGAGATGGCAACGATGATCCTTTCGCGATTGTTCGGATCCAAAATGATTGTGTGCAGGCACATGCCGCCGGCGCCGGGCTGCCACTGAGAACCGGTGCCGTGGCCGCGCAGGCCCGGAAGCTCCTGCCAGGTCTGACCGCCGTTATTCGATTTAAATAAAGCGGCGTCTTCGATGCCTGCATAGACGGTGTCCGGATCATCCAGCGAAGGCTCAAGGTGCCACACTCTCTTGAACTCCCAGGGATGTGGAGTGCCATCATAAAACTGATGCGTCGTGAGCGGTTTGCCTGTCTCCTCCGACGTGTCGTAAACAAACTTATTGCTTTCACCCTTCGGCATCCCATCAGGCGTGGTTTTCGGCTCGCCGGCCGGCGTTCCCGGTTGCAACCACGTCTTGCCGCCGTCGTCCGAGCGTTGAATGATCTGTCCAAACCAGCCGCTGGTTTGCGACGCGTAAATGCGGTTGGGATCCACATCCGAGCCTTTCATGTGATAGATCTCCCAGCCGGCGAAGTGGGGGCCACTAACGTCCCATTTTTCCCGTTTTCCATTTGAGGTCAGAATGAACGCACCTTTACGGGTGCCTACGAGTACTCGTACATTGCTCATCTTTTCGTTTCCTCTTTAATTGGACTGAAGCAGAATTCGACTCCTTTATAGTACGTCGAACGGCAACTGCCAAAATCGACACGGCGAACTGCGAAATACAAATTGATGCCAGCGAGAATAATCCAGATCAGGGTCAAGCCCAATTCACGCGCGAGTCTGCTCGAGCAGATGGAAGACGGAACGTGGCTCGCTCAAATCAAGTCACCACCGGTCGATGGCAAGGCAAACGAGGAACTGCTCGCACTCGTTGCGAAGCACTTCCGATGTCGAAAGTCAGACGTTTCGATTAAAACCGGCGGATCGAGCCGCACGAAGCTAGTTCGAATCGAACTCCCCTAGTCCCGCCTAAATTTTCGAAACTTTTTCCTTCCGCGAGCGTCTTAGATGACTGAAATTCGAATTTGGTCAGGAGTCACTCCCGGTAAAAATGGCCGCAATTGCACCAAAAGAAGCCGTAAAAGACGCAATCCTCGACGCCACTGACCGCCTTCTCGCGCGATTTGGTTATCGAAAAATGACCGTCGAAGATATCGCCGCGGAAGCCGGAATCGGCAAGGGCACCATCTACCTGCACTTCAGCAGCAAAGAAGAAGTAGTGCTCTCCCACATCGACCGTATTGTTGACCGGCTCAAGGATCGCTTGAAGGAGATTGCTCACTCTGATGCAGCGGCAGCCGAACGTCTCCGGCTGATGCTGCTGACCCGCGTGTTGTTTCGTTTCGACAGCATCCAGCACTACACGCAAAGCCTCAACGATCTTCTTTCGGTGCTGCGCCCGCGATTGCTCGCACGGCGCTCGCAATACTTCGAGGCCGAGGCACAAATCTTCGCCGAAGTGCTAAGGAACGGCCGCGAATCGGGCGAGTTTAGTGTCGATGACGAGCACGCCACGGCGCATGCGCTCCTGCAAGCCACGAACGGTTTGTTGCCTTACAGCTTGAGCACAACCGAACTAGGCGAGCGTCAGGAAGTTGAACAGCGAGCCACCGACGTAGCCGACTTGATGCTGCGCGGGCTGCTCAGTCGCAAATAAGTGCTCTCTGTACAACAGAGAAGAAGCTCATAACAAACAAGTAAAAGTTTAAGAAGGAGACCTATCAATGCTCAAAACCACTGCCTTCGATGTCATTTTCCGTCTGGGGCTTATTTGCCTGCTCGCAGTCTCCGGTGCGCTCGTTGGCTTCGCGCAGCCGGAACAACCGGACCTCACCATCGATGCCGCAACCCGAACTCAGGTCATCGATGGAATTCTAAAACGACTGAATGATTCATACGTGTTTCCCCAAGTTGCGAAGAAGATGGAGCAATCGATTCGCGAGCGCGTGGAGAAGAAGGAATACGATCAGATCACAAGCGCCCAGGAATTTGC
>Ga0126315_10001130_pt1 | contig 10081 bp, 10 predicted proteins | sample Plot106_FD_92534 | JGI IMG/M metagenome (GOLD analysis project Ga0126315, IMG submission 92534) | Serpentine soil microbial communities from UC McLaughlin Reserve, CA, USA - Plot106 | ecosystem: Environmental > Terrestrial > Soil > Grasslands | place: USA: UC McLaughlin Reserve, Lake County...
ACCGGCAAGGCGTCGGCGTCCCGCCGCGCGGCCGGGCCACGGCGCTAGCCGCCTGGCGCCCAGGGAAGCACGGCCGCCACCCGCCTACTCGTAGTCGTAGAAGCCCGCCCCGGTTTTTCGCCCCAGCCGGCCCTCGGCCTCCAGGCGGTGGATCGTCTCGGGCACCTCGACACCGAGCGCCTCGCCGATCGCCGAGGCCACGTCGAGGCCCACGAAGTCGAGGAGCTGCAGCGGGCCCATCGGGTAATTCGCGCCGAGCTTCATGCAGCTGTCGATCGCCTCGGGAGTCAGCCCGCCCCCCTCGAGCAGCCGCACCGCGTCGAAGAGATAGGGGAAGAGCAGCCGGTTGACGACGAACCCGGCCACGTCCGGAACCTCGACCGGCGTCTTTCCGAACCACTCGCAGAGCGACCGAAAGCGTCCACGTGTCTCGTCGCTGGCCTCGTCGGGGAAGGACAGCTCGACGAGGTCCATCTTCTCGACGGGATTGAAGACATGCAGCCCGGCGAAGCGGTCGGGCCGTCCGCTCGCCCGGGCGAGCTCGCCGACCGACAGCGAGGAAGTGGTCGTGGAGAGCAGCGTCCGCTCGGACAGCATCCGGCCAAGCCGCTGGTGAATGTCGGCCTTCACCCCCGGGTGCTCGGCCACCGCCTCCACTACCACGTCGCAGTCCGCCAGCGCCTCCAGCTCCCGCACGACCTCGGCTGCGCCCTCGAGCTTGCCGTCCGCCCGGCGGGCCGAATCGGCGCTGCGCGCCCACACCAGGACCTCGTGCTCGGCGCCCGCCAGGCGCGCCAGCCCGCATCCGATGACGCCGCAGCCAACGACGCCAAGCCGCTCAAGAGGCTTTGGTTGACTCACCAGTCAGTCGAGTACCCTAATCGTCCGAAACGACTTCGGAGGCTCGAAACAGCATGCGTAACAGTACCGGCCGTGAGGTGGTCATCGTCGAGGCAGTAAGGACGCCGATCGGACGGGGGCATCCCGAGAAGGGGTACTACAAGGACACGCACCCCAACGAGCTCCTCGGCAGGTGCTACACGGAGGTCATCGAGCGAGCCGGGATCGACGCGTCCGAGGTCGAGGACGTCATCAGCGGCTGCGTCCAGCAGTACGGCGAGCAGATGTTCAACGTCGGCCGCAACGCCTGGCTGCAGGCCGGACTTCCCGTCGAGACGCCGGCCACCACCGTCGACCGCCAGTGCGGCTCGGCCCAGCAGGCCGTGAACTTCGCCGCCTCGCTCATCGCCAGTGGCGCCCACGACGTCGTCATCGGCTCCGGCGTGGAGCACATGGGCCATATCCCGATGGGCGTCGGCTTCAAGTGGACCGACGAGGTGGGCTCGCCCTGGCCGCCGGCGCTTATGGAGAGGTACAACCTCGTCCCGCAGGGGATCTCGGCCGAGATGATCGCCGACAAGTGGGAGATCCCCCGCTCCGAGCTGGACGAGATCGGGCTTCGCTCCCACCAGCTCGCCCACCAGGCCACCGAGGAGGGTCGCTTCGAGCGCGAGATCCTGCCGTTCTCCGTCAACGGCGACACCTACGTCACCGACCAGGGCATCCGAGCCGACACGACCCTCGACAAGCTCGCCGAGCTGAAGCCCGCCTTCAGGGAGGACGGCAAGGTGACCGCCGGCAACTCCTCCCAGATCTCCGACGGCGCGGCGGCGGTGCTCCTGATGAGCCCCGAGAAGGCGGACGCGCTCGGCCTCAAGCCGCGGGCGCGGATCACGGACCTGACCACGGTCGGCGTCGACCCGGTGATCATGCTCACCGGCCCGATCCCGGCGACGAAGAAGCTGCTCGAGCGCAACGGGATGGAGCTCGACGACGTCGACCTGATCGAGATCAACGAGGCGTTCGCCTCGGTGGTCGCGGCCTGGCGCCGCGAGCTCGAGCCGGACATGGACCGGGTCAACGTGAACGGCGGCGCGATCGCTTTGGGGCATCCGCTTGGGTCAACCGGCGCGCGCCTGATCACGACGCTCCTGCACGAGCTGGAGCGCTCCGACAAGGAGCTCGGGCTCGTTACGATGTGCTGCGGCGGCGGCCTCGGGACGGGCACGCTGATCCAGCGCGTCTAGGCGTTCCCGGCGGGGCGTGGCCGGCTCTTCCGCGAGAGGATTCGACCCCGGGCGCGGCGTTGATCGGCCCTCGCGGCGTCGTCGACGAGTGGACGCTCCGCGCACCTATAGGCATGCAAAGCGTCCAAGCGTGGGTCGAGCCGCGCCTCGCGGCTGCTAGAACCGGGGCTGAGTGACGGCCCGCCCCGCACGCCGGGCTCCTATGCTTCCCCCGATGCAGCCGCCCACGGCGACGGGCTCGCAGGACGCCGTGCTCAATCTGATCCCCTCCGACGAGGAGCGGCAGATGCGCGACGCCGTGCGCGGTATCTGCTCCGGCTTCGGGCCCGAGTACCAGGCCAGGCTGTACGAGCAGGGGGAGTCGCCGGCTGAGCTCTGGGACGCGCTCGCGGAGAAGGGCTACCTCGGGGTGAACATCCCGGAGCAGTGGGGAGGGGGCGGGCTCGGAATGTCTGCGCTCGCCGCGGTGGGCGAGGAGGTCTCGGCGTCCGGCAACTCTCTGCTGCTGATCGTCGTCTCGCCGGCGATCGCCGGCTCGATCCTGGCCAGGCACGGGAGCGACGAACAGAAGGAGCGCTGGCTGCGCGGGATCGCCGCTGGCACGACGCGGCTCGCCTTCGCGATCACCGAGCCCGATGCGGGCACCAACTCGCACAACCTGCAGACCTCGCTGGACCGTAAGGGCGACAAGCTCGTCCTGCGCGGTCAGAAGACGTTCATCTCGGGCGTGGAGTTCTCGGATGCCGTCCTCGTCGTAGCGCCCAGCCGCAGTCCCGACGGCTCCCTCGGGCTGCCCACGCTGTGCATCGTCGACGTCGACGCACCCGGCTTCACCCGCGACCGGATCCCGATGCCCTACCTGGGCCCCGACTACCAATGGCAGCTGTTCTTCGATGACGTGGAGCTCGAGGAGGAGCGACTGATCGGAGGGGAGAACGGCGGCCTCGGGCCGATCTTCGACGGCCTCAACCCCGAGCGGATCATGGGGGCTGCGATCGCCTGCGGCGCCGGCCGCCGGGCGCTCGAGAAGGCGGCGGCCTACGCCAACGAGCGCGTCGTCTGGGGGGTGCCGATCGGCTCCCACCAGGGCCTGGCGCACCCGCTGGCAGAGGCGAAGATCGAGCTGGAGCTGGCGCGGCTCATGATGCAGAAGGCGTGTGCGCTCTACGACGCCGGCGCCCCCGGCGCCGGCGAGGCCTCGAACATGGCCAAGTACGCCACCGCGGAGGCGGCCATCCGCTGCGTCGACCAGGCCATCCAGACCCACGGCGGCAACGGGGTGGCGCTGGAGTATGGCCTGACCCAGATGTGGTGGGGGGCGCGCCTGACGCGGATCGCGCCCGTGTCGCGGGAGATGATCCTCAACTACGTCGCCGAGCACTCCCTGGGGCTGCCCAAGAGCTACTGACTGGCTGCCTGGCCAAACGTGGCGCTAGGATGCGGCGGCCCGTGGACCTGACCCTCTCTCCCAGCGAGCAGGCCTTCCGCGACGAGCTGCGCGCCTGGCTGGAGGAGAACCATCCGGGGGAGGAGCCGAAGGGGGAGAACGAGGCGTTCGAGTTCCGCCGCACCTGGCAGCGGCGGCTGCACGAGGCGGGCTATGCCGGACTCTCGTGGCCGAAGGAATACGGCGGCCGTGGCGCCACGCTCGTGGAGCAGGCCATCTTCGGCGAGGAGCTGGCTCGTGCCAAGGCCCCCCCGGCCGCGAATCTGCTCGGGCTGGTGATGGGAGGCCCGGTGGTCATTGCGCACGGCACCGAGGAGCAGAAGCAGCGCTACCTCGAGCCGATCCTGTCCGCGGAGGAGATCTGGTGCCAGGGTTTCTCCGAGCCCGACTCCGGCTCGGACCTGGCTTCGCTGAAGACGCGCGCGGTCAGGTCAAACGGCGAATGGGTGGTCACGGGCCAGAAGGTCTGGACCACGCTGGCCCATGAGGCCAAGTGGTGCATGCTCGTGGCGCGCACGGACCAGGACGCGCCCAAGCACCAGGGCCTGACCTACTTTCTCATGGACATGGAGCAGGACGCCGTCCAGGTGCGGCCGCTGCGGCAGATCACGGGCGAGGCCGAGTTCAACGAGCTGTTCATGGAGGAAGCTCGGATCCCGGACGAGAACGTCCTCGGTGGCGTCGGCAATGGCTGGCCGGTTGCGATCACCACGCTGATGCACGAGCGCGCCGGAATCGGCGCGTCCAGCGCAATCAGCGTGAAGATCGCGCTGGGGCAGCTGGTCGAGCTGGCCAAGGAGCGCGGTGTGGTGGACGACCCGCTCGTGCGGCAGCGCTTCGCCCAGCTCGAGATCGAGGCCGAGGCGCTACGGCTCAATGCCTGGCGCGGCCTCACCCAGGTCATGAAGACCGGCGTGCCGGGCCCCGAGGGCTCCCTGCCCAAGCTCCAATGGGCCGCGGTCAACCAGGGGCTCACCGAGCTGGCGATGGAGATCCGCGGCGACGAGGCGCTTCTGCGCGACTCCGAATGGACGTACCGGTTCCTGCGCGCCCGCGCCAACTCCATCGAGGGCGGGACCACCGAGGTGCTCAAGAACATCGTCGCCGAGCGCGTCCTGGGGCTGCCCAAGCTGAGATGAAGGGCCCGGGAGCAAAGCACCCCCCGGACGCCGCGCTGCAAGCCGTCGCCGGGCCAGATCCATGAACTTCGACTTCTCCGACGATCAGCAGGCCATCAAGCGGACGGCGAAGGACCTGCTGGCCACTCGCTTCAGCCCAGAGCGCGTCCGTGAGCTGGCGGACGCGGGCGATCCGCAGGGGGATCCCCCCGGGATCCGCCCTCGATATGACGAGAACGTTTGGAGCGAGCTCGGCGAGCTCGGCTGGCCCGGCATCTTCATCGACGAAGAGCACGGCGGCCAGGGTCTCGGCGCGGTCGAGCTCATCATCTTGATGGAGGAGCTGGGCTACGCGCTCGCCCCGCTGCCGTTTCTCTCGAACGCGGCCGCAGGCCTGGTACTCCAGCACGCGGGCTCGGACGAGCAACGCGAGCGCTGGCTGCCAGGGATCGCCTCGGGCGAGGCCCGGGGGACCGTGGGAGTCGGGGCCGGCGGTGAGCCGCCGCTCGTGCCGGACGCCGACTCCGCGGAGCTCATCGTCCTGCTGGAGGCCGACTCCGGAACGGTCGTCGAGGCCTCGGCCGCCGAGGTCGAGCCTCTCGAGACGATCGACGCGACGCGTCGCTTCGACCGCGTACGGGCGGACGGAGGCGAGCCGCTCGGCGGCGACCCGGGGCCGGCCGTCGACCGGATCGCCACGGCGGTCGCGGCCGAGCTCGTGGGCGTCTCGCAGCGGGCGATGGAGATGGCGGTGGAGTACGCGCGCGAGCGGAAGCAGTTCGGACGCCCGATCGGCTCCTATCAGGCGGTCTCGCATGCGTGCGCCCAGATGCTGCTGGAGACCGAAGGCGCCCGCTCCACGACCTACTGGGCCGCCTGGTGCGCCGATGCCGAACCCGAGACCCTACCGCTCGCGTCTTCCATGGCCAAGGCGTACGCATCGGACGCCGGCTGGCGCGTGAACGCCTCATCGCTACAGGTGCACGGCGGCATCGGCTTCACCTGGGAGCACGACCTTCACTTCTTCCTCAAGCGGGCGAAGGCCGACGGCCGGCTTTATGGCTCCGCTCGCGAGCACCGCGAGCGGGTGGCGGAGCTTTGCGGCCTCTCACGCGAGACAGCGGCCGCAACGAGTTGAGGACCAACCCCACGGGAGGCACTTCCGGATGCGCCCCGTACCAGGGCGCGACCGGAGAGCCGAGTGGCCGCAGGCTGACTAGCGCTTGCCTGTGAAGGCGGCTATCAGCGGCGCGAGCACGCCGTGCTTCTCGGGCTTGGGCGCCGGCGTCGTGGGCGGCACCGGGCGCGGGGGCTCCGCGACGACGTGGGTCACGTGGCTCCCGCCGGTGAGCTTCTCGACGCGGCTGGGAAGGTCGACCTGGAGCCATTTCGAGGCCCCGGTCGGAAGCGTGGAGATCACGACCTCGTCGTACCTGGTCGGATCCCAGGCGTCGTGCACGGCCGCGATCGGGTCGTGGTCACCGACCTCGCCCTGTACCTCCAGCCCCGCATCCCGCATGGCCGCCAGCGCCGAATCGAGGCGCGTCCGGGCCGCCTCGCGGCCCACCGAACCGGCCGCGGGCGCCGGAACCAGCAGCGTGAACGCGCAGGAGTCCCGGGAGGCCCGCTCCTTGAGCGCCTGGATCAGCTCCGGTGCGTCGGCTGTCACGTTTGCGACGACCAGCACACTGAACTTCCAGGCCATTTGGTCTTCCCCTCTCTGCTCGGTACGAGCATACCCCGTGGCGGCGTCCGGCCTGCACTCGATTCGAACCGCGCTATGCGGGAAGCCGCCCCCCGATGAACTGGGTGATCCCCGTGATCCGCTGGCGGATCTCCTCGAAGCCGCGGGCCCGAAGCCGCTGGACGAGCTCGTCGGGTTCGAACAGCCGGGCGCCGCCGCGCATGGCTACCAGCGATTCAGCCGTCCGCAGCGGCAGCGACCGTCCCCGCACGCTCGTGAAGAGGGCGATCCGCCCCCCGGGCGTGAGCACCTCGGTCATCCGGTCGAGCGCCCGCATCGGGTCTTCGAAGAGGTGGAAGGCGGCGAAGCAGCAGACGGCGTCGAAGCTCTGGGAGACGAACGGAAGCTCCTGCGCGTCGCCCCGGATGTAGGCCACGTCCAGGCCGGCCTCTCGGGTGTCCTGCAACGCGCGGGTCAACATCGTCTCCGACACGTCGATGCCGACCACCAGCCCCTCCTCACCGACCGTGGTCGCGAAGCCGCGGCTGAAGTTCCCGGTCCCGCAGGCGACGTCGAGCACGCCCTCGCCGCGCGACAGGCCCAGCAGCAGCCGGGCGATTCGGCGCTCGTCCGCCATGCCGGGCCCGAACACCCCCTTGGCGGCGCGCCCCAGGGCCGGTCGCCACCAGCGCTCGTAGATGCGAGGGAGCATGCCCGTGAGCATGAGGTCCTGGATCCATCCGGTAGAGCGGGGCTCGGATGGTCCGAGCAGGTCGAAGTAGCCGGCTGCCGAGCGCTCCCCCTCCTGCCGCGCCATCGGATCGAGCAGAGGCAGGGCGCGCTCCAGGGCCTTGCCGGCTGTGGCGCGGGCGGGCTCAGCCACCCTCGCCCGGGAAGCTTGGGAGCCCGCGCTCGTGCTCCTGAATCGGGCCGCGCCGCTCCGACCCGTAGGCGAGCTCCTCGAGACGTGCGATTTCGCGCTCGCCCTCGACCCGGGCGGGATGCTCGGCCGGCAGCCCCTCGATCAGGGTGCGGATTCGGTTGCGAAGCTGGAGCGCGAAGTGCGGCGTGGAGGCACCCATGAGCTGCCGGACGTCCTCAAGCGTCGGCTCCCGTTCGAGGCGGTCGGGCTGCTCGAACTCGCTCACTCCGCGGAAGATACCGGCGGACGTACGAGCTACGGCGGGTTCGCCTGGACCGGGACCAGCTCGGTGGCGCGGTCCACCTGCGCCTGCTCCTTCACCGAGATCGCCTTGTCGTCGCCCAGGATCCAGACCCGGTTGTAGACCGCCGTGTCGGGGCTGCGCTCGTACCCGGGCTGGACGCTCAGGAAGTAGGTCTCGAGCGAGCGGGGCAGCTTGTCGCTCTCATCGCTGAGAAGCAGCGGCGCGAAGACGCCCTTGGTGGCAAGCGAGGCGGCGGCTGCCGCATCGGCGGGCCGGTTGGCATTGGCGAGCGTGAAGTTGTAGCCGGGCACGACCACTGCCCAGCCGAAGCCGCGCTGCTGATAGCTGGCGAAGGCGATTGCGTTCTCCACCGGCGTCTTGCCCTGGATCCGCCGAACGCTCCTGGCCAGCGGCTCGAGCGCCTTCAGGGCGCCGTTGCCGATCACCTTCTCGGGCCCCAGCACGTAGACGTTCGGCTTGTCGTGCTCCGCGAGCGCTTTCCGAACTGGGGCGGGGACGGACCCCCGCTTGACCGGAAGCACGGAGTCGCCCGCGCGCGCTCCCCAGGCGACCGCGGGCACGGCCCACTCTGATTGCTCCCCGGAGACGATCACGACGTTCGCCGACGGCTTGCCCTTGACGGCCGAGAAGAAGCGGTCGATGGCGGCGGCGCGCTCGTAGGGATTGTCGCCCTCGATCACGGCGCTGCGGAAGCCGCCAGGCCGCCCCGCGTGGCGACCGATCCGGATCACCTGAGCATCCTTCGAGAGGTCCGAGCCCTTCGGCCGCAGTCGATCCAGAGTGTCCTGGGTCACGGGCGGCACGTCGCCGCCGTCGGTGACCAGAATCGGCGCTCCGATGGGCGAGCCGGACAGCGTCCCCGCGCTGACGGCACCCTGCCAGTCGTCCTTGTCGACGAGCACCACGGCTGCCGGCCGAGTGGCGTTGCCGGTCGCCGGGAAGAGGGCGCTGGCCACCGCGGCGGCATCGGTGGCGGCATCGTCCCCGCCCACCCGGATCGTGTTGCGGGTGGCCGACGCGGGGAAGCCGAGGTTCGTACGAGCCCGCTGGTCGCTCGACTTGGCACCGAGTTGCGGCGGCCGGCTCGAGTCGTCGCCCAGGCTGCAGCCGGTGAGCACCGCGGTCGCGAGCGATGCCGCCGCGAGCAGGGCCGGCGCCATCGGATCCTTCCCCCGAACCACTCGGGGCACGATAGCCAGCGTGCGCGGACGAGGGCTCCGCTTCACGCGCCTCGGGCGGGGTTGACGTATGCTTTTGGACAGGTTGACTGACCAGTCAATCGCGTCGTGAACGGAGGCTGACACCAGTGGACTTCAGGTTGGACGACGGGCAGCTCGAGTTCCAGCAGCACTGTCGGAGGTTCGCCCGGGAGGTCATCCGGCCCGTTGCCGCCAAGCACGACCGCGAGCAGAGCGTGCCGTGGGAGGTGCTCAAGGAGGCCCGCGTGTGGGATCTTCACGGGCTCGAGCACATCCAGCGCATGGCGAGCGACCCCGACGGCCTCCTGACCATCATCTACGCGGAGGAGCTCCACTGGGGCTGCGCCGGCATAGCGCTCGCCATCCAAGCTTCCTCGCTGGCCGCCGCGGGCATCGCCTCGTCGGGGACCCCGGAGCAGATCGCGCGCTGGGTGCCGGAATGCTTCGGCTCGGGCGACGACATCAAGCTGGGCGCATACGCGGTCACCGAGGCGGGCGCCGGTTCAGACGTCAAGTCGCTGCGAACCACGGCAACGCTCGCCGGCGACGAGTGGGTCCTGAACGGGACCAAGGTCTTCATCTCGAACGGGGGGATCGCCGACGTGACGGTCGTCGTGGCCACGGTGGATCCCGACCTCGGTCACCGCGGCCAGGCCTCTTTCATCGTGCCCAAAGGGACACCGGGTTTCTCCCAGGGCAAGAAGGAGGACAAGCTCGGCATCCGCGCTTCGCACACCGGCGAGGTCGTGCTGGAGGACTGCCGCGTGCCGATGGAGTACCTCCTTGGCGGCAAGGAGAAGCTCGACCGGAAGCTGGACCGCGCCCGTTCCGGTCGGTCGAGCGGGTCCTCGGGGGCGCTGGCCACGTTCGAGGTCACCCGGCCTTTCGTCGGTGCGTCGGCACTCGGCATCGCGCAGGCCGCCTACGAGTGGACGCTCGAGTACCTGGAGGACCGCTCTGAGGACGGGGTTCCGTTGACGGAGCAGCAACGCATCCAGCAGACGCTGGCCGACGTGGCCACCGAGATCGAAGCCGCGCGGCTGCTGGTATGGCGCGCTGCCTGGATGGGCCGCAACGGGATCCCGATGACCGGCGGCCAGGGCTCCATGTCGAAGCTCAAGGCGGGCGACGTCACGATGTGGGCGACCACGACGCTGATGGACGTGATCGGCCCCTATGCGCAAACCACCGACTGCCCTTTGGAGAAGTGGTTCCGCGACGCCAAGATCTACCAGATATTCGAGGGGACGGCCCAGGTGCAGCGGCTAGTGATCTCGAGGATGCAGCGGCGCGAGTACCAGGAACGGCTGAAGGCGGCCACGGAGGCGGTGGAAACGGCCGCCGCTTAGGCAAGCAGGG
>Ga0126315_10001131_pt1 | contig 10078 bp, 12 predicted proteins | sample Plot106_FD_92534 | JGI IMG/M metagenome (GOLD analysis project Ga0126315, IMG submission 92534) | Serpentine soil microbial communities from UC McLaughlin Reserve, CA, USA - Plot106 | ecosystem: Environmental > Terrestrial > Soil > Grasslands | place: USA: UC McLaughlin Reserve, Lake County...
AGGGTTAAAGTAAAATTATACAATCATATGATAAATGTGATATGATCCGGTTTCGCCATCAGATCGGGCACTGAGGGAATTAATGGAGATCTCAATGTAATCCAATTTTTTGCTTAATAATGAGCAGTTAATAATTTAAAAGCCATATCCCTCTGTGACTTGGAATAATAATTTAGAAGACCAGGGTATGCCAACTATCCAATATATTTTATATTGAAAATAAGACATGATAAATTATTCAAAAATTAGATATAATTGTTGTTAATTAAAACCATAGCCCTCATTTAGGAGCATAAGGAGATGATAGATGTATGTAGAAGGCTATAGTAATACTATGGATACATTTGTCTATATTTTTCTTTGGTCCGAATGATCAATTGGTAATATAGGGTACAGAAAAATGTTAAGTATATTATATAAAAATTGGAGATAATTTAATTGTCATAGCCACTCAATTTGATTTCTGTGCCTGTATTGGTGTATAACCAGACTGATATCTTTTCATAGTAAAACCTATTCTTTTTAAATTGATATTTTTCTTCTCAATTCACAATAGTAACTTCTTAATCTTTTCAATCAGATTAATATCATTACATCAAACCTCAGTAGTTATGTAAAGCAAATGATTATCATCAAAAGGCATATTAATACGTTTGATCTTTTCATATTCTGCAAGTACAAACTTGCCTTTTCCAATCTGTTTTTGTAGAGTATACGTATTTTCCAAGCACTAAGAATAAATTGAAGAGATTGGTCGCTTTCTTCCTTTGAAAGTAGATTTGTCACTCCAAGTGCATGTTGAGAAAAAAGAAACTTATTATCGTTAATATCAATTACGGTTACAAAACGTACATCAGGATCAAGATTCAGAATTTGATTTCCTATGTTCTTAAAATCCATATTCTATAAATTTTAAATATATTAGCTCTTCTAAAAAGTTGTAGTATTCTATTTGAGAATCTGATGTTATTTGTATTGGTTACTAAGTCATTTTCTTCTCTTTTCTTGTTACTTCTGCCTCTGGCATTATCGTTACCATTGTTATTTAATACTTAATTTCCATATAATAATTTAAGAAGTGTAGAGAAAAAATGCTGAAAAATTCTCTAGAAGAAAAAGAAGAAAAATCATTGTGTGAGATATGTGGAGAGGATATAACACTACCTAGAAAACCTGGAATAGCAACAGTAGGCTTGAATGAATATCATAAAAACGGTACTATCAAAATACATCATACTTGTTCAAAGCATATCGTAGATCTTTACAATAAAATAGTAGAAGAAGAAATAGAGAAGAAATAAAAAAGTTTCTCTATTTATTATTTATTTATTTATTTATGTAAAAGTCATTAACGTCTTTAGTAACTAAACCTAATGATTTTCTTTGTTTATGTATGTTGAATGTTATGTGAAGATTAAGAAATGAGTTCTGAAATTGTAGTTAATTATATCGAACATCTAAAAAATAACAAACAAGAACATATCCATATATTTTATGATATGGTAGATAATGATAAAAAATTAATACAAGAATTAGAAGAATCTATATTTATTGCAAAGGTTTGTTTGAAGTATTATACAATGATGATGACAAATTTTTAAAATTATCATTTCTGTTTTGAATATGTTACTATTTTTTTAATTTATTATTTTAAAAAGCCATAGCCCTTCTAACAATTATGATGTACAAAAATATTATCAAAAAATGATATATTTAACCCTTATATTATTGGTATAATTTAATATATATCAAATTTGATTACAGTAATAATTTAATTTTGATTTTATTTTCGCTTTAATTTGAGCTTTTATCAATTCTGTTGTCTTTTTCAATATTCTTCTTTAGGAATAGTTTCAAACTTCTATCATTACAGAAATTTCACATTAGTTTTATTTTCGAAAGGTATTAAAAAATTTTAATTAAATGGCTACTTTTCTTTAATATAACCTAAATAAATATTATGTAAAATTTCTTATCAATTAAATTCTAATAGATACTCCCATCCTTTTTAAAATTGTAATCGATGACGTCTACAATAAATTTTAAACTAATATTTACATATCTAAAAAAAGTAGTTGTGGTATTATTATTTTTACCTATGTGAATCACATAAAGAATTCTGGAGAGTTAAAAGATCCTGGGAAATCTTAAAAGAGCTATTAGGTTTGAAAAGACCTATTCTTTCATATAACTTTACACTTGATAAAAATTTATTAACAAAACTATTGCATATAATATTATCATTATCAGAGTCATCATCTTTTAATATAAGTATGGCATTATTTATTTGCGCAATAAGTGATCGTTTTATTGTATCACCCGAATTATGAGTTGTCTGAATATTAATAATATTAGAAATTAGTTTTTCAAGCACATTAATCGAGTTTGAACTAACTTCAACTACCTCAGGGCCATTGATAGAAGAGTCAGATTGAATAATCACTGGTGTAATATTTTCCTTTTCGTGATATGTATCAGTTATTTCACCTTCCTGGAACTTAAAATTAGAGGAATTTCCATTTATATCAATACTGGAAATTGAATGATAATCCATATTTAAAGTAATTAATATAAAAAATGCAGAGATAAACACTACTATAACTAATATACTAAGATTGTTTTTTCTCAATTATAATAAATATTCACATACTTAGATAAAAATCTAATAATGTATTAAAAAAACAATTTAGTTAGTTATAAGTAATATTATTAACATCATTCAATTATTCTAAAATGCATAATCATTATAAAATCTCTGAAAAATGGTTATTATGGAATAAAAAACCATTGTGTTATAAATATCATTAACGACATTGTAATTGAAAGGAAAAGAAATACTAAATAAGGAAGAAGCGTGTTATATTGTGGAGATTTTTTTTTGTTTAATTGTATTCTTACATTTCGATTCTTACTACGAAATATAACAATAAAATAAACTGGAATTGAAAATAATCCACCTACTATTAACATATATCCCCACATTGAACTAAAAAGTCTGTTTAGATCAAAATCAATATTAATAAAAGTCAGCACAATTCCTGATAATATAGATATCGTAGATAGTGGAATTACAAATTGATGAATTCTTGGCAAAATAGAAGAATAAAATCCCTTTTTGTTTACTGGACCAAGTATAAAAATTACAAAAAAAGTTAAACCCCACCAAAGAAAAGAAGAAAATAGATGAATATAGGTAATTAAAAAATCTAGAATATTATAATACATCTAAATATCTATTTTTATAGTTTTATTTAATTTTTAAGAGTTATTTTTAGTATCTTAACAATTAGTGTTTATTTCTCATAGAAACTGCCAACAAAATTTGCAAAGTAATTAATTTATCAATCAATTTACACTTTACATATACAATATAAAAAGTATCATATAGTAATAGTAAATCCTTTTAAAAATACAATAAAGATTTCTATCAAATATAAAATATGCAAAGAGCAATTTAAATTGCAATTTATAAAATGAGAATTATTAATAAATTTTAAAACAATAGTACTAAATCTTGTCTACTAAACATACCTTTAATTATTTAAATTTTTTATTTTTAATGCTTTTGAACTGTCATTAAAAATTTAAGTCACATAACTTATTCATATATTCCAATAAATATAAATTTAGTTGTTGTTTGTTGAATGCCTTGATCGATACAGAAGAAGATTTAAGAAAAATTAAATTCTATCCAACATTTAATACTTAACAATGCCAAATAATAGCTTTTCGTTATCTTGAACCAATAATTGAAAAGAAAAATCAAAATAAGGATATTTATTAATGCATCTGATATGACTTTTTTACCCATGTGTATATTAAAAATAGAAATTGATAAATAAAATTTGAATGCAAAGGATAAGCTTAATTGTTTATTTATTGAAAGGTTAATGTAATGGTCTATAAACTGCTAATAGGAAATAATTTTATTTTAAACAATCCCAAAAACGTAACCTTTAAGAATTCTCCGATTTTTTCTCTGAATGAAGATAACGAAGGTCCATATATAAATACAGAATTATTTGATATAACAGGTTCTAAAATCATTGAAATCATTAAAAATAATGTAATATTTTGTAATAAAGAATTGAAGACAAAATTTATGAAAAGAGATCATATTTTAATCGTAGATAAAAATGGTGAAATTATACTTGAATCACGAGTTGTCAATAAAGAAACAATTATTGTAAGTGGAAGATTTGGAATTGATGAAGAAGTAATAACGATTACCCAGAATTACATTTCATTTGCTAATGGAAAAAGAATAATGCATAGTAAAGTTAAATCAAATAATGCTTCAATTTCTATAACAGAAAACGGTATTAAATCAAATAACTAGTGGACGTAATTCTTCTAACTCCTTTTACAATCACACAAATATTATAAAAAAATAATATTTTTATAATTTAACAGATTTTGTTTTTATGGTTCATTTCATGTTAATAGGTATAATAAAATTGTCAATCTTAACCTTGATAATATGTATTAATATTACAATTCCTTGAATAAATTCTGAAGTAATATTTTCGAATTATGATGAAAATGATTTAATCTATGAAATAACTGACAATAACCCATAATCCTCAGAAAGTCATGATAAATTTTCTACTCGATGAACCCATTTAATATAACTTATAGTGATTGGACTAAGTCGTGGCAATGGGCTTATTCAATACCAAAGGATCACCATCCCGCATATGATAATACAGGAGAATTCTGTTGGGAAAAACAGAAAATCCTGTATGGTTCTTCCCAGATACTTTTGGATATCTGGTCACACGTTATTGTAATATCCCAGCTGGTAATGCTATACTTTTTCCCATTTTAATGCTGAATGTTCATATATAGAATTTCCTTAACCTAAAAATGAGATAGAATTAAGAGATTGTGCAAAAACTTTCCAAGATAGAGTTACTAGTCCATCCGCATTTATCGATAATAATCAATCAAAGAATTTGGAAAACTACCGTGTTCAATCATCATTATTTAATAGTTCTCTTCCTAAAAATAATATTCTTGGATTAGCTCCACAAAATACTCAAGCAGTTTCAGACGGCACCTGGATATTATTACAACTATTAAATGTTGGTCAACATGAGATAAAATTTAAAGGAGAAGTAAATGAAACAATTGGCACTTCGGACAGTAATTTTGCAAATCCACTTGGATGGGATTATAAAACTACTTATATTCTCACAATTAGATGATAAAAGACATTTTCAATAGTTTTTTTCATAACTTCATAGAGTTATTGTATAATTTTTTTTCCTGGATTCATTATATTTGTAGGATCAAAAATAAATTTGATCTTTTTAAATAAATCAAAAATTATGGGTCCATACATTTTTGATATATATTTTGTTCTACTTATTCCATCTCCATGTTCTGCTGTGATACTGCCAGAAAATTCATAAACCTTTGAAAATACATCATCTGTGAGAGATTTGATTAAGTGTTTATAACTATTTGAGGCTGTATCTATTATTGGCCGAGTATGAAGGTTTCCATTTCCAGCATGTCCATAAAAAACATAATCCAATTTGTACTGTTTGTATACATCCAAAAGAAAAAGTGTATACTCATAAAGAAACTCAGGATTAACAACAGTATCTTCAATTAAACTAATAGGTTTTCGACTTCCTAATGTCAATTTCATTACATTATTAAGAGCACTTTTTCTCGCTGACCAAATTTTCTCCGAACTAACTTTATCTGATGTTACTTCTATTATTTCTCCATAAGCACATAACTTTTCCCTACATAATCTCAATCTCAATTCTACATTAACAAGATTATCTCCATCAAATTCTACAAAGAGAATTGTACCACTTTTATTGCTATTGAATTTATAACTTCCTTTATTGTAGAGCATATTTTCATAATTCAAGATAGAAGAATCAAGTAATTCTAAAGCTGATGGAGAAAAAGTTAAAATTATAGGAACTACCTTGATTGCCTTTAGAATATTCTCAAATCCTATCACCATTACAGATCTATATAATGGGAGATCAAGAATTTTGAATTTGGCAAGGGTTGTTATTCCTAATGTGCATTCAGATGATGTAAATATTTTATGTGGTAAATATCTTCCACTATTATCAATTATGGAATCTATACGATATCCACAAGAATTTTTTGTTACTTTTGGAAATTTTGAAGAAATATATTGTAAAATATCTTGTGAAAATAATTTAAATAAGTGGTTAATCTTATTTGTTGAATGAACATGATTAATTGTGTCTTTTGAATTATGTTTATTATTATATGATTCAAATAAAGACTCTATACTACCATTAGAATAGACAATCTCTATACCATCTAAAAAGTCAATTGTGTTTCCATAACCCAATGCATGTATTCCACTAGAATTATTAGCTATCATACCACCTATGGTACAAAAATTACTACTAGCAGGATCAGGAGGAAGAAATTTTCCCTTTTTTTTCAATTCTTTGTCCAATATTGCTTTGACAATTCCTGGTTCTACAATTACATAATCATTTTCAAATTCAATCATTTTGTTCATATATTTGGTAAAATCAAGGCAAACACCCGCAGTAAGTGACTGTCCTAATAGTCCAGTACCTGCTCCTCGTCCAGTAACGCTTACGTTATGAGAATAAGCATACTTACAAATATTTGAAATATCTTCATTGTCCTTGACTTGAATAATACTAGCAGGAAATAAACAATATTCACTAGCATCCACAGAATAAATTTTTTTACTCCATTCATCAGAAAGAACGTTTCCTTTAGCTATACTTCGAAGATCAGCATCAATTTTTAATTGAGGCATAAAAGATAAAGAAGATAATAACTATAAAGTTTTTATTTATAAGAAGCATATTATATACTAAAAAAATAATAAAAATTAGACATATTTAATAGATACAATAACAATAGTAATATATGGAATATTGTTTTCGATCAATAAGGTATTGTCAAGTTTGCAAAGAATATGTAATTGGTAAAACATATCCACAAGAAGAAGGTTCAGTAAAATGTCCTAATTGTAAAGCAATATTACCTCCAATAATGGAATTTTGCTTGATTGATAAACCTACTTATATTTCTTAATCTTTTTTTACCTTATCCTAATAAAATAGACTTAGAGAAAATATTTTAGCAATACATTAGATCATGCGTATTTGTTGTAAACTATAATACTTTTTTTAATAGTAATATTTCTATTAAATTAACTTAAGGCGATATAAGAAATATTTTATATAAAAAAAATAATACTAATTTAATCATAGAGTTTAAGTTTTAAACTAATAAGATTTATTCCATGAGGATTAGCTCCAATAAAGATAAAAAAAAAATATTTGACAAATATTTGTATGGATGTCCTACATGTCATTTATCTCGCTATGTGATTTTATCAGAGAATATTCAAGATCCTGCATATCACAAGTATGAACTTTATTGTCATAGTTGTAATGTAGTTTTTTCACCAATTCATGCTGTTCTTCCAATGGAGTTTAATCATGAGGTATAGGTTTTAATTCTTTGAGAAGGTCAAAAATAGTTCATTTAAACAAATACAAATTTTTCTATCTTCTTTTTTTCCTCTTATTTAGTTGGAACAAAATAATTGCAGCTAGTCCCCATAACATTATTGCTGATAATCTTTGCTGAAAAAACCAAGCAATTCCACCTAGTATTGCCATAGATATGCCTATAATTCCCAATATTTGTTTACTTTTTACCAATATCAGAAATTACCTTTTTTAAATATATAATATATAGAGGTATACATGTCATTCAATTAATATAAAGAAAAAATAACTTTAGACTTAAGAAGGGGTAGAGCTAATATTATGAGATTTCTTCAAATAATCTCCAAACATTAACAATCTATAATCATCATAAGGTTTTGCTACTATTTGTATTCCTATTGGCATATTAGAAGGAATGGAATATCCAAAAGGAATGGTCAAGGCAGGAAAACCAATACTATTAAATACAAAAGTATTCCTCAATAGTGCACTTCTTACAGAAAAAACTTTGTCTTGGATCTGAACCTTACTTTCAGAAAGCAACGGTGCAGGTATAATAGTTGTAGGTAAAACCATAAAATCAATTTTAGTATAGAAAGATAAAAATTGTTTTTGTATTTTTTTTATTGTCATTAATGCTTGATAATAATCTTTTAGTTTAATTTTTGCACCTTTTAATAATTGATTCCTTAGTTCTGGCTCATAATAACCAATTTTTTTATTCAACATATTTTTATGAATATTATAAGTTTCAAATAGTCTTACTACCTGCCATGATCGAAAAAATCCATATGGATTAATTTTCACATTATCGACAAAAATACAGCTATCAGATTGTAAAAAGTAAATAAATTTATCGAATGTAGATTCTATGCTCGATTCCAAATAATCAAGGAAATAATAGTAAGGTATTCCAATAACAATTGATTGTTTATTTTTTAATAATACGTTTTTTAGAGACGCTAATGATAATTCTTGTTTTTCAAATTTATTGATATAATTGGGGAATTTTATTTGTTGTCTTCTAATGGTAGTAAAAACTATTGAAATATCTATTAAATTTGTAGCCAATATTCCAATATGATCTAGAGAAGGGGATAATCTGTACACGCCATTTGTACTAATAGAGTTAAAAGTAGGTTTAAAGCCAAAAATACCACATAAAGAAGCTGGAACTCTTATAGAACCTCCAGTATCGGTCCCCAATGAGAATTGAATTAAGCCCGCTGCAACAGCCACTGCAGATCCTCCACTTGATCCTCCTGAGATCCTTTTTAATGATAGAGGATTTTTTGTATCTCCAAAAAAAATATTTTTTCCTGTAATTCCTGCTGCAAATTCATTTAAATTATTTGTTCCCAGTAAAATCGCTCCGGCTTTTTTCATTCGTTTTATTATTGTAGAATCAGATTTAGATATATGATCTGAGAGTATTTTTGATCCAGCAGTTAATCGTACATTCTTAACACCAATTATATCTTTAACAGAAAATGGGATTCCATGAAGAGTACCTTTATAAATCCCATTTTGTATTTCATTTTCAACTTTTTCTGCTTCTTGTACTGATTGTTCCTTTAGAATAGTAATAAAAGAATTAAGTTTTGAATTGTATTTGTCAATTGCTGCTAAATAATATTTTATTAAATCAGTAACCTTGATTTTTCTATCTTTAATTGTTTTAGAAAGTGTAATAATTGATGAATATCTATATAAATATTTTTTATTCATATTATGTATATTTTGATGATTGTAGAAATAAGATTTTAATAATTGCTATAAATATTGATTTAAAAAAAATAAAAGAAAAAAATTTATTTTTGGAGGACAGCAGTCAATGCTAAGCTGTTTCCTGATTTAAAGTTGAGAGTCTTTGTAGCGGTGTTATATAATGCTAACCCATTAATGTCATCTAATGTTTTTTTCTTTCCAGTTACTGGATCATTTCCATTCATTTTATCATCAAAATTGACTACATATAGACCACTATCTTTGCTAAGACTTTGAATTTTTTGTTTAGCTACGATTATTCCTTCATGCTCATTTCCTTTCTTATCTATAGATAAGACTACGAATTTTAGATTAGGATTATTCGGAACATTTAGAGTAGCACGCCCATCTTTTAATTCACATGGCTCAAAATCTGCTAAAACTATGACTCCTTTTCCAAGTACTTTTCCTTTTAATTGTATTGAATCAGATTGTGTTGGACACGAATTATCTCGCTTATATATTTTTTTTATTATTTTAACATTGTCGTTGTCGCGATGGTCTCTATCGTAATCGATATCATATTTTATTTTATTCTTAAAGTAATTATTCGTTATTTGATATGATTTTTGAACTATATTTTGAATGATATTTTGGTTAATATTGTTTCCAACTGCTATTTGTGTACCTATTTGTTGAATTGCCTGGTTTACTTGATCCCTATTACCTGATCCGTATAAACCTGCTAGATTACCTAATGATTTTGCCAAATCACTTTTTGGATTATTAACTATTTGTGTTGATATTTGATTAATAACTTGGTTGACATCACCCCCACCTGATGCAGCCTGTTTGGCAATTTGTCTAATTAC
>Ga0126315_10001132_pt1 | contig 10077 bp, 9 predicted proteins | sample Plot106_FD_92534 | JGI IMG/M metagenome (GOLD analysis project Ga0126315, IMG submission 92534) | Serpentine soil microbial communities from UC McLaughlin Reserve, CA, USA - Plot106 | ecosystem: Environmental > Terrestrial > Soil > Grasslands | place: USA: UC McLaughlin Reserve, Lake County...
GACTTCGCGACGAGTGCCAGATGCCGGCCCAGGTGACCGAGTCTCCGCTGACGTGCGTGGCGGTGGGCTCCGGCCGCTCCCTCGAGGAGTTCGAGGTGATTCACCGGATGAGCCGCAATTCCCACCGTCGCCTGGTAGCGACCGGGTAGGCGCCGGGGGTCATCGCGTGTACCGCAAGCAAGTCCGCAGGCGCCGGGCGGTTCTCGTGCTCCTCGTCGTGATCGCGCTCGTCCTGATCTCCGCGACCTTCTCGCAGTCGAGCGGCGGCCCGCTGCACAGCATCCAGCAGGGAATGGCGTCTGTCTTCTCGCCGCTCGAGGAGGGTGCGACCCGTGCGCTCAAGCCCGCTCGCGATCTCGTGAATTGGGTCTCGGAGACCTTCAACGCCCGCGGCGAGAACAGCGATCTGAAGGCAGACGTTCAGAAGCTCAGGGCGAAGCTCGCGAAGACGCAGTCGGCGATCGGCGAGAACGAGGAGCTGCGCAAGCTGGTCGGCCTCGACAACAAGGGCATCCTCGCGGGATACGAGCCGGTCACCGCGCGCGTGATCGGGCGCCCGCAGACGGTCTGGTACTCGACCGTCACGATCGACGCCGGCTCCCACAGCGGTGTTGCCGTGAACGATCCCGTCATCAACGGCGACGGTCTGGTCGGGCGCGTTACCGACGTGACGCCCTTCAGCGCAAAGGTCACTCTCATCACCGATTCCGAGAACGCCGTGTCGGCCTCGGTCCTCCCGAACGGACCCGAGGGTGTCGCGGAGCCCGAGGCCGGCGATCCCAACGTGATGCTGCTCGATTTCATCGATCGAAACGAGCCGATCCACGAGGGGCAGATGGTCGTCACCGCCGGGTGGAGCAACGGCACGATCTCCTCGGCCTATCCCCGGGGGATCCCGATCGGCGAGGTGCGTCAGACCACGGTGGGCCAGGAGGAGACCTACCAGCACATTCGACTCGAGCCGTACCCCGACATCCGAGACCTCGACATCGTCCAGGTGGCCACGAACGGCCCTGAGCGACCGGGGGTTCCGAAATGATCGTCACGTGGCGAATCGCGCTGAGGATTGCCCTGATCATGATCGTTGCGGTCGTGCTGCAGGTGTCGTTCTTCTCCTACCTGACGCTCTTCGGCACGACGCCCAACATCATCCCGCTCGTCGCCGTGTCGCTCGGGTTGCTGGGTGGCGCGATGACCGGCGCGATCTGCGGCTTCATCCTCGGCTTCGTCCTGGACGCGGTGCTGCTGGCGACGCTCGGCGTCTCCTCGCTGATGCTGCTCGCGGTCGGATACCTCGCGGGGCGCTACCGCGAGGGCACCGAGATCGCGAACACGCTGGTCCCGCCGATCATGATCGGGGCGCTCACAATGGCCGCCTCGGCGGGGTTCGCGGCGATCCAGCTCATGCTGGGGATCGACGTTCAGGTAAGCCTGCTGGTGCTGCGGGAGATCTTCGTCCAGGGGCTCCTCGCGTTCGTGCTCGCGATCCCCTTCTATCCCTTGATCCGGCGCGTCCTGCGGCCCGCGATCGTCGACGACGTGGTGGCGGGCCGGCGGATGCGCGGCCCAATCGCGGCCGGACCCCAGCGCTCGCGCCGCCGTTCGTCTCGCCGTCGCACCTCGCGGTTGCGCCGCGCCACCGGAGTGTCATGACGAGCGCGTGGCCTGACATCGCGGTGGTGAGCCGGTGATGTTCAACGACCGCGAGCGGCAGCTCATGCCGTCGCAGTTCGCCCTGCGCGTCGCCGTGCTCAGCGGGTTCGCGCTGGTGATGTTCTCGATCATCTTCTTCCGCCTCTGGTACCTCCAGGTCCTGTCGGGCGACAAGTACCTGAAGCAGGCACAGAACAACCAGGTCCGGGAGATCACGGTGCACGCGCCGCGAGGGGAGATTCTCGACCGCCAGGGGAATGTCCTCGTCGACAACCGCACCTCGCTAGCCCTCCAGATCCTGCCCACCGAGCTCCCCCGGAAGACGTACAAGCGCAAGCAGGAGTTCGAGCGGCTCGGCCACGTGACCGGCATGTCGCCGGATGAGATCAACAAGCAGATCCGTAAGCAGACGAAGGACCTCCCGGCGAACCCGGTGACCCTCAAGCAGGACGCGGATTACAACCTCGTGCGCTACCTCAGGGAGAACCAGGACCAGTACCCCGGAGTCTCGGTGGAGCGGGTGTACGTGCGCAACTACCCGGCGGGGACACTGGCGGCGCAGATCTACGGGTACGTCCGCGAGGTCACCGAGGACCAGCTGAAGGAGGCTCGCTACCAGGGGCTCCTGCCGGGCGACCAGGTGGGCCAGTCCGGTGTCGAGAACACCTACGACAACGTCCTTCGCGGCACCAACGGCCTCACCAAGGTCCAAGTGGATGCGGCAGGGAGCCCAACAGGCCGGACCCTCAGCGAGACCCCGCCGCAGCCCGGCGACAACCTCGTGCTCTCGCTCGACCGCGAGGTGCAGCAGGCAGGCGAGGCCGCGATCGAGTCCTTCCCGACTCCGGGTGCGTTCGTGGCCATGAACGTGCATACCGGCGAGATCCTCGGGCTCGGCTCCTCGCCAACCTTCGACCCGTCGATCTTCGCGAAGCCGGTCATCCCGACCTCCACGTATACGGCGCTGACCAGCCCGGACAATGGCGCGGCGCTTTCGAACCGTGCGATCCAGGGCCTGTATCCGACGGGCTCGACGTTCAAGCCGATCACCTCGGTCGCGGCCCTCGAGAGCGGAGTGCTCACGCCGACGACCACGATCGTCGACGGTGGCTCGTTCAGCCTGGGCGACGGCACGCAGCCCCTGACGAATGCGGGGGGCGCCGCATACGGGGCCCTGCAGCTCCCGCAGGCGCTTCAGGTCTCCTCCGACGTCTTCTTCTACAACGTCGGCGCGGATCTCTACAGAGCCGACAACACCGACCAGCAGGACCGCTGGGCGTCCGAGCTGGGCATCGGCCAGCCCACGGGCATCGACCTGCCGGGGGAGGTGGCGGGGCTCCTGCCCACGCCGGCCTGGCGCAACGAGCTCTACAAGGAAGCTCAGAGCCCCGACTCCCCTGGCGGTAAGGAGATCGTGCCCGGCGAGACCGATCGTCCCTGGACGATGGGCGACAACGTCAACCTCGCCGTCGGGCAGGGCGACCTGCAGGCCGATCCTCTGCAGATGGCGGTGGCCTACGCGGCGATCGCGAACGGCGGTGACGTCGTCCGTCCGCACGTGGGCATGGAGGTCCAGGACCCAAACGGGAGCGCCGTGCAGGAGATGGACCCGGCGCCGCAGCGCCATCTCGACATCAATCCCGAATACTCCAGGGCGATCCTCGAGGGTCTTCACGGCGCGGCGCAGGAGCCGACGGGAACGTCGTATGACGTCTTCGGCAACTTCTCAGTCCCGATGGCCGGGAAGACCGGAACCGCCGAGCGCCCGCCGTACGGCGACCAGTCCTGGTACGTGTGCGTCGCTCCGTACCCGAGTGCCAAGATCGTCGTCGCGGCGACGATCGAGGAGGGCGGGTTCGGCGTCCAAGCGGCGGCGCCTGTCGCGCACCAGATCCTCAGCGCCTACTACAACGAGCATCCTGACGAGGCCAAGGCGGCCGGCGGCCGGCCGCCCAAGGTCACCCCGATCACGACCAGCTACTCCGTCGTGAGCAGCCCGAACTGATGGTTTCCGACGCATACCCCCGGCCCTTCGAGGAGCGCCGCAGCGACGCGTCGCCGCGCGAGCGCGGCGGGCTGCTCGCGATGGATCCGCTGCTGCTCCTGGCCGCGCTCGGGCTGATCGGGTTCAGCCTGTTCACGCTCAGCGCAGCCACTGGCGAGGACATCGCCCACAACCCGCACTTCTACGTGGTTCGGCAGGCGATCTACGCGGTTTTGGGCATCGCGTTCATGCTTGCCATCGCCCGCGTCGACTACTCTCGTTTCCGAGAACTGCGCGTCGGCCTCTATACGGCGATGATGAGCACCATCATTCTGGTGCTGCTTCTCGGCCAGGCAACGCGCGGCTCCAGACGATGGATAGAGCTTCCCTTCTTCACGTTTCAGCCGTCCGAGCTCGGCAAGGTGCTGCTGATCGCAGCGCTGGCCGGGTTCGCGATCGACCGCGGGCGCCGCATCAGCGAGCGCCAGCGGACGGCGCGATTGCTCCTGCTGGGATTCGTGCCGGCGCTGATCGTGATCATGCAACCGGACCTGGGGACCGGGATCGTCTACATCGTGATCACCCTGGCGACGCTTTTCATCGTCGGGGTGAAATGGACGCACTTCGCGCTCCTGGGCACGCTGCTGGTGGCCGCCGTGACGGCGGTGCTGGTGATCGCGCCCGCGATCGGGCACCCGGTTCTGAAGGGCTACCAGCAGGAGCGGCTCACATCGTTTTTGAATCCCAGCTCGGACCCCCGCGACGCGACGTATCAGATCGATCAGTCGCTGATCGCGATCGGGTCCGGCGGCAAGACAGGGCGCGGAGAGAGCTCCACGCAGACGGAGCATGGCTTCGTGCCCGACCGCACCACCGACTTCATCTTCTCCGTCGTGGGGGAGCGCTTCGGCTTCCTTGGTGCGGCCTTCGTCCTATCCCTTTTCGCCCTGCTCATATGGAGGGCGCTGCGCATCATGATGCTTTCGAAGAACTTGTACGGGAGCGTGATCGCCGGCTCGATCGCCGCCATGTTCATGTGCCAGACGTTCGTGAACATAGGCGTGACGATCGGAATCATGCCGGTGACCGGCATCCCGTTACCGCTGATGAGCTTCGGAGGGTCCTCGGTCGTCGTGACGTTCATGGCGGTCGGGCTCCTGCAGAGCATCTACGTGCAAGCGCGGCTCACCTCCAAGAGCAGGGCGGACCTCGTGCGATGAGTGCGAGGCCCAACCCACTCTGAGGTGAGTTAACTGAGAAAGCGAATACTGGTTTCAGTCGACGCCGGCGAGACGCGCGTTGCTGTGCTCGAGGGCAAGGGCTCGGCCCGGTCGGGAGGCAATCCCGACTTCAAGGTCGCCGAGCTCTACGTCGAGCGCCGCGGGCAGCGATCGATCGTCGGCAACGTTTACAAGGGGGTCGTCGACAACGTCCTCCCCGGAATGGAGGCCGCGTTCGTCGACATCGGCCTCGAGCGAAACGGCTTCCTGCACGTGGACGAGATCGTCCTGCCTGGTGGCCAGGCTGCGCCGCGGCGCGGTCGCGGCCGCGGCAAGCGCATCGACGAGCTGCTCAAGCCCAAGCAGGAGGTGCTGGTGCAAGTCGTCAAGGATCCGCTCAAGACCAAGGGCGCGCGCCTGTCGATGCAGCTCTCGATCGCGGGCCGCTACCTGGTCTACATGCCGACCGGCAGCGGTGTCGGCGCGAGCCGCCGGCTCTCCGATGCCGAGCGCGACCGGCAGCGGAAGCTCCTGCAGAAGATCTACAAGGGTGACGGCGGCGTCATCATCCGCACCGCGGCGCAGGGTGCCCGCAAGGCCGACTTCGAGCGCGACATCGAGTACCTGAAGAAGCTGTACGAGGTCGTGCAGCGCCGAGCCGAGGAGGTGAAGGCACCCGCAATGGCCTTCCAGGAGGCGGACCTCTCGATTCGCGTCCTGCGCGACGTGCTCGAGAAGGAGTTCGACGGCGCGATCATCGACGACGAGAAGCAGCATCAGCGCGTGACCAGCTTCTTCCAGCGAACCGCGCCCGAGCTGGTCAAGCACGTCGAGCTCTATGAGGGCAAGGAGCCCCTGTTCGAGAAGATGAAGGTCGAGGACGCCTACCAGTCAGTCCTCTCGCGCCGCGTCGATCTGCCCTCGGGCGGATACCTGATGATCGACTACGCCGAGGCCCTGACGGTCATCGACATCAACACCGGCAGCTTCACCGGCCGCGGTAAGGGCCGGCTGGAGGACACGATCACGCGGGTCAACGTCGAGGCGGCCGAGGAGGTCGTCCGGCAACTTCGACTGCGGGACATCGGCGGCATCATCGTCATCGACTTCATCGACATGGCGCGGGCGCGAAACCGCGATCAGGTCCTGAAGACCCTGCGCAAGGCGCTCGACGCCGACAAGACCAAGAGCTACGTGATGGACGTCTCGCCCCTGGGGCTCGTGGAGATGACACGTCAGAACGTCACGGACGGCGTGCGCGAGATCATGACCAAGCGCTGCCCGACCTGCGACGGTGAGGGCGTCGTGAAGTCCGAGGAGACGGTCGCGATCAGCGTGGTGCGCCGCCTGCGGGACCTGATCGATCACCAGTCGAAGCCCGAGGCCTTCCTCGTGCGGGTCAACCCGAAGGTCGCCGCGGAGCTCCTGCGCGAGGACAGCCCGCTCCACCAGCTCGAGGACAAGACCGCCAAGCACTTCCACTTCGAGGGCGGTGATGCGCTGCCGCTCGATACCTTCGAGGTGATCGAGAGCGGCACGCGGGCGGAGATCGAGGAGCGCGCGCTGCCCTTCCAGGTGGGCGACGAGGTGCTCGTGCGGATCGAGGAACCGCACATGTACAACGTCGACGACGCGGTGGCCCGTGTCGATTCCTACATCGTGAGCGTCACGGGCGGCGGACGGTTCGTGGGCGACCGGCGCCTCGTACGCATCGAGAGCGTCGGACGCGCCGCGGCGACCGCATCGCTCGTCGGGGACCCATCGAGCGATGGCGAATCCGGTGGCGGCAGTGACGGCGGATCCGACGGCGGTTCTGCGGACGACCCCGTAGAATCGACTCCCTCGCGACGGCGCCGCGGCCGAAGGGGCGGCAGGCGCCGTTCCCGTGCCAGGGCCCAGAACACCTCCAATGGCGAGTAGCGATTCGGTATGGCAGACAGCTACGCGATAGTCGAGACCGGCGGTAAGCAGTACCGCGCCGAGAAGGGCGCGAAGCTGCTCGTCGACCGCGTGGGCGCCGACGAGGGCAGCAAGGTCAATCTGCGCGCGGTCATGTTCAAGGACAACGGCAACGTGGTCCTGGAGGGCGACAAGCTCGAGAAGGTCAAGGTCGAGGCGGTCGTGGCCGAGCACGTTCGCGGCCCGAAGGTGCGGATCTTCAAGTACAAGGCCAAGAAGGGCTACCGCCGCCGCGCCGGGCATCGCCAGGCGCTGACCCGCCTGGAGGTCACCGAGGTGAAGATGCTGACGCGCAAGCCCGCGGGCGGCGCCGCGAAGCCGGCCGAGAAGAAGGACGAGCCCAAGGCCAAGGCCGAGGCCAAGCCCAAGGCTCCGGCCAAGAAGGCGCCGGCGAAGAAGCCCGCCGCCAAGCGGCCCGCGGCCAGGAAGCCGGCGGCCAAGAAGGGCACGGGAGGGAGCAAGTCGTCCTCGGGCAGGCGCTCCTCGGCGTCGGGCCGCTCCTCGTCTGCTAAGAAAGAGAGCTAGCCATGGCGCACAAGAAGGGACTTGGATCAAGCCGTAACGGGCGCGACTCGAACCCGAAGTACCTCGGGGTGAAGGTCTTCGCCGGCCAGCAGGTCGGCGGCGGCGAGATCATCGTGCGCCAGCGCGGTACCCGCTTCCGACCGGGCGACGGCACCGGCCTCGGCCGCGACCACACGATCTTCGCCACCCGTCCTGGGGTCGTCGAGTTCAACTCCGGTCGCCGCGGCCGCACCGTCTCGGTCGTCGAGGCCGGCAAGTAGCACTGGCACCCCTTTCCCGCCACGCCGCCAAGAACCGCGCCTTCTGGGAGCGTCAGAGCGACGCGTACCAGAAGCGCCACGCCGAGCAGCTCGCCGAGAAGGCGGGGCTCGCGTGGGGCGTGTGGCAGATCCCCGAGGCGGAGGTCCGGGTCCTCGGCGATGTGGCCGGGAAGGACGTGCTGGAGCTCGGATGCGGGGCCGCGCAGTGGTCCATCTCGCTCGCGCAGCTCGGGGCGCGTCCGGTGGGCTTGGATCTCTCGCCGCGGCAGCTGGAGCACGCCCGCCGGGCGATGGCCGCCGCGGACGTTGAGTTTCCGCTTGTCGAGGCGAGCGCGGAGGACGTTCCTCTGGACGACGCGAGCTTCGACGTCGTGTTCTGCGACCACGGCGCGTTCAACTTCGCCGATCCGATGCGGCTCGTGCCGGAGTGCGCCCGGCTGCTTCGACCGGGCGGCCTGCTCGCGTTCTCGATGGTCACCCCGATCTTCGACATCTTCTGGGAGAACGAGCGCGAGGCCGTGGGAGACGAGCCGCGAAACAACTACTTCGAGCACCGAGGGTTCGAGGACGCGGAGGGAGTCGACTTCCAGCTTCCGTACGGCGAGTGGATCCGCCTGTTTCGCGCCAACGACTTGGTGATCGAGGACCTGATCGAGCTGCGCCCGGCGCCGGACGCGACCACGAGCTACGACCTCGTCACGGTCGAATGGGCCCGGCGCCTGCCCGCCGAGCACATCTGGAAGGTCCGCAAGCAGTGAGCGAGGCGACCCGCGACGCGGGTCGCCTCGCTCCAGCCCCGAGGATTAGGCGAGTGCCTTTTCGGTTCGTGCGCGGTGCCGGCGAGTGCTCATGGCGAGCGCTCCCCCGACGCCGATCATCGTGAGCGCCAGGCCCGCGCCGGCGCCGATCCCGGCGTCGCCCCAGTCGAATCCCGTTCCGCTCTCCGAAGAGACGCGCACGATGCGAACCTCGGTCGGAGTGGTCGGTGCCGTGGCGGCCTGCTCGGTGCCGAATGGCGTGGGCGTCGGGCTCGCTGAGGACGCCGGCTGCGCCACCGGGCCCACCTTGTCGACGGGCTCGGCGGACGCCGGAGCTGCGAACAACGCCGCGATAACGAGGACGAGCGCGACGACCGTGACGCGATGCTGGTTGAGGATCATCTGATGCCTCCCTGTTCGGCGATCGCCCGTTGCGATCGATTGCGACGAGGCTTGCCGATGGCGGTAAACGTCTGACTGCTCCCGGTTAACGCGGGGCAGCATCGGCGCTTTGAGCATCCGAAAACGGGTGGTAGCCTCGCCGCGAGGCCAGGAGGGCCGATGTTGGAGTTCCGCATACTTGGCGCGCTCGAGGTGCGCGAGCACGGTAGGGCCCTTTCGCTGGGCGCTCCACAGCAGCGTGCCCTGCTGGCGGTCCTGCTGCTGCACCGCCGCGAGGTTGTCTCGACGGACCGTCTGATCGACGGGCTGTGGGGCGGACGGCCGCCCGACAGGGCGACGAAGACCGTGCAGGTCTACGTGTCGCGGCTCCGCAAGGCCCTCGGAGACGCGGTCCTGATCACCCGCGGTGGGGGCTACGTGCTGGAGGTCGGCGAGGACCAGACTGATGCCGACCGGTTCGAGCGACTCGCGGCTGAAGGGCGCGAGGCACTGGAGGGCGGTGACGCGAAGCAGGCGGCGGAGGCGCTGCGGTCCGCCCTACAGCTATGGCGCGGGGAGCCGCTTGCGGACTTCACCTTCGAGGAGTTCGCCCGGAGCGAAATCGCCCGACTCGAGGAGTTGCGGTTAGCCGTTCTGGAGAACCGGATCGAGGCCGATCTTGAGCTGGGGCGCCATGGCTCACTCGTCCCAGAGCTCGAGCGACTCGTCGCGGAGCATCCCGACCGCGAACGGCTGCGCGGCCAGCTCATGCTCGCGCTGTACCGGTCGGGGCGGCAGGCAGAGGCGCTCGAGAGTTATCGCGAGGCGCGCAGCGCGCTCGACCGCGAGCTCGGATTGGAGCCCGGCCCGGAGCTGCAGCAGCTCGAGCGCGCGATCCTGACGCAGGATCCCGCGATCGCTGCGCCGGCCCGGTCTCGCGCGTCCGAGCTTGTTCGGAGGGGACGCGGCGGAACCCTGATCCTTGCGGGTGGGGCGCTCCTGCTGGCGGCAGCGATCGCAGCCGTCATCGCCATCGCGAGCGAGGGCGGTCCGGCAAGCGAACCGGCTGCGGCCAACTCCGTGGCCGTGATCGATCCCGAGTCGAATCAGGTCACGGCGACGGTGCCGACAGGCGTCCGGCCCACGGACGTCTCCTCGGGGTTCGGTTCCATCTGGGTGGCGAACACCGGCGACGACAGCGTGACGCGGATCGACCCGGAGACGAGGACCGCCGTCAACACCACATCGCCGGGACCGAACGTCGATGGCGTCGCGGCCGGCGCCGGCGCAGTCTGGATCGTGGCGAACCGAGGCTCTCAGCTAGTGCGGCTCGATCC
>Ga0126315_10001133_pt1 | contig 10076 bp, 12 predicted proteins | sample Plot106_FD_92534 | JGI IMG/M metagenome (GOLD analysis project Ga0126315, IMG submission 92534) | Serpentine soil microbial communities from UC McLaughlin Reserve, CA, USA - Plot106 | ecosystem: Environmental > Terrestrial > Soil > Grasslands | place: USA: UC McLaughlin Reserve, Lake County...
ACACGCCGACATCGGCGTCGCGGTTGCAATCGAAGATGGACTCATCACGCCCATCGTTCGCGCTGCCAATCAAAAGTCACTCAGCGAAATCGCCGCCGAAGTACGCGAACTGGCCGAGCGCGCGCGTTCGCGTAAGCTGAAGCCCGAGGAGTACACGGGCGCAACATTCTCGATTAGCAATCTCGGAATGTTTGGAATCGACGAGTTCACCGCAGTCATCAACCCGCCCGAGGGCGGCATACTCGCCGTTGGCGCTATGACTGCGAAACCGGTCGTGCGAGACAACGAGATCGTGATTCGGCAGATAATGCGTGTGACCATGTCGTGCGATCATCGCGTTATCGACGGCGCCACCGGCGCGAAGTTTCTGCAAACCTTCAAGAAGATCCTGGAGAATCCGCTGTACCTCGTCGTGTGAGGCCACGGATGACAGGGATTAAAGATTACCGCGACACACTCGGTCCTCATCTGGCTCTGATCGCGGTCCAGATACTCTTCGGCACCTGGCCAATCTTCGGCAAAGTCGTGTTGCGATCTATGTCGCCGTCGAGCTTGACGGCCTGCCGGCTCACGGGTGCAGCGCTGGCTTTCGCACTGCTGCAACGCAAAATCACGCCACTCTTCAAAATGCCGGCCAAAGATATTTTGTTACTGGCACTGTGCAGCATGACGGGCGTAGTCGGCAATCAGTTCCTGTACGTTAAAGGACTCTCGCTCACCACGGCCATCAACTCCACGCTGCTGAGCACGACCATTCCCGTTTTTGCCCTCTTTGTCAGTATTCTCTTTCGCTACGACCACTTATCTCTGAGGCGACTAATCGGCATCGCCCTCGCGGGGAGTGGGGTTGTTTATCTCGTAAATCCGTTGCGGGCGGATCTGTCGGCGCAAACAACAGCGGGCAATCTGCTGATCGTGAGCAACTCGCTGCTCTACGCGCTGTACATCGTGATCTCGAAAACTCTCTTCGAGCGTTACGGTGCTTTAAATGTGATCACCTGGATTTTTCTGGTGGGATCGCTGGTTACAGTGCCGGTCGGGATCTATTCACTTCAACAGGAAAACCTCAGCGCGATCGGTGCAGGCGTGTGGTTTACGATTGCATTCATCATCATCTTTCCAACAGTCGGAGCTTACTATCTCAATGCCTGGGCGCTCACGAAAGTCCCGCCGAGCACGGTAGCGATTTACATCTACCTGCAACCACTGATTGCCTTTGGTTTTGCGCCATTATTTCTCGGCGAGGAATGGAGCTCCCGAACGATCATCGCAGCGCTGCTCATCTTCGCCGGCGTAGCAGTCGTCACCAAACGGGGACGCAGCCGCGCCATCAGAGAAATCTCCGAACATCCCGACGCATTAGCTCGCTAGCCAACAAAAAGGCACATAAAGCACAAAACAGTTGAATCTGTTTTCTTTTGTGCTTTCTGCGCCTTTTGTGGCTAATCTTTTCTGTGCTTTATGCGGCGCGTCGTTCGCGCTTGAAGCAACTCTGGATCTCTTCCGCGTCGAGCGTGTCGCGCTCCATCAGCATCTCGACCAGGCGGCCAATCGATTCCTGCTCGGCAGTCACGATCGCGCAGGCCCGCTCCAGTTGCTGATTGATCAACTCGTTCGTCGCTTCTTCTATCTTGTCGAGCAGGCTCTGACTGCGTGGTTGATCCGGCTGGCCGAGATGAATCGGTCCGAGGCGGCTCATGCCAAACTCGCTGACCATCGCCCTTGCTATCTCAACTGCGCGCTCGATGTCGTTCGAGGCGCCGGCAGTCATCGTCGAGAGCAACACCTGCTCCGCCGCACGGCCACCAAGCAACAACGCGATCTGATCTTCGAGATACTCACGCTTCTTCATGAACCGATCGCGCTCGGGCAATGACTGCGTCACACCCAGCGCCCGGCCGCGCGGCAGAATCGAAACCTTGTGAATCGGATCGCCGTTCTCGACAGCCAAACCAACCGCAACGTGACCCGCTTCGTGGACCGCGGTGGCGTAGCGCTCGTCATCGTCCATCATAAAGCCTTGCCGTTCGGCGCCCATCAGGATGCGATCACGTGCAATCTCGACATGCTTGCGACCAACAGCCGCAGCGTCATCGCGTGTAGCTGCGATTGCCGCCTCGTTCATCAGGTTCGCGAGCTCGGCTCCGGAGAAACCCGGAGTTCCGCGGGCTATCCACTGAAGATCGAGCCCTTCTTCGAGTTTCAGATTGCGTGCATGGACTTTCAGAATCGCTTCACGACCAGTGACGTCGGCAAGGTTAACGGCGATCTCGCGATCGAATCTTCCGGGACGCGTGAGCGCTTTGTCGAGAATGTCAGGCCGGTTGGTGGAGGCGATAACAACGACCGCCGTTGATTGATCGAATCCGTCCATCTCGACCAGCAATTGGTTGAGCGTCTGATCCTGATCCGCTGAGGCGGAGTCGCCACCGCGTCCGCGCTGACGCCCGAGGGCGTCGATCTCGTCGATAAAGATGATGCAGGGTGAAAGTTTTCTTCCCTTTGCAAAGAGGTGCCTGACTCGAGCCGCGCCCAATCCGGCGAACTTTTCCTGAAAGCTCGATCCGGAGGCAGCGAGAAATGCTACGCCCGCTTCTTTCGCGGCAGCGCGCGCGAGCAGCGTCTTGCCCGTTCCTGGCGGGCCATACAGCAGGATGCCACGCGGAACACGTCCGCCCAGCCGGCTGAATCGCTCAGGATTGCGGAGAAACTCAATCGTTTCAGTCAACTCAGCGCGTGCTTCGTTAACTCCGGCAACGTCTTCAAAGCAAACGTTCTGTTTGCCGTTGTGATTTTCCAGCTCAAACGACCCGCGACCGCTCATGCTTGCGTAAATGCGCCATGCGGCAACGCCGATCAGCCCTAAAGTCAGAATCGGCAACAGCCAGCTCAACACGTTTGACAACAAGCCGGGCTGCAACGGTCGAAACTCCACCGGCACGTTGTTCTTACGAAACAGTTGAACGACTTCGTGCTGCGTGGCCTCGCCGGTGACTGTCGCGACGACAATCGAACCGTCAGCTTTCGTCACGGTCAGTGTTTCACCTTCAACCGAGAGCGCAACCGCGCCGCTGGTTTCGGCTAAACCATAAAGCTGCGAGTAGTTAATCTTCTGGACGGGAGGTTGTTCGCGAAGATAATTAAGAACTGTGGCAGCAATTAAGAACGACAGAGTTATGACCAGGCCTACAATGGCGACTTTTCGTGTCCGTACCGATACCCGCGGCGTGGGGGTGGGCATAAAAACCTCCAGCAAGGGTCTGGCGGAGTAAACCTCCGGCGACCAAATAAATTAAAAACCAAAGAATCGGGGTTTGAAAAAGCGACGGAACTTCTAAGGAAGGACCAGCGCGAAAACCGAGACAGGCTCTAAAAACATCAACGCGCCGCGATCGCGAACGCTGTGCTCACTTTACCAGCGAGCAATGTGTTAAGTCCAGAACCGGATCGTGAAAATTTCGAAATAAACAGCTCGGCGATGATTTCCCGATCGGACCTTAGAGCCTTTGAGTCTTGGAATCCGTTGCCACGCGTGGCCGGAAATCATTTCGTGCAGACGTTGACTGCTACATTTCCGTACGGGAATGACCCAGGAATTTGGCCCGAAAGGGCTGAAAACAGCAGAAAACCCAAACGGCATGGACGTTGCTGATTCCACAGGGCGATTGCTTTTGTACCAACGAGACAACGAATGGGCGTGGTTAACAAAAGGAGGAGAACGAAATGCTTTGGACGATTTTTGTAATTCTTTTGGTCCTGTGGTTACTGGGCCTGGTCAGCGGATACGCGATCGGTGGGTTCATCCATATTCTGCTTGTATTAGCGCTGGTAGTGCTGCTTATCAACATTATCGGAGGTCGTCGTCCAGTCGTATAGGCAAACACACTGTTTGCCCTGCTCGACGCCCGACACTATCCGCGAGGACATAGGTTCGTCGGGCGTCTAAAAATCAGGCTAGTGGTAGATCGATTGAACTAATGATTCGCCCTACTGGATAAAGATTCATTTGCGGATCCCAGTAGGGCGAACGTTTGTAGAAAAACCGCAGCCGCTCGGCAGGGCTCGCCGCAAAGTCCGGATCCAGCGCAAGCCGTTGTTCAAACTCCTGGTTCAGATCGGGATCGTTTGCCAACATCTCGCGGGCGAGTGTCTCGAGCACGTAGTGTTCGGCATACTCCTTTTCTTCGAAGATTGCATTGAAGAAGCCCCAGCGGGCCAGCGAGTCGGGCGCTTGCGGTTCCAGCAGGTTCAGAATTACTTTGCCCGCGGGTTGTGCTAACGGAATGACCACCGACCCCGGCGGAAAAACTCTCGTCTCGACCGTGGGCTCCACGTCGAAGCGCGGCATATGCCGGCCTTCGAATGGCGCGTACGGCCACATCACGTTTTTAAAGCGATAACTCTCAATCTCAATTGGTTCAAACGCGGCCAGTGTCTTCATCTCCAGGCCGTGCGCTTGCAGCACATTAATGACTTCGGTCCACTGTCCCGGAACGATGTAATAGAGCGGCGGAGCTACAGCCGTCCTGACTCGGAACGTCTGGTACATCGGAATTGTTAAATCGAGCGGCTCGCGACCGTAGATTACGCGGAGATCATTCGATATCTCGCTGTGTTCGGTTTCGTATTGGAAAGCTTTCAGCGCGAATGGAGTCGGTTCGTCAGTGAGCTCGTAGTCGAGGGGAAAACTCGGCGTTGGGTCGTAGCTTTTGCCCGCGGCGACTGTGCGTTCGTCGGCTTCGCGACCAATCTGGCGCAGGCGTTGCGGATCCCGATTGACTTCGGTGAGCGCCGCGCGCAGGAAGTCGTAAGTGCCAATCACCCGCGAGCGGTAGTCCTTTAGCATGTGCGTCTCAATCAGGATTCCCGCACGATTTCGAATCGGCACGAATCCGGTGGAGAAACGAGGCGAGCCGTTGAAGTCGCGTGTGCCGAGTGTCAGATCGCGATTGTCGACAAACTCCAGGTACCACGAAATTATATTTCCGGCTGCTTCAGTTGCGGGCGCGACTTTGCCACCGAAAACCTCGCGCTCCCAATCAAGGATTGCGGGATTGACGCCGTCGTGATGTTCGTGGTGATACGTGATGTTGCAGCGATAGTCGGCGCCGTCAGTTACGTGGCAATCGATGAAGAGATCGGGTTGCCACAGGTTCCAGAGCTGAAGCCACGCACGGGTTTCGGGCGTGTCTGCTTTCATGTAGTCGCGATTGAGGTTCTGGTACGTGCTGGTCGTTCGCCATCCCATTTCTGAAGGGCCGTTTTGATTGATGCGATTGTACGGAGTGGCGCGCTCATGGCCGTCCGTGTTGTAAATAGGGATGAAGAGCAAGACGACGTTTTCGAGTATTCCGGTGGCAGTCTTCGTGATCGCGATGTCGCGAAGAAGTGCGAAGCCTGCGTCTTTGCCGTCGGGTTCGCCGGAGTGAATGCAGGCTTGAATCAGAACGATGGCTTTGTTTTGCGCGTGCGCTGCTTCGGGAGTGAAAGTACCGGTTTCGGAGGCGATGATGAGCGGTAATTCCCTGCCCTGGCCGCTAAATCCGAACCCTTCGTATTCAATTGAAGACGATGCGTGGGCGAGACGCCGTGCGAAAGCGACGGTGTCATCGTAACTGGGTGTTTCGCCGTAACCAGTGAGCTCGGCGTGCGTACGCCACTCGGGGGGTATTGTTGACATAGATTGTGTTCCAGAACGAGAAGATTGTTCACGCAAAGCCGCAAAGAAAGCCTTTGCCGTCTTTGCGTCTTTGCGTGGATCAAAGTTTGGTATTACAGGATCTGCATTCGCTGCGCCGGCGCGCGTTGAGAGTGCCGCAGCCGGAACAGCGAATGTACATCGTACGAGCAAACCAACTGGTGATGAACGCACTGACGAGCAGTATCCCAATCAGGACAGCAGCGTTCAGCAGAAAATCTCTCAACCTTTAACGGTTCTCCACTCCTCTGGGACGATAGCCTTGACCGCGTTCATAACCCGCCTGAAACGGCCTGTCAAGCACGGAACCCGTGTAAGCCGAAACCAAGTCCGCCTCAACGTCGGTGTACGACTTCCCTCTACGCTTCGGATGCAAGGCAGCCTGGTAACCCCGGCGATAGTTCTCTTCGTGGCGATCGAAGTCGCTGCCGTAGTGCGTCCGTTCGCCGTCTCTCAGTTCCTGCCACCAGGTTTCGCGCAACACGTCGAGATCTTCGGCGCCGCCGCTACGCATAGCCTCTGAAGCTCGATCAGCCTGTTCTCCCTCGTCCACGTAAGCAATGACGACAGAATGCCCATGGCGCAGAGCGTCTTCGTACAGGTAAACGTCCTCGTGCGGTATGCCCTCACCCAGTTCCTCTTCCACTTGATCCCCGACCGCGGATCCGGCAGCCGCGCCAACAACACCCAGCAGTGCCGCGCCAACCATCCCAAAAGCGACCAGCGGTCCGATACCTGGGATTGCCAGACTCGCGATCGCCAATCCCGCGGTCGCGCCACCAGCGGCTCCCATCGCGCCTCCAACAGCCGCGCCCATCGCCCGGCCCATGCCTGGATCTTCAGTATCCGTGACCGGCACGCCCGCTTCGAGTCGTTCCGGAGCACTGCCCGGCCTCACGATTCCTATCCTCTTTTCCGGTATACCAAGATTTCTTAACTCACTAAGTGCTCTCTCCGCGTCATCGTTTGATCTAAAAACTCCAGTAACTGCCTGCATCATCTAATCCTCCCATTTTGACGTTCGACCAAATTGTTTAAAGCTAGTGACATTCCGGCAGCAAGGATTAGGTGTCATCGACACAAATCGTTGAGGATTTGCGCAAAGCTATGTTAGAGTCGAACTACGATTCAACCTGCAAACGTGAGGCTCAAGAGCGGATGTTCGACATCGTAGACAAACACTGGCCTATGTCGGAGGGTGACGGAAAGGCCACTCGGAAGAAGCGACCGCGCATACTCGCCATCACCACCGATTGCTGCACCGGATGCTCCGGCTCACCGGCGTGTATCGAGTATTGTCCGATTGAAGCCTGCATGTTCTGGGTGCCGGACGAAGACCATCCTCCGTTTGGACGAATCGAAGTAGATCCTTATCTCTGCATTGGCTGCCAGAAGTGTACCAGCAAAGGTCCTGATGGTGCGTTTCTAGACGGCTGTCCGTGGGACGCAATCGAGATGGTGCCGACGGATGATTGGGAAGCAGTACACGGCATCACTCTTCCGGATGCGCCACCTGCACCGCCAGCTTAATTATGTAATCTGCCGCTTATTGCTTTCGCGGTCAGATCCGCCTGCTCTTTAATCCGCCCCGAAGCCTCGTTCGAATTGGCGTAACTCTGCACCAGCGGCAAATCTTCCGCCGTTCCCACGAGCGCCAGTCCGCGCAATGCTTCCCAAATACTGTCTTCGTCTGAATTGAAACTCAGCAACTCCTCGTCGCGCGCCACCTGCGATCCATTAGGCTTCGAAATCTTGTTGATCCGTCCCGGCAACGGCGATCGCATTTCCACCACTGTTCCGTCCGGCTGTTGAATGCGGGCCAGCAGCGCCCTGCGCGCAACCGTCGCGCCCTCTTTCAAACTACTCGCAACCACACCATCAACAGGCGCCTTCAACGAGTAAGGCCGCAGCACTGACAAGAGCTCTTCACGACCACTGCTGTCGTTGAATCGCAGCAGCGCCAGCGCCGCGTTGCGACGCACAATCGGCTCAGGATCGCGCACGAGTTTCAAAAGCGCCTCATGGAATTCCTGTGACTGATTGTCAAACCCCATCAACCACGCGATCGTCAGCCGAAACTCTGACTCAGGATTGCCACTCAGGGTGATTAGCTGCGGATACCAGTTCTTTACTGCCGGCTCGCCACGTTCCATGCGCTGCTGGATCTGAAGCAGAGCGTGCTGCACGTGACGCGGGTTCTTTTCGTCAGCCAGATACTTCGAGATGTCTGCGTCGGACAGCTCGCGTCCAAACCACGAGAAATACCAGGCGAGAAAAGTCGCCGCTACGAAGAGTGCCGCGAGCAGCAGAATCGGACCAGAGCCGGGAGTGCGCCTGCGCACCTCCTTTACTCTTATCTCGGGATGATTGCCGTTATCCATCAATAGATCTGGTAAAGCATAAGATAAACGATCACTCCCGTAATCGACACGTAGAGCCAGATTGGCAGCGTGATCCGTGCGATGCGCCGATGACGCGCAAAATCCTGGCGCAGTGCGCGATAGAAGGTGAGCGCGACCAGGGGAACAATCACGACGGCCAGAATAGTGTGGCTGGTCAGGATCGTGAAATAGATCGGGCGCACCAGGCCAGTGCCCTGAAAACGTGTCGCGCCGTGGTGATAGTGATAAGTGAGATATGAAGCCAGAAAAAGAATCGAAACGATCAGCGCACTGACCTGACACGCCCGATGCGCTGCCACATTCCGCGCCCTGATAAACGAGTATCCGGTAAATAACAACACCGCGCTCGTGCCATTCAAACAAGCATTCAAGTGCGGCAGGTAAGAAATGTAATCATTCATAGCCACAAAGATGATTTAGCCACAAAAAAGCACATAAAGCACAAATGCAAAAACCAAAGCGAACTGAATTAAACGTTTGTGCTCTATGTGCCTTCTTATGGGTAATCTTCAAAGCCACAAATGACGAAAAACCGCAGCGCACTGCTAACTGAATTACTTTGTGCTCTATGTGCCTTCTTGCGGCTCATCTTTAAAGCACAAATGACGAACCAAAGCGCACTCCTAACTGAATTAACTTTTGTGCTTTATGTGCCTTTTTGTGGCTAATCTTCCTTTGTCGCGGCTTTGCCTTTGTCGGTTAGGGAATAGAAGTCGTTGCCTTCTTCCGCGAGCAAGCCTTCTCGCACCAGGCGCTCGACGGTGTCGAAGACGGCCGTGCGTGCCTCGGGATCGTTGCCGCCGGCTTCGAACAACTCGTGCAGGTCGAGCGTCTCTTTGCGCCAGTGCGCGAAGCTGTTCAAAACTTTTCTGGTGAGCTCATCCACGGATCTCAGGCGTCTTCTGACTAAATCTAGCGGCTATAGCTTTCACATCCGGCGGAACTGCGCGGCCTTTGGCATCGAGCAAGGGCGGCTGTTGCGACCTGATTTGGCCCCATTCGCTGTTCGGCGCCGCCGGAACGCCAAGTGGCTTTTTCACAAATGGCAACGGCAAGCGGCCTTCAGACTTGAGATAGAGCAGCGGGTTGATGGCGAACATTAACGCCATCACCAGGCTGACGGTGATGATGAAGAGATTGTCAGTGGTGAGAAAGTCGCCCGAGGCAAACACGCTGACAATCGCCAGCGCCAGAAAGCCCAGCGCGACCAGCAAGCAGATCAAGTTGAGCAGTCCGAGTTCTTTTTTCATCAGATGGATTAGTGTTTCGCTTTTCCAGCCGGCTTGCGCCGCTCGCCGACTTCTTCATAGCCACATCTTTCACACTGCCACAACGGAAACGACCCTGCGGGATCCGCGCCTGACTGGTAGACCGCACGATTCGAGGGAATGATCTTCCCCCCGCAGCGCGGGCACAAACGACCGCGCGTCGTGCGTTTCTCGACATCAAGCGCTAAAGGATTGTCATCAGCCATCAATGGCCTCGATATCGTCTTAACACGATAAAGATCGAACAGAAGATCGTGACCGGAGGCACCAGCAGGACCAGCACACCGATATTGAAGTTACGAATAAACCGCGCATCGGTAGTACTGGTCAGGGCAGCCCGGCACATCGAGCATTGCGCGTCAGCATAAGTATGCGCCAACAGCATAACCGCCACTGCCAGGACGATAAAAACCAAAACACGCTGCCAACTGGTGTGCACTATGGTTCCTCCAAAGGCGCCGGCGCGACTGCGGGCTGCTCCTGAAATTGGTAACGCAGCCCAGCCGAGCGAAAGCTGTCGGGGAAAAACGCAAACAACAGAATAATACAAACCACCAGCATCGGGACAAGTGTCAGGATCAGGCTCAAGCGCTCAAACTTCAAGTGCATGAAGTAGGCCACGATCAGCGCCGCCTTGATAATCGACAGGCCCAGCAGCACGATCAGCATCAGGAAAATGGGCATCGGCTTGTAAGCCAGAAAGATTTC
>Ga0126315_10001134_pt1 | contig 10069 bp, 9 predicted proteins | sample Plot106_FD_92534 | JGI IMG/M metagenome (GOLD analysis project Ga0126315, IMG submission 92534) | Serpentine soil microbial communities from UC McLaughlin Reserve, CA, USA - Plot106 | ecosystem: Environmental > Terrestrial > Soil > Grasslands | place: USA: UC McLaughlin Reserve, Lake County...
CCGCAGGGCTTTTAGCGCTGGAAGAGGCCAATGAGCTCGGCCCGTTGGCGGTCCGAGAGACCTCCCACGGTCTTCGACTGGCTGATCCTCGCCTGGGTCAGAAACCTTCCGGCCTTGACCCGGCCGAACTTGGGGACGGCCATGAGGATGTCGAAGACCTTCGCGGTCGTGACGTACTCCGGGGGCTTGCGCAGGATCTCCTCGATCCTGGCGTGGCCGTCCTTGAGGTCTCGCTTGAGCTGCGCCCTCTTGACTCGGATGTCGTTGGCGCGCTTGAGCGCCTCCATCCGTTGGTCGCGAGACCGGGCCGGCGCCTGGGCCTGAGTCTTCACGGACGCCACGGCGCGTGATACTAACAGCTTGTCGAGAGCATTCAATTCGGCAAAAATGCAGGCATTTCTTCCGTTGTCTCGCCTGACAGCACAGGGTCGTGCGCGATTCCAACCGCGGTCCATGGGTCCGACAGCCCAACCGCATCGGCGGCGGAGTGGAGTTCGCGCCGCACTCGGACCGGTGCCCGGGGGTCGCTGAAGAGCACGGTTCCAAGTGCGACTGAGCTCGCGCCGGCGGCGATCAGCTCCAGTGCGTCGGGGCCGTTCCAGACGCCGCCCATGCCGACGATCGGCAGACTCGTGACCCGCCAACAGGCAAAAACAGCGGCGAGCGCACTCGGCTTGAGTGCAGGCCCTGAGAGGCCTCCCGTGCCTCGTCCGAGGCGCGGTCGCAGCGTTCGCCGGTCGAGCGCTAGGCAGCGCAGGGTGTTCACGAGCGAGAGCCCGTCGGCCCCGGCGGCCTCGACTGCCCGTGCGACCTCGGCGATGTCGGGGAGCTGCGGGGACAGCTTCGCGTAGATCGGGAGCGGCGTTGCCGCCCGACTGGCGGCGACGATCTCGGCGGCCGACTCGGGCGCTTCGTCGACGTTCGGGCACGACAGGTTCAGCTCGATCGTCACGTCGTACAGCTGGGCGCAGGTGGAGGCGTATTCGGCGGCGCTGAATCCGCCCACCGAGACCCAGATCGGGATGCCGAGTTGCTTCAACTGCGGGAGGACGTCCTTGAGAAACGACTTGATCCCCGGGTTCTGGAGCCCGATCGAGTTCAGCATGCCCTGATCGGTCTCGGCGATCCGCGGCGGCTCGTTCCCTTCCCGCGCCTCCGGCGTCACCGTCTTCGTCACGAACGCGTCGAGCGACCGCGCCACGTCCGGAGCGGTCAGCGCGTCGAGGCATCCCGAGGCGTTAAGCAGCAAGGACGGGCCCCTCCACGCAGAGCCGCTTGTAGCGGCCGTCGATCTCTACGACGCAGCCATAGCAGGCGCCATAGCCGCAGGCCATCGGCGCCTCCCAGGCCAGCTGCGCGCTCGGAGCAAGCGCGGCGACTGCCTCGAGCATGGGCTCCGGTCCGCAGGCCAGGACGTCGTGACCCGGCCGCAAAACCTCCGTCACCAGCGTCGGCTCGACGACGACCTCGGCGTTGGAGACGAGCGCCGCTGCCTCCGCGTGTCGGTCGGAGCGGAAGCCGAGCACGGCCGGCGGTATGCCGAGCGCCGCCGACAGGTACGGGAACGGCGCGATGCCGATCCCGCCGCCGACGAGCAATGGCCGCTCGACGTCCAGGCGGAAGCCGTTCCCCAGCGGTCCCAGCACGCAGAGCTCGTCGCCGGGCTCGAGCTCGGCCAGTGCTCTCGTCCCGGGCCCGATCGGCTCGAGCAGGAAGGCAAGCTCGCCCGGCGGCGCGAGGCACAGGCTCATCGGCCGTGGCAGCAGCCGGCCAGGCGCCTCGAGCATGAAGAACTGACCGGGGATGCCCGGCTCGAGACGACCACGATCGACCCGCACGAGCGTGTACGGCCCGACCTGCTCGGAGCCAACGACCCTACGCCGTTCGCGGTTGAACATCGATGCGCTCCTGAAGTGAGATCACGTCCTCGCCCCGCGCGTCCGCGATCGCCAGCACAGCGGCCGCGGCACCGCTCAGGGTGGTGATGCAGGGGATGCGGGCGGTGAGCGCCGCCTCGCGAATCTGGTAGCCGTCGGTGCGGGCGCCCGAGCCCTGGGGCGTGTTGATGACGAGATCACAACGGCCGCGGCGGAGGAGGTCGACCACGGTCGCCCCGTCCCCACTCTCGGTCACCTTGCGAACGTGCTCGACGGCCAGGCCGGCCGCGGCGAGCGTGCGGGCCGTCCCGCTGGTCGCCGTGAGCCTGAAGCCGAGGTCGGCCAGGGCGGCGGCCACCGTGGCGACCGCGTCCTTGTCGGAATCGCGCACGGAGAGGAAAGCCGTCCCGTCGGTGGGAAGGGGCCGGCCGGCGGCGCGCTCCACCTTCGCCAGCGCTGTCGGGTAGTCGGCCGCACTGGCCATGACCTCCCCGGTCGAGCGCATCTCCGGCCCGAGCACGGGATCCGAGCCGGGAAAGCGCTGGAACGGAAACACAGCCGCTTTCACCGAGACCTGTCCCGGTGCCTGGCACCTTGTCCCCAGCGACAGGTCGAGATCTCCCAGGCGGGCGCCGGCGGCGAGCCGGCAGGCGAGGTCGACCAGGTTGACGCCGATCGCCTTGCTGGCAAAGGGCACGGTCCGCGACGCCCGCGGGTTGGCCTCGAGGACGTAGAGGTGGCCGCCCTGCACGGCAAGCTGGACGTTGACGAGACCGACGACCCCTAGAGCGGGAGCGAGTCGCTCGACCGTCCGGCCGATCTCCGCGAGCAGAACGTCGTCCATGCCCGGGGGCGGGAGCGCGCAGCTCGAGTCGCCGGAGTGGACACCCGCCTCCTCGACGTGCTGCATCACCGTCGCGACCCAGGTCTTTTCGCCGTCGCAGAGCGCGTCGACGTCGATCTCGAGCGCACCCTCGACGAAGCGGTCGACGAGCACGCGCGAGCCGGGCGGAGCACTCGCGCCGACCGTCTCCGCGTCGTAGCAGATCGTCATGTTCCGCCCGCCGAGCACGTAGGAGGGCCGCACCAGCACCGGGTAGCCGATCGCCTCGGCGACGTCGATCGCCTCGGCGGCCGAGCCGGCGATCCCCCACGGAGGCACGGCAATCCGCAGCTCACGGCACAGCGCGGCGAAGCGCTCGCGATCCTCGGCCAGATCGACGGCGTCGTAGGGCGTGCCCAGGATCCGGTACCCGGCCTCTTCCAGCCCCCGCGCGAGCTTCAGCGGCGTCTGGCCGCCGAACTGGATCACGACGCCGACGGGCTGCTCCTGCTCGCAGACGGCGAGCACTTCCTCGAGCCCGAGCGGCTCGAAGTAGAGCCGGTCGGAGGTGTCGTAGTCGGTCGAGACCGTTTCCGGGTTGCAGTTGACCATCACGGTCTCGAAGCCGACCTCCCGGAGACTGCACGCCGCATGGACACAGCAGTAGTCGAACTCGATTCCCTGCCCGATCCGGTTCGGGCCTGAACCGAGGATTACGACTCGCGGTTTTGCTCCCGCGGGCGCAGCCTCGTCCGCTTCTCCCCAGGTCGAGTAGTAGTAGGTCGACGCGGCCTCGACTTCGCCCGCGCAGGAGTCGACTCGGCGATACGCGGGACGGACACCGCATGCTCGCCGCTTCGCCCGCGCGATCTTCTCGCTCGTCCCGCAGCCCGCGGCGATGTCGAGATCCGACCAGCCCGCGCGCTTTAGCCGCAGCCAATCGTCCGCGACGAGCTGATCGACGTCCGTGACACGCGCCAGCGACTCCCGCGCGCGCTCGAGCTCCGTCTCGAACCAAGGATGGAGGTCGCGCGGTTCCCAGGCGTCGTCGATCTCCCGCGCCCGCTTCGCCTTCAGGAATGCCTCGGTGAACGAGCGACCGATCCCCATCGTCTCCCCGACCGACTTCATCTGTGTGCCGAGGGTCCGATCGGCGCCGGGGAACTTCTCGAACGCGAAGCGCGGAAACTTGACAACGACGTAGTCGAGCGTCGGCTCGAAGCTCGCCGGTGTCGTCCCGGTGAGGTCGTTCGGGATCTCGTCGAGCGTGTAGCCGACGGCGAGCTTCGCGGCGACCTTGGCGATCGGGTAGCCGGTTGCCTTCGATGCCAGCGCCGAGCTGCGGGAGACGCGCGGGTTCAGCTCGATCACGCGCAGCTCCCCGCTCTCGCGCTCGCGCGCGAACTGGATGTTGGCGCCGCCGGTCTCGACGCCGACCTCGCGGATCACCGCCGCACCGGCGTCGCGGAGCTCCTGGTAGGCCTCGTCCGAGAGGGTCATCTGCGGCGCGACCGTCACCGAGTCGCCGGTATGGATGCCCATCGGGTCGAGGTTCTCGATCGAGCAGACGACGACGACGTTGTCCGAGCGGTCGCGCATCAATTCGAGCTCGAACTCGTCCCAGCCGATCAGCGACTCCTCGACGAGCACCTGGCCCACGGGGCTCTCGCGCAATCCGAGCTCGACCTGTCGCTCGAGCCCGGAGAGATCATTGGCGACGCCTCCACCGTGACCTCCGAGCGTGAACGCCGGCCGCACGATCACCGGAAACGCGAGGTCCTGGCGGAGGTCGTCGGGCGCCGAGACGACCTCGGAGGCCGGCACGCGGTGGCCTGCGAGCCGCACGGTCTCGCGGAACCGCTCACGGTCCTCCGCGCGCCGGATGACGTCGACTCCTGCGCCGATCAGCTCGATCCCGAGCTCGGCGAGCACACCCTGCTCGGCGAGGTCCACTGCGAGGTTGAGGGCGGTCTGGCCGCCGAGCGTCGGCAGCAGCGCATCGGGCCGCTCCCTGGCCAGGACACCGGCGACGCCGTCGAGGTCGAGCGGCTCGACGTACGTCCGGTCGGCGAAGCCTGGGTCGGTCATGATCGTGGCCGGATTGGAATTGACGACGATCGTGCGAAAGCCCTCGCCGCGCAGCACCTTCAGCGCCTGGCAGCCCGCGTAGTCGAACTCGCAGGCCTGGCCGATCACGATCGGCCCTGATCCGATCACGCAGATCGAGCGGAGGTCAGGCCGCCTCGGCGACGCCGCCCACCTCCTCGACCCAGTCCTCGAGCAGGCCCCAGGCGTCGTGCGGCCCGGGACCGGCCTCCGGGTGGAACTGCACCGAGCGGGCCCTGAGCTCGGGGAACTCGAGGCCTTCGACGGTGCCGTCGTAGAGGGAGACGTGACGTGCTTCGCGGGCCGTGCTCGGCTTGACGGCGAACCCGTGGTTCTGCGAGGTGACGAGCACGCGGTCGGTCCTCCGGTCGAGCACCGGATGGTTGGCGCCGCGGTGGCCGAACGGCAGCTTGAACGTCTCGTGGTCCGTGGCGAGAGCGAGCAGCTGGTGCCCGAGGCAGATACCGAGCAGCGGCAACCGCCCGAGCAGGGACCGCACGGCTTCGATCTCGTCCGCGAGCGGCTCCGGGTCGCCCGGCCCGTTCGAAAGCACGACGCCGTCGAACCCCTCGAGCTCCTCAGGGTCCGCGTCGTGCGGAAAGACGGTCACCGCCGCGCCGGCCGTCGCGAGCCGCCGCAGGATCGAGCGCTTGCAGCCGTAGTCGACCACGGCGACCCGGGCCCTGCCACGCTCGGAGTACTCGTACGGCCCGGGCGTCGAGACGTTCTGGGCGAGCGCCCGGCCCGCCATCGGCGGCTGCTCTTGCACGGCACGCAGCGTCTCGTCGACCGAGGCATCGGCGGCCACTACAGCCGCTCGCATCGCGCCCGCCTCGCGCAGCCTGAGGACGAGCGTCCGCGTGTCAATGCCCGACAGGGCCGGAATTCCCCGTTCGAGGAGCCAGTCGGTCCAGGCCGGGCCCCGCGCCTCGCGCATGAGCACCCCACGCGCATGCGGCCGAGCCGACTCCGCGCGTTGGCGGGCCACGCCGTAGTTGCCCACCATCGGCGCGGTGAAGGCGACGAGCTGCTCCGCGTAGCTCGGGTCGGTGACGATCTCCTGATAGCCCGTCATCGCGGTCGTGAAGACGGCTTCACCGAAGGCGAACCCGGGCGCGCCGACCGACTCGCCCCGGAAGACCTTTCCATCCTCCAAGACCAAGAACCCGGTCATGTGTCGTACACCACCCGGCCGGCTGCGACGGTCATCCGCACCTTGCCGGTCACCCGCTCGCCGAGCAGCCAGGAGTTCGCCGAGCGCGACCGGAACCCGCCCGCCTCGACGCGGTGGCTCGCACTCAAATCGAGGAGCACGAGGTTCGCCGCCTCGCCGACGGCAATCCGAGGCCCCGGCAGCCCGTAGACTCGCGCCGGTCCCGAGGACATTCGCTCCAGCAGCGTCTCCAGCGAGATGTGTCCCGGCTCGACGAGATACGTGTAGAGCGCCGAGAACGCCGTCTCGAGCCCGGTGACCCCGAAGGGCGCCGCCTCGAACGGCACCTCCTTCTCGTGTCTGGCGTGAGGTGCGTGGTCTGTTGCGACTGCTTGAATCGTCCCCTCTCGGAGTCCGGCGATGAGCGCGGAGCGGTCGTCGCCGCTCCGAAGCGGTGGGTTCATCTTCAGGTTCGAGTCGAGCGAGCGAACAGCGTCGTCCGTCAAGCAGAGATGGTGCGGCGTCACCTCGGCGGTCGCCCCCACTCCGGCCGCCTGCGCTGCACGCACCGCTTCGACCGACTCTCGCGCCGAGACGTGGAGGACGTGCACCGGCCGCTGCTCGTAGGCGGCGAGTGCGAGGTCACGTTCGACCATCAGGCTCTCGGCGACCGACGGGTAGCCCGCGAAGCCGAGCTCCGCTGAGACGGCGCCCTCGTGCATCTGGCCGTCGCGCGAGAGCGTCAGCTCCTCGCAGTGGAGCGCGAGCGGCCGTTGGGTGACGGCGCCGTACTGGAGGGCGCGGCGCATCATCCCTGCGGCCACGACAGGCCTGCCGTCGTCGCTGAAGCCGGCCGCGCCCGCCGCGGCCAGCTCCGCCATCTCGGTCAGCTCCGCACCCTGCTGGCCCTTGGTGATCGCAGCCAGGAAGCCGACCGGGATCTCAGCCTCGGTCTGCGCAGCCTCGATCAGCGACCCGAGCACAGCGCTCGAGTCGACGGCCGGATCGGTGTTGGGCATCGCCAGGATCGCGCAGTACCCTCCGGCGGCCGCAGCCTGCGTGCCCGAGGCGATCGTCTCCTCGTCTTCCCGTCCGGGTGTTCTCAGATGGACGTGCGGGTCGACGAACGCCGGCGCCAGGAGGAGCCCGTCGGCGTCGACCACACGGTGAGCGTTCGTGTGGAGCCGGGAGCCGAGCTCGGCGATTGTGCCGCTGTCGACGCGGACATCGAGGATGGCGTCGACCCGATCGATCGGGTCGAGTACGCGGGCGCCGCGGATGACCAGGTTCTCGCCCGGCGCCTGTTTCGTGAAGAGCATTACGCGACCTCGTGGAGCTCGGCGACCTTGACGCCGACCGGGCCGGTGGTCAGCAGGTCGTAGAGGACGGCCATGCGGGTGACGAGCCCGGCTCGCACCTGCGTCTCGATCAGCGCGTCGGCGGCGTCAGCCACGCGCGGGTCGATCTCGACGCCACGGTTCATCGGGCCCGGATGCATCACCTTCTGACCGGGCCGGAGCCGTTCGGGCGTGACACCCCAGCGCGCGGTGTATTCGCGGAGGCTCGGCACGTAGTTCGAGCCCTCCTGCATCCGCTCTCGCTGCATCCGAAGGACGTAGACGACGTCGGCGGCGCCGATCGAGGCGATGTCGGTCGAGGTCTCGCAGCCCATTGCCTCGATCCCGCGAGGCAGGAGCGGCGGCGGCCCGACCAGGGTCGCGCGGGCGTCGACGAGCGCGAGCGCCTGGAGGAGCGAGCGGGCCACGCGCGAGTGCAGCACGTCCCCGACGATCGCGACGTGCAACCCGTCCAGCCGGCCGAACTCCTCGTGCAGCGTGTAGAGGTCGAGGAGCGCCTGCGTCGGATGTTGGTGCTTCCCATCGCCGGCGTTGACGACTCGAGCGTTGGTCACGCCGGCGACGAAGTGCGCGGCTCCGATCTGCGGGTGCCGGATCACGATCACGTCCGGGTCGTAGGCGCCGAGCGTCAGCGCCGTGTCCTTCAGAGACTCGCCCTTGTCGACGGCCGAGCCCGACGCCTTGATCGACATCGTGTCGGCCGACAGCCGCTTCGCCGCCAGCTCGAAGCTCGACGAGGTGCGCGTCGAGGACTCGTAGAAGACGTTGACGACGGTCCGGCCGCGAAGGGTCGGGAGCTTCTTCATCTCGCGCTCGAGCGAGCGGGCAAAGCTGCGGGCGGTGGCGAGCAACCGCTCGACGTCGTCACGCGAGAGGTCGGCAATCGACAGCAGATGCCGCCGCTCGGCCGACGGGGGCGGCAGCATCTCGTCGCGCATGACGCGGATGTCAGCCATGGGCTTCCTCCTCAGGCGTCGAAACGAGCAGCACCTGGTCGACCTCGTCCACCTCGACGAGTTGAACCTGGATGCGCTCGTTCCGGGAGGTCGGCAAGTTCTTGCCTACGTAGTCGGGACGGATCGGCAGCTCACGGTGGCCGCGGTCGGCGAGGCAGGCGAGCTGGACGCGGGCAGGGCGGCCGTAGTCGAAGAGGGCGTCGATCGCCGCGCGGATCGTCCGGCCCGTGTAGAGCACGTCGTCCACGAGCACCACAGTCCGGCCGGCGACCGGGAAGTCGAGGCGCGTCGCGCGCACCAGCGGCTGCGGGTGGCGCGGCGCCTCGCCGGCACGGACCTGGACGTCGTCACGGTAGAAGGTGATGTCGAGCGAGCCCAGTTCGACCTCCATGCCCGTGAACTCCTGGATCAGGCGGCGAAGGCGCTGCGCGAGCGGCACGCCCCGCGTATGGATGCCGACGAGCGCGACGCGATCGAGTGCGGGGTTCGCCTCGACGATCTCATGGGCGATGCGGCTGAGGCTCTTGGCGATTGCCTGCTCGTCGAGGAGAGTTCTCGGGCTGGTTTGTGCAGGCAGCGGCAACCGCTCTCCTTTCCGGCCTCACGGGACCGAGTTAAAGGACGTGGAGCGAGCGGAAGCTTACCGTGCCGGCCGGACGGCGTCAGCCCCGGGCGAACGGGCCAGGTGTCTTAGGCGTCCGAGACGAGCTCGTCCGGCTCGCTCAGCGACTCGATCGCTTCGAGCGCGTCTTCGAGCGACGCCTCCGGAACCAGGACCTTCTGCGGCGCATCCTCGGTCTCCGCCGGATGGTGCTCGACGGCAGGCTCCAGCTGCGCGGCGATGCCCGCTTCCTGGAGGATCGATTCCAGCTCTTCGGCCTCGGTGACGTCGCCGGCGACGGCGACCTGAACCATTCGAGTCATCGGATCCCCTCCTCGATGGTCGCGGCAACGGCCTCGCCTCTGAGCGGCGACGGGCGGTGCTTGTGGGTGGCTCCACCTCTCACGAGCTCCGGCGATCCCCGCTCCGGAAACGGGACGACGATGATATCCAGATCCCGCGGCACGACCGTGTTCGGGAAGACCGCCTGCGCCTCCCGCTCGATCTCGCCCCCGAAGTAGCGGTTGGACAGGTGCGTCAGCGCGAGCAATCCGACCTCCGCCTCACGCGCGACCTCAGCCGCGTCCGCCGCGGTGGAGTGGAGCGTCTCGCGGGCACGCTCGCGCTCTTCCTCGGCAAAAGTCGCCTCGTGGACGAGCACGTCGGCGCCGCGCGCGGCTTCGACCACGTCCCGCGAGTACGCCGTGTCCGCGGAGACGACGAGCTTCCGTCCCGGCCGCATCTCGCCGAGGACGCTCTCGGGTGCGATCACCCGCCCGTCCGGGAGCGTTACTGCTTCGCCTCGCTGCAAGGCGCCGCGCTCCGGGCCCGCGGGGATGCCGAGCGCATCTGCCACCTCGACATCGAAGCGTCCCGGCCGGGCTTCCTCGATCAGGGCGTAGCCAAGAGCCGATACCCCGTGGTCGACCGGGAAGGTCGCCAGCCGGCAGTCGCCCCGCTCGAGGATCTCGCCCGGCTGTAGTTCGATCAGCTCATAGGGGTACGTCAGCCGGCCGAAGATCCGCCGGAGCGCGCCGAACAACTCGGCCAGCCCCGGCGGCCCGTAGATCGTGATCGGCGTCTCCCGTCCGCGCAGCGCGAAGGTCTTGAGCATCCCGGGCAGCCCAAGGTAGTGGTCTGCGTGGTAGTGCGTTAGGAAGACCTCGCGCAGCTCGATCAAACCGACGTTCGAACG
>Ga0126315_10001136_pt1 | contig 10062 bp, 6 predicted proteins | sample Plot106_FD_92534 | JGI IMG/M metagenome (GOLD analysis project Ga0126315, IMG submission 92534) | Serpentine soil microbial communities from UC McLaughlin Reserve, CA, USA - Plot106 | ecosystem: Environmental > Terrestrial > Soil > Grasslands | place: USA: UC McLaughlin Reserve, Lake County...
AAAATCATATAGAGTTGTACAGTATGAACGATGAAGGTGCCCCACTCGTTAGCGTTGTTGTTCCTGCATACAACGTTGCAGGTTACCTTGAACGTGCTCTCGACTCCGCTCTTACTCAGACTATGACCAACCTTGAGATCCTAGTAGTCGACGATGGTTCTAATGATAATACCTTTGAGGTGGCTTGCAGGGTTGCTACCCGCGATTCTCGCGTCCGAGTATTGCGTAACGAGCGCAATCTTGGTATTGGCGCGAGTCGTAACCGCGGGTTTGGTGCAGCGCGAGGGGGATGGATCGCTCTCCTAGACGGAGATGATATGTGGCTTCCTCAACGCCTCGAGCGAATGTTGGCTGTTTCAGACGGTGCAGATGTGGTTAGTGACGATGTATGCGTCATGCGGGGCTCGTCTACTAAAGATTGCCGGCCCGTTTTCTGGAGCTATCTTCAAATGCGAGGTTTCAATTTGAAGAGACCACGTTATCTCAGCTTGCTCGACTTTGCCTGGTATGATCTCGCCCTAACCCAACCACTGATTAGGCGCTCGTTTCTCGAACGCTACAAACTCGAGTATGATCCGGCTCTGCGTATTAACGAAGATTTTCAGTTTTACTTAGAGATTTTAGCTCTAAAGGCAAGATGGCTACAGCTGCCCCGCGGATACTATCTGTATAACACCCGTCGTATGGGATCGGTATGTTCTAGTCCAACTCTGCAGTCTCAAGATTTGCTCAAGGCTACGCAGTCCCTTTTTAAGCATCCAGTCGTTGTGGGAGATGCGGCACTAGTGGCCGCTTTAGAGCGTCGTATCCGAGAAGCCCGTAGTGTTATAGCTTTTGAGAGTGTTCGAGACGTTCTACGACGGCACCGGTTTGGAGATATTGCCCGCTTACTATTCGAGCAGCCGCCCTACCTAACACTAAGTATGAGTTTCGTTATAAAGAGCCTTATACGCCGCATGAGAATAAAGAGGCGTAGCCTTTCGGAGTTAGAGGCAGAGGCATAATATTACAGAGTGCTAGCAGCTAGGAGAGCTGGAGCTGATGATGCTACAACCAAGCCTTATATTTCTACAGCAGCCTTTAAAAATGCTGGCCCACACGGCCTCTCTCTTTATTATCTCTCGCTCAATAACGGCTTGCAGGGAGTTTGGATCATAGCCCATCTAGTATACGTGAGCGCTTACTCGGACTACCTATCTGAAACAGCGTTAGTGAAGCCACTGTACTACCTCGATTATGTTCTTACACAAGTCTCCACAATATGCTCTCGTACAGCCTACTATGGCTATGGTTCAGTGCCGGCGTCAACTGCTACACGCTGATGCTCAGTAATGCGTGAGGTCTTCAAAGCCTTTTTCAAGATGGGTAGCGGTACAATGGCCAGTCTGTTGCTTGGTGTTGTTGCCGTCAAGATTGTCGCAGTAATTCTTGGCCCTAGTGGCATAGGGTTGTATAGTCTGCTGCGTCAAATCTCAGAGTTTGCTACCAGAGGCGGAGATGCGGGTAACACGGCTGTAGTGCAAGGGCTTGCCAGCCGCAAGGGCCAAGTGCGAGAAGACTACCTCATAACAACGTTCTGGGTTTTCACGCTAGCTTCCTTATTAATATTTGTTGTTTTGCTGGTCTTGGCGCCGTGGATTGCGCCTTTGGTATTGGGACGTGATGATGGACAAGCTACTAACCTTGTGCGGTGGGTTGCCTTGCCCATAGTACTCACCATGGCTTTGTTCTACCTTGATGGAGTTCTTAATGCTTTTAGGGCTATTGGGCTGTTGATACTGCTCGAAGTACTCGGTATAGGTGCAATGGCTCTGCTCGCTTATCCGGTCTCAAAGCTGGTGGAAGCAGGTTATCTTACCGCGTTTATCTGTATGTTGAGCGCTCCGCCGGCAGTTGGTGTAGCGCTCGCTACCTGGTTTGCCTTGCGGGAGGGGTGGCTGGCTCCCTTCCTTCATCGTCCTCGTATTAATCTTCATTCGGGCTCTCTACAGCACTTTTTCTCTATTGCGGGTACCCTATTTATCACTGGATCTGTGGGTGGCGGAGTGTTTCTCGCGATACGAGCGCTCATTGTGCAACAAGATGGACTCGCTAGCGCTGGCATGTTTGCTGCGGCGTGGACCCTTACCGGCACGTATGTGGCGCTTTATTTGAACTCGTTCGGAACCTATTATTTACCTATTTTAAGCCAAGCAGATGATACCTCAGAGCGTACGTTACTGATGCAGCGTACCATGCGCCTTACAACCTTGTTTACGGTGCCAATGGTAATAAGCTTGGTTGTTCTAAAGCCCTTACTGATTGAACTTTTGTACTCTAGTGAGTTTACCCCTTCTCTAGAGATCATCCGCTGGATGCTGATCGGCGATTATTTCAAGGTTCCGGTCTGGGTGATCAACGTGCAGATGATGGCTTTTGCCAATATGAGGGTATTGCTATGGGAGAGCTTGTTGTCGAGTGCAGGCTTTCTCGCATTCACCGCGTTAGCGCTTTTCGGCTTCAACAGTTTCCAGGGCATTGGCGTAGGATTCCTTGTGTTGTACGTCCTTGAACTTGCATTCTGTCTGTACTACACCCGAAGCCGATACCAGTTTCCGCTAGCGAGGGCCATGGTAGTATCTTGGTTGCTTGGCCTAGCTCTAATTGTTGGGGCTTCATGGCACACTTGGTCGAATACTCATGTAGATTGGTTTACAGCACCTTTATGGATAGGCGCGGCGATAGTTTTGTCTTGGCTATCACTAAGCCGGAATGAACGAAGGGAGATGTTCCGTATGGCGCTGCCTTGGAAGGAGACACGGCAGTGAGAGAGTCTCTGGTTACTTGGTGCTCATTCCAAACTAGCAACTACTGCGTTGAGTTGCGGAAAACATGTGAGGGTTCGGAGCCTAAAATAGGAGCTTGAGGCGAGCGGGCAAGGGCATTTAGGCTTGTTCGGAAGTTAAACTACCGTTTTGGCGCAGCATTAGAGTGCCCCCATTCCTGCTACAGGGAGCGGGTCTGGGCTCTCTAGTAGTGTTATGTCTATACTTTGTAGTGGCTACTCTTCGACTGCGCGGCTGCCTCTGGTGGGACCGCATAGCCGCTGCTTACCGGCTGAGCGCTAGAGATCAGCGCTCGCAAACGGCGAACGAAACGCCGTGGATGGTGCCGCAGTAGCACCAGCGTGGCTAGCATTGCTCGGTGCCACTCACGCTCTCGCAGGTAGACCCATACCCGGGCGATACGTTGTTCCTCCTGGAGGAGCTGCCAAATTTGTGGGTCCTTGACCTGCTGGCCGGAGAGGTATCCCGCAGACCACTCCAAAAAGGATAGCCGTACCCGCTGATACTGTCCTGCCTTCATAACCGTGGAGACACAGGAGTCTGGGTGTAAACGGTGGAGGTCCCAGCACTCCTGCGAGACGTACACAGGCTCCTTAAGGTATGCCTTGGTCAAAAAGGCTTGGTCCTCGTACATCATCATTACACCTGTGAAGGTCTCTTCGAAGCCGCCTATGCGCTCCACCAGCTCGCGTCGGAACATAATATTTGAAGGGCAGGGTGGATTAGCGTGGCCGAGGGGGTAGACCAGGGTGAGCAGCGCGGGTGGCTCATATAGAGTGTCGCTCGGTATACCCTGCTCTGGCAGGAAGTCACGCCCCGCGTCTTCGAATTTACCTGTCCAGCTACTCCAGTACTGACTCAACCCATAGACCATCCCGGCCTCGGGATGTGATTCGAGGATATCCGATTGTCTCTGTAATTTGGGGGGCAGCCAGACGTCATCTGAGTCTAAAAGAGCGATATACTTGCCCCTAGCGTGCCTTATGCCTAAGTTGCGCGAGGCGCTCATGCCGCGGTTCTGATGGTCGGGGTGATCGAGGTAGCGTACCTTCTCAGGATACGCTTTGGTATATCGCCAGGCGATATCAGTGCTGCCGTCGGTCGACCCGTCGTCCACCAACAAAAGCTCCCACGCCTCATAGGTCTGTCCAAACACGCTTTCTATAGCTTCCTGAATAAACTCTTCAGCATTCAGGAAGATGATGATGACAGAAACGAGGGGTTTGCTGCTCACCTTGTCTCTCCTCTACCGGGTTCGCACCTTGCCCTTACTTCAAAAACTTCTTCGTGGCCTATTCTCGAGCGAGAACTGCCTGCCAGAACGCTCGGTCTCGGCTATCCTAGCTCTGAGCTTAACCGCATGCAACCCTTAGACACCAGTAAGGGCGTAAAAAGCAGCAAACGATCGAGACCGTACAGGCGGGCGGTGCATCCGCTAGCGCGGCTCGCCCTCTTGCATCCTGATCATTCGCTCATCTGTCTCGCTAACTATCCTTAAGATTTTGCAACGCATCCTAAGCTCAACTTTAGTCCAGATGGTCTTCGGCAGGTAGCCTAGTGCCTAAAATCGAGCCAAGATCAATTCTTGGAAGCTGCTCATGCTCAAAGAGGTTAGCTAGATCCTGAGAAATCGCCGAATAGACTGTCACCGTCAGCTTTTCAGGGCTACTTCTTTTCGTATAAGGTTACGTCTATACCCTTACCCTCACCCGGGTGCACCACCCCGCACGGTATCGGATGATATGGATAACATTGGCGGTGATAGGGTCCGAACCCTACCTCCTGTACTGCCGCGTATGACCTTTTGGAGAAGAAGCTATCGTAAGTAAATTCTTCCAGCGAGAGACTCTCAGGTTCGAAGTCAAGATCGCGTACGAGCCAAATCCTATCGTGCTGCTTTAGGCTTCGTTTGTCGTTCTTCTTGATGGTCTTCTCCGCCTCTTTTTTCTTTATGCTAATACCCTCAAAGTAGTATTGACTGAGGGACGGCAATTCGAAGTCAGGGTAAATGAGTACCAGGTCGTTGGCTCGCGCGTGGCTATCTACGTAGCGAGCTGCTTCTCTCCACTGCGTTTTGTCGATGGTGTCAAAGTAGCGCCAAAGCACCCCGCAAGAAAGCCCAACTAGCATGGCCGCCGCGATGATCCAGGGCGTATTGCCTCTAAAACTTACGGGAATCCTCGGGTGAGCGCCCTGGAAAGAAGCGAGCGCGCCGCTGGCGATTCCCACGCCTTTGGCAGCCATGAGGTAGAGCGCCAGCGAGGCTGCTATCCCATACCTATAGTGGAATATCGGTGTCGAAAAGAGCGAGACCGTTAACGGTAGGGCCACCGGTACCAGAAACCACGTCAATAGTAACCATAGCTTCTTTCTGCCGTCGGCATCTTCCCTTATCAGCCCGGCCGCCGCCAGCAGGGAGAGTACTAGGAGGAGCATCAGGAGCAGCGGAGAGCCAGCGTAGATGACTACGTCAGAGTACACGACACCAATAGAGGGTGGCTCAATCCATTCGCGTCCCTTAGGATCGAGGACCCATCCGGCCAGCAGGACGAGTCCCGGCACATAAAGGAGGAAGAGGAGGACCTGGAGAAAGACCCATCCCCCCAAACCCGGCTTGCGGGACTCTTCCCTTAGTCTGAAGGGCTTACTGATCAAGAACGCTGTGACTAGGTAGAGGTTCTGGGCGAGCACGACGAAGAGCCCGTAGACGTGGGAGTACATAAGCGTGCTAGTGCACAGGACGTAGCCCGCCTGCGCGCGTAGGTAGCCCTTCTTAAGAACCTTCAAGAAGAAGTAGAAGGAGAGTAGGGACAGCAGCGTCATAATCTCATAAACTCTGGCCTCTTGAGAGTAGTAGACGTGCAACGGGGATAGCGCTAGAACCAAGGAGGCTATGAGGGCCTCGTTGCGACTGAAGAGTTGACACCCTACTCTATACATGATGAAAATCGCCCATATCCCGGCCAGCGCCGAGGGTAACCTCACCGAATATTCGGCGTCTCCAAACAACGCTACCCAGTAGTGCAGGAACAGGTAGTACGAGAAGAAGTTGTTATCACCCTTACTTACCTCGAGTATCTGGGATGGGCTTTGGTGGGCGGCCCAGGTGGAGATCGCTTCATCGTACCAGAGGCTCTCTGCGCCAAGTTGGTAGAGCCGCAGAACGACCCCCGTAAAGAGGATCACCAACAGCAGCGCATTCTTTCTGACGACGCTATCTGCTGGATAAGCGTAGATTTTAAGCACAGATCTCAACGGGGAGCAGTTTAACTTACGTGCAGGTATTTTGATAAGTTCCGAGAAGCGCAGTAGTGAGGCCATGGCCCCAGAGTAGGTGTAGAAGAACGATGGCGAGGGATCTGTAGCAGGCCTCTCACCCAACTCGCGCAGCGCTAGAACGAGAATACACTTCACGGTCGTAGGAAATTTTCTGAGAACTAGCCACCGTAATGTCTCGACCGGAAATCTGTAGGACACGCGAGTTTATACAGCGTCGGTTACAACTATTGGCTCGGAGACGATCGTACAAGCATGAACCCTACTCTGAACACTTCCCTCAAAAGTTAGTCCGAGCCACAGTACCGGGGTTTCTTAGACACCTGTGTGTACGGTATATCGGTTCAACCATTATGACCGATGCTGTATGTATCTTTGGACGTCCCCGCTCCCGCTTCTTTCGAGCAGGGAGGCAAGGATTGAGGTGAGCCCATTCTCCGCGTCCGACAGATTGGTGGGGTAGCTTCGTCTCATGAGGCGGAGCGTAGGTAACCGTCTCATCCTACTCTATCTATCAGACGGTTTCTTTAGGCAGTTCGTGAATAGAGTATAGTTAATAGCATCTGTTTAGCATTCCTCCAGGGTCTGCGGAACTTTCACCACGTCGGTGAACCAGTAGCGATCAGAGGAAAGTCGCATGTGTTCATAAGTTCTTACATACCCTTGTCACCGCCTCACAGGAGATCAGAACTACTTTTTAGATACTCTATAGGAGCTAGGAGCAAAATGGATTCTTGGATTAGTATAGTGTGTGGATAGATTGACGTATATGAAGCTACTAGTAACCGGGTCCAGCGGTCTCATAGGCAGCGCAGTTGTTGAGCACTTCTGCTCCAGCGGATGGGAGGTGCACGGCATAGACAACAATATGCGGGCCGACTTTTTCGGCCCTGAGGGAGACACCAGGTGGAATCAGCGCCGTTTAGTCGAGCGCTATGTCAGGTTCAGGCACCATGAATTGGATATACGCTGCAGGAAAGACGTGTTATCTTTGGTTGAAGCTATCAAGCCTGACGCTATCGTACATGCCGCAGCTCAACCCAGCCATGATCTAGCAGTGAGCCGTCCTTTTAGTGATTTTGACGTAAACGCTGGCGGAACTCTAAACTTGCTCGAAGCGGCTCGACAGTTTTGTGCTGATGCGCCCTTTATTCACATGTCAACTAACAAAGTTTACGGAGATGCTCCGAATGAACTAGAGCTCGTTGAATTAGAGAGTCGATGGGACTATGTTGATCCTACCTTCTTCGATGGTATTCCTGAGAGCTTCCGGATTGATCAATCCAAGCACTCTCTGTTTGGCGCTTCTAAGCTTGCAGCAGATGTCTACGTTCAAGAGTATGGCTACTATTTTGGTATGCCGACTTGCTGCCTCCGAGGTGGTTGCTTGACCGGGCCTACCCACTCTGGAGTGGAACTTCATGGCTTTATAAGCTACCTCATTAAGTGTAACCTAGAGGGTAAAAAGTATACTATATATGGGTACAAAGGGAAGCAGGTCCGAGATAATATTCACTCGCACGATGTCGTCGCCTTTATAGAGGAGTTCGTTCACAGCCCCAGAAGCGGAGAAGTCTATAACTTGGGTGGAGGACGAGCAAACTCAATCTCTATACTCGAGGCTTTTGACTTGATTGGATCTATCTCTGGCAAAAAGATGCTGCACGAGTATGTGGAGCAAAATCGCCTTGGTGACCATATTTGCTATATATCAAACTTGGAAAAGGTATCTAAGCATTATCCAAACTGGAAAATAACCAAGGGTTTGGAGACGACCTTCGAGGAAATCTACCGAGGTTGGCTGAAGCGCAAAGGTGGGACTCGATGACAAGCTCAACTAGGGTTAAGTGATGCTATATTGGGGTGCTGCATTGGGGTGCTGCGAAGGGAGGAAGCCAGGGATGAAAGCAGAAGAAAAACTGGTTCGTCAAAATATCCCGTTCGTTGAGCTAGTCCAAGCTCCTGGTAGTGTCCCCCAATATCCATACAACTCGTTGCAATGAAGGAGCAACATCCTTACCGCGCTACTATTCCACCCGTTTTAGACGGAGCACCGCGCCCGTTATGGTCTGTACTGATTCCAACGTACAATAGTGCGCGATATCTGCGCGAGTCGCTGATGAGCGTTTTGACTCAGGACCCTGGGCCTGATGCCATGCAAATCGAAGTCGTAGACGATCACTCTACGCGGGGTGATGACCCTGCAGCGGTTGTTGAAGAGTTAGGATGCGGCCGCGTTGGCTTTTACCGGCAGAAAGAAAACGTAGGTCAGATAAAAAACTATGAAACCTGCTTGAAGCGATCGCGAGGAAAGCTGATCCACTTTCTTCAGGATGACGATTATGTGCGAGATGGCTTCTACAGGAAGATGCAACGAGCCTTTGAAGAAAAGCCGGAGATCGGCGCTGCCTTTTGTCGCGGTATATATACTGACCCAGACGGTCACTGGCTAGATATTTCCCCTCTAGAGTGTAATCAAAGCGGTATATTGCACAATTGGTTAGAGCGAATTGTTGTTGAACAACAAATTGTGAACCCGACAGTTGTGGTTCGGCGTGAAGTTTATGAAACACTAGGCGGATTCGACAGGCGGGCAGTTGGGGGCGAGGACTGGGAGATGTGGGTTAGGATCGCCGCACACTACCCCGTTTGGTTTGAGGTTGAGCCCTTGGCAGCATATCGCGTGACGCGTCCGGGATCTGTCACTCAGAGCTATGGTATGCTAGGTACCGTCCAACATATGTGCAGGGCTACCGAAGTTATTGAATCGTACCTGCCTGAGCACCTGCCCAAAAAGACTGCCAACAAACTATCGAAGCAAGCCAGAAAGAATTATATGTTCTGGGCCCTTGGGGATGTGCGTCGAGCGCTCCGGGCAGGTGATAGGAAGGGTGCTGTCCTTCTAGTGCTAGAGGCCATTAAATGTAGGTATCCATTGAAAGCAATAAAATCAAATATTCGCCTTTACAGCCCGTTTCACAGGCATAGAGATGAAAAGCGTAGCCACCACAATCCCTGAAGGAACCTCGCGTCGACCCGGAACTGGCACTGGAGCGTTAACCGGCTCGTACCTGGAGCTCGGGCACGACGGATGACTACTCCAACGGTCGCCTTGCTACCCTGGGGCGATGTATGGGAGGACTTCCTCGACACAATCGGAGTATCCCTCGACGAGTTCTGCAACGAGTGGAGCGGCGGCTGGCTCTTCGGCTACGTCGAGGCGCTTGACTGGTTCGGCATCCGTACGGTACTCGTTGTATGGTCACGCGAGGCTCGGCGACCGTACCGGCGCGTTCATGCGCCGACGGGTACGACGGTGTGGGTGCTACCCGCGGCTTATGCCCACCGGGAGGCACGCCGACTCCGTAGGGCGTTAAGTGCATCTGGACAGTGGGCACGCCACCTACGGCGCGCTGCCTCGGTTGCCGTCGGCTACACCGCCACCACACCTCGCAGCCTTGCCCACGTTCTGCGCCAGGAGCGATGTGGGGCCGTGCTCGTGCAGGAGTATGAGGACCACCGGTTTGACGTGTGCGTGTTGCTCGGTCGGTGGTTGGGTCTCCCTGTGTTCGCTACCTACCAGGGTGGTAGCCACCCTATAACTAGAGTACAGAGATGGGTACGCCAAAGGACCGTACCGGCTGCCGCCGGGCTCTTCATTGGGCCGCAGAGTGAGGTTCAGGCGGTAGCCACGCGTTACCGGCTGTCTACTAACGCTGTCACGCTCGTACCTAACCCGATTGACGTGCGCGAGTGGACGCCTGGGAACCAGGCGGCGGCCCGGGTTGCGTTGGGCCTACCTGCCAGCGTACCGGTCGTATGTTGGCATGGACGGGTGCAGATCTGGTGGAAGGGGCTCGATGTCCTCATCGAGGCCTGGCAGTTGGTCTGCACCGAGCGCCGCGACGTGGACCTACGGCTGCTGCTATGCGGAGGGGGCGACGAATCCGCTCAGTTGCGA
>Ga0126315_10001137_pt1 | contig 10058 bp, 7 predicted proteins | sample Plot106_FD_92534 | JGI IMG/M metagenome (GOLD analysis project Ga0126315, IMG submission 92534) | Serpentine soil microbial communities from UC McLaughlin Reserve, CA, USA - Plot106 | ecosystem: Environmental > Terrestrial > Soil > Grasslands | place: USA: UC McLaughlin Reserve, Lake County...
AGCGGGCCGAGGTCCTGGAAGAAGCCGCGCAGGTCGGGTGACAGCTGGTCGAGCGAGATCAGCGTCGGCGAGATCTGGCGCGCGGCGGGCCGCAGCTGGGTGACGAGCGGGTTCGCCACCCGCGCGAACGACGTGACGCGCTGGGTGGTCGCCCGGCTCTCGCGCAGGAACGTCGGGAACACCACGAACGTGTCGGCGAGCTGCCTGTCGCGGCTCGCGATCGCCTGCCACGTGCGGTTCGAGTTGCGGATCAGGTCGCGCAGCTGGCCCTTGCGCTCGGTGAGCGCGGCGAACACCTCGCCGGTGTCGCGGATCAGCGTGCGCGTGGCGGTGCCCTGTGTGCGCAGGACGCGCAGGATCTCGTCTGTGTCCTCGGCGAACGGGGTCAGGTTCGCGAGCACGGCGCTGATCTCCGCCGCGCGGCCGCGCGCCGAGATCCCCTGCTGGTCGAACCAGGTCGTGAAGCGCTGGCGCGTGATCGGGTCGAACGTCCGCAGGATCTCGTCGAGCTGGACGGTGTCCGCCACCTGGCCGCGCGGCAGCGCGCCGCCGTCCTGCAGGAAGTCCTCTCCGCCCGGCCCGGCGTCGCCCGGCGAGAGCTCCACGTAGGTCTCCCCCAGCAGCGTCTTCTGCCGCAGTACGGCGCGCGTGTCGCGCGGCACCGGCGCGTAGCGCGCGTCGATCTGGAGCACCGTGTCGGTGAGGCCCGTGTCCGCGTTCGGCTCGAGCGACTTCACGCGGCCCACGCGCACGCCGGAGATCCGCACGTCAGCCTCCTTGGAGAGCTGCGTGGCCTCGGGGAACTGGACGTTGAGGCGGTAGCCCTCGGGCTGCAGCGGCACCGAGCCTCCGAAGCTGAGCCAGAGGAACACGAGGATCCCGAAGCACGACAGCGTGAACGCCACCATGGCGAAGATCCGGCCGATGCTGGGCGTCTGCTTGATCATGGGACGAGGTCGTCCGGCGGGTTGTTGGGACAGTTCTCGCTCTCGGACGGCAGGTTGAGCAGCTGTGTGGGCACGCCGAGCTGCGGGTTCGCGATCACGATCTGCTCGAGCGAGTTGTACGTGGGGCAGCCGACCAGCACGATGCCCCGGCGCACGGGCCCGTGGGCGTCCTGCATCGACCACAGCGTCGCGCCCGCGTGCGCGCCCCAGGCGCTCCAGAACAGGAACGGCTCGGTGGCCCCGGGCGGGTTGTACGCCAGCGTGTTGAAGAAGGCGTTCAGGACCTTGAAGCTGCGCGTGAGGCGCGGGGTGACGATGGACAGGTTCGCGCTCGCGTCGCGCAGGTCGCGCACGGTCGGCTGAACGTCGCGCGCGAAGGGCCGGATCTGGTCGCGGATGATCGGCGTCGTCTCGCTGAAGAACGGGCGCGTCTTCCGCAGCGCCGGCGCCAGCTCACGCGCGAAGGGACGGAGCCGCTGGAGCGCGGGGCCGAGCTCGTTCGCCAGCCCACCGGCCTTGCGCAGCGTCGTCTCCGTCTGCGAGAGCGCGCCTGGGAACTCGCGGAGCGCCGCGCGCAGCGCGTCCTGCTCGGAGGCGAACGCCTCGAAGTTCGCGTTCGCCGAGTCCACGAGGCCGGCGAGCTGCCGGTCGCGCCGCGCCAGGGCGGTGGAGAGCTCCTGGAAGTTGTGGATCACCAGCTTGATGTTGTGGCGGCGCTGGATCAGGAGGCGCGTGAAGCGCTCGCCGTTGCGAGCCGTCGGCTCGAACCGCTTGAGCGTCTCGCGCAGGTCCTGCTCGGCGGTCTGCTGGAAGCGCTCGCTGGCGCCGGTCTCCCGATCGTCGAACGCGGTGCCGCCGGCGTTCAGCAGGATCTGGAGGTACGCGCGCGTGTCGCGGTCGAGCGAGGCGAGGATCTCGTCCGCGTTCACGTCCGGAAGCGTGCTCGCCACCCGCACCTCGCCGCCCTCGGGCAGCCTGCCGGCGCTCGGCGTGCCCGGGTCGAGCGCGAGGAACATGTCCTTCAGGCCGGTCTTCGGCCGGAGCAGGACGGTCGCGTCGCGGTGAATCGGCGCGTACTTCTCCTTGATCCGCATCACGATCTCCGCGTGGCCGTCCTCGAGCGTCACGGAGCCCACCTCGCCGACCTTCACGCCGGCGATGTTCACCGTCTGGCCCTGCCCCGGCACGACGGCCTGGCCGGTCTGAAGCTCCGCCTTCACCTCGTAGAAGTCGGTGCCGATCAGCGGCACGCCGGCGGGGAGGTAGAAGCGCTGGTTCGACAGGATGTAGCCCGCGATCCCGAGTGACGCCACGAGCAGGAACAGGATCGCCACGAACACGGGCAGCTGCTTCTTGATCTGCCGCCTCACGGGCCGGCTCCGATCTTCGCGGCGTTCACGTCCGGCGGCGTCTGCTTGTAGCACGGCGCGTCCCGCTTGTACGCCGGCCTCGGGCCGCGCGCCGGCCGGGTGCCGAGCGACGGGAGGTGCGCGGAGCCGAACAGGCCCTCCGTGAAGCGCCCGACCGGCGGCGTCTTCACCGTGTAGCCGCCGCCGGCCGACTGGAAGCGGGTGTACGACCCGTTCCCGTCGAAGTTGCCGGACTCGCCCGCCAGCCCGACCATCGTCTGGAAGAACTCCTGGTAGTTCTTCAGCCCGGTCGAGAGCGGGCCGTCGTCGATGCGCGTCTCGCCGGTCGGGAGGATCACGTTCAGCTGGCAGCGGTTGAACCGGTCGAGCACCGGCAGGAAGTCGACCTGGCCCTTCGTGAACTCGGCGAAGTCCGAGACCGCCGGCTGGAGCTCCTTGACCAGTCCCTGGAGCTCGGCCGGGCGCAGCAGCGCGCGCGTCTGGCGGATCCACGGGAACCCGGCCTCGAGCGTCGCGTCGGTCTCGCGGACGCCCGGGATCATCTCGAGCGCCCAGGCGCGCGTGGGCGGGAACGCCCGGTTCAGCGCGTCGAGCGTCGGGTTGGCCGTCTCGAGCACGCGCGGCAGCTCGCGGATGGTCGCGCGCAGGTTCTCGCTCTCGTCGGCGAGCGCGCCCATCGTGATGTTGAAGTTCGTGATGAGGTCCTTGAGGCTGCCCTCGTTCGCGTCCAGCGCCGCGAAGACCTTCTGCTGCGCGCCGATCAGTTTCGAGAGATCGTGCGCCTCCGCGCCGAGCAGGGCCTGGTTCACGACCGCCCCGCCGCGAAGCGCGGCCGCCGAGTACTGGAGCGAGTCGTTCAGCGACTTGCCGGCGGTCTCGCCCTTAGTGGAGCTGTCCTGGTCGTCGTCCTCGCCGGGGAGCGGCTGCCCGTTGAGCGCGCCGCCGTAGCCCACCAGCAGCTTCTGGAGGTCCTTACGCGTGTCGCTCTTGAGCGTGCCGAGCACCTGGTCGATCTGCACCGGCGCCGAGGTCTGCGAGGCCGGGACGGTGGACCCGCTGTCGAGCTCGGGCGAGCTCGGCGTGCCCGGGTGCACGTCGAAGAAGAGGTTGCCCTCGAAGAAGATGCGCGGCCGCACCTTGATGCGGGCGTCGCGGTGAATCGGCAGCGCCCTGTCCTGGAGCTTCATCGTCACCGTGATCGCCGGTGAGTCCCCGCCAACGGGCTCGATCTTCGAGACCTGGCCCACCTCGACGCCGGCGATGCGCACCGCCTGGCCCCTCGTGATCGGCGGCGCGTTCGTGAAGCGCGCCTTCAGCTCGTACGGCTTCGTGAAGGGGATGTCCTTCGTGAACGCGAGGAAGCTCACGATCACGATCACCACCAGCGCGATCAGGCCGGCCTGGAACGCGCTGAACCGCCCGTATCCGTGCTTCGTCCTCACGGCGTCGCCTCCGTCGCCGAGGCGCTTCGCTGCCCGCTCGTCCGGGTGCCCTGGCTGCCGGGCACGTTTCCGGCCACGGTCTGGCCGCGCGCGTAGCTCTCGTTGCCGGCCTCGCACTCCTGCGTCTGCCCCGGCGCGGCCGTGTTCGGATACGGGTTCAGATGCGTGTGGTTCTCCACCTGCGGGCCGTTCGCGAGCCCGCTCGAGGGCAGCCCCTCGTTGTTCGGCCCGAACACGTTCGAGCTGCGCTGCGTCGGCGCCGCGACGACCATGAACCGCTGCCAGGTGCCGTTCGGGTCACCGTCGGACAGCAGGCTGGCCGCGTTCCGGAACCACAGCGTCACGTAGTTGCAGGTGGTCTGTGCCGGCACGAGGAAGCGGAGCGTCGGCCTGAGCGACGACGACAGCCTGGTGAGCATCTGGATCCCGCCGCGGGCCAGTGCGTCGTCGGAGAAGTCCGCGAGCGCGTCGAACACGTCCGCGAGATCCCGGTTCATGCGCTTCGTCTTCGGCAGCACCCGCGTGCCGACCTGGAACGCGTCGGCCAGGATCGGCGCCGAGTGCGGCAGCGTCGCCACGCCCGGCCGCAGCTCCCTGAACAGCGCCGCCTGGTTGCGCAGGAACGGGCGCTGCAGCGGGAACTGCTCGATGGCCACCTGCTCCGTCAGCGGGCTCTCCGTGATCGTCTCCTGGAGGAACGGCCGCGCCACGCCCGACAGCGCCGTGAAGGCGATGTCGAGGTTCACGAAGAGCTGCGCCTGATCCTCGGCCACCGGAGCGGCCTCGTTGGCCGCATCGCCGAGCTCCCTGAAGAAGCGCCCGAGCCGCGTTTCGGGCGAGGACAGGTTGCGCATCACCGGCTCGAGGTCGGTGAGGAGCGGCACGAATGCCTCGATCGCGGTGTTCAGGTCCCGGCCGCGCCCGGCGAGGCCGCCGCCGTAGCCGTCGAGCGAGTTGCGCTGGCCGACGCGCGTCTTCGCGTCGAACATGTTGAAGACCTCGTCGAGCTCGACGGTCGGGCGGACGTCCTGCGTGCCGATCGTGGAGCCCGCCGCGAGCGTGTCGCCGCCCTCGCGGCCCGGCTCGAGCTCGATGTACTTGAGCCCGAGCGCCGAGCGCGGGCGCACGCGCAGCTTCGAGCCGGCCGGCAGGGGCTCGATCGACTTGTCGAGCTTCATCGTCACCAGCGCGTAGGTGGAGCCGTCGTCGCGCCGCTGCGGCTCGATCTTGGAGATGAGCCCCACGCGCGCGCCGCCGATCCGCACCTCGAAGCCCTTCACGAGCTGCGCGGCGTTCGGCAGGTTCGCCTTCAGGTCGTAGGTCGGGACGAACGGGAGGCCCGACGTCGCGTTGTACGACAGGAACACGGCGACGATCGTGACCAGCACGGTCACGGCGCCGACCAGCACGGGGCTGGCGGTCAGGGCGGCTCCTCCGGAGCGCCTCATCCCTCGTCTCCCAGCAGGTAATCGAGCATCGGCTCGCGGTCCCCGAGCCCGGGCGAGCCCTCGGTGGCGCGCTTGCGCAGGGCGCGCATGTTGGCCTCACGCTGGCGGTCCACCTGCGGGTCGGAGGCGGGCGCCAGGAGGTCGCGCAGCAGCGTGCCGGTCGGCGGCACGTTGCCCCCGGTCGCGCCCTTCTCCGGCTCGCGCGCGAGGTCGGCCTGCAGCGGCTCGGCCGCGCCGGTCGCGGCGGCCACGCCGCTGGTGAAGTTCGCCGTGCAGGCGACGCCCGAGGAAACGGTCGCGTACTCGGTGCACGTGTTGGTCACGAGTCCCGCGCGGAGGTAGTGGCTGAGCGAGTCGAAGCCGTTCGTCGCGAGCGCGACGTAGTAGACGAAGTCGTTGAGCCGCTCGATGGCGCCGGTCGTGTCGAGGCTCTTCGTGAGGTCGTCGAGGTTCACGGACACCGGCGCGAGCTGCTCGCCGAGGCGCTCGAGATCCTGGATCAGCGGGCGCGCGTGGATCAGCGCCGGCCGGCCGCGCTCGAGCGCGTCGCCGAGGCTCGGGAAGGCATCGCGCGACGCGTCGGCGAGCGTGCCCTGCGCCTTGATCAGCCGCCCGAGATCCGGCGCGGCGGCGCCGAGGTCGTCGAGCAGCGGCGTGCCCTGGTCGGCGACGCCCTCGAGGTCGACCATCAGCAGCCGCAGCTCGCGCAGGAACGCGGGCAGGCGGTGGATCCCCAGCGCGATGTCGTCGCGTCGCTCGGCGGTCGCCTGGCCGGTGTCGTTAGCCGCGACGATCCAATGCGCGAACCGCTCCCGCTCGCGCGCCAGCGGCGCGAGCGCCCGGTCGGAGTCCGACGCCAGCCGGGCGAGCGAGCGGTTCTGGTTCGCCAGGATCGCGAGCACCTTGTCGGTCTCGCGGAGTGCCGGGTTGGCGCGGTGGATCACCTCGTTGAGCTCGGTGCCGCGCCCCGCGAGACCGGTCCCCAGCTCGTTGATCAGGATCGCGAGCCGCTGCCGGTACGGCAGCCGCAGGATGTCGTTGAGCAGGTCGAGGTCGACAGGCGAGCTCGTGTTCTGCACCGGGAGGAGCCGCTCGCCCGTGCCGTCACCGTCCTCGATCTTCTCCAGCGGGGGCGCGCCCGCCGTCCCCGGCTCGCACTCCACGAACCGCTCGCCGATCAGACCCTGAAGCCGGACCGTGCAGCTCGCGTCCTTCTTGAAGGGCGTGAAGCCGTCGTCGTCGATGCGGAGCGTCAGGGCCGCCTTCTTGTCCGGCGTCACGTCCATCCCCGAGATCACGCCGACCGGCGCCCCGGCGATCTTCACGTCCTCGCCCACCACGAGCGTCGACGCGTTGTCGAAGATCGCCCGCACGAGGTAGTGCTTCTTCGCCTCGTCGTCGGTGGCGGCGCGCACGATGCCGATGACCACCCACGGGAGGAGCGCGACGACCAGGCCGAGGTAGACGAAGCGCCTCATGGGCCGGGTGGGTGGTCGGATGGGTTGCAGCCCTCGGCCGGCACCGGCGCGGAGCCGTCGGGCGGCGGCTGCACCGCCCCGCCCGGGCAGTAGTGGAAGATGCCGCGCTGGAAGCCCTCGGTGCGCTGCTGGGGCGGCAGCGCGGTGAGCGTGTTGTCCGGGTTGAGCCGCGCCGGGCTGAAGGCTGGCATCACGCGCGCGTAGTGGCCGTTCGCGTCGTAGTACGCCGCCACCTCCCCGAACTTCGTGAGCCAGCCGGCGATGTCCGGCGTGTACTGCCGCGCGTACGAGATCACGGGCTGCGCCTCATCGAGCGTGCGGATGCCGCGCGGGAACACCGAGGCGGTCAGGCTGGCCAGCCGCGGTTGCGCGGCCGTGAGCTCTGTGAGGTCGTTGCCGGCGCCCGGGAGGCGGATCAGGTCGCGGAGGTCCGCGATCGTGGGACGCAGGTCCGCCACCAGCGGGCGCAGCTCGCGGAAGAAGGGCTCGAGCTTCCGCGTTGCGGGCTTCGACTCGTTCACGAGCAGCTCGAGGTCGTCCAGCGTGGCGCGCAGGTTCACGAACGTCGTGTTCGCCTTCCGCATCGTGCCCGGCAGCAGCTCGAGAGCGCGCTGCAGCGAGGTGCTCTCGTCGCCGATCGCCGCCATGGCCTGGTTGGTGTTCACCACGAGGCCGGCGAGGTCGTCGCGCCGCTCGGCGATCGCGGAGACGGTGGCCGCGCCGTCCTTCAGGAACCGGTCGAGCACCGCCTGGTCGAGCGTGAGCTCCTGGGCCAGCTCGGAGCCGCTCGTCAGGAACGGCGCGAAGTACTTGGTGGCCTGACCCGCCTCCTCGCCGCGCGTGTCGTACCAGTCGCCGTAGCCGCGAATCACGTTGCGCAGGCCGGCGCGCGTCTTCGCGTCGAGCGAGTTGAACAGCGCGTCGAGGTCCACGGGAGCGGAGGTCTCGTCGGCGCCGATCCGCCCGCCGTCCTCGATCTCGTCGTTCGAGTTCGGCCCGGGCTTCAGCGACACGTAGCGGTTCGCGATCCCGGACAGCGAGGACGCCCGAATGGTCGCTGTGGTTCCCGTGTGCAGCGGAGCGACTCCGTCTTCGACCTCAAGGGTCACCACGGCGTTCGCCCGGTCGTCGAGCTCGACGTCCGCGATCCTCCCGACCGGCTGCCCGCCCACCCGCACCTGGTTGCCGGCCACGAGCTGACCGGCGTTGTCGAACACGGCCTTGACGCGGTAGGAGCCGCTGCCGCCGAACATCGCGAGCGCCACCAGCGCGACGGCAGCGATCAGCGCGGCCGTGGCCAGGATTCTGGCCAGGCTGGAGCCACGCTCACTACGGAGCGGCTCGCGAGTCCTTCCCTCTCTTGTCCTTGAGTCCAAGCGCGGTCAACCGACCGACGCCTCCCGCAGCGCGCTCGGTTGCGCGCCTACTGCCTACTACGTACTACTCCATGCCGAGTGGCCCCTGCGCCTCCCCCGACAGAAACTGTCTCACGAACTGGTTTTCGGAGTCGAAGAGTTCGCTTGCCGGGCCAGACTCGACGATCCTGCCCTTCCAGAGGATCGCGATGTAATCCGCCACGCGGCGCGCCGACATGATGTCGTGCGTGATCACGCAGTACGCGCCGCCGTTCTCCTCGTGCACCTCCATGATGAGCTCGCACAGAAGCGCGGTGCGCACCGGGTCGAGGCCCGAGTCCGGCTCGTCGAAGAGAACGATGTCGGGGTCGAGCACGAGCGCGCGCGCGAAGCCCGCGCGCTTGCGCATCCCGCCGGAGAGCTCGTTCGGCATCTTCTCGGCGGCGGCCGCGAGGCCCACCTCGCCAAGCCTGCGCGACACGATCTCGCGGATCTCCTCCTCGCCCTTGTCCGTGTGCTGGCGGAGTGGGAACGCCGTGTTGTCGTAGACGTTCATCGAGCCGAAGAGCGCGCCGTCCTGGAACAGGACGCCGAACTTCTTCCGCATCTCGAAGAGCTCCTCGTCGGCCATGTCCGGCACGGAGTCGCCGTGCACGAGCACGTCGCCCTCGTCCGGATACAGCAGCCCGACCATGTGCTTGATGCACACCGACTTGCCGGTGCCCGAGGGGCCCAGGATCATCGAGATCTGATTGTCCGGCAGGCCGAGGTTCAGCCCGTTGAGCACGCGGTTGCGGCCGAACGCCTTGACCACGTCGATGAACTCGACGGCGTCGTCCGAGCCGTGCTCGCGCTTCTTGCCGGTGTGCCACTGGTACTCCTCGGCCTCGGCCTGGGAGCCGCGCTCGTGCGTCATCTCGCCTGTCCCGCGTGGGCGCGCCGGCTCTCCGGCGTGCTCCTGCTGCTCCTCCCCGCGGGTCTCCTCCCAGTCCCGGGCGTCGAGCGGCTTCGTGTCCGCTTCCTCGTCCCTGCGCTCTTCGCTCACTCTCTCCTCACCCGCCAATCGGGGCTCTCGGGTTCGAGCCCCAGAAGATCTGGGTCCCCACCATTCCGACCAGGTGGACCATGACCGTGTTCAACACCATCGATTTCGCCGTGGCGGTCCCAACTCCCACCGGGCCCCCGCTCGCGTTGTAGCCGTAGTAGCAGCCCACGAGCACCACGACGGTCGCCATCGCCATGCCCTTTATGAGGCTGTAGAACAGGTCTGGCGGGTTTTGGAACATCCAGAAGATCAGGAAGAACCCACCCGAGGACACCTCCCCGATCTGCTGCACCACCGCCAGATAGCTCGCGAAGAAGCCCGCGCCGACCGCGGCGATGTACATGAACGGGAGCACCATCCAGGCGGCCAGCAGCCGCGTGGCGCACAGGAAGACGAGCGAGTTGATGCCCATCACCTCGAGCGCGTCGATCTCGTCCGAGATGCGCATGGCGCCGATCTCGGCCACGAGCCCCGTGCCGACCTTCGCCGACATCATGTAGCCGAAGGCGTACGGCATGATCTCGCGCAGGTCGCACCAGGCGCTGAAGACGCCGGCGTAGGCGGGCGCGCCCACCGAACGGTTGAAGTACGCGCCCTCGATCCCGCACTGGAGGCCGAGGATGAAGGCGAGCCCCCAGATCACGAGCGCCGAGCCGAGGATCAGGATGCCGGCCTGGCGCAGCGCCTCGCCGAAGAAGTGCAGGACCTTGCCGGAGAAGACCGCGCCGACGATGCGCGCGGAGAACTTGGCGATGTCGCCGAAGGACGCGATCCAGTCGCGCGGCACGCTGAGCCAGGACTGGCCCATTAGTTCGCCGAGCACGCGGTGCGTGCGAGGATCGTTGACCTCATTTGATCACCGAGATCTCGGGATGGGTGGCCAGCAGCGTCTGTGTGAAGACGTAGTTGAAGGCGAAGATGCCGAGGAACTCGATCACCACGCCTTGGTTGACCGCCCTCCCAACGCCTTCGG
>Ga0126315_10001138_pt1 | contig 10058 bp, 8 predicted proteins | sample Plot106_FD_92534 | JGI IMG/M metagenome (GOLD analysis project Ga0126315, IMG submission 92534) | Serpentine soil microbial communities from UC McLaughlin Reserve, CA, USA - Plot106 | ecosystem: Environmental > Terrestrial > Soil > Grasslands | place: USA: UC McLaughlin Reserve, Lake County...
CATCACGGTCGATGCCGCCGGCAACGGCGTTGCCCAGTTCGACGGCCAGACGTTCCCGTTCACGACGGCCCCGGACGTGGCCGGCGAGTTCTACGTCGGCTACCGGGAGAACGCCCAGGCCGGGGCCGTGCTGGTGGCAGGGGCGAGTGCTGGGGCAAATTACAAGGTGACCTTAAAGTGGACGAAGACCTCGGAAGAGTAGTTGCCGAAAGCCTGATTCCCAGGTACGGACCAACAGAGTACTAAGGCGAGACGTTCAACTGTTTGAGCTGCCTTGACAGGGTTGTTATTTGCTGACATTAATAAGGTAGGAGATACGCATAAGTACTGCATATACGCTGCGTATACGGCGGGCTTGGCTCACTGACAGGAGCATAGAAGATGGACAGGAGTAGCGGCTCACCGGGCCGCTGGGAGTGTGTCGACTTCGAGCTGGAGATCCTTGAAGGTGGCCCTCGCGATTATACTGTGGTCGTTCGCTCGCCGGAGGGCGAGGCGCAGGAACAGATGCGCTTCCCCTTCGATCAATGGGAGCTAAAAGACAAGCTTCGAGACATCGAAGTCGCTCTGCTTCGATCCGGCGGGTCGCGCCGCGCTCTAGGTACGCCAGAAGAGCGCTCCGTACAGGAGTTCGGAAGAGCCCTGTTCGAGGCGCTTCTAGCGAGAGATGTGGGTGCCCACTATAGGGTGAGCCTGCGCGAGGCGAGGCGGCAGAATAAGGGGCTGCGGCTGAAGTTGCGTATCCAGCCATCGGAGCTATCGGTGTTGCCGTGGGAGTTCCTCTACGACCCGAGCGACGACTACCTCTGCCTCTCCACGACGACCCCCCTGGTTCGCTACCTCAACCTCCCACTGCCTGTCGAGCAGTTAGCCGTGACGCCGCCTTTGCGGATACTTGGGATGGTGGCAAGCCCCCAGGGCCTGCCTCAACTGGATGTGGGGCACGAAAAGAGGCTCATGGAGGAAGCTATAAAGGGTCCCCGTGCGGAAGGGTTAGTAGAGCTTGCCTGGCTTCAAGGGCAGACCTGGCGCGACCTGCAGCGAGCCATGCGGCACGGCCCATGGCACGTCTTCCACTTCATAGGCCATGGTGGCTTCGATCTGGAAACGGAGGAGGGCGCCATAGCGCTTTCGGATGAAGAGGGACGCAACAACTTGCTGGATGCCACGCACTTGGCTAGGTTGCTGGATGATCACTACTTCTTGCGCCTTGTGTTCTTGAACTCTTGCGAGGGCGCTAAGGGTAGCGAGCGCGACGCGTTCTCGAGCACCGCCGCCACGCTGGTGCGCTGCGGCGTACCAGCAGTAGTGGCCATGCAGTACGAGGTAACGGATGGGGCCGCAATAGAGTTCTCGCGCAACTTCTATGAGGCGGTGGCCGACGGACTGCCCATGGACGCGGCGGTGGCAGAGGCGCGCACAGGCGTCAACATGGTAAGCGCCCTCGAATGGGGGATACCGGTATTGTACATGCGCTCGCCGGACGGGCGAATATTCGACGTCCAGCAAGCCAGAGACCGGGAGGAGGAGCGCCGGAAGAGGTTGGAAGGGCTGTATGCTCAGGCACAGCGAGCGTATCAAACTCGAGATTGGCGAGCGGTAGTCGACGTTTTTGCCCAGATACACTCAATAGACCCCCAATATCCTGACTCAGAGAGGCTTCTTGGGTCTGCTCAGCAAGCCCTGGCGGCCCTGAAGCTAGCTAGTCTATATGACCAAGGCCTAAGGCATATGGAGATCGAGGAGTGGTCTAAGGCCCTTGAGTTCTTCGAGGAGATCCAGCGCCTCGAGCCCGGCTACCAAGACACCGAGAGGTTGCTGTCGCAGGCGCGCCAAGAGGAAGAGCGCCGCAAGCAGCTAGATGAGCTTGAGGCCGAAGCGCATCGGTTACATCGGGATCGAGAGTGGCAACAGGTAGTTGACACCTTCGATCAGATACGTGCTCTAGACTCGGAGCACCCCGATCCAGAAGGGCTCCTTAACTCGGCCCGCGAAGCCTTAGAGAGGGCTCAGAAAGAGCAGGACGCCCTTCACCGATATCACGAGAGCGTGGAATCGGCCTGGGCAGTAGAAGGGTTAGATAGAGGCGAAGCAGAGCGACTTAGAGAGCTCAAGAACAGACTTGAGCTTGACCCGAGCGCCGCCGCGGCCATCGAGCGTGAAGTCATGGGCGATGCCCTCGAGGTGATCCTCGAACGCCAGGAAGCTAGAGACCGGGAAGAGGACAAGCGTCAGAGGCAGCTGAGCGTTCTGTACGCTCGAGCACGCCGCTCCCATAAGGCTCAAGAGTGGCAGGCGGTGGTTGACCTCTTCGAGCAACAAATACACGCGTTGGATCCGGCGTACCCAGACCCGGAAGGCCTCCTAGCGTCGGCTCGTGAAGAAGAACTGGCGGCACTGGAGAGGGTGCGAAGAGTGTCTGCCGTATACGACCAAGGGCGACAGCATATGGAAGCCGAAGAGTGGTCGCAGGCCCTTGAGTGCTTCGAGGAGGTTCAGCGGCTTAAGCCTGGCCATCAGGAGACCGATAGGTTGCTCTCGCGGGTGCGCCGCGAGGTTGAGAAATCGTCGACCATAGAGGTTCCGAAGCTTAGCGGTCGGAGAGCTGACCAGGCAAAAAGCATACTTGAGAACAAGGGTCTAGAGCTTGGCAACCAGAACGAAACCCCGAGCGCCACCATACCTGAAGGTGAGATCATAAGGCAGAACCCCAAGGCGAAGGCGGAGGTGGAACCGGGTAGCTTGGTGAGCATCACAGTCAGTTCGGGACCGCAGAAGACACAACCCGAAACTCCCGCAACCGTACAGGTCCCAGACCTTGTCGGGCAGATGCCCTTCCAAGCCCGTAGCATGCTCGCTGACGCTAGCCTGGCACTCGGCAGCCAAACCGAGACTCCGAGCGATTCGGTGCTCGAGGGTAGGATCGTCAAACAGGATCCAGCAGCGGGGACGAAAGCGAAGCAGGGTAGCCCGGTAAGTATCATGGTCAGCTCGGGACCGCAGGAGGTGCGAATCGGAAGACGCCGTAGGTCCTTTCCTCCTACAAGAAGAATTCTGGTAATTGTCCTAATCCTTTTGCTCGCATTCGCCTCGCTGCTTCTCATAGTCAACCGTGCCTGGGAGAAAAGTGCGTCTCTGGACGAGAATACTCAGGACAACTATTCTGCTAGTGACCAGAGCGCTGGCGATTGGAGAGCTGCAGCTCAGGCCGTCGAAGACTTCTACGCGTCCGCTGTCGAGGGAGACTACGAGACGGCCTCGACCCTGTTGTCAGCGAGTCGGCGGCAGAGCATCTCCCTTTCGCGCGCGACCTTTGACGAGCAGTTTCTTGAACCCAATTATGGCCCCGCAGGCCCCGCAACGAAGGAGTGGCAGCGCGCTGCCTCGCAGAGCATAAAATTCATCGAAGGGCCGACGGCCGAGGTCTCCGGTAACACGGCGACCGTCACGGGCACGATCGAAGTCGAGCATACCAACGACAGCGATTCGCCGACAGAATGGAAAAAGAGCAGGACCTGGAAGAGGGGAACCTGGACGCTCGTTAACGAGGGAGGCCAGTGGAAATTGGATGACTGGGTGATTAAGTTTGCTGGCAAGCCTTCAGACTGATCCGTATCGCGGCTATAGCAATGTTCCAGAAGTGTCCACACACAGCAGCAACCCGACGGTCCACCCGGCCCTCAAGCACATCTTCACCCAATGCAATTAGCCTCTCTTTGAGGGCAGCTAGGTCCGCCTGTGGGCGCCCCCGGCCGCCGCGCTTACCGCCCTTCCGAGCAGACCTTCGGCGGGCTTTGGCGTTAGCGGGCTCGTGGGAGTAGCACAGGCCGGAGCCATCGGTACTTAGCCCCTTACAGCGCTCGCCACCATGCGTGATAGCGGTGCATTGGCTCATAGCTATGACCCCCTCCCCTATTCCTCTGCCCGCTCCTCCCGCTCTTTGTCCCGGTAGGCGTGCTCTAAGCTCCATTCTCCTGCTGCTGCTCCTACCTGCCACGCGCCTGATCCTCCTTCGCTTCCCATTCCTTGATGCTCTTCTCGTACCAGAGGGGTCCCATAGCAAGCTGGCGGTTCGGGCGAGGTATGCGCCCGAAGTTCCTCCTCGAGAGGTACGCAAGCACCGTGTCACGCTTGAACCCCAGCCGCTGGCCTAGGGCCGTGGCGTCAAGGACCTCGTAGTCCTCCGGCACCTCCATCTGGTCTAGATCGGCATCCTTGACCATGAGCAGAATCATACATAAATTATAGATGAAGCCCGGCGGTATATCTATAATTTATTGACGAGCACGTGGTGTCAGCATACCTAAGAGGGTGCTATAAAGAATTTTGCCTCGTATAGTGTGGGAGTGAGAGAGGTATGTGATTTCTCCAAATACGCTAACCGACAGGGTGATAAAAGTGCCAGAAACCCCTCCTTTCCCCTTTTGGCGCTTTCGGCACTTCCCTGGCCTAACGTATACGAAACGAGTGAGCTATAACAGTAACTTTGCTGAGGACGTTCGGTGCTTCTCACCGGCAAAAGAAAGCCTTGCCGCCCTTCTTAGAGCAACGCTTACACGCTCTATTACCTAGTCAGCGGAGCAAAACAAAATATTTGTCGGGTGATCGTCAGGTAATCGTCTCAAAGATAGTGTAACGATGTGCTAATCCTCCGGCGCACCCGTCTGTGGCTGCCCTACGCAGACCAGGTAAATTGCATCCTCCTCACCTGGCAGCTCCAGTAGACGGTTCATCTCGTCGTCGAAAAAGCCCCCTATAGCTACTGCACCGAGCCCCAGCGCCACCGAGACGAGGTGGAGGTTCTGACCCAAGTGACCAGCCTCCAGCCACACGTACCGGTAACCACGTTGCCCATACTTCCACATCGTTCGCTCGAAGATCGCGGATATCACGATCACTAGGTTCGCATCACGGATCATCTGTTGCCCGATCGTTATGTCGGCGACTTGCGAGTGAACCAAGGCAGTGTACATCAGCTCTAGCTGGTGGGCTCTGGCGTCATAGTGGTAGACTCCATCTGGTAACCCTTCTACCGCCTGCGTAGCAACATAAAGCTCTAGGGGATAAAGGCCGCCAGCGGACGGCGAATACCGATCATAGGCCCACTGTTCGTCCACATGTCGGTACCCTCGCAGCCCGTAGCTTGCGTGGAGCAACTGTCCGACGGCTGTCAACCCGAGAGGGCCGAGAACGAACTCTCTCACCGATCTGCGCCGTTGCAGTATGTCGTCCAACGGAGCTTTCAACGCGAAGTCCCGCCTGGGAAGGTCCACGCGCTGGGACCCCGCATACGTGCGGAAGCGCAGAGGGCGTCTGTCCATATCTACTGTCAGGTCGGCAACCCGGCACCTTACATTGGACGAGTGCAGATGATACAACCGGGCGATATCCGGTTCCTTGCTCGGCGGCATGCTCGACAGATCCCTTACGCTAGAGGATGAGGGTGCGGATTGAGGCCATGGTTAATCATCGCCTTCAGGCGGGGGTTAGCCAAGCGTCGTAGCTTGAAGCCGAAATGGATCTGCTGTATGTCTGTCCCCAGTGCCCGCACGACCCGAAAAGGGCTTGCGGCAATGTCTGGCGATGTCACGTCTGCGATCGCCACCCTTATGTTGGCCGCCGTCAACCTCTCTACGCAGCTCCGTAAAGAGACGTCCTGCGCCTCCTCCATCTCGGCCAAGAAGGTGGGGTCTTCGCTTGACCGAAGGAAGTTCAATACTTGCGCCCGTTCAGCCGGTGCATAATAGAGCGCATGATCTGTGAGGGTTCTAACCTCCTCGGGCCTTGCAGGTATAGAATGCTCCCCACTCAACATCAGACGACGGATGTACGGTCCGACGTGGCCCTGCTCGAGTATCGCCTTGCGGACCGCAGTGTGAAGGTTCAGGTGCGCGCCTAGCGCCACAGTAACCCCTGGCCAGCGCTGCCCATCTCCAAAGCCCAGGCAAGCCACCGTGGGTATGAAGATACCTGCATCCAAGAGGTACAGCTCGATACTTGCTCCTCGCTCTTCGAGTTGTCGCACTACCTCATGGACCCTCACATCCAAGCTATCATCCAAGACTACTTTCCGTCCCGTTCGTTGACTGAGCCAAGTGATCACGAATGCGTCCCTCTCGACCAATTCGAAGATGGCGCGTAGCGATGCATCCTCGAGATCGGCGCCAGCTGCCAAGCCGTTAGAGGACACCTGGCAGAACAGCTCCTGCGGACGTACTCGGAAATTGAAGTAGGTAGGAAGTGCCGGCACCCATACCTTCTTGCCGCTGTCGAGCCAGTGACCAGTGGTCCATTCGATGGGCAGGTCTGGGTCGAAACGGGCAAAGGGGAAGCCTGGTTCGTCGTATTGCGTTTCGTCGTAGAGGCACAGCCGCCGGGGGTCCAGAGCGTCTGCCTGCAGATCGTTCAGCGACGCACGGAACATGTCGTCCTTTCGGTAGCGAGAAGCGGAGTAACGTTCGATAGCCTCTCCCGCAGCGCCGACCATGGCTTCGATCGAAGACAAACCCTTGCCGGAGCCTATCTCCGGCTGTTCCGGCTGATACTTTCCTTCAGTGTATGATGCTAAGACTGCCGAGCTCATCAGGGGTAGCTCTGGCTCAGTTGCCTCCGGGCTTCCCATAATGAGGTGCCTAATCACTCCTGTGCGCTCGTCTACCCAACCGGCAAGTAACTTACGTAACTCCCCGGGTTCGCGAACCGCGTCTAAGCGTCCTTGGCCACCTTTTCTCTCGGACTCTTCATTTTCGCCTCCGACGGGGCCGCCCGGCAGGGTACCTCCATCGCTTGCGCCACCACATACTTCGCACCATGGCATCCTAACTACCGTATGTAGAGTAGTCTCCAGGGTTACTAGGTTCTGGACCAGCAATCGCCCTATTAAGGTCGAAGGCGTATAGTGGGAGATGAGTTTGAGGGCTTCAAGCGCTAAGAAGTGTCCTAGCACAGCCGCCATCGGTGTCAAATAGGTCCGTCTTCGGGGCTGAGGACGCTCCACGAGCAAGGACGCTTGAAGCGCGTGCGCGGCCTGCGGGTGTTCTGCATTGGCGAGTTGCCGGAGGCGACTGCAGTTCCAGCATGCCGTTTTGCCTGGAACCACAACCGGTCCGACGAACGCGTTAATTCCTTCAAGGTGACCAAGCAGAGAGACCACCTTGGCCTCATGAGCGAAGCGGGCGAGGCTTCGGAGTAGCAGCAGGTCATCTGCCGCCGTCGCCCCAATTACCAAGTCCCAGTTGGTATCATCCAAGATCAAACGACGGTCCTCCGCTACCGTCAGCATACTCCTGGTGACGCGGCACCACGGGGCTGTTTCGGACAGGCCTTCCATCAGGGCTTGGCTGCGCGGGCGTCCGAGATGTTCGCTGCCCCAAGCCCGGACTGACTCCAGATCATCACTTGCCACCTGACCATCGTCCAGGAGGTGAAGAGCGCCGACTCCGGCCGCCGCCAGCTCTGTCGCAGCGACAGCACCCCAAGGCTCTAGGCCCACGATCAGGACGCGGGCTTCGCCCAGCCTGCGGGCGGCCTCCTCGGGCTGGTCCGTCCACTTTTGGAAGAACCCCTTCTGACCACGCCACCGGTCTTGCTCCTCGGGCGCTTCAGGGACAGCGGGAACTGTCTCCAAGAGCCCGTATTGCTCGAGTAAGTCAAGAAAAGCCACAACGCTCTGACGTGAGAATTCTTCGAGGGCGCTAGCCACAGCTTCCTTATCGCGTGTGCCATCCAGCAGCGGCAGTATCTCGTTGACAAAAAGCTTGACGTCATGACCATCGAGTTGAAACGTGCCTAAATCGGAGCGTAGTAGCACTCCTACTTCGGTGGTAGTAACGCTGGCCGACGGGCTAAGTCGTACGCGCGTCATTTAGGATCCCTTAGAGCTGCGTCAGCATAGCCTTCTTTTGGAGCTGTGACTAAACCTGGCAGTAGACTTCGAGCTTACATTATGCAGGGGCCACACGCCGTACAGGGCTTGCACACTGAGCAGACGCTGCACGTTGAGCAGAGGCTGCACGTTGAACAGACGCTGCACGTTGAGCAGGCGCTACACACTATGCAAACTCTGCACACAAACGCCGACAGTTGCTGTTCTTCGCGCCTCTCGGTCGTACCGAAAACCATGTTCTCGAGCTCGGTGACTCGGAGTTCGAGATCCCTTTGTTCAGGTTCCCTTCTTTCTTCGTTGTCTCTGCCCACCATCTCCCTCTACTCCCTTCCATAGTAGTAGGTTATTGATGATACGGCAATTCTTTACTTGAAGCAAGATACAGATAAGTTGCCGCTAACCATCTTTACAGTGTTCTTACTCCTTCCTCCTAACAGAGCCTTTCCTCTCACTTATCTAGTACAACGACTACCCTCCGCATCAAGCTTCCCAATACGTTAACCGACGCGGTTCCAAAAGCACCAAAAGCCCCTCAAACGACCTTCTGGCCATCAATACAATGTGTTCGTTGCCGGTACGGACGACGAGGACGTCTACTTTCGGGACGTGGAGCCAGCTAGTCAAGCCTTTCTACGCGCGTTCGAAGTCTATCCACAGCTACAAGCAACAAAATAAACAAAGTGCGTCGGACTTGCTAGGCTGTCCCTGCTGCCGAGTGGCGGTCGATGGGTGGAAAGGAGTAGGGAATGCCAATTACAATTATTCCTCAGGTAACAGAATTCATGGAAGGCACTGCCGTTGGCGGGGCCGACGTCGAGCTTATCGTGGAAGTGGTGCCAAAGTATAGAGAGCCCCCTAGTGGTCCGGGTGGTGGGGACGATGGTCCAGGCGGTGCCTTCTTTGGCCCAGTAGGCGCTGGTGCTGGATATTTCATCGGCAAAGAGATTGGCGAGACGTTACTCGACGAGAGTATCGACGAGGAGGACATCCGGACCAAGGCGGACATAAACGATGAGTGGACTACCGAACAAAACCTACCCGATCTGGAGCGTGTCCTCGACCTCTTGTTCGATCTTGCCAATAATCCGCATCCCCGCGCCGTCTTTGTCCATTCCGGCGACTCGCACCTCGGTGCGATGCATGTAATCACTTCGGCAAAACCTGAACACCGCAGAAACATGTCCATCCTTCAGTTGCTCAGCTCGCCTATCTCGCGTATTTCGCTCGTTGAGAAGATCAAAGATTATACCCAAGCCATCCCCCCGGCTGTAGCCATAAGATCCTTCGTGGCATCTCTATTGAAGGAAAAGATCGAAGAAGGGGTCACCGATATTACGAGTGGTGTTGTTCCAGGCGATCTTGTAGACGATTTTTGGGTGATCCCATAGTGGGCCTCATCCCTATTACAGAGGCTCATGCGGTAGGCGTGAGATTCTCTCTCGACGCTCGGAAAGGCCCACTAGGAATTATCTTTCCAGGCAACTACGGGGTCCAACTCCTAGGCCTGCGGGCAGAGCGAAACTTCGGACGCATCAGCGTAGAGCGCGTAAGCGAGGACAGGCGAGTATACCGATTCCATCTGGGTATCCACGGCAAAGCGCGAAGCCTGCTCCACGATATGGAGCTAGATCTGGATAACATACTTGTCACCCCAGAAGGTGTGCCACCCAATCCTACCGTTGCGAGCCTTCCTAGTTCCTTGACACCAGGGGGCCTTGTGATCGATCCTGCATTCAGCTCCTAGTTGTAGGTAAAGCGGTGTAATTTGTTTGGTTGTCCAAGCTTCCTTGGACGACACCTTCGTCTACGCGCAGGCGGGCACGGTACACTCACACGTCTTTCGCTCCCGCCTCGGCCAAGAGCGCCGCATCGTCGAGTACCAGCGCCTTTTCTAGCCAAGCCTTCCCCGCTTCCACTTGCTCTACATCGCACTTGACGAGGGTCTCATTGGGGCAAGCGAGAATCGGCACGGCTAGCGAGGGACAAGCGCAACCTCCAGGTCGTGAACGAGGCTCGTGGCGGCATACGGTGCAGGTCCTAGGCACTTACGCCTCCCCCCAAGAACTAACCACGTAGGTCTTCACGACGTCGTATCCAGCGAGTTCAGGAAGTCCCAGCACGTCCTCAACGGCGCTACGCAAGGTACCCGCGAGCCAACGCACGGTCTCCTGAG
>Ga0126315_10001140_pt1 | contig 10049 bp, 8 predicted proteins | sample Plot106_FD_92534 | JGI IMG/M metagenome (GOLD analysis project Ga0126315, IMG submission 92534) | Serpentine soil microbial communities from UC McLaughlin Reserve, CA, USA - Plot106 | ecosystem: Environmental > Terrestrial > Soil > Grasslands | place: USA: UC McLaughlin Reserve, Lake County...
GGCGGTACCAAGCGAGTTCGTATTGCGCATGCGCCTGCTGGCGAATGGCCTCGGAAGCATCCAGTGGCCCGCACTGCTGATTGGCGTCAGTTCGCTCCTGATCATTCTGCTGCTCCCACGACTCACTAAGCGCGTCCCAGGTTCGATCGTTGCCCTCGTGCTGGCTACGCTCGCCGTGGCCGTTTTTGGACTTCCCGTCGAGACCATTGGCAGTAAGTTCGGCGGCATCCCGACCGGGTTGCCACATGTCTCCTTACCACAGGTCCGACCCGATCTAATCGTGCCGCTGCTTCCTGCGGCCGTGACGGTGGCGATGCTCGCTGCCATTGAGAGTCTGCTATCCGCAGTAGTCGCCGATAACATGAGTGGTGACAGGCATAATTCCAACGTGGAACTGCTTGCTCAGGGCGTTGCCAACCTCGCCGTCCCGTTCGTGGGAGGAATACCGGCTACCGGCGCGATCGCGCGCACCGCCACCAACATTAAATCAGGCGCTCGCACTCCCGTTTCGGGGATGGTCCACGCGCTAACCCTGATCGTCATTTTATTAGTCGCCGCGCCTCTCGCGCGTTTCGTTCCGCTGGCCACGCTCGCCGCGATTCTTTTCGTAGTGGCCTACAACATGAGTGAATGGCGTGAGGTACGAACAATACTCAGACTGTCGAAAGCGGACATAACCGTGTGGGTGATGACCTTCGCTCTCACCGTGCTCGCCGATCTGACTGTTGCAGTCGAGATCGGAATGCTCTTCGCCGCGCTGCTTTATATTTACCGAGTCTCGCAGACGACCACAGTTGCGCCCGTGACGGAGGAGTATATTGAGGATGGTCGTCCGCACGTCTTGCAGGACAAGCTGCTCCCTCCCTACGTCCTGGTGCTGCGTATCCATGGCCCATTTTTGTTTGGGGCCACCGAGAAACTATCAGAGGCGACGGTCGATGTAGACTCGCTCCCAGCGGTGGTGATTTTGCGCTTAAGAAATATGACAGCTATCGACGCGACAGGTCTGCACGAGTTGGAGCGGCTGGCCGAACGGCTGCGCGCGACGGGCCGAACGCTGCTGCTGTGTGGCGCCCGTAGTCAACCCGATCAGTTGTTGAGGCAGTCTGATTTCCTGCAAATTCTCGGCGAAGAGAACATGCTTCCGCATGTTGAAGCGGCGTTATCGCGCGCCCGCGAAATCCACGAGGGCCGAGCCGCCGCTCCGGGGACTCATGTGCCGCGTGTTGACGGTGCCGTCTCCCGCGCGTGATAACCAAAAACAGTTAATGGTAAACGCACCCACAACGCTTTTTTGGAAAACACTGAACTAGGTGTCATCAGTGTAGACAGCAATTGGATTGTCGTAAGTGGTGCTTCGGACTACGGATTTTAAGTCCCGTGATCGGGCCATTACCTAGTCTTACGAAACGATACAAGCCAGTATTTATGCGCCTAGCGGTCGTCAAGGTATCGCTTCGGCTGGCTTCGTATCAACACGTACCGCCACCATCTTAGCCCCATCGCTCCACTTCTCGACTATCTGGACAAACAGATCAACGGACTGGGTGCTCGCGCGAACTACGGTGAAGATTGAGCATCCGTTGACCTGAGTCGGAAATTATTTTGATCATAGTTGTGCTGCCTGAGATTGATATGCGGCCTTGTGAGATTCACTAGAAGTTCAGTTTGACTCGTCGGGTATTTGATGAATCGAAGAATTAGGGTGGCGGCTATTTTTGATCAACCGAAAAAGAAACCTTCAAAGCAAGAGTCTCAAGATCTTCGTATGCCCTGTTCAGGTCATCAGTAAGAACGACAAGCCTCTGCGCTGCCTTAGTTAGTCGAGGATCGTAATTGGCATCACGTAATGCTACAAAGGCATGACGTAGAACAGCGACTTTGGGTTTAACCTCTCTAGCAGTCTCCGTTAGTTTCCGCGCTTCACGTCGCATGCCTTGTAACTCTATTCCGGCACTTGTCGAAGAGTCGAGCGACTTGAGACACTGATCAAATCCTTCTGTAGTAAATTCAATGTCTCGCCGATACCCGGGAAATAAGGCTTCAATTCGGTGAGCGAATGCCTGCAAGTCATTGGCACTGTCATTGATAATCGCCTCAAACTCGGCGGGGTTGCTCTGTTTGGTAATTCTTCCCATTCGGTCTGCGTATGCAATAATCTTCGCATTCAAAGCGTCAGTTTCGATAGAGAGAGTAACGAAGAATTGCCGAGCGCCCTCCGCTGCGTGTGCATAGTTCTCACTGACGGCGTCGATTGATAAACCCTCTGCTAACCTCGGAACATTCTCATCCTCGTACTTCTCAATCAGTACACCGACGACTTCCATCAGCGACGCGAGGGGATGTGATTCGTCTTCGCCGACTTCGTCTATGAACGAGTCGAGGAGCGCTACGAGCCGGTGATACTCTTCTTCGGAATGCGGGACATAGACCTTTCCACCTAGGGAGGACCAGGCGGCTTCGGTCTTGGTTACGTCGAGGTTTTGCATTTACTCAGTTCCTCCAGCGCTGCTCATCGTATTCGGCATGAGTTAGCACTGCGCGAATATAAATCTTACCCCGATTATAGTGGATGGCAGCTATTAGTCGCACCTTATTGCCCCCGATGTTGAAGACTGTGAGCTTCCCTACCTGATCCGCAGACGGGAAAGTCTCGCGCAAATGCGCGAAGTTCGAGAAGTCGTTGTTCTTCATTAACTGATACCAGTGAGCAAGAGACGATCTCGTTTCAGGATGAGTGTCAGCAAATTCATTAAGCCGTTTGCGCGTTATGACATGCATGCGAGTTCTCGGTGAGGATAAAAATCGCGTTTATCGTATCCGGGTATCGACTAGATGACAATAGGTCACGATTGTAAGGCAGTCCGCAACAGAGCTCCCTTCATTCGTGAAGGGCCTTAGTACCTGTACAAGTAGCGAGCCGGACGCCCGTTGCGAATTGACCAGCCGCGTCCACCGCTTCTCCCGAACGATGGGAGGCGGGGGAACTCTCGATCAGGAAAGCCAAGCTCGTCCAGTTGGGCTCATCGGTTTTCTTTAATTGTACGCGACGATCAGATCGTCGAAGTTGAGATCTACTTCGGAATTCCGCACGAGGGCTAAGGGGGAGAGTTCCTCGAAGGGACTTAGTAATAACTCGGCACACTTCAGCGCACATTTGCGACCCGACCACGAGCAAAACGGAACTCACGAATACGACATACGTGATTGTTCAGGCACTCAGGGCCAGAGTCTCTGCTCGTGCCACGAGGATGGTACTGAAACAGCGGTTGAGAAGTTTACGGAACCGTTGGGTCAGTAATCGAATTCGAAAGGAGTGCGGGATAAATTAACTCCCTCATCTTTCCCTCCTCTCGCGCAGAGTAGTCAGTACGAGCCAATCATCGGTAACATGCAAGTTGTTGTAGCAAAAATGGTTGAGAGTGGTGCCGAGGGCGGGAGTCGAACCCGCACGTCCTTTCGGACAACGGATTTTAAGTCCCGTGATGTTGGTGCTATCTAATCTTACGAAATGCTACAAGCCAGTATTTACGCGCCTAGCGGTCGTTAAGGTATCGCTTCGGCTGGCTTAGTATCAACACGTCCCGCCACCATCTTAGCCCCATCTTCGCGAGCCGCTGCAGCTTCCTCTCAGGTCCGAAGTTTCGATTCGTACTGATTGGTTAATATTCTCGCGTGTTCCCGTAAGGTTTGTGCGGTCGAGTATGGACAAGAGGTGGCACACAACCGGCCCACAAAAATAGAGCTACTCCAAATACAGTTTATGCCACTAGAATTGTTTCAAGCGTTCGTTTATTGTCCTTTGGGCAATAGCTGATAGCCAGCCTCAATAGGACTCAAGGCAAGTCCAACAAGCTCTTCAAGGATATCTGATCGGTTCACTTGGATGAAGGTCTTAGCGTTTTCAGGAATGGTCCAACCCTGCCGAAGCAGATAGAGCTTTAATGGAGAATCCTCTGGCAATAGAGAAGCCATGTTGAACATCATACGTGCGCCGGCAGGCCAGTTTGCTCGTTCGTCAGAGAATAATGTGCGAGCTTCCCCAACGTCTTCGCTCTTGATGTAGCAACAGATTAACGTCACCCCAAGTTCTCGTATGCGCCTGGCCAGATCCTGCGGATCGCCATCGGTAGGTTCCCCGTCTGAGATCAATAGCAATACCGGTAGCGAATTTTTGTCACCGCGTTTTTGCAGCTCACCGTCAAACCTATCAAGTATTTTTCGTAAGGCGCCACACATGGGCGTATTACCGAAAATCAGCCCCTCAGCATCGGCGAAACTGCTTGAACTTTCTTTCCATAACTCAGCCAACTCGTTTATTCCTAGAGTGGTGTCTCCGATGACCTCAAGCTTGGCAGTCAACCTACGCTGAACTTCAGTGAGGATTCGATCTCGTACTTCAGCCTCGGCGCTGGCGCGGGCCGCTCCCATGGCAGTATCAACCAACCTCCCATAACCCATACGCCGAGCAAGATCTCCCAGACCGCTCAGATCGGATCTGCTGGCGTATCGGCTCTTGATCTCTTCTGTGTAGCGGTTTTTAAGATTCTCAATCTCTTCTTTGGAAATGATGCCGTCAGCAGCCTTAATGAGCGACAAGAGATCACAAACGTCGCCGGTGCGGAGTCCGAAGGCATAACCGAACAGATCAACAGGCGCATCAGTCTTTTGCACTGATTCGAGAAAATCTCTGCTGTTGCTCAATCCCTGGCTTAACGCCTCTCGAAATCCTTCCAACCTGGTTTGTTGGATCCCAACTCGATTGTCAATGCTTGCCTCCATAGAGCCGGATACATCAAGCCCAAAGCCAACCAATAAAGGCTGCGGCTCAACCGCAGTGACTTCCGCCAATGTTTTGGTTTCGGGAACTGACGGCCCCACCGGCTGATCCGTTATTTCGATAGTTTCGCCTTTACGAAAAATTCTGGGAACACGGCTAGCAGGGTTTCCAGAGAGTCGTAAAGCGTGAATTCCCTGACGGAAGGAGAATTCAATATCTTTACCAGCCCCGATTGAGTCATAAAAGCCAGCAGCAAAAATGATGGCCGCGTCATCGGCGATGGGGCCTTCCATTGCTATCGTGAAAGGCACTCCCAGCGAGGTAAATTTACCCTGCGAGGTAGAATAACAAGCATTCATCAGGACGCATTGCAGAGGCGGAACAAATTCCTGAAGTAGACCAGCTACTGCATCGCGCGGGGGAATGTACATTCGGCCGGAGTTGTCTTCAAAGGTGAGTCCGGTTCCGGTTCCGTGACCGGAAAAGTGGACCACATCAAAATCATCATCCAGCAACGCGCGTCTTACGTCCTCGATTGTGACTGCGTGTTTCCGAACAAGCTGGATGTTGTCCCGATGCTTGCTCAGGCGGATGCATTCCTCAATCTTTCTATCTTCCTCGCCTAATCGGAGTGCATTAGTGCCTCGAGGGTTAGCAAAGACAGCCAGAACTTTCATGCGTTTCTCCTGGTATTCATTAGGTGGCTAGCGATCTACTTCAGAAGGGTGATCCGGACAAGGCTCGATTAGCTTCGCGAACGCTATTTGGATCAGACAAATCCAGCCGGTCTGCTATATCAATGAACGCAAAGTTAGCTGGCAGCGTTGCTTTAGGCTGTCGATCACCGAAGCTGCGCGACTCAAACGGATTACCCGTCTTTAAAGCCTCAAGCCGCTCCCGAAGATCGGAAGAGACGCTGAGCGCGATCTGCTCGCGATCGGGTTTGACCAGATCGGGAGACTCGTTAAGCACATTAGCAAATTGAGGCCAAAGTGCAGCCAGCCGCTGACGCTTTTCATCTATCGTGAGATTCGCGTCCCCCAGGACTCCGGCAAACTTCTGCTTGAAGTCAGCAATTTCCGGGAAGCCGGGCCAATCCTTACGATTATCGACCTTCTCGATCTCGATTATCATGTAATCGTGATCGTCATAGAGGTTAGCGATTGCGGGAACGGCTCCTTTCATTAGCTGGTTGTCTTTGAGCCATAGTTGATTGATTTTTATGTCCTGCGCTGGAGCATTAATCCCCACGTAATAGCCTGTGCGTAGTTTGTTGTTATTGAAAAAAGTATCTTCGACCCCCAACTGCAAACTAGTCGAATCAAGTCCCGCGATGTTTTCTACGCTCCCTTTGACCAGAGTGGCAATTTGCAGTGCCGGGGCGGCGCCCACTCCCGTCAATCCGGCGATAGTGCTTAGATTTGCCAGCATAGTTTTGGCTATGTCTTCGCCGGGAACGGAATAGAGTCCCACTTGGAGCAGAACGTCCTCGCCTCGAAAAGCAACTGGACCGACTAAGCGGTGATTCATGATCAGCGCCTGACCGTAATCCGACTCAGTCATGTCCTTTAATTGTCCCGGACCAGCAACCGCCTGATCCTCTCTTAGACCATGCTTAACGTAGCAATAAAGCATCGGGTGATAGCCACGCCACAACTTTCGGGAGTAATAAAGGTAGACCTGCTTCAGTCGAACTACGAAATAAGCCTGATCGGCATCGATGAGTGAATCGCTGCCTCCATTGACAACCTGTGTACTCGGAAGTTGTTTCCAAAAAAGGTGCTTTGAGCGGCCTCTAAAGATATCCACGATATTCATGATTGACGCCTCATCGAGAAATTGAACGGTAAGCCGGTGCGTGGTCTGTCTCGAAGTCGATCCGCGGTTCGTAACTCACTGTCCACGGCTGATCCACTTCAATCCTGCTGGCGATTTCGGCGACTGGGCCAGACTCTCCCTCACTGGAACGGGCCATATAGCGTAAGCCACGCGCCAGTAGAGGGATTTGTTTTTCCAGCTGCAGATAAGCCAATTCTTCTTGAAGCGAGTCGTGCATCAAGCCATAAACAAGATGCGCGTCCGGCAATTCAGGGAAATAGTTATGAAGGTTCACGGCCGTTTGCAGCAAAAGATCTGTGTCAAACAGGTTGTTTTCAGCGGATCGGCCCAGCATGTAGTCATGCCACGCATAAAGTCCCATGCAACTCATAATCGGATCGGTCCACTTTGCATAAAACAGATCTCGAATGAGATGGGGCGAAGTCTCAAAGAATTTATCGCTTACGAGTTCGTCACTCTTGAAGAGTTGCTGTCCCAGTTGTAACTGGCGCAACACCTGGCCGTATGGCACCTCAGGAACGGGTTCCTCAGCGTACAATTCATCCCTTCCCGGAAGCCGAAGGATGTTTTGACTTAGATCCACTGAACCGTTTGGCCGCAGCGTCACAGTGATCACTGAAGCTCGATTTCTGAGTCCGGCAGAGACGAGACGAATATTCTTGAGACGAGTTTTTATCAGCAGTGCAAAAGATCGGTGGGGTGCTGTAGCGAGGGCGACGCCGATTCGTTCCATTCCTCCCGATGTTCCACGTGAGTAATCATCTAAGCTGGCCCTTACCAGGGGTCGAAATCGCAACGAGTTTTCTGCGCTTTCACCTGAGCTCACAAAGACGCAGCTGGCTTCGTCGATTAATTCATAGATTGAGTCTGACCACTCACCATCAAACGCAATTACTATGGAAAGTGGTCTCATGTCGAAGTCTTCCGGATGCCTTTGCTCAACCAAGCCCGAAAACCGGTGAAACAGTTCGTTCTTTATATCGAACGGTTTAATCCCAATGATCGGCAGTAGTGTCTGTAATACGCCGGACTGAATAAATCCGATACTCTCAGAAATTTGCGTAACTCCGGGCGTTTCGTCCTGGAATGAGAGTGCTTCTTTGAGTAGAGGAGTAACAGCAGTTGTAGCTGAAACATTGACTTTCCCCTGCTGGACATAAATATCCGACCCGTTAAAAACGTCGCGCCCTAACCTAAAGCGAACACGGTAAGGACCGACTGCCACAACTTGGTTCAACGTGCCGTATCCGAGCCAACTTTTATAGGGTGGTTGAATTCAATCGCCACCTGACTTTCAAAAGCACTAGCCGAAACGTGTCCGTGGTCTGGCGGTGGTGGAGTCTCGCCGCTGATAGCAATCTCCTCACTAGTGGCTGGCGCAACCACCGGCGACGACGGCGGCGGCGGTGGTTGCGGGCCTCGAGTCGGAGCGGGCGGAGCGCTGGTAGGCGGCGGCATCCCAGGCAGTGGGACCATAATGTCAACTTCGTGCTCAGCACGTAGATCAATATCGCGCCAGGCCGGCACTGGAGTAACCGAAGGATGGCTGGGCCTCGATTCTGTACCAGAACGGTGGCAACTTGAGGACTTCGTGGTTTTGGCGTGGTGGCAGCGAAAAACCCTGCTGTACGATCGTTTTCAACTTAACCGCTACATTCGTCTTTGCGGCGGATTCGTCCGGATTAATATGAATCGTTAGTTGCTCATCGCCAACATTCTGAAGAGGGCGGATCGCAGAAACCTGAGGATCGGGTGCGTGGAGTTGCGGCACCATGAAATTTGGAGAACCACTCAACCCCCTCACGACCTCCTTTTTGACATAATCCAGCAACGAGCGGGCTGTAACTACCCATGGGTTGCATCGTCGAATACCTTGGCGATGCCGTTGCCTTTTAACCCGTCAATCAAATGAGTGGACATGACGCCCATGCCATTCTGTTGGCCCAGCGCCTGCCCTTTTTCTGAAACTGCATAGAGCGTGGCTTGGGCGCGCTCACCAGTCCCGGAGTCTCGCGCCGTCCAGCCCAACAACCCAACACTGGGATGTTTGTCCCAGGCCAGATCTCGACACGCGTCGATGATAAAAATCTGTTCTTGCGGGCCTGCCCTGCGCATGAAGTCGAGTACTTCATTGAGATCGATGAGGCGATTCCCCTGTGCGCTTAAATCTTTTAAATCCGTGGGTATTAAGACCGTGCGCGTGCGGCCTCGGGCGGCATCAGTAAACGTCAAGATACCGTGGCCGGCGAAAAAGAAGATCAGACGCTGGAGTGAATCGCCGTGTTCGAAGAACTCGTGGAGTTTATCGACGATGTTATCCCTGGTAGGCTGCAAATCAGGGGGTTGATCCGTCGTTAACAAAACAATACCTTGCGGGTCGACGATTTGATGTGCAATCAAAGCGTCCCGGAAGGCGAGCGCATCGTTAACAGCGCTAGTCAACGGTTTCGTTGCGTAATGATCGATTCCGACGATAATGGCGGCCGTTTGCATCGAGCGCTCCTTAAATATGCAAGCGTTTTTCCCGGGATCGAGGACGTGTTGAGTTAGCTAATGCGAGCTACTCAGTACGAAAGGACGGTGAAACGTCGGCTACACTCTGGTTTCGAAGATCAATGTAGCGACACAAGGTCCGTAATTTTGAAGGTTCAGTTAGCAAGTCATGACTACCTACCTGTCAGCGGGTTGAGTTCACGAATGGCACTAACAAGAGAGTGAGTCTAAGCCAGATCTGAGCGAGCGAAGTATAGGAGGGGCCGAAATGGAAGTCAATTGTGACGCGCACTCTGCAGTGGCGCCACGATTAGCCGAATCGGCGCATCGCCCGCTACCTCACAATGAAGATCTGGGTCGCATCCTGACGCTTTGCGAAAAGCGCACGTTAAGTAAAAACCTGACGCTCTCCTACAACAACGTGATCTATCAGATCAAAACCAAGCGCTCGGCTTATACGATGCGCAAGGCGCAAGTGGAAGTGCGCGAGAATCAAAGGGGAGAGATCACGATTGAATATAAGCAACGGCCACTTGAGTACACCATCTACAGCGAACAAGAACAGCAACAAGGAAAGGTAATCGAGGCGAAATTGCTTCAGCCGGCTGCCGCGCGCGCGGCAGCCAGGCCGAAGCAAAAGCGTGGTCCCGTGCCGCTGTCGCATCCCTGGCGGTTCTTCGACTTTTCCGAGAACTCGATGTTAGCTAAAGAACGTCGGGGTGAGCTTTGCATCCTGCGCAAGTAGAAAGGTGACATTTCTACTTTGCGCATTTGGGTGACATTTCAACTTGGGTTTACACGATTCACAAAAGTATGTTAGCCCAAAGTAGTAATGTCACCTTTCTCCAAAGTTGAAATGTCACCTTTTGTGTTACTGAAGGGGGAACTTCAGCACGAAAGGTATGGAGCAGGTGGAGCCCCTACTACGGATGAGCCA
>Ga0126315_10001142_pt1 | contig 10046 bp, 10 predicted proteins | sample Plot106_FD_92534 | JGI IMG/M metagenome (GOLD analysis project Ga0126315, IMG submission 92534) | Serpentine soil microbial communities from UC McLaughlin Reserve, CA, USA - Plot106 | ecosystem: Environmental > Terrestrial > Soil > Grasslands | place: USA: UC McLaughlin Reserve, Lake County...
CATGCCGAACTGAGGCCGCCCGACGCGATCCAGGACCACCACCTCGCCGTCCAAGATGGCAGTCTGGACGTCCAGCTTGGCGAGGTCTTCGGCCACATCGAAGTAGGCGGCGGTATCGTCGCGGCCCCGTCTGCTGAGCAACTGCACCCGGCCGCCGGCGAGATAGGCGATCGTACGGACGCCGTCCCACTTCATCTCGAACGCCCAGTCGGTGTCGTCGCCGAAGTGCTCGACATCAGTGAGGGTGGCCAACATGGGCTCAACCCGGCCCGGAAAATCAGGACCGCCGTCTGGGCTCGACGAAGACTGCCCTTCGACTGGCGTAGGGCCCGTCTCGGATTCGGGCTGAAGGCGCGATCGGTCGACAGCCTCAGAGCGAGCGAGGTCTTCTGGGTCGGTCTTCATGAGGTGGATCAGCCAATTCTTGTCCGGCTGATCGCTACCGCTGCCGGTGTGGATCAGCGCGAACTTCCGCACCCCGCCGAGGCCGCCGTCGGGCTGGCCGAAGACGGTGACGATAACCTCCTTACCTTCCACCCACTTGTGCAGTCGATACGTCCCGGTATCCCAAATGAGAACCTTGCCGCCGCCGTACTCGCCTTTCGGGATCTCGCCAGCGAAGGTGAGGTACTCCATCGGATGATCTTCGGTGTGCACCGCCAGGTGGTTGACCTTGGGATCGGTCGGCGGCGCCTTGGGAACTGCCCAGCTGACGAGCACGCCGTCGCGCTCCAGCCGGAAGTCGTAGTGGAGCCGGCGCGCATGGTGCTCCTGAATCACAAACCGGTTGCCAGGATGATCTTGATCCGGTGCCGTCGAGGGCACCGGCTCGGGCGTCCTCGCGGCGTCCCGCATACTGCGGTACTTGGCCAGTTTGTCAGCCCCGGCGTAGCCACCGTCTGCCATCGATTCCATTAGGTCGCCTAGATCAGCAATGCGATCAGGCATCTCGCTGAAATCGAGTTGGCGAATATCGGGTGAGGCGAGCTCCTCCCAGGTGCGCGGCGCAGCGACCGTGGGATTTGAGCGTCCGCGCAGCGAGTACGGGGAGACGGTGGTCTTTGCGCCGTTATTCTGACTCCAGTCGATGAAGACCTTCCCCGCACGCTCGGAACGCTTCATGGAACTGATCACCCGATCACGATGATCAGCCTCCAGTGCAACGGCGAGTTCCCGCGCAAGTTCCGTGGCTTGGGTGGTCGTCAGCGAGCCATCGAGCGGGGCGTACAGGTGGATGCCCTTACTGCCGCTGGTCACCGGCACAGGCTCATGCCCGATGTCGCGCAGGATGTGGCGGACCAGCACGGCGATTTCCGCGCATTCGGGCAAGCTCACACCAGGCCCGGGGTCAAGATCAAGAACGAGCCGGTCGGGATTGGCGGGCTGGCCGTTTGGTGCGAACTTCCATTGCGGTACGTGGATTTCCAGCGCCGCCAACTGAGCGAGCCAGGTGAGCGTCGCAAGATCATTGATCACCGGGTAGTAGTTGTCATGATCCCGGTGGACGATCTTGTAGCGCTGGACCCAGTCGGGGGTTCCCTTGGGTAGATCCTTGTTGAAGAAGACCGTCGGCTTCACCTCGGCGCTGCCAACGCCGTCCGGCCAGCGCTTGCGGGTTGCGGGCCGGTCGCGCAGATGCGGCAACATCACCATGCCCACCTGCGCGTAGTAGGCAATGACGTCGGCCTTGGTGGTCTGCGTCTCGGGATAAAGCACTTTGTCGAGATTGGTCAGCTTGATCGGCTGGCCGTCCACGGTGACGGTCTGATCCGAGGTTGCCGCCATAACACCAGTATCCAAGGCTCTATCCGGCGGCTCGATCCCGTTATACGTTCGCACCATGCGGGCGATCTGGAAGGGCGCGATCACCTTCGGGCTGGTCAACGTGCCGGTCCGGCTGTACAGCGCGACCGAAGATCATGACGTCGAGTTGCATCAAGTGCATGACAAGGACGGCGGACGGATCCGCTACCAGCGTCGGTGCGAGGTCTGCGGCAAGGCGGTCGAGTACGAGCACATTGACAAAGCCTTCGCGGAGGGATCCACGACCGTCGTACTCACCGAGGAGGATCTCAAATCGCTGCCGGAGGAGCGCAGCCGCGAAGTTGAGGTCGTCGAGTTCGTTCCATCCGATCAGATTGATCCGATCATGTTCGATCGCAGTTACTTTCTCGAGCCGGAGAAGACTGCCGTCAAGGCGTATGCCCTGCTGCGGCGCACGCTCGAGGAGACGGATCGTACGGCCATCGTGCAGTTCTCACTGCGCCAGAAGACCCGCCTCGGCGCCCTTCGTTCTCGTGGCAAGGTGCTGATGCTGCAGTCGCTGCTGTGGGATGACGAGGTCCGCGAGGCCGATTTCGACAGCCTTGAGAGCGACGTAGGGGTCTCTGCACAGGAGCTGAAGATGTCGGCGTCGCTGGTGGACAACATGTCGACCGACTTCGCGCCCGACAAGTTCAGCGACGAGTATCAGGAGCAGTTGCGGCAACTGATCGCAGCCAAGCTGGAACAGGGTGACGCACTTGACACTGCGGCAACATTCGGTGAACAGGCCGAAGGTCGTCCCGAAGCCGACGTGATCGATTTGATGGAGGCGCTCCGACAGAGCGTCGAAGCCAACCGTGCCAACCGCGCCGATCAGCAGGGCCGGGCGAGTGGCGAGCGGGGCGGCCAAGTCAGCACGCAAGGAACAGGCCAGGAAGGCTGCGAAGAAGGCTCCGGCGAAGAAGACTCCGGCGAAGGCGGCCAAGAAGGCACCTGCCAAGAAAGCAGCGAAGTCGGCGCGGAAGGCGAGCTGACAAGGGCTCTGTCCTTGCCGAGGCAGCCGTGAAATCTTGGCTGAAGGGTGCGCGGCGCGAGGGGCTTACGCCTATCCTGGGCGGGATGGGCCTCACCGGGGGCCGAGAGGCGGAGTCTGCTATGGGAATCGGTCTTGGCATCGTCCTGATTGTGATCGGGGCGATCCTACTGTTCGCGCTCAACCTGGACATTCCGTGGGTGTCGGACGACACGCTCGGGATCATCCTGATTCTGGCCGGCTTTTTGACGCTGGCGCTGGCGTTGATTCTCAATTACCAGCGGGGGCGAACCAAGCACGTACAGGAGAGCCGCTACGACGGGCCGCCGCCAGCGATTTGACCCTCATCCTGTCATCTGCGGCGGGACCGAAGACCTCCTACCGTCGGCGTATGAGCAACGGCTACATCGGTTAGTCCGGCATTCATGAATCCTGAAGTTCATGGCCGGGTGGAGTTCAAGGATCTCTGCCTGGATGTCAACCACCTGGCGGCTGCAGCCGAGTTCTGGGCTCCCGCCTTGGGGCTCACTGCCGAAGTACGTGATCGGGTCGCGATGCTGACCGACGGTGTACCCAACCACACTGTGTGGCTGAACCTGGTCCCGGAACGACGGTCGGCCAAGAACAGGGTGCACCTCGATGTTCACACCAGCAGCATCGAGAGCCTCCTGCAACGCGGCGCCCAGGTGATCACGGAGTTGGATCGCTGGACCGTGATGGCGGACACGGAAGGGGGCGAGTTCTGCGCGTTCGTACGGGAGCCCCGCGAGCTGCCGCAGTACCGGGTATACGAGCTGGTAGTCGACTCGGCTGATCCACCACGGATTGCAGGTTGGTGGGCGGAGCGCTTCGGATCTGTTGCCGGGACCGACGAACAGCACAGCTTCAGCTGGGTGGAGCCGACGGCCGACCTGCCATGGGAAATGATCTTCGCTCTGGTCCCGGAGGCCAAAACGGTGAAGAACCGCGTCCATTGGGACGTCTTCGGCGTCGCCGACACCCTACTGCCACTCGGCGCGACGCTGCTGCGGAGACGTGATCAAGAGATCCACTGGGATGTCCTGGCCGACCCCGAAGGCAACGAGTTTTGTGTTTTCGATCGCCCCTAGCGGACGAGCCGACTTGCTGTCGAGCGAATTGCTGGGTTGAAGCAGCTGCTCGGGCAGGCCCGCATCGGGGAGTTCCCTGACCTCCTCCGAGGCTCGCCAGGCCGTCGACCGGGAGGGCATTGTGATCATCGACTACAGGGTGATCCGAGACGTTTGGTCGCGTCAGCGGGGATAGTGAGAGGGCGCTGTTGGCTCAATCGTGAAGGTGGTAGCCACCGCCCGACCCACCGTCGGATCCAGCTCCCCCGTTGGGACAACCTGACAGGAGGAGAACCAACGCGGCGACGAGGGCCAGCATCATGGCGGACATTCCACTTTTTCGCTTCAAGATCACCACCCAGACGCCTCTCAGAGTAAGGCGGTGCGCTCCTCGCCAGCAAGAGGCATCGGGATGGCCCGTTATCGGCATCGGCGGTGGCAGCGGTATATAGGAGGGATGGAGCACGGACCGGATCTCGTCGCGGTGTTACGCCGCTGGGAGGATGCGGGCGGTCTGTGGCGGGTGCTCGGTCGAAACCGCGAGGCGATCACTCTCGGCCTGTACCGCTGCGACGACGGTGAGGAGATTGACCGGTTTGTAGCCACTGATCCGCGGGTGGATCAGTTCCTGGCCGGGCGGACCAGTAGCCAAGAGACGTCCGCCCCGGCCGCCGGCGCTGACGCTCCAATGCCCGGCGGACGCGATCGAGACGCGTCCGGGCGTGCTCGGCAGGCGCGTCCGCGGGATCGGCTCGGCCGACCGCTGCCGTACGGCAGTGTTGGTGTCGAGCCGGTGCCAGAGGATCCGCTGCCACCGGTAGCCACCATCTCTGCGGCGCACGAGTTGCTTGCCGCGGGTCGACCGTTCGCAGCCCACGAGGTGTACGAGGCTCGCTGGAAGGCAGGTCCCGACGCGGAGCGTGAGCTGTGGCAGGGACTGGCTCAACTGTGCGTGGGGATCACTCATGCCGAGCGCGGCAACCGGATCGGCGCGCTGCGTTTGATCGGACGAGCTCGCCACCGATTAGAGACCTACGCTGCGACCGATGGGCCCGTCTACGGTCTAGACCTCGGTTCCATCATCGAATGGGTTCGAGACCGTGAACTCGCACCCGATGACCGCTCTTGGTTGAGCGGCCACCCGCTCTAGGGAAGCCACACGGCGCATCCACCGTTGGACAAAGGGAGTTAGGTCGGCTGGTCGGAAAGCTTGTCGCGAAGTGCTGTTCGGCGCTGCTCGGCAGCAGTCGCCGCCTGCCGCAATTGTTGAGCCTGCTTGCGAGCGGCGCGGGCTTCGGCACGAGCATCCCGTTCCTCGCTCTCGGCCTGGCGAAGCTTGGCTCGAAGCTCCTCGATCTTGTCGGCCACGTCCTCGGCCCGGGCGGTGGCACTGTCGGCCGCGTCGGCCGCGTCGCTGGCGGCTCGGACGGCCTCTTCCCAGGTACGGGTTGCTTCGACGAATTGGCGCTGGATCTCAAGCTGCTCCCGCTCAGCTTTCGCCTCGGCCTTGCCGCTTGGGGCGAGCGGCACCTGATCTTGATCCTGATCTTTGGTGGGGCTGACCGACGCCGCCATTGCGGCCAGCAGATCGGACGACGAATCTGCTGCGACCGGTCCAAAGCCGCCGTACGTGGCAGCCTGGATGAGCCTGCCCCGCCGCACCAATTCAGCGACTTCGCTGTCGCCGAGCGCAGCCGAGAGGGTTTGACTCACTTCCTGAACGGTGGTTTCGGTTGGCAGATATCCGGTCGAACTGGCCAGGTCCGTCGCCAGCCGGGTCAGCGTGTCGACCGCCGTACGGCGCTGCTTCGACAGGTGGCGGAGTTCATCTCCGGCGCTCCGCTGCTGCGCCTCCTGGAGGGCGCGGCCAAGATCAAGAAGCTCTTCGATCTCAGTCCGGTTGCTCCTCGCCAGTAGATTCACCATCCAGGCGGCACGGGTCGGGCGCCGGAGCTGACCTATCTGCTTGGCCAGCGCGCGGTCGCCGGTCTGCCGAGCCTGCCCGACTCGTTCAGTCCGGCGTTCGACGAACTCGTCAGGCGAAATGCCGTAGAGCTCGTCGGCGACTTCGTCCAGCTCCACGGCTAACCACCGGATGGTGGAGACGCCACCCCCGAGCCGGGAACAAACTCCGGACCGCCGGCAGAGCGTGCCGAGACCAGGGAGCCGGTAGCGCTTGGGCCGGTCATCGTCACCGGCATATTGTCGATCAATCGAGTGCTTCCAACCCGCGCCGCCAAGATCAGCAGCGCCTCACCCTCGAATGCATCCGGAGTCGGTGCGAAGGTCCCCGGATTCACGAGTGCTAGATAATCCAGTGTAAAGGCGGGATTTGTCTCGGATGTGGCGAGCACCGAACGCGCCGCTGACAGGCTCTCAGCCGGAGTCGAGTATCGGGCGCCGGCAGATAGAGCCGCAAAAAGTGTGTGAGCAAGGACGCGTTCGGCCGGCGACAAATAGGCGTTGCGACTGGACATCGCCAGTCCGTCAGCCTCCCGGACGATGGGCGCACCGACAATGTCCACGCCGGCATTGAGATCGATCACCATCCGGCGAATGCAGGCCAACTGCTGGGCGTCCTTCTGGCCGAAGATCGCGACCTGGGGACGTACCAGATTGAACAGCTTGGCGACGACGGTCAGCACCCCGTCGAAATGTCCTGGACGGAATCGGCCCTCGAAGGCGGCACCCACCGGGCCGGCCGTCACCGACACCGACCGGCCTGGTGGATAAAAATCCTCCACCGATGGCACGAAGACCAGGCCAACACCGTCCTGATCACAGATCTGCAGATCATCGTCAAGCGGCCGTGGGTAGCGCGCGTAGTCCTCGGCGGGCCCGAATTGCAACGGGTTGACGAAGATGCTGACGACCACAACGTCAGCCAGGGAACGGGCCAATGTGATCAAGGACCGATGACCCGCGTGCAATGCGCCCATCGTGGGAACGAATGCCACCCGCTGACCAGGGTCGATCGAAGCGCGGTGACTGATCAGCTCCGGGATACTGCGGGCGACGAACATCACCGGTCTCCAGGGGCGATGGCCGGGAAGGTGTGCTCGGCGTCGGGGAAAACGCCGCTTTGAACCTCGTACACATAAGCGCTGGCAGCTTCTCCGATTACCTGCGCGAGGTTCGCGTACTGCTTGACGAAGCGTTGCATCTTGCCTCGTCGCAGGCCAGCCATGTCTTGCCAGACCAGCACCTGGGCATCGCAGTCCGGTCCGGCGCCGATGCCGATGGTGGGAATTGTCAGTTCAGCTGTGACTTGCTTGGCGAGGTCGCCGGGCACCATCTCCAGCACAACTCCGAAGGCACCTGCGTCCTCCACCGCGAGTGCGTCGTCGAGAAGCTTCGCAGCGCTGTCACCGCGGCCCTGCACTCGGTAGCCGCCGAGCTGGTGCTCGCTTTGCGGCGTGAAGCCGATGTGCCCCATGACCGGGATACCAGCTGCGGTCACCTTGCGGATCTGGTCTTGGACCCGAACGCCGCCCTCGAACTTGACCGCGTGACAGCCACCCTCTTTCATGAACCGGATAGACGTCGAAAGTGCCTGCGACGGCCCGTCCTCGTAGGAACCAAACGGCAAGTCGCCGATAACGAATGCGCGCCGGGTCGACCGTACGACGGCGCGGACCAGCGGCAGCAGCTCGTCAATTGTCACGGGCAGGGTGGTCTCATATCCGAGGACATTGTTGGCAGCGGAGTCACCGACGAGAAGTGCCCAAACGCCCGATTCGTCAAAGATTTGTGCGGTGTACTGGTCGTAACTGGTGAGCATCGCCCAGCGCTGGCCGTCACGCTTGGCAGCGGCGAAGTCGGTGAGGCGGATCCGGCGAACCGTCGGGCTATCGGCTGGCTGAGTCATGGATTACTGCGCAACACGGAGGAACTTCTTTCCGAACGAGCCGAAGCAGCGTGCCTGCACTGTCGGCAAACGTAACGCAACGCATCCTAATTTTGTTCGCTGGTGCGATCGCGCTCTAAACCACGGGTGGTCGAACCCGACGCTCACGAACAGTGGCACTAGAGGCGGGAGAGCACGATTGCGGAGCGGGTGCGGCTTACGCCCGGGTGATTACGGATGACGCCGAGAACCCTCTCCAGGTGGCTGGTGTCGGCAGCTCTCACGCGCAGGATTCCGTCAGACTCCCCGGTCACGGTGTACGCCTCGACCACCTCGGGAATGGTCCGGACCAGCTCGCGCATCCGGTCCGGCGGCACGCGTCCCTCGCAGTACAGCTCGACGAACGCCTCGATCGTCCAACCTAGAGCTGTGGGCTCGAGCTCGACGGTGAACCGCCGGATCGCACCCTCCCTGCGAAGCCGATCAACCCGGCGCTTGGTGGCTGCGGTGGAAAGGCCGATGCGATGCCCGAGCGCAGCGAAGCTGGTTCGGGCATCGTCCCCTAGCAGCGCAAGAAGTTTGTGATCAATATCATCAAGACGCAAAATCCTAACCTCACAATCGCGCTAACTATATCGTTCTTGCGAATCAGATGCCCTAGCCTGGATATCTGAGGAGGCGACCGCTCGAATGACAACGACTATGTCTGCACCGACCTCGGCCGATGTGCTCGCCCTTGAGCACGACCACGTGGCGCATAACTACGCACCCCTCGACGTGGTGATCTCTGACGGCTCGGGGGCCGTCGTGATGGACACACATGGCCATCAGTACCTTGACTTCCTCGCTGCCTATTCAGCCACAAATTTCGGCCATCGCCACCCGGCGCTGGTCGCGGCGGCGCGTGCGCAGCTGGACCGGATCACGCTGACTTCCCGGGCCTTCCGTTCCGATCGGCTCGGGCCGTTTGCGGCGGCGTTGGCGGCCTTGGTCGGCAAGGAGATGGTGCTGCCGATGAACACGGGTGCTGAAGCCGTGGAGTCGGGGATCAAGGTTGTCCGGAAGTGGGGCTACGAGGTGAAGGGAGTGGCCGAAGGGCATGCCAAGATCATCGTCTTGGCCGGCAACTTCCACGGCCGGACAACGACGATCGTCAGCTTCTCCGACGACCCGGACGCGCGCGGCGGTTTCGGCCCGTACACACCGGGCTTTGTCACGGTTCCGTACGGAGATCTGGCGGCCATCCGCGCAGCGATGTCAGACGAGGTCGTAGCAGTCCTGATCGAGCCCATTCAAGGTGAGGCCGGGGTGCGGATCCCGCCGCCGGGGTATCTCCGAGGGCTGCGCGAGCTCACCAAGAGCCGTGGCGTTCTGCTCATGGCTGACGAGATCCAGTCAGGTCTCGGACGAACCGGGCGGACGCTGGCCTGCGATCACGAGGACGTCGTCCCGGATGTGTACCTGCTGGGCAAGGCACTCGGAGGGGGCATCGTCCCGGTATCAGCCGTGGTGGCGGATCGGGATGTGCTCGGTGTGCTGCGGCCTGGGCAGCACGGCAGCACGTTCGGTGGCAATCCGCTGGCGAGCGCGGTCGGCCACGCCGTGGTGGACCTATTGCAGACCGGCTATTACCAAGATCGTGCCGCTCGACTGGGCGTTCAGCTCCAGGAGCGGCTCGAGCGGCTCATCGGAGGAGGTGTTGTCGAAGTCCGCTGCCGCGGACTCTGGGCCGGTGTGGACATCGACCCGGCGCTGGGGACCGGGAGTGAGCTCTGCAAGGCGCTGGCCCGACGGGGCGTACTGGCCAAGGACACCCATGGTTCGACGATCCGGCTGGCGCCGCCGATCGTGATCACCGAAGCACAGTTGCATCACGGCCTTGATCAGCTCGAGCTGGCTCTGGCGGATCTTGCTGCTTCCTGATCAGCTTCGCAAGGATCGTCGGCGGCGTGGCAGATCTTTGGAGAGCGAGCTGGCACGGAGCACTTTTCCGGTGCTTCAGACATCCAGCACTGAAGTGAGCGCCGCTAGGGAACCGGGTGGCGGGCGTCGTACGCGAGAAACCGGCGTTGCCGCAGTGTGACGATCGTCAGCAACAACACGCAGGTCAGGCCGCCAGCCAGTGCAGCGTGTCCTTCACTGAGCCAACTTGCCTCCGCGCCGAGAACTAGGTCGCCCAACCGTGGACCACCCGCGACAACGACGATGAAGACCCCTTGCAGCCGGCCGCGCATCGAATCCGGCGTTGCTGTCTGCAGGATTGTTTGCCGAAAGACCGCACTCACCGCATCCGCGCCGCCGGCGATGGCGAGGA
>Ga0126315_10001146_pt1 | contig 10037 bp, 13 predicted proteins | sample Plot106_FD_92534 | JGI IMG/M metagenome (GOLD analysis project Ga0126315, IMG submission 92534) | Serpentine soil microbial communities from UC McLaughlin Reserve, CA, USA - Plot106 | ecosystem: Environmental > Terrestrial > Soil > Grasslands | place: USA: UC McLaughlin Reserve, Lake County...
GCCACGCCGCCACCTCGCCACGCCATCGCCATCACCTGCGGCGCCGGCTTCATCGGCCGCAACCGAAGAAAGCTCTGAGGCCACCCTTGACATCTATAGGAACGTCAGGCCGGCCTCCAGCAGCTGGCACAGCCACTGCGCGTCCTTGACATCCGTCTTGCGGCCGGGGACCTGCTTGACGTGCCGCGCGTTGACGAGCATCAACTCAAAGCCGTCCTCGAGCACCGCCCAGACCGGCTTCCAATAGACGCCGGTCGCCTCCATCGCGACCTGCTTGACGGCAAGCGCCTACAGCCAGTCGCGCAGCCCCAACAGGCCCTGAACCGTCGTGGCGAACTCCGCGACGTGCTCCTCGAGCTTGCGCTCGTGCCAGACGCGCACGCACGCCGTCACGCTCGCCTGGTGGACATCCAGCGCGCCTGGGCGCTCGACGATCCGCTGCACCGGGACCTCCCTCCGAATCGATCTGTCCACGATCGCCGCCCGCGGGAGCTCCGCATGTACAAGCGATGCTGTAGCGCGTGCTCAAAGGCAACAGTCCGGGGTTCCGGCCAAAGCTCCCACGCCAGACTTATCTACGGGCTCACGAGCACCAAGGAGAAGTCGGCGTCGGCGCGCGGCACCGAGATCCTCGCCGACCGTAGTCGCTCCCGCCACCGCAAACCCGATTTCACCTCGCCGAGGGTGGCGAGCCCGCCATGACGACTTATCTGTGCAGGGACCGCGTGGCAAGCGCGCGATCCGGGTTGTCGTTGTTGTGGGTCGCGGCAGCGACCCGTGATTGCTTGCTTGAGCGCCCGGCGGGGGGCTCTGTCACCCCCTTGGGGCGGCCCGCAGGGCCGAGCGCGTAGCGCTTGACAGGCGCCGTGCCGGCGCTATTTGACGGTGCGTGCGCGCGGGCGCCCGGCCTTATCCTGGTCCGCGGCCCGGGGTGGCTCCGGGTCGGCGACATGATGGTTGATGGGGTGATCCCGCAGACGGCGCTGCGGCCGCTCGGTCTTTCAGGGCCGCCACGCACGGGTGGCGGCAGGAGGATGCCGGGAGCCGGCCGCGGTGCATCGGTGTGATGAAGGGCTGCGCGCGCATCGAGATCGTCAGGCGGGTTGCAGCGCCTCCTCGCCGAGCTCACGGAGGGTGTGATAGCTGCGCTTGAGCAGCCTGCGCGCAACGGCCAGGCAGGCGCGGTTGGTGCCGAGCCGCTCGGCGGCCTGGGTGTAGTAATCGCGGTCCGGGCTGCCGGTGCGCCTGGCGACCTGAGCGGCCTCGAACAGCGCCCAGCGCAGCGCCGGCGGCCCCTGACAGGACAGATGCCCGGGCGCGCGGCGCTGATCGGACTGATGCACGGTGATGTCCAGCCCGCCGTAGCGGACGGCGTGACGCGAGGACGAGAACCGCCGGCAGTCGCCCAGCTCGGCCAGGATCGTGACCGCGGTCAGCTCGCCGATCCCGTAGTGGGCCATCAGTGCGCGGCAACCAACCTGGCGCCGGGCGTAGGCGCGCAGCTCGCGATCCAGCGGAGCGATCTGCGCGTCGAGCGCGTCGATCATCGCGACCGCGACCGTGACCTGCTCGCGTGCGGTCTCGCCCAGCGGCACCTCGGCAAGCCACGCCCGTCCGTCGCGCGTCATCAGCTGCCGGCGCGGCGGCACGCCATGGTGGTAGAGCACCGCCTGGATGCGCTGCTGCCACTCTCCGCGCTGATCGGACAGCGTGTGCCGCAACCTGACCCGCGCGCGCAGATCGAGCACGTGATCGGGCGGGATCCACGACTCCGGCAGCCGCCCGATCATCAGCAGCTCGCGCAGATGGCGGGCGTCCGCGCGATCGCTCTTGGCGCGCTTCTTGTTCCCGCGCCGCGCGGCCGTCTCCGCCGGCTCGGCCAGGTGCACGCCGGCGCCGATCGCGCGCATTTCCTCAACCACGAACCGCCAGCCGGTCGTCGCCTCCAGCGCGACCTCCAGCTCCCGATCCCAACACCGGCTCAAGAACCGCCGCACCGGCTCGCGATGCGCCGGCGCCACCCGCGCCCGGCTCAGCTCACCGGTCGCGGTGTCGATCCACTCGGCGGTGATCTGCCCTCGATGCTGGTCAAGACCCATTACGATCGTCACACGGGGCCTCCTCAAGCTCCACGGTCAAGAACCTGCGCGGATCTTCCGCGCTTGAGCTGAGGAGGTCCCTGCTCATGCCATCTTTCGTGTGCGCACGAGCGTCGCCGAGTTCAGGCGTGAGACGCTCGCCCCGGACGACGGGCAGGCGTCTCGCGTGATGGTGCCCCTGCTCCCGCAAGTCGCGCCGGAGCAGCAGCGCGTAGCGGGCCTTGCCACTCCACGTCTGCTCCATCGCAGGATGGATCGGTTAGGCGTCATCGGTTTCGTGTGCGACTGCGTCCCTGCTGCCTGCCTGTGCACATTGCGTTCGGAGCGTTGTCGCTGGGTCCGATGTCTGCGTGTTGCGCGGCGAGGAAGTGAGGAGGCCACGGTGCGGATTCTCATTGGAGCCCGTATGGCCTACGGCTAGAGGTGGTCGCCGGTGATCGGGTCGTTGAGGACGATGCCGTCGGGGGTGATTTCGAACTGGCGGATCTCGGGGTCGTGGGCGCTTGCGCGTGACTTGAGGATCGTGACGGTGCGCAGCAGGCGTGAGTTGGCGCGCAGGTATTGCAGCAGGACGACGTTGTCGGAGAGGTGCGATATTCCGTACTCGGCGAGGCGGCCGACGTGGAAGAGGTCGGGTAGCTCGCTGGTCATGATCGGGCTGATGCCGGCGCGCGAGAGGCGTTGTGTGAGCGAGTAGATGAATTCGCGGAAGCGCACGGGATCGGGGGTGGTGTATTGGAGGTCGCTGAGGCTGTCGATCATGACGCGCGTGGCGCCGGTCGTCTCGATGAGGTCGAGCAGCTCATAGACCCATTCGTCGATGTAGACGTCGTTGGGTGAGCGGTGCATGACGGCCACTCGTTCGTTGTCCAGCGACCAGCCGAATCCGCGGGCGATCCTCTGGAGTTGGCTCGGGTTCTCCTGCAGGGTGGCGATCACGCCGGGTTCGCCGTTCGCGGCGCCGCTGAAGATGAAGTGCAGTCCCATCAAGGTCTTGCCGGCACCGGACGGTCCGGCCACCAGCGTGGAGCCACCGGGCGCGTAGCCCTCGGCGAGCATCCGGTCGAGCGGCGCGATGCCCGACGAGATCCGCTCTTCGCTCAACCCATAGTCATCATCGCGGATGGGATCGGAGAGTCGCGGGAAGACGGTGATGCCGTGCTCGGAGAGGCGATATGCGTGACGTCCTGAGCGGAAGTCACTCCCGCGCAACTTGGTGACCTGAATGAGGCGTAACGTGCGTTCGCTCGCCCGCTCTGTGGCGAGCGAGATGATCCCGTCGGCGACGGCGAACTCTGGCGCCGACCGCGTCTCCTCCTCGCTGTACTCCCCGATCCAGAAGCTGGTGGCGGGGAAGGCCGTGAGCAGCGCGGCGAGGTCGTGCAGGAAGCGCCGGAACGCGCGCGCGTCATCCGCGAATGCGGCCAGCGCCTTGAAGCTGTCGATCGCGATGATCCCCGGCCGCCGCTCCTTGATCAGCGCCGCGATCCGCTCGGTGACCGCATTGAGCCCCTCTTCGCCGGCCACTGCCGGTCCGAGATCCTCGTAGAAGACCGAGCGGCCGATCGCATCGCGATCGAAGAAGCTGAGCGTCTGGGCGTAGCGAAGGATCTTCTCAAACGGCTCAGAGACCGTCGACAGGTAGATCGCGGGGCGCTCCTCGGACGCGCGGGCGAACATGAGCTGCTGGCAGAGCAACGTCTTTCCCGAGCCCGGCAGGCCCATGATCAGATTGATGCCATTGATCGGCAGACCGCCGCCGAGGATCAGGTCAAGCCCTTTGTCGCCGCTCGTGGCGCGCTCCTCCATCAGGCACGCTCCCGCTCGCGGTGAGCGACCAGCGCGCTGACCCCGAGCAGGTCCTTGACGGCCGAGACGAATTCAAGCGGATCGAGCGGCTTCTGCAAAAAGGCGTCAGCGCCCGCCGCCAGCGCCTCGTCTCGAGCCTGCAGGACGGAAATGGCGAGCACGGCCCCGCCATCGTGCCGCTTTAAGCGCTGGCACAGTTCCGCGCCGCGACCTCCGGAAATCATCAGCTCCACGATCGCGAGCTGGGGCCGACTCTCAAGCCATTGCTCCTCGGCGTCGCCGACTGCCAAAGCCAAGTGCACCTCGTAACCCTCGGTGCGCAGGAAGAACTCCGCCAGATCCGCGGCTACAGGATCGCGTTCGGCGAGCAGCACAAGTAGCCGCGTACCACCGCTTCGGCCCTTGTCCACTAGCAGGTGGCTCCCCTCGCCCTGTTCGCCGAGCAGCCGGTGAGCGTCGGCCGCCGACAGGCCGCGCGAAACCTCGGCCGCGATGAAGCGCAGCCGCTCGATCTGGTCGCGCGAGTAGAGGCGGTGTCCCCCGGGACTGCGCTCCGGGACGATCGTCTCGTAGCGCTCCTCCCAGTTGCGGATCGTCGCGGCGGGAATCCCCAGCATGCGAGCCACCGCACCGATGCTGTAGACGCCGCGACTCCCAGCTTCACCAGACACGACCGCGATCCTAGAGCATTGTCGACGAGTTGCGAGCTCGTGAATCGATTTTGATGACAAATAGATCCGAAACCTCTTCAGGGTCTGGTCAGAACATGATACGGTCGGCCTGTGTCGCGCAAAGATCACGAGACTTGGCCGAACCCGGGCGAAAATGAAGACCAAGGGGGTTCCCGATGAGCTTTCCTGCCGGCCAGAGCGCGGCGTCCGGGCGTCCTGCGCAACTGACCGTCGTGGAAACGAGTCGCCCGTCTTCCGACGGCGGGCGTCGCACCCGACCAGGTCGCGTGCCCGGCCTCGAGCCTTTCGCCGTCGAGGGGCAGCGGCACGATCATGTCGCGATCGTGCAGCCCCGCGGCGAGCTCGACGTAGCGAGCGTTGAGATGCTGCGGGCCGCGCTGGACGGCATCGAGCCCGCCCGGCGCCTGGTGCTCGATCTGCGCGGCCTGTCCTTCATGGACTCCACGGGTCTGCACCTGTTGATGGCACTTCACCAGCGCGCGCAGCGCGACGGATTTCAGCTGACAGTCGTTGCGCCCGCGGCTCCGCTCGACAGAGCGATCCAGCTGTGCGGGCTTGACCAGGTACTGCCGTTCGCGGCGCCAGACGACGCCGTCGACAGCGAACCAGCCAAATCCGCCAGCGGCCCTCAAGACGGCAGCTGACGGCGGCGAGCGCGCGCGCTAGACCACGCGTTCGCTACGCCGGCGCAGGTCTTGCACGCGCGGAGAGGGTCGTCGCGAGCGACGGCGCCGTACTCGGTGGAACAGTGATGCATCAGGACGCCGCGACCGCCTGACGCTCGACGTGGTTACCCACCCCGGCCCGCGTGCCCATCCTGCGCCGCCGAGCGCGGACTCGCCATGACTGGCCGCCCCTCGGTTGCGAGGGGCGGCGCAGCCGGCGGGACTAGCGCTCGTCGTCGGTGTACGGATCGCGGCTGCCGGACTTGGCGAGACCGCGGCTGACCATGTACCCGACGGTCAGGATCGTCACGTACAGCCAGGCCTGCTTGGCGCCGAGGCTGCCCGCGTCGCCCTCGTCGACCATGGCGGCCGCGATCAGGATGCCTGCCAGCACGGCGAGGAAAGCGAAGAACTCGGTCGTCTTGAACGACGCCTTGGTCTCCGTCTCGCGGCGCAGGGCTGGACGGTGGGCCTTGTGCAGGCCGCTGCCGTCGTCGTCTGTTCGCGGGCGCGTTGCGCCGGGAGTGCTGCTCATGGTGCTCCTTCGTCGGTAGTGAGCGGTTGAATTCGTTCTCTCGCCTCTGCAGCGACGAGTGAGCCACTGTGCTACCGCCCGGAGGGACCTACTCAAACCTTAGTCAATGACTCCGCAGCCCACGTAGCTCGAGCTCGCGCGGGCTCGGCTCCTCCTCCAGACCGAGAGACGGCCAACGCGAGGTCGGTTCGGCGCGCCGGCGTGAGGGGGCCGCGAGTGCGCAGCTCCCTGCCACCGCGTTGTCATCTTCGTTCTGAGGGGGGCCCCGGCTGGGTAGGTGGCGCGTTCATGAGCTTGCTTCGGCAGTTGACGCACGCCTATGTGATCAATCGCCTGGCCCGCGGTGGGCGGCGTCGCGCGGCGCAGCGATCGTGGGGATACCCGCGCGCTCGGCAGGCCTATTCGCGTCGATCGCGCGGCCGACGCGGCTTCTTCGGGCCGTTCCCGTATTACTCGGGGCGCACGCGCGGGGGGTCGAGGGTCACGGTGTCGGGCTGTTGCCTGCCGATCCCGCTCGCCTGCTTCGGGGCACTTGCGGTCGCAGCGCGATTCGTGACCAGACGCTGACGGCAAACGGTCCGCGTTCAGCCGATCTCCGGCAGGATCGCCGCGCTCCACCGGCGACGAGCCCTGGTGGCGCGACGAGCAGAGTCGACGCGATCGCCAGCCCGCTAGACGACACCGACACCGAGACACGATTCTGCGTGCTCGCGCCCGGACCGGGGAGGCGAGCCAACCGTCTAGCCGCGCACGTGGGCGCGGCGCTCGCGGTGTCGTGACCGCCGGCCTCAGCGGCCTGAAATCGGCATCGAGCACCCGGAATGCAACTCAGCATTGGTGCTCTCGCTTCAGATCTGGTTGCGAGCGTCGCCGAACCCGAACCCGAGACGCCCGCTGCGGAACGACCTGCGAGCGTCCGCCGGCGCGCGATCGGCGCCCAGCCACTCCTGCATCCGGTCAAAGGCAGCAGCGACGCGCTGACTGCTCGTATCCATGCATCCGGGCACTGCCGCGGTCATGCCGCGCACCCGCGGCGCACTCCTGCTTTCCGCAGTTCAGCGAACGTCGCCGAGTTCAGGCGTCGGACGCCCGCATGGGACGATCTCCGTGCGTGCCAGCGGCAGGTCGAATCGCTTCTCGCTGGCGGTGCGTGAGCCGGCAGTTTCGCCATCTGGGCGAGCCGGACTCGTCCGAGCCGGGAGCGAGCGAAGCATCGGGAGGGCGCCGAAGAGGCTCCGCCCGTCGAAGGAGAAGCAGGGTGATCTCGGCTACGCCGGGCTCCGGGTGGTTGCCGCTTTCGTGCGGATCCTCCCCCGCGGGATCGAGGACTTCGCTGTCGGCGCTTCGCCAATGTGCGTCGGTTCTCCGCCACTACGACGGCGGCCCGCACCCTTTCGAGCGACTCCCTGGCGCCGGATCCTTCGAACGACAGAGACGCCGCCCTAAGAGCTGGTTGCGCTCACTCCGGGGAAGCCGATCGAACGGTTACCTCACCGCAACGGAAAGGCAGTCACGATGCAGGCCGCGAAAATCCCCACAGCACTTGCGGCGACGGCGCTCGTGGTCGCCGCGCTCGGCTCGGCCCCCCTCACCCACGCCGCAGGGAAGTTGATCCTGCCCAAGCGCTCCGTCGGCACGGCCCAGATCAAGAAGAACGCCGTGACCAGCGCCAAGGTGAAGAACGGCACGCTCACCACCGCCGACTTCAAGGCCGGCCAGCAGCCAGTCGGCCCGCAGGGGCCGAAGGGCGACCCAGGCTTCCAGGGGGCGAAGGGCGATCCGGGCGTCCAGGGCATCAAGGGCGAAAAGGGCGAGCCGGGCGCGGCTGGAAACGCGGTCGGATACGCGCACGTCATTGTCACCGCCGGCGACGCGATCGTTGAGACCTCGCGCTCGAAGAATGTGACCCAGGCTAACGTCAGCAGGCGGAGCCAGGGCATTACCTGCCTCTCCGGTCTTCCGTTCACGCCGAAGAGCGTGGCGGTGACCACCGACGCGGAAATGGGCAACGGCATCTACAACGCCACTTCGGCGCTCGTGCCAGACGCGGGGGTCATCGCGCTCTGCGGCAGCACGGGTCAGGTAGCAGTCATCACAGGCCAGGGCTACAACGCCTACGACAAGTCCTACTACGTCGTCTTCAACTGAGCTCAAGGGCAGCTAGCGGATCGAGCGGCGACCCGGCGACGAGGTGCTCGGCGGCCATTTGGGAAATCCCGAGACGCCCGTCGGCTTCACGGTCGAGCAGTCCGAGCGCGACGAGGTAGGTAACCATCACATCAGCGGCGCGCGCGTTCCAGCTCAAGGCGCTCGTACAACCAACCCGCGTCGACCGTGCCCAACTCCTTCACGACGGTAAACACGTCGAGTTCGGCGACTGCCACGATCAGCAGATCGGCAGCGTAGATGCCGACGCGCAAGCGATACAGCGGCGTCGGATCGGTGACCGGCACGGCCCGGCATTCTTTTTGCGGACGCTCGCATCCGCGCGGAAACGAGTGCGTACACCAAGTGGATGAACGCTTCGGCTCCGGACGAGGTCCAAGCGCGAGGTTCCGCGGCCGGCTGGCGCTCGCATCCGACGGGATAGCAGGCGTGACGTCGGCGTCCGCCGAGAAGACTGTGGCTCGTCCCTTGCAGGCGTTACGGAACCCGCGCGGAGACACTCACTCGTCGCCGGAAGCGGGCGTGGACGCAACGTCCGGACCGGTCGACGCCTTGACGCGCCTCAGACGACGATGACGATCTTCCCTTGGACGTGTCCTTCGCCCTGGTACCGGAGAGCTTCGGGGACATCACTCAGGCGGTAATGCCTATCGATGACCGGTGCTGCCTTTCCGGCTTCGACGAGATCCTTCAGAACAGCCAGGTCCGCTCTGTTGCGCTTCACGACGAACACGCGCATCCGCTGGCGCACGAACGGCGATAGCAGGAGCGCCTTGATCTGACGAGCGAGTCCGAACCAACGACCGAGGTCGCGCACGCCGACCAAGACGTAGGTCCCCTGGCGGGTTAGCGCCCGCCTGCAGTCGGATAACGAACGGCTCCCGACCAGATCGAGCATCACGTCGTAACGCTGCGCGGTTTGGGTGAAGTCCTCCTTCGTGTAGTCGATGACCTGGTCCGCGCCAATCGATCGGACCAGGTCGACGTTCCTCGTGCCGCAGACGCCGGTCACGTTCGCTCCAAACGACTTCGCGATCTGCACGGCGAACGTGCCGACGCCGCCCGACGCGCCGTTGATCAACACCCCCTGCCCCGGCTTCACCTTCCCCTGATCGCGAACGGCAGCGAGGGCAGTAAACGCCGAGTCCCCAACGGCGGCCGACTGCTCGAACGTCAGGTTGGCCGGCCTCGGCAGGAGGTTTTCCTCTCCTGCGCACACATACTCGGCGAAGGCGCCCTTGCACCAGCCGAACACCTCATCGCCGGGTCGAAACTGCGTCACTTTTCCGCCGACCGCCTCGATCCGCCCGGCCATATCGAGTCCCGGTATCTCGCGCCTTGGCTTGAGCAGGCCAAACACCAGGCGCATCACGTATGGCACGCCCCTCAGGAGGTGCCAGTCGCCGATATTGACCGCCGCTGCGCGAACGCGTACCAGCACCTCGTCGTCCTTGACGGCCGGCCTGTCGATGTCTCGGAGCGCCAAGACGTCAGGTGAGCCGTACGTGTGTTGGAGGATCGCCTTCATCTTGCTCTCCGGAGCCACCCGGACTTGGTGTTTCTCCTGGGAGTCCCAGATCTCGCTGACGCGATGGTTGCCACGGTACCGAAGCCGACGGGGTAATCGAGACCGCCGGCACCGGTCGCCGGTCGCGTTCAGCCGACCCCTATCCGCTAGGAGCTCACGCGGCACTCGGCCGGCCACGCCATCGAGCGTCGGGCGAGCGCCCGGAATACCGTCAGGATTCTCGGACCGAGGCGGGGCATCACCCCAGGCTTCCCGGGCCGCGCTTCCGTTTTCCGCCTGATTGCGAGCGTGTCCGAGCCTTCAGTCGACACGCCCGCAAGGGACGAGCTCCGAGCGTTTCGATTGAGGCTCGGCTCACGCTCGCTTCCGTCGGCGATTGCGGAAGCGCGGACATCGTCGTCCGAGGCGGCCGGTGCTCGTCCCGAGCGGGCGTCTCTGACAGGCGAGCGGAGACGCTCGCATGCGCCTCAATGCGGAACCGGGGCTACCCCCTGGTCCGGCCGCTCGGGCGCGCATCGACTCGCTTGGCCGTGGCGGATGCGA
>Ga0126315_10001147_pt1 | contig 10033 bp, 8 predicted proteins | sample Plot106_FD_92534 | JGI IMG/M metagenome (GOLD analysis project Ga0126315, IMG submission 92534) | Serpentine soil microbial communities from UC McLaughlin Reserve, CA, USA - Plot106 | ecosystem: Environmental > Terrestrial > Soil > Grasslands | place: USA: UC McLaughlin Reserve, Lake County...
CCGCCCGGGCGTAGATCTCGGCGTGAGGTCAGACGAGGAATAGGTTTTCGTGTGTAGGGGCGGGTTTCAAACCTGCCTTTTAGGTTCGCGAACCGCCCTCGCCGCGAGTCGAGGCTTCCGCTATCAAACATTTGTTTGACATAGGGCGTACGGTACGCTAACGTGTTGGTGGATGGAAGAGGCTCTACATCCGAGGCGCGAGAGGATCTTGCGGTATCTGGCGCGGCGTGCGGGGAGCGGTGAGCCGCCGCCGAGCGTACGCGAGGTCGGGGTCGAGGTGGGGCTCAGGAGCTCGCAGACGGTCCACCACCACTTGAGGAAGCTCGAGGAAGAGGGTTATGTGGCGCGGGAGAGCGGGGCGAGGATGGTCAGGCTCACGGAGAAGGGGTGGGGGGTTGCTGGACGGATGGGGTTGCTCGGCAGGATCGCCGCCGGACGCGGGCTCGAGGCGGTGGCGACCGACGAGGCCTACTCATTGGCGGCGGAGCTACTCGCTTCGCGGTCGGGGAGGCGGAGGTATCTGTTGCGGGTTGTGGGGCAGAGCATGGTGGGGGCCAGGATCGAGGACGGAGACCTTCTGGTCGTCGAGGAAGACGAGAGCCCTCAGGACGGTTCGGTGGTCGTGGTGTTGTTGAGGGAGGGCGAGGAGGTGACGGTAAAACGCTTCTTCAGGGAGGGGGAGATGTTGAGGTTGAGGCCCGAGGCTCAGCCGGGAGAGTACGAGGAGATGGTGGTACCGGCGGAGGAGGCACGGGTACAAGGACGCGTGGTCTACGTGTTGCATCCTCCGGGGAAGTCAGGGGGTGGAAATCGGGCGTGAGCCAGCTTCCGTCGATGACTTACGGGTTGCTCTCCTATCTGGTGCTCGCCTGCGCGAGCGCGGCCGTCGGGTACTACTTCGCAAGAAAGCGGACCGAGTACGAGGTTGGTTACCGGCATCGGGTGGAAGTCGCCCAGAGTGTGCAAGGGATGGTGATCCCGCTCGTCGAGGAGTTCGAGGCCGCTCTGGAGTACGTGCGGCTGCCAGGTCCCTCAGGAGAGTTGCCGGTTGAGGAGATAGAACGCTCGGTGGACGGGCTGGAGAAGTACGTCGAGCAGCAGGAGATGTGGCTGGACCGCCGAACCTCCGCCGCCCTCGGGGACCTTGTTGCGAGCTTCCGCGACCACCAGAGGATGCTGGATCTTCTTCCACGCCGCTACGACGATCCGGGCTTCGAGAGGGCTTATGAACGGGCAGGAGCAGACCTCGAAGGGTGGCTGCGCGCGGAGCTTCCCGCCGCCCGCGAAGAACTGGAGGACGCCTTCAAGGGACTACTCGGCGTCGGACGCTGGCGGCGCGGAGCATTGCGGTAAGAACCAACGAATCTTGCGGGCCACCTGTACGCCGGGTAACATGGCTCTATACGGCGCGTCCCGTGCGGATTGTCAGGGCATCATTCGTCGAATGGAAAGGTACGTGGAGCGGTGGGCGCAACGTTATCGGTGACGGATGCGTTCGTGGCCGTGCGGTGCACGGTGCTTGTGGGTAGGAGTCTCTCATAGGCGGGTTCAGAGCGTACCTGTCCGCTTTGCGCTCGGCGCTAGGCCGACTCTTACGCCACCTGCGCGTCGCTGGGGCGGCTTACGGGGTGCTTCTTATCTCGCTGTTGCTCGCGGGGCTCGCCTGGTTTTACGTGCGCCACACGGTCGAGGCGCAGGATCGGGTCCGTTTCGATGAGACCGTTCAGGCTACACAGGCGGCTGTGGACCGAAAGACCGACGCTTACCTCGACGCGCTGTTCGGGGCCCGCGGCGTGTTTCTGGCCAGCAAGGCGGTCGAGCGCCAAGAGTGGGAAAGCTACGTCAAAGGCATAGAGACCAAGAGCCGGCTCGAGGGCCTTCAGGCGCTTGGCTTCGCCAGGTATGTAAAGCCCGACGAGCGGAAGGCTTTCGCCAGCGAGGCCAGAAAAGAAGGGCTGCCCGAGATGCGGCCCGACCTCGATCCCGGCGGGGAGCGTTCCGCCTACTTTCCCCTGACGCGGGTCGCCCCCACAAACGAGGCCAACCTGCGCATGATAAATCAGGACGCTTACACCTACCCGGCCCACGCGGCTGCCATGGACGAGGCGCGCGACACGGGCTCGCCGCAGGCCACCAGGATGGTCTACGTGCTGACTGAGCCCACAGCGAACTCGATCACCGACCTCGCCCTCAGCCCTGGCTTCGCCGTCTACCTTCCCGTCTATGCTGAGGGGGAGCCGGTAGAGACCGTCGCCGGGCGACGGCATGCCCTGAAAGGGTTCGTCGTCGGGTATTTCAGGCAGGATGGGCTCCTCGACGACGTGTTCGGGAGGGGCTTCGACCCCGCAATAGACTTCGAGGTCTACGACGGCGCCGACATCGAGTCGAGCTCGCTCATCTACGATGACGATGGGGTGCAGCGCGCCGGAAAGGAAGAGTACGATCCGCTCTTCTCGAAGAAGAGCCGCATCGAGGTGGCTGGGCGCGAGTGGAACCTGTACTTCGCCACGTTGCCAGGATTCAAGCATGGCGCCGAGAGCAACCTGCCGGCCTTCGTGCTCGCCAGCGGCGTGGGGGCCAGCGTCTTACTCTTCGGCATCTCGTGGATGCTCGTGCGCAGCCGCATCCTGGCCGTACGCGCGAGCAAAGACCTCGAGGACGCCAACAGGGAGCTCGAAGGGACCAACAGGGAGCTTGAGGCGTTCTCGTATTCCGTCTCCCACGACCTGAGGGCCCCCTTGAGGACCATAGACGGGTTCTCCCAGATATTGCAGGAGGACTACGAGGGAGAGCTCGACGACGAGGGGATGGACTACCTCGGGCGAGTAAGGGCCGCTAGCAGGCACATGGCCACGCTTATAGACGATCTGCTCGACCTCTCGAGGGTCGGACGCAGGCCCCTGCGCAGGGAACCCGTGGACCTCTCGCGCCTCGCTGCGGGGATCGTCGAGGAGCTCAAAGAGTCCCAGCCAGGGCGGGAGGTCGAGTTCGTGACGGAGGAGAAGATCATGGCCTGGGGGGACGTAAGCCTGCTCAAGGTGGCGCTCGAGAACCTGCTCGGCAACGCGTGGAAGTTTACCGCCAACGAAAAGGAGGCGCGCATAGAGTTCGGCGCCGACAGGGATCCTGGTCCAGGTTTCCTCGCCCCCGTCTACTACGTGCGGGACAACGGGGCCGGCTTCGACCAAGCGTACGCAGACAAGTTGTTCGGCGCGTTCCAGAGGCTGCACGGTCAGGATGAGTTCGAGGGGACCGGGATCGGCCTGGCGACTGTGGCGCGCATCGTCCACAGGCACGGCGGCAGGGTTTGGGCGGAGGGGAGTGTAGGCGAGGGGGCCACCTTCTACTTCACGCTCGGAGGCCGGGAGATCGGGGACCGTGTCCTCCCCGCGAAGAAGGCCGAGATTGCGTGAGGCCAGCGTGAAGAGAGGTCCGGTGATGGGGACCCTGCGCGTGCTGCTCGTCGAGGACTCCGAGAACGACGCGATACTCCTCCTGCGGGAGCTCAGACGCGGCGGATACCAGCCCATCGCGCAGATGGTCTATACCGCAGAAGGCATGGAGGTGGCAATACGTGCGGCGGAAGAGAGAAACGAGCCTTTCCAGGTCGTGATCTCCGACTACTACATGCCACGCTTCAGGGCGCCCGACGCCCTGGGGTTGCTGCGAGAGCTAGGTTACGACGTCCCGTTCATCGTCGTCTCGGGCAAGATTGGGGAGGACGCGGCGGTGGAGATCATGAAGGCGGGGGCGAACGACTACCTGACCAAGGAGAACATGAGCAGGCTGTGCCCCGCCATCGAGCGCGAGCTCAGGGAGGCGGAGGTGAGGAGGGAGCGCGAGTGGGCGGAGAAGGCGCTGGGCCGGAGCGAGGACCGCTTCAGGCGCCTCGTAGAGCAGGCCGCCGATGCTATCTTCGTGCACGACCTCGAGGGCAACTTCGTCGACGTAAACCGCCAGGCGTGCGAGAGCCTCGGGTACTCAAGGGAGGAGCTCCTCTCTATGTCCGTCCGCCACGTCGAGGCGACCTACGCCCCTGGATCGATCCTGAAGCTGTGGACCCAGATCGCCTCGGGCCCCCCACGCACGCTAGAAGGCGTCCACCGCCGCAAGGACGGATCTACCTTCCCCGTCGAGATCCGCGTCGGCGTGTTCGAGGCCGAGGAACGCCCGTTGATACTCGCCCTGATCCGCGACGTCTCCGGGCGCAGGGAGGTGGAGAGGAAGTTCAGGGAGACCCAGACCCGTTACCGTACGCTCGTAGAGCAGATACCGGCCGTCACCTACGTGCAGGAGCCCATCGACTCCGATAACCCGAAGGCCATAACCTACATGAGCCCGCAGTACGAGGACATGCTCGGTTATCCTGCGGAATCGGAGATACTCGACGAGGGGCACTGGCTGAGGACGTTGCATCCTGATGACAGGGAGCGGGTGCTGGCCGAAGAGCTCAGGACCGACGAGACCGGTGAGCCCTACAAAATAGAGTACCGGTTGATCGCCCGCGACGGGCGGGTGGTGTGGGTGCGTGACGAGGCGACCCTCCTCAGGGACGAGGATGGCAATTCTCTGTACTGGCTCGGCGTCCAGTACGACATCACCGAGCAGAAGCGTGCCGAGGAGGAGTTCAGAAAGAGCGAGGAACGTTTCAGGGCAACGTTCGAGCAGGCCGCGGTCGGGATCGTGCAGGCCGGGCTGGATGGCGAATGGCTCAGGTTCAACGACAAGTTCTGCGACATCGTCGGCTACGAACGCGAGGAACTCGGCGCGGTGAGCCTCTTCGAGCTCGTCTCCCCTGAGGACTTCGAGAGGGACTTCGACAGGGGCGTCAGGATGCTTGCAGGGGAGCTCAGCGACTATACAGAGGAGAAGCTCATCGTCGGCAAAGGCGGGAGGCGCGTCTGGATCAACCTGACCGTCTCCCTGGTGCACGACGACTCAGGCGAGCCACGCTACTTCATCGCGGTCGCCGAGGAGATCGGAAAGCGCAAGCAGGCCGAAGAGGAGCGTCAGAGAACCCAGGAGCAGCTAAGGCAGAGCGAAGAGCGTTTCAAGGTGCTCGCCCAGGAGGTCGTCGAGGGGATAATCCTGAGCGAGAACGGCAAGGTCATCGACGCAAACCGCAGCGTGACGGAGATGTTCGGCTACGACTTAGGCGAGCTTATCGGCAAAGATGCCATCGAGCTCACGGCGCCCGAGTACAGGGAGATGGTGGAGGGGCGTATCTCCGACGAGGACACCAGACCGTACGAATCGAGGGGCCTAAAGAAAGACGGCACCATCTTTCCTATGGAGGTAAGGCCGAGGCACCTCCCCTACTCGGGGCGTACGATCCGGGTGACCTCCGTTATAGACCTGACGGAACGCAAGCACCAGGAGGAGGCCCTGAGGCAGAGCGAGGCGCTCTACCGCACGGTGGTCGAGCAGGCGGAGGAGAACATCTTCCTCGTGGACGCGAAGAGCAGGCGTGTGCTCGACGCCAACGACGCGCTCCTCCGCTCGTTGGGCTACACGGACGATGAGTTGAAGGAGATGACGCTCTACGACATCGTCGCCCATGATCAGGAGAGCGTAGACCTCAACATCGGGCGTGTTATGGAGGAGGGACACCGATCCCTGGGTGAGAGGCAGTACCGGCGCAAGGACGGTTCGCTGGCTGACGTCGAGGTCAACGTGAGCGCCGTACCATACAACGGCGACAAGGCCATGTGCATCGTCGCCCACGATGTTACAGAGCGCAAGCGGGCTGAGCGCATGATGGAGGAGATAAGGGAAGCCGAGCGCAACAGGCTGGCCAGAGAACTCCACGACAGCACCCTCCAGGATATCGTCTACGCGCTGCAGGAGGTACAGGTCATGCAGGTCGTCTCGGAGGATGACCAGAATACTACTGCCCTCGAGGATACGGCTGAGGCCCTCAAGCGCTCCGTGGAGGGACTACGCGGCGCCATCTTCGAGCTACGTCTCAACGAGACGCTGGACCGTTCGCTGATCTCCTCGCTCGAGAACCTCGTGGATCTGAACCGGCGGATGGCCCGTGGAAGGTACGAACTCGAGCTGATAGTAGAGGAGGATTTTCCGGCCAGGCTCCCGGAGAAGACAGGCCAGGAGCTTACCCGCCTCGTCCAGGAGGCGCTAACGAACGTCCGCCGCCACGCAGAGGCCGAACAAGTCAGGGTAGAGCTGGGACTCGACGGTGAGCTCGCCTACGTCGAGGTGTCAGACGACGGCTGCGGGTTCGACCCAGAGAGAGTAAGGATCGGAATGGGCCGGCAGTCCATGAGGCACCGGGCGACCGAGCTCGGCGGGGAGTTGAACGTGGAGAGCGCGCCGGGTAACGGGACGCGGATACGATTCTCGATCCCCCTCTCCCGCCTTCTCAAGGGGTAGCGGCGCCGTCCCAGTCCATTCGGGCTGAGGTAAGATGGTGAGTGGACGTCGCGGCGTTAGAAGGGTGGCTGTCATAGAGAATCACACTACTGGAGGGTATTCGACCAGGATCTTGCTCGTCGAGGACCACGCGTCGTTTCGTCAGGCGCTGGCCTTCATGTTCGAGCGGGAGCAGGAGTTCGTCGTGGCGGGCCAGGCGGGCTCGCTGGCCGAGGCGCGGGCGTTCATGCGCAAGGCGCCTGAGGAGGTGGACGTCGCCGTCGTAGACCTCGCGTTGCCGGACGGGGATGGGTTCGAGCTGATCGAAGAGCTGGCTTCCCGCCCGGACGTGATGACGCTGGTCCTGAGCGCCAGCCTGGAACCGGCCAGGTTCGCCCGGGCCGTCGAGGCGGGCGCCTCAGGCGTGCTGCACAAATCCGCCGCGATAGGCGAGGTCGTCGAGGCCGTGCGCCGTCTCAAGTCCGGGGAGGCGTTGCTCTCGCCGGCAGAGGTCATAGAGATGTTGCGCATGGTCAGCCGCAAGCGCCAGGAGGAGTACGAAGCCCAGAGGGCCATAGAGAAGCTCACCCCCCGTGAGAAACAGGTGCTTCAGGCCCTCGGCGAGGGCCTCGACAGCAAGGACATCGCGGAGAAGCTGCACATCACCGTGGAGACCGAACGCACCCACATGGTCAACATACTCAACAAGCTCGATGTCCACTCCAGACTACAGGCCCTGGTGTTCGCCGCCCGCCACGGCCTGGTCGAGATCCGGTAGGCGCCAATGGTCCTCATCTCGGTACCTTCGCATAGGCGGGTTATGTCTCGAGCCCCCGACCTTTTGTGGGGCGCACCATGCTAGAATCAGGAGCTTCGTGTCGATGACCTCGGAGGCTGATTCACCGCACGAAGCTACCCGAGGAGACACTAACTTCTTGCCCAAGCTACCCTACGACCGCTCCCGAGACCCTGCAGCAGGGGCGGCTTCCGCCCGTCGCCGAGGGGGCCGCCCACGCGTCTTGATGGCCAACGAGCCGCGCGCCTACCGCGAGGGCATAGCGGCGGTAATCAGCCAACTACGCCCCGAGGCCGAGATAGAGACCGTAGAGCCGAACGCCCTCGATGCCTCCATAGAGCGCTTCTCACCCGACCTGGTCATTTGCAGCAAGGCAACGGACGCGTTGAAAGGCAGGGTCAGGGTCTGGGTAGAACTCTACCCCGAGAACGCCGCCTGGTCGGTGGCGAGCATCAGCGGCAGGCGTATGGAGTACGCCGAGATCCAACTCCCCGATCTGCTCTCCATCGTGGACAAGGCCGAGGAGCTGGCAGGGGAGAACTAGCCCAATGAGGCTAGAAAAACGTCCTCAGTTTTCGTGATGCCAGAAGCCATTCCAGAGGTCACTATTGCAGTATGGAAGGACGCATTCTCGTGGCCAACGAACTTACTTCGTATCGCCAGACGATCGCGACCGTATTCAGGGAGCTACATCCGGGCGTCGAGGTGTTCGAGGCCGACCCCGATATCCTGGACGGGGAGGTGGTGCGTCTGGGCCCCGACCTGGTGATATGCAGCCGCGTGACCGCTGTGGTCAGAGAGAGGGTCGCGAACTGGATCGAACTCTACCCCGAGTGCAAGCCCTTCTCGACGTTCTGCATCGAAGGAGAACGCAGGGCGATGGAAGACGTCCAACTCTCCGATCTTCTCTCGGTGTGCGCTAGGGTTCTGTAGAGAGGTCCCTGAGCAGGGCCTTCAGCCGCGGGGCGAGATCCTCGATCTCATCGGGCGTGCACCTGACCTGGACGTGGATGCTCACCGTAGGGGACGGGCCCAAGGTGGCACCCGCCGACGTCCCTGCGGGCGTCCCCGCGACCTCCGCTACCGTCGCGGAGACCACGGATTCGTTCGTCTCGAAAGTTTGCGCGGGCGAACCGTCTTCGGGGGCGAGGCCTTCCCCTCGCTCGTCGAAGGTGGCTACCAGCTCTCCGGCCTCCTCTTTGAGCATACCCGCAGCTTTGAGTATCTCGATGATGGCCCCGGCGCCATTCATTACGGGCTTGTTGCGTGGTTGGCCCGCCGCGTGCGCGATGTAGGCCTGGACGGTGGGGTAGAGCATCCCCTCGCGCAGCTTGACGGCGGAGACCACGTTCTGCAAGAACTCGCTGGCCGCGACTATCGCGCGCCAGTTGCTCCTGACCTCGGCCCTATCCTTGCGCGCCAGCGCCACGGCCAGCGAACGCCCGCGGCGTGTGATCAGCTTCTTGCTCTCCCCCTGCAGGACCCCGATCTCCGTGAGGAAGGCGTTGTTGCGGCTGACGCTCGACTGGTGCGCCGAGTCCAGCTTGCCCACGTCCCCGGCCCTCGCCGCATCGTCGCGGGTCCCGTACGCCACTATGATGTTGACCAGCTCCTCGTAGGGAGAGCCAGGAAGCCTGAACTCCCTCTCCGCCATCCCGATACCTCCTCCCCCCAAGACGTTTCCCACCACACACGCTCGGGCCATTATAGAGCATGGCGCTTCGCGCCTTTCAGCAGTTCAGCCAGGCTGCCGGCGTAGCCCGGACGACGAAGCGAGGCTCCCTAGCGGACGAGGCTGACAAGCTGAAGTGCTGACGAGCTATCAGGCGACGAACCGCCAGCTCACGAAGAGCGCGCACAGTACCAGGGACGTGAGGGCGCTCAGGGCCAGCCATCCGCCGAAGAGAGGTCTGTTTCTGGACAGGAGACCTAGCACGATAAAGAGGGGGAACGCGACGAGCACGTATCGCGGGGTGCCCATCAGCGGGCTCTCCGGTGTCCCGAAGAGCGTGGCGGGGGCGACTAGCAGCAGGCCGTAGACGGTCAGGGATAAGGGGAGGTATCGTAAGCCCGCTAGCAACACGACCACGGCGAAGACGAAAAAGGACAGGTTGAAAAGGTTGCCCGCCCCGGCGAGGTGATCGGCCACATCCCCCAGAGCGGGATGGGCCCACAGACCAGGATCTAGGAGTCTGCCGGCTCCCTCGACCGCCGACCCCCAGGCTCTACCCGCGGTGTCGAGCGGTCCCGTGGCCTGCCTCCCCCAACTCTTCTGCGCGGAGTAAAAGAGCAGCGGGTCCCCAAACCTCGCCCACAGATATCCCATGTATGCAAGCAGCCCACCCGGCGCCATGAGCAGGTAGATCCCACGCCAACGATAGCTCTCTATGTCCTTTATCCACTCATACAACAGAGGCACCATAAGAAACACACCCACGTTGCGCGTGGCGGAAGCTAACCCCGCCATAACGCACGCGAGCAACAGGTCACTTCTCACTCTCACAGCCCATATAGAGCCGGCGGAGAGCGCGAGAAAGAGGCTCTCCGTGTAGGCGGCGTTCAAGAAGAAGGTCGTAGGGAAGAAGGCGAGGGTGAGGACGGTTCCTCTCGCCACCTCCTCATCGAATTCGTTCAGGGCTATCTGGTAGATAAAGTAGAAGGCGAAGGGCAAGAACAGTAGGGAGAGGAGGGGACCCCACACAGAGAGGGCTTGCTCGGAGATGGGACCACCGAAGAGTTCTGCGAAGGACCTCACAAGCAGCGGATACAGCGGGAAGAAAGCCGGTGAGACGTTGTCTGGTGGGTTGAGATACCCGCCTACGGCCAGGGCCACGTAGTGCTCACCGTCCCAGTGCGACCAGGTATTCA
>Ga0126315_10001148_pt1 | contig 10031 bp, 12 predicted proteins | sample Plot106_FD_92534 | JGI IMG/M metagenome (GOLD analysis project Ga0126315, IMG submission 92534) | Serpentine soil microbial communities from UC McLaughlin Reserve, CA, USA - Plot106 | ecosystem: Environmental > Terrestrial > Soil > Grasslands | place: USA: UC McLaughlin Reserve, Lake County...
CGCGTTTGGTGGCCAAGATCGCAGCATACACCTGCGGCCAACGGATCAACAACTCCCTTGGCCGACCGTTGCGCCACCTGGCAGACCTGTTGGTCTAGTTCATTGCACATCACTCGTCTTAGGTAATGGTTTGTGGGGTCGGGTCAACATTTCGGGCCGCAAGATCCGATCCAGCTGCTCCCTGGTTAACAGCTCTTTTGAGAGTATTAAGTCGTAGACGCTCCGGCCGGTGGCAAGGGCCTCCTGCGTAACCGCTGTGGCGTTCGAGTAGCCGATGTACGGATTGAGCGCGGTTACGACACCGATGGAGTGCCCGACGGTCTGGCGTAGGTGCTCGCGGTTGGCCGTGATCCCCGCAACGCATTTGCCCGTAAGTACGAGGCACCCGGCGCTCAGGTGCTCGAGGCTCTTGAACAGACTGTGGGCGATGATCGGCTCGAACGCGTTGAGCTGCAATTGTCCCGACTCGGCCGCGAAGCTAACGGTCACGTCGTTGCCAACGACTTCAAAGGCGATCTGGTTGACCACTTCGGGGATCACCGGGTTGACCTTCCCCGGCATGATGCTGGATCCGGCTTGCACCGGCGGCAGGTTGATTTCCCCCAGGCCAGCGCGAGGCCCGGAAGACAGCAGTCTAAGGTCGTTGCAAATTTTGGACAACTTGATCGCGACTCTCTTAAGCACGCCGGAGAGTTGAACGAAGGCACCGGCGTCCTGGGTCGCCTCGACTAGGTTCTGAGCCGTAACGAGCGGGATGCCGGTGATCTCGGCAAGGTGGCGGCACGCCAGCGCAGCGTATTCGGGATGCGTGTTTAGACCAGTCCCGATGGCGGTTGCCCCAAGATTGATCTCCCGGATCAACCGAGACGCCTCCGCCAGCCGCTCCTCGTCTTCCCTCAGCATGACCGCGTGGGCGCCGAATTCCTGCCCAAGCGTCATGGGAACAGCGTCCTGAAGCTGCGTGCGCCCCATCTTCAGCACGTCAGCGAACTCCTCGGCCTTGGCCTCGAACGCGCGCCTGAGCTCTGCCATCGCTTCTACCAGCCGGCGGATGGCGAAATGCAGGGCCACCTTCACCGCCGTCGGATAGACATCGTTGGTACTCTGGCTCATATTGACGTCTTCTAAGGGGTGGAGGTACCGGTACTCTCCTCGCTTATGCCCGAGGTGTTCCAGCGCCCGATTGGCGACGACCTCGTTGGCGTTCATGTTGGTCGAGGTGCCCGCGCCGCCCTGGACGACGTCCACGACGAACTGTTCGCGCAAGCACCCGTCTCGGATCTCCTCGCAGGCTCCGACGATCGCGTTCGCCTTCTCCGCGGCCAGCAGTCCCAACTCGTTGTTCGTCAGGGCGGCGGCCTGCTTGACGCAGGCTAGGGCGCTGATCAAGTCGGGATAGATCGAGATGGAGGTGCCAGTGATGGGGACGTTCTCGACGGCGCGCAGGGTGTGCACCCCATAGTAGGTTCCCGCCGGGACGGATCTGTCGCCCAGGAGGTCGTGTTCGTGCCGCCGCGCTACCTCAGACACAACGTTTCTCCGCAACCGATACGCTCGGTAAACCGGCGTTGATGTCGGTAGCCGGAGGGGCTACCTGCCTGCGCAACGACGATCCAGGGGCTCAGGACCATGTCCGATCGGAGCCTCTGGGTGTCTACGTCCGCGCCCAAGCGAGGCCGGAGCGCGGCGTGGCCGTCACCGTCGTTCATCGTCATGAGGCTGCTTGCCCTAGTCCTCATACCAAACCCCACACGCTTCTCTACGGATGAACCCTCGTTTCCTCCCTTGCCATTTCCCTTCACGGCTACCTCACCGCGGCGCCGGGCGACTCTCCGCATCCCCATCTCCCACCGTATCTCTGAGCGGCCACTCCACGAAATCGAAGCCGGCGCCGGGCAGTGAGCGCATGCCGAACCTCGTTCGGACCTCGCCCCTCCGTGGAACCTTTCGGCGACGCCGCTCGCTTGCCGAGGCGCGCTTAGTACGTGGCACGGCCCCCGCTCGCGTCGTAGCACTGGCCGGTTACGAAGCTCGCGTCGTCGGAGGCGAGGAAATGGACGACGGCTGCCACTTCTTCCGGGCGACCCATGCGCCCCATCGGGATCTTGGCGGTCAGACGCCCGACGTCCTCCGGCGAAAGCTGCGCGAGCAGGGGCGTCTCGATCAGCGCCGGCGCCACCGCGTTGACCCTGATGCCGTCGCTTACCACCTCCTTGGCGAGAGCCTTGGTCAGGCAGATCACACCGGCCTTGGTGACGCTGTACGGCGCCGCGGTGGCGTTGCCCTCCTTGCCCCCGATGGAGGCCATGTTCACTATGGCGCCGCTGCGCTGCTCGCGCATGTGGCCGATGACCGCCCGGCAACTACGGAAGACCGAGGTGAGGTTGATCGCCATCAGCGCATCCCATTCCTCGTCGGTGACCTCCCACAGCGGCGCGTTGCGCCCGTTGATCCCGGCGTTGTTGACGAGAATATCCAGCCGTCCAGGGCTCTCCAGCGTGTGCTCGACCATGGCAGCAACGTCTTCCGGGCGCGTGACGTCGGTGCGGATGCTCAACGCTTCGCCGCTCGCGGCGCCGAGGTGCTCGACGGCGGCAGCAGCACTCTCCTCGTCCCTGTCGGCGATGACTACGCTCGCGCCGGCTTGCGAGAGCCGTTCGGAGATCGCATACCCGATGCCCGACGCCCCGCCGGTTACCACGGCTACCCTTTCGCTGAGTTCCAAAAACACCCTTCCCTCCTTACCTCACGTCCTTGTCCGTCGTTGCCCCGGTGTCCTGAAAGCGCACCGGCCTGTCGGTCCGCGCGGCCTCGTGGATCGTGAGCGGGACGCGCAGCGTCTATATCCCCTCTCGCCCGCTCACCAGAGGCTGCGACTCGCCATGCTCCACGGGGGAGGCGGCCCGTTCGGTAGGGCCCTTCGAATGGAGTCCGCCAGGTCCGGGTATAGGGCAGGCGACTTTCTATCTCCACTGCGTCGAAGACTCTCATCGCTACGCCTTTAGACGGGCAGGGGAGAACAGGTCTATGGGGTGGCGGGTTTCGCCTTCGATCGCAAGGTCTGCCAGTATCTCCCCGACCGCGCTGCAGAACTTGTAGCCGTGTCCCGAGAACCCGGCGGCTATGGCGACCTGTGGGTAATCCGGGTGGGAAGAGATCACGAAATGCAGGTCCGGCGTATTCGTGTACATGCACGCAACGGCCCGCACGCACCTTCCGGCGAGCGCCGGCACGCATTCTCCCAGCCGGTCCCGGATGAGTTGTATCTCCTCTTCGCGTACCTCCCGGTCCAGCGTCTCGGGGGTGCAGGATGCGCCTTCCACGTGGTGGAACGAGGTCTTCACCAGACCGGAGCCGTCCGGGATTCCGTAGAAGACCCTTCCGTCGTCCGGCTCCCACATGAAGACCGGGAACCGCTCAAACGAGAACAGCTCGGGACTCTCCTTCGGCTCGAACCAGAACATCACCCGTCGTTCTACGTCGAGAGGCAGGCCAAGGTCCTGCAGGAGCTGGGGCGCCCAGGCCCCCGGCGCGATGACGAGCTTCTCTGCTTCGTAGGAGCCTTTTGGCGACTCGACCCGCACCTTATCTGGCGAGGCTTCCCACGAGAGCACCGCTTCTTCGAAACGCAGCTCCGCGCCGTGGCGGGCCGCGAGGTCCAGGTGCGCGTTTATCGAGGCTTCCGGGTGGACGGAGCCCCCGCGCTTTTCGAAGAGGGCCACCGCGCCGGGGGTGGGGTTAAAAGCCGGGAAGCGGCGGCGCAGTTCCCGAGCTTCCAGAAGCTCGTGGGGGAGGCCGTGCTCTTCGGCGCTACGGAGACTTCCCGAGACAAGCCCCGAGTCGCGGGGGCCGACCATCATCGCCCCCTTGAGCGTCAGAAGATTCCGGCCGGATTCCTTCTCCAGCTCCTCCCACAGCTCGTAGGCGCGCAGGATCAGGGGCACGTACTCCGCGCCCTCGTAGTACGCCTGGCGGATGATACGCGACTCGCCGTGGCTGGATCCCCTGTCGTGCGCCAGGGTGAACTGCTCCAACCCTAGCACTTTGAGGCCCCGGCGGGCGAGGTGGAAAGCGGCCGCGCTCCCCATCCCGCCCAGGCCGATGACTATCACGTCGTGCATCGTCACCCCCTCTGATTCTGGTTACCTAACTTCAACGAGATACTCGCGCGCATAAAGTAACTCCGAAGTCCTCGGGAAAGGAGAAGACCGCAAGGCCGGGTGAAAGCACGGGTCGCTGCATCTCGCAACCCAGAGCGTCACCGCGCCATCACCGCTTCCGCTACCTCCTCTTCAACCTCGTCCTCGTCAATGAGGGGTCGGTCCAGTCGAGTCCGCCCACCCCAGTAGTAGATACCAATCGACATCAGGTAGCCGACCAGAGGGCCGTGCGAGTACTCCGGATAGCGTACCAGGCCCCCCGACCGCGGAAACGCAGCGCCCAACTCGGCGTAGACCAAGCCAAGCACAAGCAGGACGATCCCGCCTATCACCCAGGAGATCCACCCAGCGGGACCGGCGATGGAGGCGATTATACTCACGGCGAACAACCAGCCCGAACCGATGATCGCGCCAATCCCGACCATTATCATGTCTATCAACGATATCTGTCTCTTGAGCCTTCCGTGTCCCTGGCTTTCCGTCACTTATTTCCTCCTCTCCGATTCAGGCCGCGTACTCTCTACTTCCAGCCCGAAAATTCCCCAAAGCGCCGATGGTGCCCAGCCGGCTCTCCGATCCCATGAATGGCGTGGTCATAAGGGTTGAGATCGCCCACACTAGGTTGGCGGTCACCAAAGCTATGCGGAACGAGCCGCCTCTCCACTCGGCCGCTACCCTGATGAACCTCCACATGTTCCCGGTCCCCACCGCCATCCCGATCGCGGCGGCCACGAGATCGCGGCGGCCACGAAGGCGAACCTACTTCCGACTACCTCTCTCATCCGAGATCATCCCCAGTTCATTCGCATAACCCCAAACGCAGCGTTTCCCATACCGGCATCTTGTCGGCCGCCGAACAAGCCCGAGGTGGCTTCACTCTTCCAGCCGGAAGTCCAGGTCGGCGGGCAGCTGGGGGATGTCCATCTGGGCCTTCTGGAGCCTGCCCGAGTAGTCCCCGTTCATGGATTGCCAGCGCGTGAATCCAGCGAGGATTTATTACTATATGATAAATACTGTACACCTTCCTACGCGATTTGTAGCTTAGCACAGTGATTTCTCATGCGCAAGGCTGGATAGAATTACTAAAATATGATAAAATATAGCCAATACAGCGAGACGGTGTTCGTCGTGTATGCTGATGAGGATGGTCAATTATTGGTGTCTAGAGTGGGTATAGGCTGACAGGGTTTTGTCGCTCGCACCGACCGCTGCCGTGTCGATGGCCTGCGGGGCACGGTAGGGAGCTTATTCGAGGCTGGGGTTCTGTCAACGTGCGGCATCGGGTTCGGGAGGTTTTATGGGGGTATCGGAGGAGCGGCGGCAATCTACGACGGGACCTAAAGGGACGGAGGTGGCGGGCACGCAGGCGCTCGCCAGGGGGGTCGGGGTGCTCGAGGTATTGTCGGGCGAGTCGGCACCCCTCGACATCGAGCAGGTCGCCGAGAGGGTCGGGGTTCCCCTCAGCACGACTTACAGGATCGTACGCTACCTTGCGCAGGTCGGGTTAGTCGAGCATCGAGAACAAGGTCGTGTGGCCCTGGGTCTCCGTCTACTGGACCTGGCGCGGGTTACCTGGCTACAAGTGGAGTCGGGGCTGCTTCGCATCGCGCGGCCCTTGATGCAGGAGCTTGCGCAGCGGACGCAGGAAACGGTGATGTTGATGGCTCCAACCGGGGGACAGGCTATCTGTCTCGAGTACATAGAGAGTTCGCGCCCGGTCCGCCTCTCGTTCGAGCGGGGTCGTGTTATGCCCCTGTACGCGGGTGCAGCGAGCAAGATACTTCTGGCTTTCCTCGACGATCGCGAGAGGAAGCGCACCCTCGCCGCGGCGGAAGGCGCCGTCCTGGAAAACGGGCGAGTAATCTCCTCGGCCGAACTCTCGGCCGAGCTGACCATGATCGAGAAAGCAGGATACTGTGTAAGCGAGGGCGAGGTCAACATCGATACTGTGGGCGTTGCGGCGCCCGTCTTTCGGCGGCGAAGGCTGGTGGCGAGTCTTACCGTGGCGGGTCCTTCGCGCCGGTTCACGGGTGAACATCTATCCCAGATGGTTGACGCAGCGGTATCTGGCGCCCTCGAGATCAGCAGGCGATTGGAGCAGGCGGCCGTGGACGATGAATGAGGCGCATAGAAGTTTACGGCACGAGAAGACAACTCTATGGTGCGAGAACAAGGGCACCAGTGGTTCCGATCAGACCAGTTGTAGGGTCGGAATGTCACCGGTGCGATGAGCATACGACGACGGACTCCCGAAAGCACTTTCGAGTCTCCGAGTGCCAATTACCGGCCGAGAAAGATGCCATTTACCGTCCTGCATGACAAGCCTGAGGGCAGCACAGAACTATTTCTCCCCGGTAGCTTTCCCGTCTTTATCTGGGAACCGGACGACGGCAACACGTTCTCCTGCTTCCCGCTTCTGACGGGGGAGCGCGGCGTAAAGTCCGTCGTTTTCCGCCCCGGCGGTGTACCGTGCACCCCCGAAACGCTCGACCGGCAGGTGCGCGGTGAAGAGATCGACTTCATGCGCGAGTATCTGGACGAGTATGTCCCGTCGCTTGCAGGTAGGTGCCTCGAGGCTGTCGTCTGCATGTACACAAACACGCCGGACGAACACTTTGTCATAGACCTGTACCCCGAGCACGCGCAGGTCTCGTTCGCCTCGCCATGCTCGGGCATGGCTACAAATTCGCCAGCGTGGTGGCCGAGATCCTTGCCGACCTCGCGGATGACGGCGCCACTCGCCACCCCATCGAGATGTTCTCTTCACGCCGCTTCCTGAGCGTTGAGGAGGAATCTCCGTGACTTCATCAAGCGGCGAGAGGGGATTCGCCAAGATGATCGGAGGCTCGAAGACGAAAAGCGCGACCGCTGGCTCGCAGATGCCGGGGCGTGTAGCGCTCCGGCGATGGGGCGCCTCGCCGCCGGTTAAGAGAAGGACCTCGACGCGGTGCGGGCGGGGGTAACGGGCCGGTGGAAAGCTTCATCCATAAGCTCAAGCCGTTCAAGCGACAAGGCCCCGAACGCGTGGGTTTCGATCCGCTGCGAGCAAGGACAGAGCTCGTTTTTGTTGGTGATGTCTCATGAGAAAGATGGCCCAAAGCTCGACAACGAGAGAATCCGAAGCTTTGTGATATCTCCGGCGGCGAATGGTGGGCTCGCACAGATAGGATACAATATAAGAGTGGGGATGAAAGATTTAGCGGCGAGTGTTGCCCGTCGGTACCGTACTACCCAGGACATGGTAGCGGATGGTTTGCGCCAGGGCATCCTGAGTGGTGCGCTCAGGAGTGGCCAGCCTCTGAGACAGGAGCAGATCGCCGAGGATTTCGGAGTGAGCAAGATCCCGGTGCGCGAAGCTCTGAGACAGCTGGCTGGTGAGGGGCTGGTAACCTTCTCGCCGCACCGCGGAGCGGTGGTCTCGAAAATATCCTACGAAGAGGCACGCGAGATCACGGAGATCCGCATCTCCCTCGAGTCCCTGGCCCTGCGGCTGGCTGTACCGAACATTACAAAAGAGGATCTCGAGCAGGTGGAGGAGGTCTTCCGTCTTGCAGGTTCGGAAGAGGATATTTCCCGCTACGCGAACCTCTGCTGGAAATTCCACGAGCTACTGTGCAGCTTCGCCGGCCGGCCCCGGCTCCAGAACATGATCGAGGCTCTCCACGCCACCTACGACCTGTACGTGAGGGTCTCTTCGAGAGAGGTAATGAGGAACAAGGCGCGCTCCCAACGACAGCACCGCGAAATCCTGGATGCTTGCAGGAGCAAGGATGCCGACGCCGCCGTTCAGGCGCTTGAAGATAACATCTGGTCCGCCTTCGACGAGATACGCACGCACATGGAGCAATCCGAAGACCCCAGCGAAGATGGAGCCCACAAGGCCGGGTAAATAAAGTCGCAGGGCCGCAGCTCAGAGCGTTACCGCGCAGTCACCGCTTCTGCTGGTTCCTCCTCTTCCACCTCGTCCTCGTCGACGATGGGTTGGGCCAATCCGGTCCGCCCGCCCCAATAGTAGACGCCGACGGAGACCAACGCGACCAGTATCTGGTCCCACGGGCTCTTAAGCAAGTTGATGCCGTCGAAGGAGCCGAGGTACGAGAGTACGAGCATAACCGCATAGTATGCTACCAGCCACCACGACGATTTGACCTGCTGCGCAAGGCTCACCCGGTCCGTCGGCACCCAGTTTTTCACGAGCAGGTAGACCACGAACATCAACAGCTGCACGCCCAGCAACCAGGAGAGCGTTTGCCACCCGGCCCAGTAGAGGATCAGCGAAGCGACGACAAACGCCAGAGGACCTATCAGGCCGATACCCTTCAGGTAGAAGGGGCGCGGCATGTCCGGGGCGTTGCGCCGCAGGGCGTACGCCGAGATCGGGGCAACGGCGTAGGTAAAGATGAGCGCCGAGGAGACGACCGTGACCAAGGCGTTCCAGGAGGGAAACGGCAACGTCCAGAAGATCGACAGCCCGAGCGTGAGCCACAGCGCCGGTCGGGGAATCCCTGTCGCCGGATTGACCCGGCCGAAGACCCTGAATAGCGTCCCGTTGCGCGCCCAGCCGAAGACGACCCGCGAGGACGTAGACATGAAGATGTTCCCGGTGCCGCTAGGCGACACGACGGCGTCGGCCGTGACCAGGAAGGCCAGCCAGCCGAACCCGAGGATCGTGGCGATGTCGTAGTAAGGAAGGCTGAACTCGTCCGCGACGCCCGCCCAGCTGCCGCCGATCCTGTCCGTCGGAATACTGCCGATGAACGCGACCTGCAGCAACACGTAGATGATGGCCGATAGAATCGTGGATGCGATAAGCGCGATCGGCACGTTGCGCTGTGGGTTCTTGACTTCTCCGGCGAGACCCATGATGGGTTGGAGCCCCAGATAGGCGAACATGATGCCGCCGGTCGTAATGGCCGTCGTGATGCCGGCTATACCGAACGGCGCGAAACCTTCCACCCGGAAGTTGGCCCCTTTCAGTTGGCTCAGCAGGACGATGATGATGAGGGCCGGAACGATGTACTTGAAGAGGGTAATGATGGTATTGGACTTCGCAAATATCTTGACGCTCCAGTAATTGAGGAGGAAGAAGACGATGAGCAAACCAAACTGCACGAACCATCCCAGCACCGTCGGCGCCTGGCCATCCGGCTGGGACAGAGCCGGCCACCACGACGTTGCGTACTGGCGTACCGCCAGCACCTCGATACCGACTATGCTGGAGAAGGCGATGACCGTGATGAACGACATCAGATAGCCGACCAGGGGGCCGTGCGAGTAGAGCGGGTAGCGTACCAATCCACCAGCCCGCGGAAACGCGGCGCCCAGCTCAGCGTATACCAGGCCGAGCAAGAGCAGGGCGATCCCCCCGATCAACCATGAGATCCAGCCGGCGGGACCGGCGATGGAGGCGACCAGACCCGATGCGAATAGCCAGCCCGAGCCGATGATCGCGCCGACACCGACTAGTGTCATGTCCAGCAGCGATATCTCTTTTCTGAACCTTCCCTGCCCTTGATCTTCCATCACCTATCTCCTCAGATCCGTCTTGGCCACCCTTCGAAAGCCGATCTCGGGCCAGCGAACTGCGCCAGGCTTCCGAGCACGTCTCTGGTCACATAGCCGGCGATCTTGGGATTCTCCTTCAGCCTGCGAAGCGAGTATTCGTACCAGTCTTTGCCGAACAGTACGGTTACGCGAACCCGATGCCCCGCCTCCACGAGTATCCTCCGCAACTCTTCCTGCACCCCCATGATCATCTGGAACTCGTACTGATCCTTGGTGAGGCCCATCCGGTGGATTAGACGCAGCGCGTGCCAGGTGAGGTACTCGTCGTGGGTCGCGATCCCGACGTAGATCCCGCCGCGCAAAAGC
>Ga0126315_10001149_pt1 | contig 10029 bp, 14 predicted proteins | sample Plot106_FD_92534 | JGI IMG/M metagenome (GOLD analysis project Ga0126315, IMG submission 92534) | Serpentine soil microbial communities from UC McLaughlin Reserve, CA, USA - Plot106 | ecosystem: Environmental > Terrestrial > Soil > Grasslands | place: USA: UC McLaughlin Reserve, Lake County...
CTGGCGGAGCTTGCGCACGATCTGCTCCGGTGAGTGTCGTTTGCCCATAAAGAGTCCTCCTTACGCCCGTCTGGGGCTGTCGGACTCTCATAGTAACTGGACCAGGTTTTGGGGAGCAGGTCATAGGGGACACCCTCCTGACGCCTGTGCGGGGGATGACGCCCTCGGGTCGGTCGACGTAGCACGCAACGACTTCGACCCGGAGTACGGCGCCGAATGAGCAGCGACTCCCAAGAAGCCGCTGCCAGATACATGGGCCGTGGTGACGCCGTAATACCGATCCCTGCAGGGAGCAAGAACCCCGGCCGCAACGGTTGGGAGAGCCTCCGGCTTACGCCGCAGGACATTCCCGACTATTGGCCGAACGGTCAAGGCATCGGCCTGCTCACCGGCGAGCCTTCCGGGTGGCTCGTGGACGTGGACCTCGACGTGGAAGAGGCGGTCAGTATCGCTGGTCGCTTTCTGCCTCAGACGCTCACTAGTGGCCGCGAGAGCCGCCCGCACTCCCACTGGTGGTTTAGAGCCCGCGGAGCGCGGAATCGAGATTTCAGAGACACCGATGGCAAGAAACGGCTTGTGGAGCTCAGGTCCACTGGCCGACAGACCCTGGTAGCCCCTTCCATGCACCCGAGCGGCGAGTACTACACCTGGCACACGCAGAGCGGTCTAGAGGTGGCGGAGATCCCCGCAGATGAGCTCGAGGAGAAGGTGCGCGAGCTGGCGACGGCCACACTAATAGCCCGACGCCTACCGAAACTCAGGGACGAAAGCACCGATGAGGGAGGTGGACGCCACGACTACGCGATGGCGCTCTCGGGCTTCCTGCTGCGCCCTGGGCGCCTGGAGGAAGCGTCAGTACTCAAAATCCTCAAAGCCGCATGGGATGCGAAGGGCTGGCCCAGCGAGCGGGAGAAGCGGGAGGCCCATCGCGACCTCGAGGGCATAGTGCGCAACACGGTGCGGAACCTCGCCGCCGGCGAGCTGGTGGTGGGAGGGCCGACTCTGGACGATATGGAGCCGGGGATGGTCCGACAGCTTTGCAAGTATTGGGACTGGCAGCGGGAGGAGCCAGCGCCGGAGGGACTCGCGCCGAAGGAGAAGGAGGAGAGGCGCAACCAGGGCGACAGGCTCATAGCCTATGCGCTCGAGGACCTGGATGCTTTGTTCGTGGACCAGCACGGCGCGCCGCACGCCCTGGTAGCCGGGGAGCCTCTGCCGCTGAATAGCCGCTCATATTCGTGGCTCAGGCGCCTGATGTGGGAGCGAGAAGAGCGGGCCGTCAACGGCGAGTACCTCAAGACCGCAGCCGGCACCCTCGCTGCACAGGCTGAGTTCTCCGGCGATGTGCGGGGGCTCCATACCCACGCCGCGTGGACCGGGGACGCTCTCTACTACAAGCTCCGTCCGGGGTGTGTGGTCACTGTTGTTGCTGGTGGTTGGGGCTTAGAGTCCAACCCGCCCGTCCTCTTCCGCCAGTTTCCGAACCTCAAGCCGCTACCGGACCCTCGGCGCGGAGGCTCGGTAAAGGAGCTGATCGCATACGTCAACCTCAAGACGAACAGGGACAAGAGGCTCTTTACAGCCTACGCCGTCACGGTACTGCTGCCGCATATCGGTCGGCCGATCTTCAACGCGAGCGGCGCTATGGGAAGCGGTAAGACCACTCTACAGCGCCTCCTCAAGAGGTTGGTGGACCCCACAGCACCGGAGACCGTGCGCTTCGACCCCCGCGACTTTCTCCAGAAAGCCTCGCACGCCTATCTTGTAATGCTCGACAACCAGAACACTATCCCCGAATGGGGCGCCGACACGCTTTGCAGGCTAGTCACCGGAGAGGCCGACTCTAAGCGCCGCCTCTACACCGACGATGAGGACGTGATTATCGAGCTCAGGCGTGCGGTGCTCTTGAACGGTATCAACGTACCCACCGACCGGGGCGACGTGCTGGACCGCTCGCTCGTCGTGGAGCTGGAGAGGATCTCCGACCGCGAGCGCGTTACCGAGGAGGAGCTCTGGGAGCGCTTCGAGGAGGAGCATCCCGAGCTACTCGGCGCGCTTTTTGATGTTCTGTCTAAGTCAATAGTCCGTAAGCCGTCGATCAAATTGTCTCGAAGGCCGAGGCTGGCTGACTGGGGAGAGTACGCGGCGGCAGTCTACGAGGTTATGGGGTGGGGTGCTGAGACATTCCTTCATGATTGGGATGAGGTAGTGAAGGTCCAGAACCAGGCCACCCTCGACGGCTCCCCCGTAGCACAGGCCATCATCAAGTTCATGGAGGATGAGGAGGAGTACACTGGCACGTCCTCCGAACTCCACAGCAAGCTTGAGGGCGTGGCCGAGTCTCTGGGCGTCTCAGTTGTGCGGGACAAGGCGTGGCCCAAGAGCGCCCGTTGGTTAGGGCGGCGGATCAAGGAGGTACTGCCACTGCTCGCGGCCGCGGGCATCGAGGCGGCGCGCGGGAGGGACGAATCCGCAAAACAGATAACCCTCCGACAACTCTCCAACGATGATGGCAATGATGGCAGCAAGAGGAAATCCCGTACACATAAAGGCGAAACCCATGCCAACAGTACTCCCGATGATGGCATCTCTGATGGCAGGAGCGCGTCTAATAGCATCTCTAATGGCAGCGAGAAACCCGCTAGCAATGCGGCATCTGCCAACACTGCCGACACTGCCGACAGATCTGGAGACTTCTCGACAACCCTTACCTCCGCACACGTGCGCAAGCTCTTCTCCAAACCGCCTAGCTGGCTACAGGACCAGACAGAGCATTGCCGACGCCAGGGGGCTTCGAAGTCTCAGCTTAAGGTGTTGGCGGCGGCCGTGGCGGCACACCTCTCGGGCGATCCCATGAGGGGCTCGGAAGTGCTCGCCGCGGTCGAGGCACAGTTTCACTCGTTGAGCTGCGAGTGTGAGGAGTGTTTGCCGGTATGAGCCTTTACGGCACTAGTACCGTAAGGCGGCTCTCGAAGGCGCAGGCGGCCGAACTGGATAATTACCTTCTCGCCATAGCCCTTGAGGAGAAGCCAACCAGCGTGCGGGATGTACTACATGGCGCTCGGCGCCGACCTCATGGACAAGGACGCTCAAGGCAATAGGAACAACTACATGCGCGTCCAACGGCGCCTCCTACAGATGTGCAGAAGCGGCAGGCTGCCCTACTCCTGGATCACTGACGGCAGTCGCACCATCTACGGCTATGACCGATACGAGGATCCGGAGGCGTTCGCCGACTGTGCTGCGAGCATCTATCGCAAAGACTACTGGATGGACTCGCCTGTCCGGGTTGAGGTGTGGGTCGAAAAGGATGCTATGGCCGGCAAGCTCAAGCCGGTGGTACGCGATGAATTCGGGCTCGACCTGTACGTCTCTCGCGGCTTCGCAAGTGAAAGCTACTTACAGGAAGCCGGTGCTCACATCCGGTTCGATGGGCGGCCTACCAACGTCTACCTGCTAACCGACTTTGACGCCTCCGGCATGAACATCGCCGAGACCGTAGAGCGGGAGCTTATTAAGCAGGCTAGACCCGCAGAGGTCAGAGTCGAGCGGATCGCCGCCACACCCGAGCAGATAGATGAGTACGGGCTCATTACGCAGCCTGTCACCCGCACCGACACCCGGGCTCGCCGGTTCATAGAGCGCTACGGCACCGAGACCGTGGAGTTAGATGCGATTCCCGCCTCTGAGATAAGGCGCCTAATCAAGGAAGCCATAGAGCGACACATGGACCCTACACGATTAGAGATGCTCAGGATGATCGAGCAAGAGGAACGTGAGGGGATACGCAAGTTGTTTGGGAGCGTGGCATGAGACGCGAACGAACAGAGCCCACCCTAGAGAACGCACTAGCGGCGTGGCAGGATGGGGTTGCACTAGCGACAGGCAAGTCGTGTGGAGGCGAGAAAGGGCAGCGTGAGCGAAGCGCCGAGCTACGAGAATATCTTGCACGCTTTGAGGGTCAGGTTGGCGGGCGCGCCTCAGCTCAAGGACCAGCCTGCCCGAGACATCGGCCACGACCTGATGGTCAACGGCTACCTCGCCACCGAGCCCGACCCGGCGCTGGTAAGGCGTGCCCTCCTAGAGATAAAGGAAGAGGGAGGGGGGTGTGGTAGCTACTCCGCGAGGACCGCTGGCAACCCGGACGGGGCTGCCGCCTGACTCTGTTGCGAGATAGGGAACGGCCAGGAGCCAACCCTCACCACAAGCGGCGCTGCGCGCCTTTCTCTCGGGGGCGCGCGTCGCAGCCGTGCCGGCTAGGAGAGGGGGGAGCGGGTAGCTAATGGTCCGATGCCAGGCAATCAAGCCGAACGGGGAGCGGTGCAAGGGGGATGCTATGCCGGGTGCGGAGTGGTGCTGGTCCCATCATCCCGACCACGCCGAACAGCGCCGCCGGCAGGCCAGCCGGGCCGGCAAAAGCGGCGGGCGTGGCCGGCCCGGAGCGCAGCTCGCGCAGATCCGGGCGCGCCTCGTCGAGCTGGCGGAGGACGTGCTGGCCGGCAACGTCGACCCGCGCGCCGCAGCCGTGGCCGGGCAGCTCTACAACACCGCGATACGCGCCCGCAGCGTCGAGCTGGCCGAGCGCGAGCAACTGGAACTGGTCGAGCGCTTGGAGCTCCTGGAGGCCGAGCTGGAGCTGCGCGAGCGGAGCAACACGTGGGGATCTTCGAGAGGTTGAGGCGCGTCGAGGCGCGCATGTTCCCGGAGCACGCCGACTGTCTCTACCGAGACGCCGGACAGATGGAGCGCTACATTCTGGAGCTGGAGGCGCGTGGCTGGCCGTTAGATGACCAGTTCGACGATGTTATCCAGAGCTGGCGCATTCACCGCTTGGGCGGTAGCCAACAAGTCGCCACGGACCGGGAGCTGACGATACTGGAAGCGCTGATCGACGCCGAAGTACTCGACGAGAGCGCCCGCGACTATTTCCGCAGAATGGATCCCGCCGAGCAGCCCGAGCGCGAGGCGTGGCTGTACGGTCGGCGCGAGTGGCGCAAGGCCGATCGCGAGGCCCACCGCGCATGGGATGAGTGGGCAAAGGTGCATGGCCGGTATCCGATGCCGGAGCACGTTCAGCGCATGTTCCGCGAGCTGGAGAGCGCGCACAGCTCCCACAGCCACGAGAGGCGTCGCTGACAGTGCGCGGTTGGATAAAGTGCCTCGAGCGCGTCGCCGGTCGCGAGCTGGTAGAGATCCCGCAGCGGACCGGCCCAGCCCGGAGATTTCCGCGCGAGGCTGTCGAGGAGGCTTTCATCGCGCTGTGCGAGGGCCGGGACCATCCGTTACTCGACGCGGCCCGTAGCTCCTCAGATCCCGAGTGGTCCGAAGGTGTCTACGCCACAGATCCCGCCACGCTGCGCGACGTGCCGGACCTCAGCGAATAGCCCGAGCTCGCAAGCCGCTACGGGATAACCGACGAGCTGTGCCGGCGCACGATGGGACCGGACGCCGATGAGATCGACGAGGATGAAGCGGCGCTGCGCCTCGACGAGTACCTTATTCCGGTTTTCGAAGGGCCGAAGGCTTGGCGCACGTTGCACATCATGAAGGGCGTCAAGGCGCAAGAGCACGCTAAGCAGTCCCGGCATATTCAGCGGAGGCGTTGATAGCCTCCTGTTGGTCAAGGCCCTTCGGGTGTTTGCTTGGTGGGCTCACCCGTGGGGACGTTTCTTTTCTCTACGACCCGATTCTATCAAAGTACACTTGATTAATCAATAGATGTTTGATAAGCTCACAAAGAAGAAGTCGTACACTGCGGCGATGGTCAGGGAGGCTGATCTGAACAAAGTGGAGGTGCCGGAGCAATTTGAGGTTCTGGACGCCGATGCGTTAGCCCGACGCCTGGGGCTCAAAAGGCAAACGGTGCAAGCGTACATGGCCCGCGGCTGGTGGCACCTGATCCCTCGCCCGAACCGCAAGTTGTCTATGGGGCCGGTCTGGTACGAGTCGAGCGTCAAAGCTTGGGAAGGGAGTAGAGAACGTGGCTAAGCGCGGCAACGGCGAGGGCTCGATCTACCCGGTCAGGGGCAAGGACGGCAAGGTGAAGGGCTACCGGGCGGCCTACGTCGTCTACACAGCCGACGGTCCGAAGCGCCGCTACCTCTCTAGCAAGAGGCGCGAAGACGTCCGCGACAAGCTCGCCAAGGCCCTCTCCGACCGCGTGGACGGGCTCGTATTCGACGCCGGCACCATGACGGTCGGGGAGTACCTGGACAGGTGGCTCAAGGGCGTGAGGGACACGGTGCGCCAGAGCACCTACGAGCGCTACGGGTTCGCGATAGGGCCGCACATAAAGCCTGCCCTAGGGCGCATCAAGCTCAAGGACCTCACGCCCGCCCAGGTGCGGTGGTTCTACCGGGAGCGCCTGGACTCCGGCCTCGCGCCGGCGACCATCCACAAGCTGCACGTCGTCCTACACAAAGCCCTGAACGCCGCCGTGGCCGACGGGCTCATTCCGCGCAATGCCGCGACCGGGGTGAAGCTCCCCAGGATCACGAGAGAGGAGATAAATCCTCTGGACCCGGACGAAGCCCGGCGCTTCATCGAAGCGGCGTGCGGTGACAGGCTCGAGGCCCTCTACATTCTCGCCCTCAACACCGGGATGCGCCAAGGTGAGCTCCTCGCCCTCAAGTGGGATGATGTGGATCTCGAGCGTGGTGTGCTCCGCGTGAGGCGCACACTCACCCGCGAGGACAAGGCGTTCGTCCTAGGCGAATCGAAGACGAAGAAGAGCCGTCGCACGATCAGGCTCACGACGAGCGCCTTGGAGGCACTCCGGGCCCACCTCTCGCGCCAGTTCGAGGAGATCGAGCGAATGGGCTCTCTTTATCAGCCGGGTGGCCTCGTCTTCGCTACGACGACGGGCACAATTATTAATCCCTCCAACCTGAGAAACCGCTCGTTCAAGCCGCTCTTGAAGCGTGCCGGGCTCCGGCCGATCCGCTTCCACGACCTCCGTCACACCTGCGCCGCTCTGCTGCTCTCGAAGGACGTCAATCCCAAAGTGGTGTCCGAGATGCTGGGTCACGCCTCGGTAAGCATTACCTTGGATATTTACTCTCACCTGCTGCCCGATATGCAGGAGAAGGCAGTGAAGGCTCTAGAGGAGGCACTGAAATGAAAGCACGGCACTCACTTAGCCGAGACGATTTGGGACTAGCGACGCCATGGGAATTACAGGGCTTTCGACGCTCGACTTGTGTGAGTCCCTAAGTGGGATCCAAAACTTGGAAACGCCCCAATGCCTTGTTCGTGAACCGTAACTATGAGGGGTTGAAGAGCGAACCGGAGTGGGGTCTGAACTTGTCTCGGCGGAACTTGCCCCTGCTTGAACCCTACGAGTTCGAACAAGTGATCGAGGAGCTTTAGCGTTATGGCGGCAACAGTATCAATCGAGCGATCTGACGAACTCCATGGCTCTGGCGACATAGGCCGCATCTACCCAGCGCGTCGGGCTGCGCTGGAAGCCGACCTTGCCTTTGAAGTCGCCGAAGATCTCTTGCATATCTGATGAAAGAATCTTCAGCGGCTTGCCCGCGGCGGTCTGGCCAACGGCGCTTATCGGCACGGCCTGCTTCAAGAGACGGCTATTCGGAGAGCCCTTTACCAGCACGAGGCGGTCCTTCTGTCGCTCGAAGACTTCTTGGTGGCGCACGTGGAAGTTCTTGCCGAAGAGTTCATCTAACTCAGCCGAGCTGAACTCGCTCGCCCTCCCAGCCGTTAGCACCTCGAAGTACGCTATCAGGTAGAGTGCTGGCTTTGACTCGAAGTCCCACCCCTGCAGCCCGCAGTAAAACACGAGCATGTCGCCCTGCTCCAGGGTACGCAGTCGAGACTTGGGGCGTGTCGGATCGCCGTAGGTAAAGGTAACGAATTCAGGGTCGACGTGAATGGACTGGTTCCTCATCTTGGCCTGTAGGCGCTTGGGGATGTAGTCGACCAGCTTCCTGCGCTTCCTGCCCACCATGTTCCCATAGGTGCGCAACTCGACGCCGAGGCTGTCCGGTATCGGGACAAACTCGAACGTACCGTCCTGGAACAGCGGCCCATGTGTTCCTCCGGAGCCAGTATCGATGCCGACTCTCAGCATCGCCATCTTCATACCGCTAGTCCGTTTCGAGTAGGGAGACTAAGAGCTTGCGCCAATAGGCGAGTAGCATATGTGTCAAGAGGCAGTTAGAAAGCTGTGCAATCCCTCTGAGAGTTGTCATGTGCGAAAAGTTGCCCGCCTATTGGCGCGGCCTCTAAGTAGTTGAGTGCGATCTTCCTGTAGCCGCGACCTATCGATCCCGAGAAGAAAATCCTCGGTCTGTCCCACAAGAAAGTATGCTCCGGATCGCCGACCAACAAAGCTGCCCTGCGCCCGCCGTAGCCGATACGATCCACATCCCCGTACCAGGCGTTGCTAGGAGCGTGAGAGTGTGTGTCGAGGGGCGGATGGTAGCCTCTGTGATCGAAGTGATCGCTCAACTCGTCGATGGGTTCTAACAGGTCGCCGAGGCTGCTCAACGTGGCTGACTTAGCCCGTTTCGTATCGGCGGGGATGTCTTCCGAGTACCAGAGGTCGTGATAAGACTCGAAAGCACGGTCAACTTTCGTTAGAAACATGAGCGCATTACTTCCACGACCAGCTCCGACACCCGTGAACCCCGCGACCCACTTGCTCTCCCAATCGGTGGGGCTCAAAGCGGTGCGCATATAGTGCTTGCAGGTGCACAGCGTCACCATGTCTCCCTGGAAGTTTGGACCGCTCCCCCTCTGCACGAAACTTCCACCTTCATTCGTCACCGAGGCGACGACGTAACAGTAGACGTCAGTTCCGTCGGAACCGAAGATCTCACGCAGCGCGTTTAGCGACAAGTTCGAGTTGTCGTGCAACTTCCCCTTCCTGGGGAACGGTTGGTAATTCTTCTCATTCGGCCCGCGTGTCACGTGCATATCGTCCTTCACTCCGTCGAATCTCACCACCTGACTACGGTACCCAAATGGCGGCAGTTTGATCGCCGCACCGCACCGCTGCGCCCTCGAGGACCAGCACTGGCGGCGCGCCCGGTTACAGGCTGTCGAGGTGATACATCAAGGAGGCTAGTTCAATAGCGCTCGCGTTGCTGCACGGTTGCTGCACACAGGTTTCCAAGTCGATTAGACTTTTCTTTTGTGCTTCAAGGTTTTCCTGCAAAACCGCGCCTTTCGGAAGTGGGCGATGCTGGGATCGAACCAGCGACCTCTGCCGTGTGAAGGCAGCGCTCTCCCGCTGAGCTAATCGCCCCCTGAAGCGGTGAATATACCATTACCTGGGTCTTCTGTTAAGCTCTTTCGGAGACGATGATTGCCTTCGGATATAATGCCCGCTTCGAGGGCAGACTGGGGACAGGAGATGCTTATGGCTGAACGAAGTGGGACCGGAACGGCCGAGGGTCTCGACCGCGTGCTTGCCGACCTCAGGGCGCTCTCGGAGGACATCGAGTCGTGCGCCGTGCTCTCTGGGGACCGGGATCTCCTCTCCTCCTCGCACGAACCTGGGGTGGATAGAGAACGGGTCGGCGCGATGCTGGCCGCGCTGGTGTACCTCTCGGAGAGGGTTGCGCGTGAGAGTGGAAAGGGCCACATCTCCCAGCTGAGGATAGATACCGGTGAGGGACACCTGCTCGTGGTGCGGCTCGATGGGGGCGGCATCCTGGCGGCCACGACGGGCCAGGAAGCCAGAGTCGGCCTCGTACTCTACGATATGCGAAACGCCCGCGGCGAAGTCGAGAAGGCCCTCGCAGAGGGGAGCAACCGATGAAGAAGCTCCTCAGACGCCTGTTCTTACTCGGTGCGATTGCCGGCGCCGCCTACGCCGCACGGAGCTATCTGCAGGGGCATTCGACGGGGCAAGAGACCGTCCAGATCGTCTTCGACGACGGCTCGACACGCTCGCTGGCCTCCAACAACACGGAGGGACAGGAGTTTACCGACATAGCACACAAGCTCGTCGAGACCGGCCTCTAACTTTACTAAAGGAAGCGTTCAAGGCCCAGGCGGCCTCCA
>Ga0126315_10001150_pt1 | contig 10029 bp, 4 predicted proteins | sample Plot106_FD_92534 | JGI IMG/M metagenome (GOLD analysis project Ga0126315, IMG submission 92534) | Serpentine soil microbial communities from UC McLaughlin Reserve, CA, USA - Plot106 | ecosystem: Environmental > Terrestrial > Soil > Grasslands | place: USA: UC McLaughlin Reserve, Lake County...
GTCTAATTTGAATTGCTCGGGGTTGGTCCAAACGTCCGCGGAGTCCTGGGCCACGAAGATTGGCAGGTCGCCCACGATCTTGATGCCGTGCTGGTTGGCGTAGTGCTTCAGTGCAAACCACTGGCGGAAGAAGAGAAACTGATAGAACATCTGCGCTTCAACTTCTTCGCGAAGCTCGTCGCGAGCGCGCTCGAGCGCTGCAGGTGTGCGACGGACCAGCGCCGGCTCCCACTCGTTCCACGCGATGCCGCCGTGAGAATCTTTCAGCGCGCGAAAGAGCGCGTAATCTTCGAGCCAGTGTGCCTGCTGTTGTGCAAAGGTTTCGAAGGCGCTGCGCAGAGCGGTGTCGGTAGTCTTTGTGTAGCGTTCGTAAGCGCTGCGCAGGATCTGATCCTTGAGTTTGTGTGCTTCGCCGAAATCGATTTTGTCGGTGCGGCCGGATGCGTGAGGCGCGGAGTCCAACAGTCCTTCCTTGACAAGGTGTTCGGGGCTCACGAGCAAGGTGTTTCCCGCGAAAGCTGAATAGCACGCGTAAGGCGAGTCGCCATAGCCGGTCGGACCAAGCGGCAGCACTTGCCAGAGACTCTGTCCGGCAGCGACGAGGAAGTCGACAAACTTGTAAGCCTCCGGACCAAGATCGCCGATGCCGAATGAGTTGGGCAGTGATGTAGGGTGCAGCAAGATGCCACTCGCCCGCTGTGCTTTGTTAAATCCAGCCACGGATTACAGATTACCTTTCCAGATTTACACAGATCGGTTTTAACATCGGCGTAAATCTGTGTTTCTAAAACGCCGCAAACGCCATCGCTGTCTGCGCCGGCAGTACGAGAGTTGCTGCACCGTTCAGGACGCGAGTGCTCGTGTCCGCTCCGATCAATGTCTTCAAGGTCACGCCATTTTTCAATCCAATCGACGCTGCGGGAATCGTTACCTGCTTTTGCTTGTCTTCGCGATTAAACGCGATGATTATCGTTTCCGCACCAAGCAGACGCGCGAACACGTAACTATCATCGTCATAAAAGAGATCGATCAAACGCCCCGATCGGATCGCCGCATGCTCATGTCGCAGACGGATCCACGCGCGTGTCCAGTCAAACATCTCTCGCTCTTTCGGCTTCCGCCCGTCAGCCTTGAACGCATCGTTCGGGAAAAAACGACGATTGTCGGGATCTTCCTTGCCCTCCATCGCGATCTCTTCGCCGGCATAGAGCTGCGGAATCCCACGCACGCTCAAAACGAAAGCACTGTGCATCCTGGCGCCGGCGAGGCTCGCGCCCTCCAGCGACATGAACCGCATCGTGTCGTGATTGTTCGCGAGCACCGTGAGATTCGACGCATCCGGATAAAGCGCGTCGTATTTCAACTGATGAGCCAGCGTCCAGACCGGCGCTTTCTGCGTAAAGACGCGCAACGACGCATTCCATAAAGCAAAGTCGAAAACAGAATCGAGCTTCGTATCGATGCCGTCCCAACCCGCATGACCACCGATGAAGAACGCCGTGTGCGCCGCATCACGCTCGAATACTTCGCCCACCATCCACAGCTTCTGATACTGCCGGTGCAGAGCGTTCGAAAGATCGCTAATGAAGAAGCGTGGCATGTACTGGATCGTGTCTTGACGAATGCCGTCGATGCCCGTGACGCCCGCCCACCACAACGCGTTCTGAATTTCATAGCGCGCGACTTCCGGTTCTTCCTGGTTCATATCGGGAAGGTCGTCGTTGAACCAACCATCGAGGGTGTTGCGAAAGTCGATCTGGTTCGAATGCGGCGAAAGCAACACGCTGTTGCGAAACTTGTTGAGCTGGTGCTGCGCGAGCGTACCGTGGAACCAGTTGCCAAGCGGCGGATCTTTTACCCAAGGATGCTGCGAACCGACGTGATTCGCTACCTGGTCCTGAATGACTTTTATGCCGAGTGCGTGTGCCTTCTGGACCAGCTCGCGCAACGTCGCGAGGTTGCCGAAATGATCTTCAACCGCGTAGTAATCAATCGCGTGATAGCCGTGATAATAGGTGTTCGGGCACCACGGCTTATTGCAGCGATTCACGCCGTTCCAGTTGTCGTACCAGGGCGTCAGCCAGAGTGTAGTTACGCCGAGATCTTTTAGATAAGGAAGCTGATTGATGATGCCGCGCAGGTCGCCGCCATGAAAGCCGCGCGGGTTGTTGTGATCGTTGGCTTCGGGCGGCGAGTCTTGCGGAGCGTTGTTTGATGGATCGCCATCGGCAAAGCGGTCAATCATGATCAGGTAGATCACGTCATCGGTGGTGATGCCCTGAAAGTTGGCGCGCCTGTCGAGTGGCGCTTCAAGAGTGAAGGGGATCATGGTACTACCGCTTGCATTCTCGAGAAGCAACGCGTACTTGCCCGGGCGCAGCGAAGGACTGATTTCAACATCCGCAAAGAGATAAGTACCTGTCTCATTAACTGAGACTCGCGACACGCCCAACTCCGGATTAAGAGATCTGACACGAGCACCGTGAAGATTTGTCCCGCGTACGAGCAGCCGCACGGGATTAATCGTGTAGTTGGCCCACCACGATGGCGGATCGACTTTAGTGATGGACGGAGCCGTTTGCGCCAGAGCAGAAGTGAAACAAAAAACGATTGCCAGCGCGGCTCCAAGTTTTCGTTTCGTGTGCAATGTTTGGTTTATCTCACGCAAAGGCGCTAAGACTGCAAAGACAACTCGCATAAGCTTTGCGTCTTTGCGTGAACCTAGTTGCCCGGCGTGCGGGGCTTCGCGCTGTCGCCGGATGCCGCAGTGGGCAGCGGCGGCAAGCTCTCGCCATCCTTCATCGGAGTCAGCGGAGTTGCGCCGTGCCGGTTACCTTCGTCCAACCTCTTGAATTCCGCTAACTCTCGCTCCGCCGCGTCCTTCTTCTTCAACCGCGAGTAAGCAAGAAAGAGCTGGTAATGCACCCCTGGATCTTTCGCGTTCAACTCAACTCCACGAATCAACAGCGGCAACGCCTCTTCGTATCGCTTCAACTTCACCAGCAAACGTCCCAGATCGTGATACGAAGGAAATCCTTTCGGATCGAGCTCGATCGCACGTCTCAGCAAGCGTTCCGCTTCGACGTTTTCTCCACGTTGACTCGCGATGTAACCCAGATTCGCAAGCGCGTCAGGATTGTCAGGCTGTAGTTTCAACACCTGACGAAATGCAGCGACCGCCTGGTCATACTGTCCTACTGCTCGAGCCGTGTAGCCGAGCAGGAAGTATAGGTTCGCATTGCCGGGGTAGCGCTCGATCGCTTTGGTAAATACCTCACGCGCGCGCTCGTATCGCCGGTCACGTATATTCGCAACGCCGAGACGCAGGTGATAGACCAATTGACCCTGCGACTGTTCGAGTGCTTTTTCGTAAAACGGAATCGACTTCTCAGCGAACTGATTTTTCAGCAACTCTTCCCCGACCATGAAGCTGACTTCCGGAAATACGGGACGCAGCTCGAGCGCCCTGGTCCAGTACGTCAACGCCGCCTTCGAGTTGCCTTGCGCGGACGCGATTAACCCCAGGCGGTAGTAAGGCTCAGCTTCGTTTGGCGACAACGCTGACGCGGACGTCATCGCCTGGTTTGCTTCGTCGAGACGGTCGAGGTTGTAGAGCGCCAGCCCGAGATTGTAGAGCACTTCATACGTCTTTGGCCGCAGCTCGTTCGTGCGCTGGAACAAACGCACCGCTTCCGTATACTCATGCGCCTCCGCCAGTTTCAGGCCGAGGGTAAAAAGCGCCGCAGCGCCCGCGGTCTTCTCCAGCAGCGGAATGGCGCGTTTGTAATCTCCGCGCGCGGCATACAACGACCCGAGGTTGAACGCGGCGCGTTCATGTTTTGGATCGAGGCGAAGCACTTCTTCAAACTTCGCAATCGCCTCAGCGGTGCGATTGGTGCGAGCCAACAGCACACCAAGATTCGACAAAGCACTCACCAGCTTCGGCTTCAAACGCAACGCCGCATCGTACTGCTTCTCGGCTTCGGCAATGCTTCCGCGTTGATCGAGAATCACTCCCAGCAAGCTATGAGCTTCCGCATTGCGCGGATATGAACTAAGGATCTTCCGAGTAGCAGCTTCCGCCTCGTCCAAACGCCCAGCCTGGACCAACGCCCCCGCTTCGCTCAGCAACGTGTCGACATTCCCGGGCGACGTCCGCTGCGGCATCGCGCCCGCAACGACAAACGACACGGAGCAAAGGAAAACAGAAACGCGAAGAAAAACCATTTGTGCGATCCTGGCCATAACAAGCACAAAAGGCACAAACGCTTCATCAAAGACGTTTGTGCTTTTCGTGCCCTTTTGTGGCCTAAAAACTTAGAAGATGAGTTTGAGGGAGAACTCCATCTGCCGGCGCCGCTGCTCACTTATATCGCGCCCAAATTCGCCTTCGTTGTTGAAGTCGGCCTTCGGCGACGAACGATTCGCGCGATTCAGCACGTTATAAGCCGAGAACCGAAACTGGACATTGAACGCCTCGCTGATCGCGCTGATGGGGAAATTCTTGAAGAACGACGCATCCCAGTAAAACTGTGGCCGCCCACGAAAGACGTTCCGCCCCAGTGAGCCAATGTTGGGGAAGTCCTGCCTTCTGACGGTAGCGCTGACCGGCGGATCTCCCGGGAAGATTCTTGTAGCTGAACATCTAAAGGCATTGCGATTGAGTTCGCGTCCTTCAGCCTCTTGCGCCTGAGTCGGAGTGGGATCCCCGATTATATCGACGCGCCCACTGTCGCATGTGACGTTAAATACCGGGCCACTCTGCCAGACCACGATGTTGTTGAACTGCCACCCACCAACAACCGCGTCGACACCACGATTCATGTCTGTGCCATAACGCCGCCCTCTTCCGAACGGCAGATCCCAGACATCAGAAAAGGTAAAGCGATGTCTGACGTCGGTGTCCGCATTGCCGCGGTCGAGTTCAGGTCTCAAGGGATTGTCAAAACCGCAATCGCGCGCACTCGCACCATTGCTGCAGATCCCACCCGGTGAATCGTCGATGGCGTGAGCCCACGTGTATGAGGCTAAGACCGAGAGTCCTTTGACGAAACGTTTCTCGAGCTTGGTTTGAAGTGAATCATACCTGGAGCTGCCAGTGTATCTCTGAGTAATAACTTGAGAGATCGGCACCTCTCGTGAACCTGGGCCTCCCTGATCACCAGCAGTGCCGATATTTTGCAACACCAGAAGGTTTCGCCCCAGAGATCCGACGTATGCAGCTTCCGCCAGCCAATTGGGGGCAAATTCATACTGCCACGTCAAATTGTACTGGTGATACATCTCATCCTTGCGATTCGGATCGTTGAAACGGATCGTACCAGCCGTTGGCGCGGGAAAGCTTGCGCCCGGAGCCTGGACGGTGAAGGGCGCAGTTGGAACGCCGCGATCAAACGGATTGCGCTCCAGGAAGAAAGCAGGGCAAAGACCCGGATTAGTTATCGGGTTGCAGTTGTAACTGGCCGCGCCAGTGCCGGGATTTGCAGTGAGAGGCTGCGCCGCGGCCGTATCCGTTGCGTAGAGCAGACCATAGCCGCCGCGTAGAACCAACGTTTTATCACCCTTGAAGCCGCTGTAAGCGAAGCCGATTCGCGGTCCAAAATTATTTTTGTCGGTGTTTGCGAGATCGCGTCCGCCCGGTGCGTTATCACCCGCCATCTGAATCGTCCTGGTTTCCGGGACGAAGTTGCTCTGTAAACCGAAGCGTTCCGTTGGAGCAGTGAAGATGTCGTAACGCAGACCCAGATTCAGAGTTAAATCAGGATTGACTTTCCAGTCGTCCTGGACGAAGAAAGCGATTTCCTTGCTCGATTGAAAGTATGGACCACCCGGATCGCCTCGAGTCACAAAACCCGGCCTGTAACCAAGCAGGAAGTTAGCCAGGGACGAACCTGTATCGTTTGGACCGATGCCGTTGTAGTTACCTGAGACGAAACCGCTATCGCTGGTGCCGTACTGGTAATTTCCTTTGGTGCCGCCGTTGCGACCGCCGTCGTAGTTGCTGTTCTGCCTGATGCGATAGTCACCACCAAACTTGTACGTCGAATTCCCTCTCACGACCGTGACAGCATCGGCGACGTGAAAGTTATTTGAGAGGAAATAGAATGGCCCGCCATCCCCGGTGAATTCAGTCGCGCGATCCTGACCGTTGAAACTATCGACAATTCCCACCAGAACTATACCGCTCGTGTTTGGACTGATATTGATGTTGGGAGCGCCAAGATTTGCCGAAACTGTTGGGCTAAATCCGCCGGTACCGTTGACGCCGGTATTGAAAATTCCGATTTGCACTCTGGTATATCCAAAGCGCGCATCATTGACGACTGTTGGCGAGAAGATATGCGTATCACCCAGCGTGAAACCTTTTGAATCGCCAAACTCATCGCCCGCCGATGGACCAGCGGGAAGATCGTTGCCGTTCGGCGAAGTACCCAACGGGAAGAAGTTGTCGCGCGCCCGCGCTGTGTTGGATTTGCTGTAACGACCAAAGAGCGAGTTGCTGTCAGTGATGCGGTGATCGATACGGATGTCGTAGCTGTCGACGATGGCGTGTTCCTTGCGATTCGTCTCGAAGTTTCGACCAATCCCCGGGCGATTCGGAAGTGGGAACGCATTCACGTAATTCACCGCAAAGGGTGAAAGTGGGCCACAGCTCGGACAGTTTCGTAGATCGTTTCCGGGAATAGGTGTGCCGTTAGGAGCGAATATCGTCCCCTTGGGGGCCATAATCTTGACGTTCCCAACAAGCGTGTATTCCTGCAAAACTCCCGGTTGCAACAACTCGCCAAAATCGCCCAGGCGCATCCTTGCAGTCGGCACAGGCACCGCTTGAGGATCCCCAGTACCGCCAAAGATCGGCGTGCTGTTTCGCTGGCCGTTGAGCGAGAAAAAGAAGAATGAACGATTGCGGCCGTCGTAGAGAGATTTGCCTCCCTCGCCGGGTCGTGGCAAAAAGATTGGGCCACCCACGGTGCCGTAGAAGTTGTGAGTAACGGTATTCGGCACGGGCTGTGAATCAGGATTGTCAAACTTTCCCGCCGCCGCGCTCAGGAAGCGGCCCTGGTAAATCTCACCAAGTGTGCCATGAACTTCATTACCGCCCGATTTAAAAGTGGTGGAGATGATTCCGCCACCCGCGCGCCCTGATTCCGCCGAGGGCACACTCGATTCGATTTTGAACTCTGCAATCGCATCCGGTTGCGGATAGATCGCGATTTGACCAAACTGAGATTCGTTGTTGTCTACGCCGTCGAGCGTGAAGTTGTTGTTCGTGGCGCGCGCACCATTGACGACCAGAACGGAACCGCCGGATTCACGGAAACGAGTCGACTCGGTGTTGTTCTGCCCACCGCCACCGTCGACGAAGTTTCCACCACCACCAAGTAGACCAAGATTTGGGCGGGTTACACCCGGAGAAAGGCCCGCCAGCAAGGTAAAGTTCCTTTGAGAGATCGGAAGGTCGGTAACCTGTCTTCCCGTGATGAGATCTCCGCGTACACTCGTCTCGCTTTCAACCAGCGGCGCCGACTCGGCAGTGATCGTCACGGACGAACTGCCGGTGGCGATACTGGCGAACTTCACGTCCAGCGGTAAGCGAGAGTTGGTCTCCACTTGCACAGCTTCGAAGGTGACTGCCTGAAAACCTGAGGCCTCGACCGTAACGTTGTAGGGCCCAGGCTCGAGGTTAGTGACGGTAAACGTGCCGTCATCGCTGGTGTCAGTCGTCCGAACTTCGCCGGTTTTGGCGCTGGTAACTTTGACCTGGGCTTTGGAGACGAGAGCGTCGTTGGGGTCTTTGACGGTGCCCACGATGGCGCCTTTGTTGTTCTGGGCAAGGGCGGCACTGGCACAGGTTAGGATCAGCAGTCCGAGCAGAAAGAGATGGGCAGTATTCCTCATTTTGTCGTTCCTCAAAGGCTGAAAAAGCGGATAAAACGGCGTGCGGGTACTGAACACGCTGAGTGAAAATTAGTTTGTTGTCTCAGCGAACGAAGTTTTTAGTATAGATTGCGCGGGCTGTCAACAGTTTTTTAGCCACGGATTACAGGGATTTTTGTTAAGCAGCGAAGGCGGCGGCGAATTTACTCGCGAGCACGAGGCTGAGCGCGCCTCGCAAGGTGGGCTTTTCGCCCAGGGTCGAAGGGAGGATGAGAGCGGATGGTAACCCGCGGCGAACGCTGTTGGCGATGGTTTCTGTTAACGCACTCTCAATCAGATCCCAGGCGCGCGCAATCTCGCCACCAACAACCACCGCTTCCGGACTGAAACCGATGATCAGGTTTGAGATACCGACACCGAGCTGCCGCGCAGTCTCTATCAGCGCCTGCGTCGCATTCGCTTCACCCGCCAGGGCTCGATCGACGACTTCTATAAAAGTGATCGACGCTTTTGTTCCTGCACCGGACAACTTCAAATAACGCGCGATCGCGGCACGCTCCGACGAAAAGGCTTCCCAGCAATCGTCGCTGCCGCACGAACACGGAACAGGAGCGCCGCGACCAATCACCATGTGACCAAACTCGCCTGCCGCGCCTCGCTGGCCGCGATAAACCTGACCATCAAAAATGATCCCGGTGCCCACACCTTCCGCGACCAACACGAGGATGAAGTCTCTTGCGTCGTTGACTTCGGGCCGGCCAAACCACAGTTCAGCAAGCGCGACGGCGTTGGCGTCGTTGTCGATCACGACGGGCAAGCCCACGGCACTCGAGATCATTTCGGAAATCGGGAGATCGCGCCAGAGAAAATAAGGAATGTAGAGCGCGTTTCCGGTTGAGGGATCGACGAGACCCGGAAGACTGACGCCGACGCCTTCGATCGAGCCTTTGTACCGCGTGGTGAAGTCGCGCACGACCTCGATCACCTGGTTGATGGTTTTGTCAGCATCGGTGAGAAACTCTTCCTGATCGATCACGCGCCCGGCGAGATCGCTCGTAGCGACCGTGGTGCAGGTTGGAGTGATCGAAACGCCGAGTGCGATTGGTTCGGCGGCTCGAAGCTTCAGCAACGTTGGCCGGCGACCGCCGGTCGACTCCCCTTCTCCGACTTCTTCCACGAGTCCTTCGCTTTTGAGATCTTCGACGATGGCGGAGATTGTAGACCGCTGTAGCGCAGTTTCACGAGCAATCTCGGCGCGCGAGATTGGTTCGCGTTCGCGAACGTAGTTCAAGACGATCTGCCGATTGATATCGCGGATCGTATTGAGCCGTGCCGCCTGTGCTTTTCTCAGATCGAGTCGTCGCAAGGTTCGAAGCTCCAGCGAGAATTCTCACGCAAAGGTGCAAAGTGAGACGTCAGATTCTTAATTCAACTTGGCCGTCTTCGCGCCTTTGCGTGAAAATCCCAGAACAATTAACGGCCTTTACCCTGTGTGATCGTAATTATGCTGTCAACCGCAGGCACATCAAAGTTCTCAACACTCCCGTCGGGCCACTTGATCTCGAGTTTATCGACGTTTGTCGCGGTTCCCAGTCCGAAGTGCAGCGTCAGATCATTCTGCGAACAATAAATTGCGCCACTCAAAACATCCTGCCGCTGACGCACACCGCCCGCCGTCAAATACGCAACGCTTCCAATCGCGTCCTTCGGACTCTTCTTCGCCACGTCTCCAATCAATCTTAGACCAAGCCAATGTCCGCTCGCCGCAGCAACGTTTCGCAACAGCACCGGCTTCGCGTCGAGATTATTGATCACCAGATCAAGCCGGCCATTGCCATCGAGGTCGCCAACCGCCAGGCCACGCCCGGGCCACGCATTCGCCAGCGCGCTTCCCGGCGGCGCGCCTACGCGTTCGAACTTGCCCTTCACGTTGCGGAAGAGCAGCGCCTGCTGTGCGTAACTCGTTCCCCATTGATGCGCATCGGCCGCCGGATAAACATGCCCGTTTACTACAAACAGGTCGAGCCAGCCGTCGTTGTCGTAATCGATAAAGCTCGTGGCCCAACCTAGAAACGGAATCGAAACTTCACCGAGGCCTGCTTGAAACGTTACATCGGTAAAATTGTTATCGCCGTCGTTGTAATAGAGCAC
>Ga0126315_10001151_pt1 | contig 10017 bp, 5 predicted proteins | sample Plot106_FD_92534 | JGI IMG/M metagenome (GOLD analysis project Ga0126315, IMG submission 92534) | Serpentine soil microbial communities from UC McLaughlin Reserve, CA, USA - Plot106 | ecosystem: Environmental > Terrestrial > Soil > Grasslands | place: USA: UC McLaughlin Reserve, Lake County...
CAAAAGGATGTCATTTTCGCGGCGTTTGAAGAACTTATGCGATTTCACATCCAGGATCAGGAACAGACTCCCGTTCGGCCCGCCATAGACTCCGGGCCCCCCCTCCCCTGCCAAACGGATTTGCGTCCCACCATCCACGCCTGCGGGGATTTGTACTTTCTTATTGACTGTCTTTCGTTCCAGACCGCCGCCATGGCAGGTTTTACATGGTGAAGAAATCGTTTCGCCGCGGCCTTCACAGGTCGGACAGGTTGCGGTCTGCACCATCTGGCCGAGAAAAGTCTGCCGCACCTGACGGACTTCACCCTGTCCGTTACAAGTAGAACAACGCGTCGGCGATGTGCCGGGCTCCGCGCCTGAACCATTACAACGCGAACAAGTCTCTTCGCGCTGAAACTCGATCTCTTTCTCAATGCCGAATATAGCTTCTTCAAACGTCAGTGTGACCTGCATCTGCAAGTCGCGGCCGCGGCCTGGTGAACGACGCGAGCGACGTCCGGTTGAGAAACCAAACTGTCCAAAAAGTTCTTCGAAGATGTCGCCAAAGTCCGCCGTGTAATCGTGGAAGCCGCCCATGTTGCCAAGCCCCTCTTTACCAAAGCGGTCATAGCGGGCGCGTTTGTCTGCATCCGACAGCACACCGTAAGCTTCGTTGATCTCCTTGAATCTTTCCTCTGCATCGGCTTCCTTGCTCACATCTGGATGATACTGGCGCGCGAGCTTACGGAATGCAGCTTTGATCTCATCATCACTTGCATTCCGGGCAACGCCAAGAATTTCGTAGTAATCGCGGTTGCTCATAATTTCAGTATGTCACACCTGCACTTGCGCCAGGTGCAAGTGTCGTCGGGTCTCGACCATCCTCGCAATGACATGATTGCTATTCCTTGACTTCCCCTTCCACCACATCAGGACCTGCCTCAGGTTCTGGATTGGGGTTTGCATCAGATTCACTCGCGTCGCTCGCAGGAGCTTCGGATCCCTGATAAACAGCCGCTCCAATCTTTTGAACCACCTCGCCCAGCGCTTCCGTTGCGGATTTGATCGCGGCGACATCTTCTCCCTGGGCGGATTTCTTCACCTCAGCAACTTTTGCCTCAACATCAGACTTGATCTCTGCAGGCACCTTATCGCCAAACTCCCTCAAAGCTTTTTCAGCAGCATAGACCGTGTTATCGGCATTATTACGCGCTTCAATCAACTCCTTACGTTTGCGGTCTTCCTCTGCATGTGCTTCAGCATCCTTACGCATTTTCTCCACTTCAGACTCTGAAAGACCGGAGGAGGCTGTGATCGTAATATGCTGAGAGCGACCTGTCGCTTTGTCTTTTGCGGTGACCTTCAAAATACCATTCGCGTCAATATCGAAGGTGACTTCAATCTGCGGCATCCCACGGGGCGCCGGAGGGATACCATCCAGGATAAATTTACCCAGGGACTTGTTATCCACCGCCATCGGACGTTCGCCTTGGAGAACATGGATTTCCACTTGCGTCTGGCTGTCACTTGCGGTGGAAAATACCTGACTGCGGCGGGTCGGGATGGTCGTGTTGCGTTCAATCTGTTGCGTGGCAACTCCACCTAACGTTTCGATAGAGAGCGAGAGAGGGGTTACATCGAGCAGGAGAATATCCTTAACTTCTCCGCCCAGAACCCCAGCCTGGATGGCTGCACCGATGGCGACGACTTCATCAGGATTGACCCCCTTATGAGGTTCCTTCGCGAAGAAGGCACGAACCCTATCCTGCACGGCAGGCATACGTGTCATGCCGCCGACCATCACCACTTCGTTGATGTCACCCGCAGTCAACCCAGCATCAGACAAGGCTTGTTTAAGGGGAGCAATTGTCCGATCGACAAGATCGGCTGTAAGTTGTTCGAGTTTGGCGCGGGTCAGGGTCATCACCAGATGTTTCGGCCCGCTCGCATCCGCAGTCAAATAAGGCAGGTTAATCTCAGTCTGCATGGTCGTTGAAAGTTCGATTTTGGCCTTCTCAGAAGCTTCCTTCAAACGCTGCAAAGCCTGGCGATCATTATGCAGGTCAATGCCATTATCTTTTTTGAATTGTTCGATAAGATAATCCATGACGCGCAGATCGAAGTCGTCGCCGCCAAGGAAGGTATCGCCGCTCGTAGCGCGCACCTGGAAAACGCCGTCGCCCACATCCAGAATTGAAATATCGAACGTGCCGCCGCCGAGGTCGTACACAGCAATCACTTCGTTTTTCTTTTTATCAAGTCCATAAGCCAATGAAGAAGCCGTAGGCTCATTGATAATGCGCAGCACCTCAAGACCTGCGATCTTGCCTGCGTCTTTTGTCGCATTGCGCTGCGCGTCGTTGAAATAAGCAGGCACAGTGATGACAGCCTGCGTAATCGTTTCCCCGAGATATGCTTCTGCATCGCGTTTTATTTTCGCGAGGATCATGGCCGAAACTTCGGGTGGAGAATAATCCTTCTCATCCAAACTCACACGCAGATCACCATTCGGCGCTTCGGCCACGATATACGGAACTCGCTTTTTTGTGCGTTCCACTTCGGGGTCGCCGAACTTGCGCCCCATAAAGCGCTTGATAGAAAAGATCGTGTTCTGTGGGTTGGTGATCGCCTGATTGCGCGCCACGCGCCCAACCAGACGTTCATGATTTTTATTCACCGCCACAACAGAAGGGACAAGCCGCTCACCTTCCGCGGAAGGAATCACAACCGGTTCGCCGCCCTGCATCACAGCCGCAACGGAGTTTGTGGTACCAAGATCAATCCCAATGATTTTTGCCATGAAATAAGTTCTCCTGTTATTTTATGTCATTGCGAGCGTTCTTCGCGAAGCAATCTCATGAAACCACCAAACTGGAAATTGCCACGTCACCTCGCTTCGACTTCGGACTCTGTCCTCCGCTCAGCGCGAGACGCCGGCTCGCAATCATATATGAAAGTTACTGTGCGACTCGAACAAGCGCAGGGCGTAACACACGCTCACCCAGCATGTAGCCATTCTGTACCACCGCGATCACATGCCCACTTTGCACACCAACGATTGGCTCATGTGAAATCGCCTCGTGGAAGTTCGGGTCGAACGCTGCGCCGACTGCCTCAATGCGCTTCACTCCTTCAGCCTCCAGAATGGATACCAGCTTCTTCTGGATCAATTCGATCCCACTGACCCATGCACCAGAATTAGATGGGCGGTTTTGCAGGGCCCGCTCCAGATCATCGAGCACAGGCAGGACTTTTTTGATGATGTCGCCTTTCATAGAGGTATACATCATCTCATTATCGCGTTCGATACGCTTCCGGTAGTTTTGGAATTCAGCTTGGGAGCGCATCCAGCCATCCTTATATTCAGACGCTTTGGATTCTGCCTGTTCGAGCTGCTTTTCCAACGCCTCGATCTCAGCCGATAATTGCTCCATATTTTCGGGCGTCTCCACGGCTTCAACATTGGTTTCATTGATTTCTTCTTCGTGTTCGTGTTTCTTTTTATCGGTCATACTTTTTCCTCAAAGCGACGGCAGAGCCGCCGCACTCCCGTTTTTATTCACCAGCAATGGTGTCATTCACCAGGTCACTTAACAATCCCGCAACAAATCTTACGGTTGGAATTGTCTTTGCATACGACATTCTCATTGGTCCCAGCACGCCCAAGGTTCCTGTTGCCAGCCCCGGAACGCCATAACGCGCCAGTACGATCGAGCATTGACGCAATTCCTCCCACTCGCCCTCCCCACCAATAAGCACCTGGAGGCCGCCAATGTTGCTGTTGGTCGTTGTGCGGACGAGCAAATCTTGCAAGGTAGAATGCTTTTCAAAGAGTTTCAAGGCGCGGCGGGCTTCATCTGATTCAGCGAATTCAGGTTCGGATAATACGTTTGATAAACCGTCTGTATAAATCTCACCAGAGGCACGATCTGCTGTGCGGCGCATTGCCTGTGCAATGAGAAGTAGGATATCCTGATCAAGAGCATCTGAACGAGAGGGAAGGGCCGCGATCACGTCCACCGTCAGACCCGCTAAAAGTCCGTTCAGACGCGAGGCGCTTTGGCTGAGTCGCTCCTGTGAGACCGATTCCGCTAAGGTCAGGATCTGCTGGTTCACTTCTCCACCCATCATTACCAGCACCATAAGAACCTGCCGTCCTTGCGTTGATATCAACTCAACATGCTTATATTTTGCCTTATCGGTATGAGGCGCAGTAACGAGAGAAACGCCCTGTGATTGATGCGCAAGGATAGAAGCAGCGAGGGTCATCCACTGATCAACATCAGGCTGGGATTGGTGGAACTGGTGTGAGATCGTGGCTTGAACCGACTCTGGCAATTCGGCTTGGTTCATCATCTGACTAACGAAATAGCGATAACCCTCTTCCGTTGGGACGCGGCCAGCCGATGTATGAGGTTGGCGCAGATAACCCATCTCAGTAAGCGCAGCCATCTCATTGCGGATGGTTGCCGAAGAGAAATTGATGCGGTAATGCTCCGCCAGCCGCTTCGAGCCAACAGGCTGAGCAGATTCAATGTAATCGCGGATGATAAGTAGAAGCAGAGTCTTCTGGCGTTCAGTCAGTTCAGGCATCTTTTCACACAGTTAGCACTCTCAACACGAGAGTGCTATTCAATCGAGAATAATAATAACATGTGCGAAAGAGGGAAGTCAATAAGAGGAGTATAAGAAAAAGAGCAATGCTGTCTTGCCGTTCAAACAAATGTTTCTGGCTCTATTGGATCGGACGCCAGGTAGGATCGAAATCAATCTCTGGATCAATCGTCAGACGAGTGCGGCCACTGCCCGCCACTGTCATAAAATAGATATCCCAGTTGCCTGTGCTATTATCCCTGCCCTCGAACACCAGCCATACACCATCAGGAGAAAACTCCACATCTTCAATAGGGGTAGGGAAATTTAAACGAGTCGGATCCAGTTCAAGCTCCTCATAGTTAACTTTCATTAGCCAGGGACGCGTGGGCTCCGGTCGCCGCTGATTGAAAAAGATATTCTTTCCGTCTGGTGACCAAACTGGTAAATAGTCCCATAAAGCCTGCCCACTACGAGCAAGTTGAATATTCTCCTGGCCAGTATCTGTCATTACCCAGGCTTGATATGTGCCAACGCGCTTGACCGTATAGGCAATCAAGTTTCCATCCGGCGACCATGCTGGCTGACTGCTTTCAATATCCACATTGGCATTCGTCAGCTGTGTTATTACTAAGGAATTCACGTCCAGTACATAGATTTGTTTGTTTCCATCACGGACTGAGGTGAAAGCGATCCGCCTGCCATCAGGTGACCAGGCAGGGTCAAAATCCGAACCTGGAACAGTCGTCAAAGTTTTCAAGCCAGTGCCATCCACATGGATGAGATACAGACTCGACTCTCTATAGGCAGTTTCGAAAAACTCACCACGCCTAGTACATGGGGAAATGAATACAAGTTGTGAGCCATCAGGCGACCAGGATGGCTGGCACGCGCCATTCTCTATGGTGGTGAGTTGAGTCAGAGCAGTACCGTCTACATTGCTAAGATAAATTTGTGGCATACCAGAACGCGTAGACGCAAACGCGATCTGTCCAGTCCCACCCCCCATGAGGGTAGCCACAGGAATAGGCGTATTATCAGGCGTTGCTGTTAATTCTTCGGGTTGTGCCTCGGTGACCACAAGAGTGGGAGTATTTATGGCAGTAGGTAGACTGATGGTACCAGTAGTACTAGTTTCTTGTACTGGAAACAAGGTCACAGTTGGGGTTGGGAAAGGAGCGGGTGTTTTGGTCGAAGAAAAAAAAGGGAGCTGAATCGCTTTCCATCGACTTACTGCACTTACCATGCCAGAGGGAACAAGGTCGGGTCTGAATTGTACAACCCCAACGATCGCGGCCGACACCAAAAGCAAGGACAGCAGCGAGGCCCATACCAAGCGACGACCTTTTCTTTTTTTGCGCCGGGGTTTGAATACAGGCAGTTCATCTGCATGAGAAGAATCCTTTGACTGCAATGATTTGAAATCAACAGCGGATTTAGATTCCTTCTCTAAGGCGCTCTGCTTAATCTCTTCCAGTACTTCAGGTGGCAAAGGTTGAATGACGAAGTCACCAGGCAATTTCTGCGTCTTGGTCTTGGATCCTAGGAGGGAGTGCTTGAAATCTTCAGCCGTCTGAAAGCGATCGGAGGGATCAATCCCCATTGCCTTTTCAATCGCTGCAGCAAAGCGCCGCGAGACTTTGCCATTGCGTTTGCGCAAGGGCGTCAGTTGTGTATTATCCATTGCGCGGGCAAGGCCATCTTCAGGGATGATGCCGCTTAACGCCGCATAAAGTGTAGCGCCCAGAGAGTAAATATCTGTGCGCGGATCGGTGCGCGCTGTGCCGTATTGTTCGGGAGGGGAATACCCGGGCGTCATCGCTCGCGCGCCCGTAGTTGTTGCCTGGCTCCCATGCAATATCTTGGCGAGACCAAAATCCACCAGAAAAATATGACCATCCGGCGTGATCTTAACATTCCCGGGCTTGAGATCACGGTGCAAGATCGCGGGTTTGCGGGTGTGGAGATAGGTAAGCGCGTCGCAGATCGCTGCGCCAATCAAAATTGCTTCATCTTCCGTGATGTTGCCTGTGCGCTCCATGCGCTGGCGCAAATCCTCCCCCTCAATGTAATCCATGACAAGATATTGCCCCTGATCGCCAATCACAAAATGATCTGTGACGCGTGGCAAATTGGGATGCCGCAAGTTGGCAAGGATGACGGCCTCGAGGCGAAACTGACGCGCATATTCATCTGTCGTAAATAAATTCTCTTTAACAGCAACGTCCACGCCCAGATTCTCATCGATCCCATGATACACGGATCCCATCCCGCCCTGACCGAGAATCTCAACAATGCGATACCGCTTATGTAATAAAGCGCCACGTTCGAGGGTCATTTGATAAGAGGAGCTCCTAGAGTTTTTAAACCCAAGATTTGGGGATTATAACAGAGCGACATCCTGCCGATTGGGTCTCTGTGCTAATTTGAAATGAAAAAACAACCAAGGTGCGCCGGCTATTATCCAGAAGCCAACCAAGGAGTATCGCAAATAACGCAGGAAATATGAGAGTAATGATTCATCACGCGGAAAGAGTTGACCAAGCCCAAACCAGAAAATGAGAATCCCGATCAAGCCAATCACGTAACGGAGAGCACGCTTCTCGATCGGACCGGAGGCTTGATAGCCACCTCGAGAAGCGATCCACGCAGCCCCGGCCGCGAGGCCGAACAATGAGCCTGATGAGGTAAGTATTTCCTGAATTGAAATGGGGTCAGGCAAGGGTCCCGCGCGCAGCGCATTATCCTTCCATTCTTCGGGAAAGCTGTATCCATCCCAACGTACAGCACTCCCTACACCAATTGCAAGAAAAACCAAGGATACAACGAATGCAATCAGTAGCTGCTGACCAAGCGTTTTGCCTTTGAGCCATACCGCAGCAGAATCCCATAACATGATAACCGCCCATAGCAGCAGACCACCGATTAACCAACCTGCGAGAACATCATGCACGAAATGCACACCAAGATAAAGGCGAGAGAGGCCAATGAGAAAAGCGAGAATAAAAGCCCCCATGCATGGCCAACGTTTATGGATGCCAGCGGCCATAATACCCCATAAAGCTATCGCACTTTGCGCGTGCCCTGAAGGAATGCCAAATGTTTCCTCAGCAGTGAAAGCTTTGACCTGCGCACTAACCCAATAAGGGCGCGGGTCGGCAAATAACAACTTAAAGATCCATTGCAGGTTGTTACTGAGCGCAAGGACGACCGCAACTTTTAATCCCAAACCTGCGTCCACACTCCAATAGATGAGGGGCAAAACGAGGAAGAAAAAGTTCTCCAGGCCAAGAAAAGAGAAAAATTTCATTGGCGCTTCGAGCCAACCCCCAGCGACTGAATGGCAACGAACCAGTTAACACCAGTTTGAACAAGGAAATCCATACAAACCTCCTTTTGATGCAGCGTATCAGGTGAATTGGACGATCATAAAAACCCTTTCTTAGTATTTGACGATATGCTCTCTTAATTGTACACTCAGAGGATGGAAAAGTCATCCGTTCAAAGCCGCTGGTGGGACTGGGCCGCAATTGGCTTACTTTTTGTCCTGTTACAGACTGTTGCAGCGCGCCTGGTAAGCACTTCATGGACACCTTTCTTATATCTTACTCAGACCTGTACCTATATTGGATTTGTAGTGGGTGCGGCACTGGGATTCAGCCAATTCCAGCGTCGGACTGTCCGCTGGCTCACCTTCTTTTATATGCTGATCATGCTTCCATTGCAATGGACACTCGTGATTGACCAGCAGGCCTCACTCGAAGAGCAGTTGGCCAGCGTTGCCGGACGTTTGTTCTTTTCTGTGTCAGATTTCGTTGGCCGCCGCCCTGTCGAAGATCCCTTCTTCTTTGTCGCAATCATGACCATCGCGTTTTGGATGATCAGTTCCTCTGCCGGATTCCAGCTCACCCGCCGTCAAAATTACCTTGCCGCTGTCTTACCATCTGCCATTGGATTGCTGATCATCCAAAGTTATGACAATTCCGTGCAGGGTCGCCTATGGATACTAGCATTCTTCGCATTCATTGCATTGCTTCTACTGGGACGTTTGAACTTTCTAGAGAACCAGAAGTCATGGCGCGAAAGACGCGTTTTTCTTTCCCCCGATAATAGCCTTGACCTGACAACTACGATGGCAATCGCCGCGGGATTGATTATCATCGTCTCCTGGACCGTACCTGCTTCGATCTCCAACCTCGATTCCGCAGTTAAAACATGGAACCGATTAACCAGACCGTGGAGAGATTTTACCCATAACATGGAGAATGCAGTCGAGGCATTAGAATCACCAAGCGGAGGAAGACGCGGCGAATACTTCGGCTCTGAACTCGCGCTGGGCGTTGGCTTCCCGCTTTCCGATTCGGTTATGTTTACGGTGGAAGCGCCCGATCTGCCAGCAGACGAGCGACCTCCCCGATACTACTGGCGCGGGCGTACTTATGATTACTTCGCCAAGGAGCAATGGTATACGACCGGAACAACGCGTGAAGATTATTCTCCTGCTTCCGATATTTCTACGCTCATCAATGTAGAACAGCGTGGGCTAGCCCGCTTTGTATTCAGGACCGGTCAAATGACATCTTTATTGCTTTATTCCCCCGCACAACCTGTGTGGGTCAGCCGCCCAGGCATTACACGGACCATCCCTGCCGGTACCGGCAAAGATATCATCTCTTGGAGTGCTTTCCCTGCCCTTCTGGCAGGCGAAACATATCAGGTGGATGCAGTTCTTAACAATCCAAACATAGCACAGCTTCGTGAGGCAAGTGAAGATTATCCCCAATGGGTTACAGATAAATATTTGCAGCTCCCCGCCAATTTCTCACCGCGTATGCGTCAACTGGCCGCGGACATCACAGCAGAATCTGAAACGCAATACGACAAAGCGGTCACAATTACCCGCTATCTGCGAGATAACATCGAATATGCACCTACAATTGAGAAAACGCCGCGCAACAAGGATACCCTCGAATGGATCTTATTCGAATACAAACAGGGGTATTGTGTTTATTACGCCTCCGCCGAGGTGCTTATGCTGCGCTCCCTAGGAATTCCTGCCCGTATGGTGGTTGGATTCGCACAGGGTGAACGCAGCGCTGAAAATGCATTTACCGTTCGCAGGTTCCACGCGCACGCCTGGCCTGAAGTGTACTTCCCCAGTATTGGCTGGGTGGAGTTTGAACCAACTGCTAACCAGACCCCTCTCGATCGTCCCCTTGCGCCGCAAAATCCGTCGGATGAAAATAACGCTTTTCCTCGGGACTCCCTAGGCCTAGAGGATAGTGAAAACTTTGCTAGCAGAGATCGAACCGAAGAAGGGCTTGATCCGGCCGCCCCACCGGCCTCAGCGGTCAACCCGCTCCTTTATCTACTGCCGCTATTAATAGCCTTTGCGGGGCTGACAATTTTCCTAAGTCGCCGTTACACCCTCCATACGCGCATCCC
>Ga0126315_10001153_pt1 | contig 10017 bp, 10 predicted proteins | sample Plot106_FD_92534 | JGI IMG/M metagenome (GOLD analysis project Ga0126315, IMG submission 92534) | Serpentine soil microbial communities from UC McLaughlin Reserve, CA, USA - Plot106 | ecosystem: Environmental > Terrestrial > Soil > Grasslands | place: USA: UC McLaughlin Reserve, Lake County...
AACTACAGGTCGAAAACCTTCCCGACGGAAAGACCCGCGCGCGCGGAAAAGCATGGCCGGCAAACGAGGCTGAGCCCGCCGCGTGGATGATTGAAACGATCGATCAAATCCCCAATCGCCAGGGAGCACCGGGAATCTTTGGCAACGGTCTCGCTGAACTCTATTTCGACAATATAAAGGTGTACGCAAACAAATGAGATTCAAAAGCTTTAAGCCCAACATAATTATTAATCACCCGACGGTTGTGCTCTCTATGCTGCTCCTGCTCGCTGCCGCTGCCTACTTCGTGGCTCCTCCTGCATCAGCGTCCGATCCAGCCTCCGGCGATTGGCCCATGTGGGGCGGCACAGCAGATCGAAACATGGTTTCAAACATGAAGGGCCTGCCGACAAGCTGGGACGTGAAGACTAAGAAGAACGTGAAGTGGCTGGCCCAACTCGGCTCGCAAACTTACGGCAACGTGGTCGTCGCGGGTGGCATGGTGTTCGTCGGCACGAACAACGAAGGACTGCGCGATCCGAAGATCACAGGCGACAAGGGTGTGTTGATGGCGTTTCGCGAGTCTGACGGCGCTTTCATGTGGCAGATGGTCCACGACAAACTCGTCGCCGGTCGCGTCAACGATTGGCCGTACCAGGGCGTCGCTTCGTCGCCACTTGTCGATGGCGATCGGGTTTACTACGTCTCGAATCGCGCCGAGCTCATGTGTCTTGACACGCAGGGCTTCCGCGACAAAGAGAATGATGGACCAGTTACCGATGAAAAGCTGACCGGGGAAAACAACGCGGACGTCGTTTGGCGCTTCGACATGATCGAGGAAGTCGGATCGCTGCCACACAACCTCGCTAATTCGTCGCCGGTTGCCTACGGCGACCTGATTTATGTGAGCACTTCCAACGGTCAGGACGAAAGTCACGTCAACATTCCTTCGCCAAAAGCACCGGCAATCATCGCGGTCAATAAAAAGACGGGCAAACTCGTTTGGGAAGACAATTCGGTCTTTGACAAAATCCTGCACGGCCAGTGGTCGTCACCGACAGTGGGAACGATCGGTGGCGTGGTCCAGCTTATTCACGCACAAGGCGATGGTTGGATTCGCGGATACGAAGCTTTGACTGGCAAGAAGCTTTGGGAATTCGACACGAATCCGAAAGATTCAGTTTGGCCCAAGACACGCAACGAACTGATCAGCACGCCCGTGGTCTACGAAAATCGCGTTTACATTTCCAACGGCCAGGATCCGGAACACGGCGAGGGCGTGGGCCACATGTACTGCATCGATGCCACTAAACGTGGCGACATCACAACAACCGGTTTGGTGTGGCACTACGATAAGATTCGTCGCTCCATTTCAACGCCGGCCATCAAGGACGGAATCGTCTACCAGGCTGATTTCAGCGGCTTCCTGCACTGCCTTGATGCGAAGACAGGTCAGGTGTACTGGACGCACGATGTCTTCGCGGCAGTCTGGGGCTCGCCGATGTTGATTGACGGCAAGCTCTACCTCGGCGACGAAGATGGCGACGTCGTGATCTTGCAGGAAGGCAAGACGAAGAAGGTGCTCGGCGAGATCAATATGGGCAGCTCGGTTTACTCGACTCCCGTGCCCGCCAACGGCGTGCTTTACATCTCGAATCGCAACCAACTTTACGCACTGTCGGAAGCGGCCGCGGGCAAGCCGGCCACAGCACAGAATAAGAGCAAAAAGCCATAAGAGTTTTGCCCAAAAAGGCACAAAAGCACAAAGGTAAGATCCCAATTTTAGCAGTTCTCTCTTGTGCCTTTTGTGCCCCTTTTTGTGGCTAGTTGATTTATGAAGAGCTTCGATTTCCAACCTCGCACTCGCGTGATCTTTGGCGCCGGCACGATAGAACGCCTCGGCGAGCTCGCGCGCGAGTTGAGCTTCAAGCGCACGCTGCTGGTAGCGGATCATGGTCTGGTTGCGTCCGGGCACGTCGATGAAGCTGTCGCGCCCTTGCAAAGGGCCGGCGTCGACGTGGTGCGCTTTCACGATTTCGAAGTCAATCCAGACACGCGAATGGTTGAAGCAGCTACAAATTTAGTTTCGCCGTTGAATATTGATTCGATAATCGGCCTCGGCGGCGGCAGCTCGATGGATTGCGCCAAGGGCATTAACTTCCTGCTGACGAACGGCGGTCGCATGGCTGACTACCATGGTTACGGCAAAGCAAAGCAACCGATGTTGCCGATGATTGCCATCCCGACTACCGCGGGCACCGGCAGCGAGGCACAAAGCTACGCTCTGATCTCAGATGCTGAGAGCCACGTCAAGATGGCGTGCGGCGATCCAAAGGCGGCCTTTCGTGTGGCGCTGCTCGATCCGGCTCTCACCGTTTCGCAACCGCGCAGCATCACCGCGACGTCCGGTTTCGACGCGATTGCACACGCTGTCGAGACTTATGTCACGACAAAACGCAATCCTCTTTCCGAGCTCTTTTCGCGTGAAGCGTGGCACCTACTCGAACCGAATTATGAACGAGTGCTCAACCAGCCCGACAACCTCGAAGCACGTGGCGCGATGCAATTAGGCGCGTTCTACGCGGGCCTCGCGATCGAGAATTCGATGCTGGGCGCAACGCACGCCTGTGCTAACCCACTGACCGCACGCTATGGCACAGCGCACGGAGCGGCAATCGCGATGCTGCTGCCATCCGTGGTGCGTTGGAACGAAGTGGCGGCTCGTCACGATTACGTGTCGCTTCACGAAGAGTTGGCGCACAGGCTTGAAGAGCTCGCAGAGGCCGGCGGCTTGCGCAGCAACTTGCGCGCGATCGGAATCAGCGAGGCGGAATTGCCGGAGCTCGCTTCAGAAGCCGCGGCACAGTGGACCGGCACGTTCAATCCAAGACCTTTTGATAAGCAAGGAGCGATTGAAATTTACCAATGCGCGTACTGAAAAGTCTGATTCTGGTCGTTTGCCTGGCAGTTTCCGTGATGGCCCAGGACGCTCCCGGCGATAACTGGTCCCAGTTTCGCGGCAATCACTCGTTGACGGGAGTGTCGCAGTCGAATATTCCAGCTTCGCTGAAACAACTGTGGACTTACGAAGCGGGGGAGTCGATCGAGTCGTCGGCGGCGATCGTCGGTGGGACCGTGTTTGTCGGATCGCAAAAGGGTGAACTCGTCGCGCTCAGTCTCGACAACGGATCGGTGTATTGGAAATTCTCGACGGGATCGCCGATTGGCGAGTCGTCACCGGCCTACGGCAACGATGTGGTCTTTATAGGTGATTATGGAGGTTGGCTGAATGCCCTAAACGCGTCGGACGGTAAAAAGTTATGGGCCTTCAAAACCAACGGCGAAATCAAATCGTCACCTGTAGTGATCGGTGATCGAGTCTTGATCGGATCGTATGACGAACACCTTTATTGCCTCTCCGCGCGCAATGGTTCGGTGCTCTGGAAGTTCAAGACGAACGGACCAGTGCATTCGACTCCGGGGATTGCGGACGGCATGGCTTTCATCGCGGGTTGCGACGAACTGTTTCGCGCGATTCGAATTTCGGATGGGAAAGAAGTCTTCAATGTTTCGTCAGGAGCGTACACAGGCGCTTCGCCGGCGCTGCGAGGGGGCTCCGCATTTTACGGCACGTTTGACAACGAAGTGTTGGGAGTGAATTTGGCCGGGCGCAAGATCGCCTGGCGCTACGAACACCCGGAACGGAAGTTTCCGTTTTACTCATCCGCGGCGGTTACAGATCAGCGAGTCATAATCGGTGGGCGCGACAAGATGGTCCATGGATTAACGTTAGACGGCAAAGCCGCGTGGACTTTCGCTACGCGCGCGCGTGTGGAATCGTCACCAGCGATTGCGGGAGGGCGAGTGTTCGTAGGCTCGAACGATGGACGCTTTTACGTTTTGAATCTCGATGACGGCGCAAAGCTCTGGGAATTTGATGCTGGAGCTCCACTTTCAGCGTCACCGGCGATTGCGAACGGGCGCATCGTGATCGGATCCCAGGACGGACGCCTTTATTGCTTCGGTTAGGTTTGACGCAAAGGCGCAAAGATGCAAAGCCTGCCGGGCTCCAAGCCGGCCCCTTTGCTTCTTTGCGCCTTTGCGTGAAAACTTAACGCTATTTCAGAACAGCGACAGCTTCGATCTCAATCTTCGCGTCGCGCGGAAGCTTTGCCACCTGCACCGTAGTTCTCGCCGGCGGATCGCCTTTGAACTGCTTGCGATAAAGCTCGTTCATCGCGTTGTAGTCGTTCATGTCCGCCAGAAACACGGTCGCCTTCACGATGTGCTCCACGCTGCTTCCTGATGCTTCGAGCACCGCCGTCAGGTTCTTGAACACCTGCTGAAACTGCGCTTCAAACCCACCTTCAGGAAACTGGCCTGTCTTCGGATCGAGTCCGATCTGGCCCGACGTGAAAACCAGATCGCCCGTAACGATCGCTGGTGAAAACAATCCGTTAGGAGGTCCTGTCTTGACTGCACGGCGCTTTCCGGTTTGAGCGTCAACCGTCATCGAAACAATTGCGATCGCGGCTAGTGCCAGAATCAGTTTCTTCATGATTTTCGACCTCCAAAATATCTTGCGATCGTACTGGCAGCGGGTTTCCGCGTCATCAGCGACACTACAATCATTAACAACGCCGAGACGATCACCATCGGCACGACCGGCATAAAACCAAAGACTGCCGTGCCTCCGGGAGTTCGAGACAAAACCTCGACGCCGCCCGGCGCCCAAAGCACCGTCGCTGGTCCAGGCGCGGGCGCCGGCACCACTTCCTGCAACACCGCCACCGCAACCACTGCGAACGCAGTCCAAAGAGTTACTGCCAACGCGCCCCACTTCGTGCTTCCTCTCCAGAACAACGCCGCCACCAACAATGGCGACAACGAAGCGAAGCCTGAAAACGCGTACTGAATCGCGAGCTCAAAGATCGTCTCCGGCGCACGCAATGCAACCGCGTAGGCAAAGAGCGTGATCAGGATAATGAAGATACGTCCGGTCTGGACCTGCACCGCCTCACCAAAGCGCGTTTTCCCGCCGTAGAAGGCGAACACGTCCTCCGTAAACATTGTCGAGAGCGCCAAAATTTGCGAATCACTCGCCATCACCGCCGCCATGATGCCCGCACCCAACAATCCTGCGAGCCAGAGCGGCGCGTAACGATGCAGCAGCAGCATGATGACGTCGTCGCCCGCAGACTGTTCGCGCAACTCGTCACGGTTCTCCGGCTCCATGTTCCGTCCCTGAGTCGCCAGCACTCTCCGGGCTTCCTGCTTCGCGCGTATCTCGGGAATGTCGGTCACGCGATTTGCCATCACCCCGAGAAACACGCACGGCAGCCAGATCGCGAGTATGCAGATCGGATAAAAGATGACGGTCTTTTTGAACTGGGCCATCTTTCGCGCTGTTAAGCAGAAGATGAGGATGTGTGGAAAAGCAATCGCTGAAAGCGGAATGAACGTGTAGCTGAAAAAGTAGTAGGGCGAGATTCGTTCGCGCGTGAGCAGCGAAGCCATCGGCGATGCTTGTATTGCCTGCGCCGCGCTGCGAAAGCCTCCCATCCCGACGCCGATTACGATGAGTGCAATCGCGCCAAAGCACAGGAACAATACAGTCTGAAAAGTGTTGACCCAGGCCGTGCCGCGCATGCCGCCGAAGAACACATAACTCATCACTACCATCGCCACGATCGCGCCGCCAAACCAGAATGGGACCAGTCCATTGCTGATCGTGTAAAGCGTGGTGCCGCCGCCCATGATGCCGATGATGATGTACGGCACCAGCAACACTGCCTGCACGACAAAGATCACCGTGCCGATGTGACTACACTCCCAGCGGTCGCGAAACATCTGTACCGGCGTCATGAAGCCGTATTTTTTACCGAGTGCCCAAACGCGCGTTCCGATCAGGAAGATTGTCAGGGGGATTACCAGGCCGGACGATGAGGCCATTAAGCCGAACGTCACGATTCCGTTATTGAACGCGTGACCCGACGAGCCGAGAATCGCGAACGCAGTCATGTTCGTGCCAAACAACGAGAAGAGAAACACGAACGGACCAAGCGAGCGGCTCGCCAGGAAGTAGTCTTCAGCCTCTTCTTTTCCTCTGGCGCGACGAAAGGCAAAGATGCCGATGTATAGAACTGCCGCGAGATAAAGAAAAACTACGATTGCTGGAATCAACGGGCTGAGTCCTCCCTGGGTTTCGTTTCTTCAACCTCATGCTCAAGGTGAGACGGCCAGGCGTAGGTGACCAGCAACCACATCAGCAGCGATGCTGCCACTGAAAACACTCCTTGATAGAAGAGTCCGATGGGGATGAAACCAAAAACCAGGTAGGAGCTTCGCCAGAACCAGATGTCCTGATGAAGCACATAGAGTACGACCACCGCAACAACAAGCAGGATTTTTTTCACGGAGGCGAGAAAGTATCAAGCCACGTTAATTAGTGTCAAGGGCCACAAAAAAGGCACACGGCACAAAACGAATTTTTGAATTATCGTTCTTGTGCTCGTTGTGCCTTTTTTGCGGCTGATGAGTTTCAGTTGTTTCCGGAAGCTTTGGCTCGCACGCGAGGCACGCGATGACAATCTATGTGGTGACGTTTGATCATGCGATCCAGCGTCTTGCGGTCAATCGCCAGCACGCGCGCCGCTGCCTGCTTGTTGCCGCCGGTGTGTTCCAGCACGCGCGCAACGTAACGCCCTTCGATCACCGATAGCGTTACCCAATCCTGGGTTGCAGGTGCGCTCGAGCTTTCGGGTTGCGCGTCATAGTCGCTCACGCACGGCGGCAGCGATATCGCGACCGCACTCAATCGCTGATAGAGGTCACTGCAAAATCTCCCCGCTGCCACCTCTTGCTCGATATTTCCACAGCCACCGGCAATTACGCGCACGTTGACTCTTTGCACATCGTCCGAATCGAGGCGCCGGATCTCGCCCGTTTGTAGGGCGCGTAATAATTCGACCTGAAATGACGAGGTCGTTTCTGTTATCTCGTCGAGAAAAATAGTGCCGCCGTCGGCTTGTTCGTATAACCCGGGCCGATCTCTGTTCCCGAACAGCTCTGACTCAAGCGACTGCGGCGGTATTGCGGCACAGTCCACGACAAGAAAAGGGAGGTCACGGCGGTCGCTGCGCTGGTGGATCGCGCAAGCCAGCAGTTCTTTGCCGGTAAAAGATTCGCCTGTGAGCAATACAGGCAAATCCGTGTTGGCGACGCGGTCTACCCGCTTCATCACTTCGACAAACGCCAGGCTGCGCCCCACCAACTCGCTTTCTGAGTGGTAGTACGCAGCCACGCGTCGCGTGGGTGAGGCTCTCTCCGGCTGTTCTTCCGGTTGCTCAGGGTGAAAGGGTCCGCCGTTCGAAATGCTCATGCTCAGATCCTCCAATACAAACCTCCTAACACTGATCGACCAAGCTGCTGGCGCAGGGCTCTTGAATAATCTGCTCGTTGGAAGTTTGAACGCCTGCCGGAGGCATCTACGATGCAGGAGGGGGACGACCTCGCCCTGGTCGTCGTCCCCCCTTACCACGCGCTGTGATTCAATGTGAGTCCACAACGCGCGCGTTTCGTAGATTTATCGCCGCCGCTCGGGCAGAGACTCGTCCTAACGAGACTTATGAGGTCCTGGTCCGATGTCAGCGGGGGCTGCTTGCGGAGGTCAGTGCTATTCCCCTCATTTCAAGCGACTCTGTCGCCAATCTGCCGCCTTAAACTCTTGTAAAGTTATACAGATGAGACTTGTTTTTATTTATCGAATCAAAAGCGTAGGCTAAGCGTAAACGGGACAAACGCGCAATTGAGGAGATTCCTGATACAAACTCTCAGTCGATCCCTGAGTCCTCGGAGCCCTCGGGAGGTAACTCAACCAGGCCCACGGCGATAGCAAAGCGTACGAGACCGGCAACATCATGGATATCAAGGCGTACCATCAACTTTGCGCGGTGAGTTTCGACAGTTTTGGCGCTGATTCCCAGTTCATGTGCGATCTGTTTGGTGGATCCTCCTTCGGCTATGAGGCGCAGAACTTCACGTTGGCGAGGACTAAGAGTGGCTAGCAAGTCCTTTTTCGTATTCCCCTTGCCGTCCTCAAGCATGATCAGCGATGTTTCCCTTGGGATGTAGCGCTCGCCGCGGAGTACAGCTTCGATCGCCTGTTGAAGCTCAGTGCCGGCCACACTCTTCGGCAGGAAACCGGCGGCTCCTTCACGCAAGGCACGCTTTGCATACTCACCCGCTTCATGGACCGTGAGGACAATTACGCGGAGCTTTGGAAACTGCTTGAGTTGAGCCAGAACTTCAAAGCCGCCTCCATCGGGCATGCTGAGATCGAGGAGCATCAGGTTGGGTTTGAGTTCTTTGACCAGTCGCAGCGCTTCGCTGCCCTTGCCCGCTTCACCCACGACCTCGAGGCCTTCAATTTTTTCTACTAACGCTTTAAAGCCTGCGCGCACCAGCGCGTGGTCGTCAGCGATCAGCACACGAATCGGCTTCATTTAATGGACTACCTTATTCAGTCGCGTCTTAGTCGGGCTAAGTGGAGCTTGAGGTTGATGCATTATAGCAGGCACTTCCTGATCCTGTCTTAAATTGAGTTGGGAGGAAAAGAACCAGGCCCGGTACCACTTCCTTTGACGTGTTCAAACAGTTAAACTGCGCTTGTGAATAGGAACTTTATTTTTCCCGATGAAATACCTCTCCATCAGGACCGCGATGGCAGTATACGAGTGAAAGACTCTCGCGTTACGCTCGATACGATAGTGGGACGCATGCAAGTGGGCGACACGCTTGAGGAGATTCATGAAGGCTTTCCTTCAATAACGCTGGCGCAAATCAATACGATTATCGATTGGTACCTCAATAACCAAGCCGACGCGGACGAGTATTTACAGGAGCGACGTGCGGAAGCCCAAAGGATACGTCAAAGAATCGAGAGCGATCCGGAATATAAAGCGCGTCGCGAGATACTTCGTCACCGAATAGCACAATTGACGAGAACATAAACCTCATCAAACACAAAGATGATTCGTCTCCTCACCGACGAAAACTTCAATCAACGCACGCTGCGGGGTCTACAGCGACGCTTACCGCAACTGGATTTCGTGTTGGTCAGGGACGTAGGTCTCGCTGGCTTTCCGGATCTGGTATTACTCAAATGGGCCACGAATGATCATAGGACCATCCTGACCCACGATGTTAGCACCATGGTTCCTGATGCTGAACGATTAATAGCAATAGGTGAACCTATGGCGGGAGTGATTGTAGTTCCTGAAGGACTGGGAATTGGTCGTGCAATACATGATCTTGAATTGGTGCTTGAATGCTACTCACAATCAGAGATGCGCAATCGTATAGAGTATTTGCCTCTCTAAAGTATTCAAACGAGTGCCGGAGGCAACACAAACTGCCCGAGGTGTGGACCGGAGTAGTTTTGTGACGTGCGGAGCGCGAGTTCCAGCGCTGGTCGCGTGGATTCAGGAGTGATCACCGCGTCGACGAAGCCACGCGCGGCGGCGTATTTGGCGTCGAGTTCCATGTCGTAAGTCTCGCGCACTTTATCCATCTCAGCCATCAACGCTTCATCGGGCGACTCACCATTCTTCTTCAACTTCTCCAGCTGACTGCCAAACACAGCCTGCACCGCCGAGTCACCTTCCATCACACCCATGCGGCCGGTGGGCCAACTGAAAATGAAGTCCGGATCGAATCCCTGTCCCGCCATCGCATAATAACCGGCACCCGATGCGTGGTTCAAAGTCAAGACGATCTTTGGCACAGTCGCAGTCGCCATTGCTTCCACAAACTGTGCTCCGGCGCGAATTATCCCGGAGTGTTCGGCGTCTGATCCAATCATGAAACCGGAAACATCCTGCACGAACAACAACGGCGTCTGATGACGATTGCAGGTCTCGATGAAATAGGCCACCTTCTCCGCCGATTCCGTGTAGATAATGCCCCCGAACCTTGGAGGCTTCCCGCCCGGCATACGGACCATGCCGCGATGATTGGCAATCACGCCCACTTGCATAC